>JAESFQ010000675.1_pt1 | contig 12510 bp, 11 predicted proteins | sample 9269431 | NCBI WGS metagenome assembly JAESFQ01 (sample SAMN14502588, study PRJNA617103) | algae metagenome | isolation source: Plectolyngbya sp. WJT66-NPBG17 and co-occurring heterotrophs from well... | place: USA: Mojave Desert, Joshua Tree National Park, California | collected 2006-08-06
CAACAATTAACGTGCGATGACATAGCAGCCATCCCACTCCCCCGGCCCTATCTGCAACCCTCCACAGATCCGAGCTCAACAACGAAAATAGCGCTCCAAATACGCGCTGCTGAAAGCTTGTCTTCCTCAGCACAATCTGCGCTGGTCGGGTATCGGCTATTCAGGCGTCCGCTCAAAGTGGGAACTTTGCTGTGGCCTGATGTTCTTCTTCACGCGACACCTGTGGAGAAAGTGCTAGAATGTGAAGGTGCACAACAACATGTCTGAATCTGCTTTCCGATGCTAACCAACGTGAACACTGTAGCTCCCAACGCAGCTTCATCGTCAGTAACTCTGTTTCGCAGTGCGCGCATCTCGTGCTCGCCGCCCCTCGTTCTCCATCGCAATCGCTCTCGAGTCCACGTACGACCGCACACCGGTAGCCATAGGAGGCAACACCAATCTCGCCCTTTTAGCGGCGCATATCGTCGTCCTCACACTCGCCGGCAGCATACTCGTGGTTTAGGCAGCCGTCATGGCGACCCCGAAGAGAGATGCCAAGGGCAAGAAGCTCGCGGTCATGAACAAATACGTCTACGATGCCTTCTTGTGGACCTTCTCGATCTTGGTGGAGCTCTTCTTTCGAGAAGTGCATCCACGAAGTAGTTGGAAGGTGCCAAAGGAGGGTCCGGTTATCTTCGTGTGCGCCCCGCATGCGAACCAGGTAGGACATGAGCTATAATACTGCGGAACGCTGTGTGCTGACAGGTGGCAGTTCGTCGACCCCCTCATGTTGATGCGAGTCGTCAAGAAGGAAGCCGACCGCCGAATCCAGTTCCTAATCGCCGACAAGTCGATGAAGCGCAAGTTCGTAGGCGCAATGGCTGGCTTGACGGGTGTCGTACCTGTAGGAAGAGCCATGGACATGACAAAGCCTGCAGAGGGCAAGATATACCTACCTGATCCCATCAACGATCCGACACTCGTTCGCGGCGTGGGCACCAACTTTGAAGACAAGAACTTCCAGGTCGGCGGCTCTATCGTACTGCCTAAAGTCGACAACAAGGCGGCAACCGCTGAGATACTTGAGATCAAGGGCCCTGAAGAGATCAGACTGAAGCGTGGTTTCAAGGGAGGTGTGGCCATGCAGCAGATGACTGGGCGAAACGACATGACCAAGGACGGCACATTCGTGGACGGAGCCAATGCGAAGAAGGGCATCGCTGATGGTTACGAGGGAACTCCCTTTCAGGTTGCGCCAAAGCTTGATCAAACGGAGGTCTACGACGCGGTGCATGCGGTCCTTCACCATGGCGGAAGCATTGGTATCTTCCCGGAGGGTGGTAGCCACGATCGTACTGATCTTCTGCCTCTAAAAGGTGAGTAGTTCGATAGTCAAAGTCATCCTATACTAACAGCCCCCAGCTGGTGTTGCTATCATGGCGCTCGGTACAGTCGCAACGAAGCCAGACTGCAATCTGAACATCATCCCGGTCGGCATGAACTACTTCCACGCCCACAAGTTCCGGTCAAGGGCCGTTATTGAATTCGGTACGCCAATTCACGTCCCGCCTGAGCTGGCCCAGAAGTTTGATGGACCTGGAAGACGAGAGGCCATTGGCGAGATGCTGGAAACCATTCGCCAGGGTCTCATTTCTGTTACGGTCACAACACCAGACTACGACACACTGATGGTACGTCCAATACACTCCATGCTCTCTCATCGCTGACTCTCCTAGGTCATCCAAGCTGTGCGCCGCCTCTACAACTCCAAAGGCACGAAGCTTCCTCTTCCCAGGATTGTGGAGCTTAATCGCCGCCTCGTCCAGGGTTACGAACGCTACAAAGACGATCCTCGCATCGTTGAGCTAAAGAAGGAGGTCATCACTTACAACAGCAAGCTCAAGGCGCTCGGCCTCCGGGATCATCAAGTACAATACGCAAAGATGCATCCTATCAAGGCATTCGGTCTCTTCTTCTACCGTCTCGGAAAGCTCCTCTTCCTGAGTATGCTCGTCCTTCCTGGAACCCTACTCTTCAGCCTGGTCTTTATTGTCACAAAGGTCGTTTCCATCAAAAAGGCTAAAGAAGCACTCGCCGCATCGAACGTCAAGGTGCAAGCCAGAGATGTCATGGCTACGTGGAAGCTTCTCGTTGCCATGGCTGCTGCCCCAACAGCTTACGCCTGGTATGTTTGCCTCGGACTCTACTGGTATTCCTACAACAACTGCAATGGGTACCTCCCTCCCGGCATCCAGAAGCGCTGGCTCATCCTCCCTCAGCTCGTTGTCTACGTCACCCTCACATATGGCTCTCTTCGATTCGGCGAAGTCGCAATGGACATTCTCAAGTCCCTTGGTCCTCTATGGAAGATGATGAACCCCTTCTCCAACAGCGAACTCGTCAAACTACAGGAGCGTCGTGAGAACCTTGCTCAGCGCGTCAACGACATCATCAACGAGCTCGGCCCAGAGATGTACGAGGACTTCCACTCCAAACGCATCGTCGAAGATCCTTTCGTGCGTGGTGACAAGCAAGAGCGTGTCAGCACACCACCACAGAAGTCGGACGAAGACGCGCAGAGAGAAGCAGGTCAGGACATCGAGACCTACGATTACCCCGCCTCACCCGGCTCGATGAATGAAATACCGCGCAACGAGTCGTTCCACGACCTCGCCAACCAGGACTTCTTCTCCAGTCGACCGCAGACGCCGAAGAAGAGTCGCAGCAGGAACAGCAGCAGTGCGAACCTAGGCGGCTTCCAGCTCAAGCCTTTCAGTACCATTGACGGCAATCTGGATGAGGTGAAGAGGCGGTTGACAGATGGTGTCAAGCAGAGGACGAGGAAAAGGAGAAGTAGCGGAGAGGGAAGCTGGGATGATGGCGAGGATGGTGAGGGGCTAACCATGGGCAGGAAAGAGCGGTCGTATACCAAGTAGATTTTGGTGGTGGGGATGTCGGTGTGGGTGGGTGCTGTGTTGCTTTTGCTTGTGCTTTAGTATTAAAGATACCACTTTCCTTTCTTCATAGTTGGTTGAAACTGGAATTGCATGAATACGATGAGCTTGCTTGCTGTTTTATGCTATGCTATGCAAAGTACTCTTGGACAAATCATCGCTTGTACATCGTCGCCCTGCCTACAAAATATGCCTGGAATCAATAATGAACAAGACCCTACATGTGGACATCCCATCCAGAAAATGCCATGTCATGCAAAACGCTGTGCCCAAACCCTAACCTCGATTTCTCCAAAAAATGGTATCTCGCCTTGCCTTCCCACCCCAAACCGGTACCAGTAACAGTAACAATGCAAAGAAAAGCTCCACACATGTAGTAAGGCATACATCCAGCCTACCCAACAACAGCCTTCTGACTCAGCTTTTCCAAAAACCCACTGAGATCCTCCTTCTTAATCTCAATGACACAGGCCTCGAAACTATCCATGCGGACCCTAGCCCCCGTCTCTCGGACGACTTCCTGAAACGCGTTGCCGAATCGATTCCGGCCGGACCCTCTACTCTCGTCGTCGTCATCGTCGTCCGAGTCTTCGGAAGAGTCGTTGTCGGACGAGTCAGAGGCCGAGGCTTCTGATTCCGTGTCGTCGGCTACTTCGTCTTCTTCGAGGCCGGCGGCGAGGTTGCGCGCGATGCGTGCTTTGCGGCGGGATTCTCTTGCTTCGGCTCGTTGCTGTTGGCGGGCTTCTTTGGCTTTGAGCTTGGCTTCGCGTTTTTGGAGGCGGGATTTGGCTGATTCGGTTGCGCCGCCGCCGCCGAGACCGACGACGACGTAGAGACCGCGGGAGTCGTCTAGGCCTGCCATGACGAGCTCGCTGCCCTTGTTTTTGCCCTTTGTGCCGTTGAGTTCGACAATGGCTTCGGCGATCCAGAGGGCGAGCTTGGTGAGGGCGCCTGGATGCGTGAAGAGTTGCACGTCGGGGCCTTCTTTTACGACGGCCATGCGGAAGGCGCGCAGATGGCGGATTTGTTTCTTCTCGATTAGGGCAGTGCCGGTGCGGAGGATGGCGCGGTGGAGGTGTTGAGCGGTGCTGATGTGCTCGACTAGTTTGTCTATGTCGCCTAGGGCGTCATAAGCTGTCCAAAAACGGCTTGTGATGTGTTCTTGGGCAAGGTCTTGTTGTTCCTGAGTGGATGATGGCATCTCGGTGTGGTCGTTGGCTCCAACGAAGTTCGAGCTGTCTAGGGCGGATTGGTTGATGTTCTTTGCGTCGCCGACTTCGAGAATGGCACCTAGGATGACGCCGGCGTCGATGGCGGAGAGACATGCTTTCCATCCCCAGCAGCGTACGAAACCCCAACCGTCTTTCGGATCACCCGTACTTGACTTTGGCGGTACAAGACCATCGAGACCGTATTGTGGGGCGAACTTTAGTAGGCGTTCGCGGAGACCACGCTTGAGCTCCATATCCATGTGTGTATATCTTTGCTTGCACTCAGTGAGCGAGACACCCATCTTGGCGAGAAGTTTGGCAAGGCGCTTTTGCCCCGCGTCACTCCAAATGTGTAGTTTCGCGGAGAGGTAGGGCGAGTGCAGCATGCTTTCGTAGAGAGACCAGTGCCGGAGGAGGAGGAACCGGGGCTCGGGAGAGAGACGAATAGACTTGTCTGTTGCGGAGAGAGCGCTTGTGGGGATGACGCCCCATACTTCGCCCATCGTTGCGTTGCGGGATACACTTGAGGCGTCTGTGACGGGGTTCAGTCGCCGTACTTCGTCTCGTAAGACAGAGCGTATGTTCTCTCCTCGATTGCCATTCCACCCCGCTGAACCGCCTTGTGCTGAGAGGGGATTTAGGCCAACACCGCTTCCTGTCCGTCCGTACAATTCCAGACTGCTAACGCCCACGATTGCGTTCCACAGCAGGTCGTTGTCTTCGCGACCCAATTCTGATGCGAGATTGTATACGAGGGACGAGACAGGGTCGGAGTATGAGGTGCCGAGTCCGTAGTATTTATCAAGGGTGTGTGCGTACTGGTTCCGCTTCTTGATTAGCTGCCTTCGTAGGTTCTTCAACGACTTCTCTTTCGGTGCGGCTACCGAGGGGGATGCGGAGCGGCTGCGGGAGTCTGAACGAGAAAAGTCTGAGGAGCCGCCTAATTGATTCGCTGCTAGCAGACCTCTTCGCCGTCTGGGTTCAGGTGACGATGGTATTGAGCCTCCCTGTGTATTGTTAGCATGAGCACCCACGTCGGTGTAAATCAACCCACCGAATTACTCCTCCGCCTTTGTGCTGGCCGCTCATCATCCGTCATGTCGTCCTCGGAGTCGTCCTCCTCGCCCCATGACTTTCTCTTTTTCGGTGCTTGTCCAGATGGCGGCTCCTCGTCATCCTGGTCGTCCGAATCGTCACTGATGTCATCTTCTTCGCCAACCTCTGGCATCTCCTCTAGCCCAGCGTATGCTTCCCGCTCAGCCTGCAGCTCTTCATCAATGTCACCGTCGTCAAAGACTATGATTCCGCCACCTGACGACTGGTACGTGTGCGTGATCTTGCCCTTGTCCACCCCCGCTTGTCTCCGCACAAACTCTCCCGTTGCGGGGTCCTGACTTATGGGTTCGGCGAAGACGTTGGTCAAGTTCCACGGCCGTCTCGCGTCCAGCAGCCAGACCTCGACGTCGCCAGTCCCACCCTCTCCATTCTCATCCACATCCAACCCCAGTATCTCTTCCATGTCCACCATGCCTCCCACGCCTAGACATATGACAACGCCTCCGCTTCCGCCGTCTGTTGTCCGCATAGGCCGCACCAGCTCTTCGGCCGCTCGTGACAGATCGCCATATCCGGCTATTGGTTGGATCTTGTGCTGTATGTAGTCGCGCTTCAATAACGCGGTGAGTATTCGACAGGCACACAGCGCGTCCGGCTCGAGGGCGACCAACAGTAGAACCGGCGGTGCAGCAGCATGTGTGCGTTTTATGAGGTTCTGGTATAGGTGGGCTATCAGGTTTCGCGGAAGGTACATGGCGGCGGTAAAGTGGTTTGCCCTGCGTGCAGGTGTAGAGAGAACGCGCCGAGAGACGCGTCGGGAGGATTTGAGGGGGACTGGTGGGGCGGTGTGGAGCTTATGGTATGCTCAGCATTTGCAGGGAGAATAATACAAGACGTGATTAAAATAAAGAGTATGGCAGAAGGGCAATTGGCATGCGTGAGTGCGGGTGCTTGCACAGCTCGTAGGTGTGGGTTATCGAGCATGGGTGAGACGCGTTCGGCGCTAGCCGCCAAAATGGCATCGCTTGGACGCGCCTCTGACGTGAACATTCACTTTCATCTCGATTTGGACCGCGTCTTGCCTCCGAAAAGCACAGCAACAAACTCCAGCTGTCAAGGCAAGCCGCTATTAAAGTCATCTGAATGCCTGCTAATGCGTTAAGTTAGATAGCATGAACCTCGAAGCCCGCATCGAGACATTGACTACGAATGCCACCAATGGGGCTACGAACTACAGCAACGAGAACAAGGTGTAGAAGTCTACATACCCCACGTGTAGTATACTATGTGGCTACATGCTTGCTCAAATACAAGTGCGCGCCGGTCATGATACCAGTAGTCAGTCTAGTCATGACGGGGTAAGGCATTCCTCGCAGTTCTCTAGTTATTCGATAAACGGTCTATTTTCTCTGCCTCCTAATCTCATGCTTTCCGTTGTCGCTGAATATATATGTCAACAGTCGCTCTTTTATGCATCTCTCAATACGTCACCGTAATGTCTACTCAGCCATTACCAATACGTTGAATAGGAGCGGTCTAGCCATGTATGATGCATACGGAGATTCTCTATCTTTTCATATTCACGGTGAATCACCGCACCGCGGTGAGCAACTTTGGGCGTCGAGTACTCCTCTCCGTTTGCGCCAAGCCGCTAGATTTGGCTGTAAATATCAACGCCCGCGCAAGCCTGGATAGCTCTCTAGTCAACACCACGATGGCTCCTGGACGTAAAAATCATACGCCCTTAACTATCAACCATAACCGGGTACAAGACCCGGTTCATGCCACCGAAACCGAACAATACGAACAATTTGAACAATTTGAACAAGACGAACTCGACAGCCAACACGAAAGTGAGACACACAGTCACCACGAACAGAATGACTTTTTATGGAACAAGATGAAGGCGGGCCATGACGTTAGCATCGCGGAGATCTGGACTCCAATCGACGAAGAGGAGGCGGTGCGGCCGCACTCTATGACTGCGACCAGATTCAAGAAGTACCCCGAAAACCCTCTACACGGAATCGATTGGAAGGCTGCGGATGGCCCCGCGTACCTTCGCGAACAGCTCAATTTGATGGCGCAAAAGTTCACACAATGCCGCGCGGAGCTACAAGACGTCGAAGAAGAAGCACTTCAGTCCAGGTGGGACCGCGGCCGGACCCAGCGGAAGAATGAGCGTTTACAATCCTACACCCACCACGTTGTCAATACGATCGGAATTCCAATCGAGAGGAGCCGACATGTGAACGAACACAAACTGAAGAAACGCGAAGAAATTCTTGCAAGCCGCGAGAAGTTGTTCAAACTGGACCGAGTTTTGATAAAGAGGGAACGAGACGACTTTGAGAAGGCTATCCAGCGCATGGCTGCGGAGGCAAAGGAGACAATAGATAACACAAAGCAACTACGGGAGAAGGTCTTCACCAACGACGCGAAGCTGAACAAGCTTCGACAGGACGTAATGGCCGCCTCCGAAGAGGAGTTGTTCAACAAGCGGGCATCATGGGAAGCCACAAAGGCCGCGGAGAATATGGAACTCAGCAGGAAATGGCGTGAATTATGTGATGCAAGCGATATCTCGAAGAAGAATCAGGAGATTCAAATCAGCCAGAACATCAAGAACGAGTGATACGAGCAAGGTTATCAAATTGGCTTGGCTAAGGGCAAGCGCTTCAACGCTGTGGACCAATACCATCGAGGCTACTATTTCGGCGCGAGGAATGCGAATAAGAAGTCGGCAAAGCAGAACATCACGGAAGCTTTCGAAAATGCCAAACAAGCCAGCAGCAAGGAGACAGCCGCGAAGTGGAGGATATCGAGGGACTCGGTCCTGGGCGAAGCACGAGAGAGGATTGTCGACGAGCTGTGAGCTCCTACAAAGAGGGTGTATCGGATGGCGAAGATAATCTAGCAGAGCAATTTGCAACGTTCTGGCGACAGCGAGAGTCTGCTGTCCGTCGCAGCTATCGCGCCTACGGCATGTACGAAGGGGCCGCCACCCAAATTCGCTACCAGAACAATATCGAATGATCCGGCGTCCCTGCATCACCTCACAGCCTACTCGCGCCCGTCATTGAGGAGCCCCCCGAGGGTGAGGAAGCTCAGGAGACGTTCTACCGAAAGACGATAGACGCCTTCCTGAAGAGTACTCGAGACGCATAGATACAGCTTGGTGTTGGTAAAGATACAGCTTTGTGCTGTCAATGATACTTGCTTCGGCTAGTCTAAGATACTGGTTTCGGCCGGTCAACGATACTGGCTTCGTGCTGGTGAAGATACTGGCTTCGGTTGGTCAACGATACTGCGTTCCGTAGTCGTGATACGCATCAAATCGCGTTAGTAGTTTAGCACATGTATCTTATAGACATAGTTAGGGTGTACATCGCCAAATGAAAAAAAATCTCATGCATACAACAGCTCCACGTGTGGATGTCTTGCTCGCAACTATACAGCACGAACTTTAACAAGTACAGCAAATGGACATATTGGGTAGTAGATCCGCAAGGTACAGACGCTATTAAACTTGACAGTATCTATCGTTAACATATATTCACTATAACGTGATACCTTGTCACAAGCAACACTAGTCAGTGCCTATAACATAGCACCAACGACATGAATAGCACGTGAAATTGTTAACATTGACGACAGTATACTGTTAGGTAGTGCAGAACAGTATCAACGATACGAAGATCAATACAGTCAACTACGAGTGTAGTATCAAGATCATGAAATGGTATCATGACTATAAGATGATATCGTGACTCTCATTCACCTGTACTGGACAATGGCTAGGCCTATAACTTAACACAGCGGATGACTAGAGGAGGAGTGAAGTGAGTCGCAGAGAAGTGGCACTAGTCCTAATATGATGGGTGCTTGGACCAGGTCACAATTGCTATAACAGCTCGCTGTCACGTATTCCTTTCTTCGACAAGTGCACCTTATGGCGTTCACGAACGAATCTCCTGCACCCAATACCTATCACTCTGGTCGAACAAATTGGCCTTCACAAACTCCCAATCCGAATCCGTTCACTTCGACCCACCCGAACCCGACACCCCGAGCGCCCAGATGTCATCAGTGCGGTGTCGAATGCGCAAATTGTGCGTCCAGTCCGTTGCTGCCAAAGCTTGTGCGCTTAGCAGAATCCGGCAACTCGGAGAATAGACTGTATGAGGTGACAGACGAGCAAGCCGAAGAGATTCTTCGCGGGTCTGGACGTCCTGCATCAGAACACGAACACTTCGGCGATACCGCGCAGTCGGCGGATGAATCTGTCCCACAAGGAGCACCGCTGGACAAGAAGAAGAAGAGGAGGAACCGCAAGAAGAATGCGCAATCCCGAGAGCCTGAAACGACAGAACCCACCGCGACTCCCGACACTCAGAAAGAACCTGAGTCTACCAATTCGGCAAACGAGCCACTAGCAGACGAGCCTTCTGAGGCCAGTAGGTCCACAACACCACCACACAAGCAAGACGACAATCTGCAGTCCGACCCAGTGTCCAACAACGTCCATGCTCGATCGGGTACTTCGAACACATCTCATTCTGCCAACACGCCGGTGGATTCGCAATGCGACAAGTCACCCGAGGCCAACGTGTCGGAGCCTCTCGGACAGGACCCAAGCCCGCAACACGACTCGGCGCCCGATCGCGCCTCTCTGCCTGGCACTTCGGATGCGTCTGTCGCTGCACAGGCGTCGGATTCAGAACCCAAGGAGCAGTCTACGGAGGCCAACGATGACTCAGCTCTGCCTTCAGACTCTGCAACGGTGCAATCTGATACCACCACCGAGCACAGGGACAAAGAAGAGGACAAGGACGACGTCAAAGTGGTGTGGTCCAAATACATTTCAAAGCGGCTGTACATAAAGTACGAGACGGACCGCTCATCTATGACATTGGCAGAACTCGAGCAACTTCAAGAACAGAGTGATATGGATGAGTACGATCATCACTATACTGCGCCTGAGCGACAATTGTGGGACGATGAATCTCTGCCCCGAGACGTAATACGAAGGCTCATTCGATTCCGCTAACATATCGAGCGCGATCCAGCGGACGCTCTGGAGAAGGAAGATGATTTGGAATTGAAATCTGCCACCGACCCGTGGAACCAGCTGAAAGCCCACCTGGTGGACCTTCGAGCTACCGCCTTTGACTGTGTGTACAAGGCTCGCGAGGAACTCCTCAGACAACTCCGGGCACCTTCGAGGCGCCCAAAACCAGAACGCAGACGCGCCTTCGGTCGACTCATACCCGCCGAAGTCTGGGAGCGTGATAACTACGCAGCTCAGTCGTCTGACTGGGACCGGGCGTCTCAATCTGGGTGGCCTGGAGAGACGCAGTGGACGCAGTGGTAGAGTCTGTCCATGCACGATGCCAGCTTCCCCTAGTCCAAGATATCAGCTCTGCTGATCCCACATATCGATTACATCGATGCGCTATACTGGCTTTGTGCTGGTGAATATACTGGCTTCGGTCAGTCTTCTAATACTAGCTATGCTGGTCTACTATACTGATATTTCGGTTGATGATACTGAGTCCCTCAGTTACGATACTAGCGCGCCGCTCACATCAGCAGCCCGTTTGCATCGTGTTCCATAGCTTGCGAATGTTACTATTTACCTCATAACTCCCGTGTCTGCATTTTCCCGTGATCGTCTTAGAATATGGCCTACCCCTCCATGTCGGCGCTCTACTGTCTGTGCTGTATTGCATGCATAGGGCTGAGGGAAGATCCAACGTGGCGAGGTTGCGAGCAAGCATGTTGTGCGGCCATGTCCACATCCCGAAGCATGTTGCACGGCTATGTTTACATCTCGCCAACAACATGCGATCAACGCCACGTCGCAGTCTTGCAAAATTTATTCTCTGTAAATTGAGAAAATGCTATCGAATGATTTCCCATCAAAAACAACATCGTAGAGACCGGGCGTTGATCGTTGTAGCGTGGCGGTATTCTACGCTGCGCTTCAGTCACTTCGCCAACACTCTCCAGCAACACCCTCCGCCAACAATGTATAACCCGCGCCACGCTAGCTTTTTCTATCGCACCGGGTTCAAACGAGCAAACAAGTCCAAGTACTAAACTATTGATCGCAACTATCATCCAGCCTAAAAACGCATCTGTCCCGACAAAGAATGCAGCCCCAAGATGCACCGTTCCGTCAGGCCTCGAAAATGGGCATGACATTACCAGGAAGGATGGACAGCATGGGAATAGATAAGTATCCACAAGTCATCAGACTGCGCTCTTCTGACACTGTCCTCCAAAACAGGTCCGCTCTGAACATACTCGGCGTCATTGTCCAGCCGCTCCTCGGAACACGGGCATCAATACCCAAGGTCGGGCTCTCCTCTCCAGCGATGCACAAGAGAACGTGATGTAGAAACCTCCGAAACGTTACGACACGAGTCAGCACCTTTGGAAGACATCTTGGACGTGGAAGACATCTTAGACATGGATGACGAGCCCTTGTAAGAAGACAGAAGCGGGGATGCGACATCAAAGCCACAGGCACCACAAGGATCGAAAGGGGAAGTTGAGAGGAATACACCTTCTGCTGGCTATGCACAGAACGCTCACCGAATGCTCCCCGCCCCCTGTACGGCACGGCGTACTCCAGGGGCAGCAGCAACTCAACACGAGGCGCCTATCAGAGACCTTGCCTATAAGATGCGAGGTTCGAAGGATTACATTATCCGCGGAGGCGGAAGCTGCGGCTCCGCTAGGTATGAGATGCTCTTGGACGCCTCTACAGGACCTGATGAGAGACGCCCTATCCGGTGACACTGAAGAAGGTGATTGGCAACGACGCTAGTCCAGGCGAGCAAGAACAGTGGTCAACCGACAAACCAACTCTAGACGACCAAAGAAGGCCCAACTTATCAGCCGTGGGCGATCAAGAGCAATGGTCAACCGACAAACCGACTCTAGACGCCTGGCCAGACCAGCCAGAGCAGTAGTCGACCGACAAACCGGCTCTAGACGACCGAGGAAGGCCTAACCCAGCGTATAGGCGGCCAAGAGTAGTGATTAGCCGGCAAGCCAACTATGGACGGCCGAAGAAGACCTAACTTATCGTTAGGCGAGCAGCAGAAGCAGCAGCCGACTAACAAATCGACCGTGGACCCGACCGTGGACCCGACCGTGGACATCTGAAGAAGGGCCAGCAAGAACAGACGATGTGTTACGTCCGCTTTCAAAGCGCACCAGCTGTGTGTCTACCAGAGATGTCAACAATCAAGCCGAGGTTGATACTATCAATCAAGCCGAATCCTCTTACTTAGTCA
>JAESFQ010000676.1_pt1 | contig 12504 bp, 8 predicted proteins | sample 9269431 | NCBI WGS metagenome assembly JAESFQ01 (sample SAMN14502588, study PRJNA617103) | algae metagenome | isolation source: Plectolyngbya sp. WJT66-NPBG17 and co-occurring heterotrophs from well... | place: USA: Mojave Desert, Joshua Tree National Park, California | collected 2006-08-06
ACGGGACTGAGAAACGGTTGGTTTTCGGGCAACCGTTCGCATGCACGCACGGGCCATGCAGCCTGCCGCTCTCCCTCAGCTCCTGAGGTCTGCCTGAGCAACCACCGAAGAATAGGCGAAGAATGTACAAAGCCACCTTCGGGACGCTCACGGCTGTCTCTGGTCTTACCGTGTTACCATACGTTTACCACTCGCTTCAGGTTCTTAAGTAAATGGCATTGACTAAATTCATACCTAGGAAGAGTGGTTGTGTATAATAAGCCAACTTTGCCTAGCCCTGCCAACTACAACTCCTTCAAAACGCCAAGGTTTGTCCTGCCTCCTTGACAACAGCAGCTTTGACGTTAGCGCTTCCCAATAGTTTAAAACTGTAAGGAAGGCTTTGTGCACGGAGTGTACCCAAGGGCGCCGTATTAGCGCTCTCCCCACCAAACAGGACGTCCTCTACAACTGCGTATCCAACTTCCGCGCTGCTCTCCGTATACACCATCTTCTTGCCACTGTTTTCGAAAACAGTGCTCTGGACCAAGGCCTGCGCACCCATGCGGGTGTTTACGCCTGTAGACTGCTCGTTGTAGTAGTTGTTGAAGATATGTGCTGTGCCGAATCGGAGCAATGGACCGCGACTGTTGACGCGGTAGAAGTGGTTGTTTGCGTATGTGACACGGAGATGGCCAGTGTCTTCGGCGGCGTTCTTGTCGGAATGGCCTACCAAAGTACCTTTGGACTGCGCCGTGTGAGCCATCAACCTTGATGTGCAAAGGTACCGGAAGGAATACGAAGGAAGATTGAACGTACATGATTGTGGAAATAGGTGTTGGAGATGGTCACGAAATCGGCAGCGTGCGAGAGATCGACCAACCCGTCATAGGTGTCTTTGCCCACAGACTCGTCACCGGAGTAGTCGCAATGATCCACCCATACGTTGGTGGAAAGCTGGATGGTAGTGGCGTCGCCATATGCAGCAAGCACCTTTCCAATCTTCATGTTGCGCACGATGACATTCTTCTGGCCTAAGATCGTGAGACCGATACCAGTCAGAGCTGTAGAGTATCAGTCAGGCTCGTGTGAAGTATATGGACGCCTAAACGCGTACAGCTTCCAGTTTTTCCAATGATGGTCTTGTCCGAGCTGACCTGAACTTTGGCAGCACCACTAATGGCTCCTTGGACAACGATGTTCAAAGGCCCGGTGGAGTTGGCTGCAGCCGAGAGCTGCGGTAAAGTGCTGACGGTGGTAGTAGGACCACCAGCTCCTCCTTTGGTCCTGTGGAAAGCATATCAGTCTTTGACCGGCGGTAGTGGTACGGGCAAACTTGCCCACCGTTCGCCATCGCGTAGCCGACATTAGCAGCATCTGTGATGCTAGCCCTCTTCTGTAGGGCCCTTACTGGTTCATCCTGGATAGTAGGGGTAGGCGATGCTGTGACTACGGCTACCGCGAAAAGAAGGACAGAGGTAGAAAGCTTCATGATCAATGGGTTTTGATGCGGGATTAATCTCCTGTGCTGTTCTGAGAGAGCCTATGAACATATTTGAGCTCCATTATGTATACATCGTCGGCGTTTGCACCGCGATAATTGTTACTGTTTCTCTCCGTAGAGTTCAGAAAGTGGCTTGGTTTTCGACGACTTCATATGAAGGATGAACTCTCTTAGGTGGGATTCAATCGCAAATGTCGCGGCGGGAGCACCCGCACACCTTGCACTCCATGGATCGTTTCACATGACCAATGCGTGGCTCGATAGGGTAGCTCTGACGTGCATCTTAGCAATAGCCGAGTGATGACTGATGTGTGCGAATTACATTCGGTTCGGAGAAACCTCTGGTTGGAGGAAGTTGAATTGACCCGTTGACCCCGGACTTTCATGGGCGCAGCGTCGGATTCCAAAGTCTGGGGAGATCGTCAGCTCTGGTTAATACTGCGGGGAAGGTAATCTCTTGGAATTATTAATTAGAGGAGGTGCGTTAGATAGCGAACAATGTGTAGCAAGAGCTTGAGTGTGAATGCTTAAGACACCAAGACGTTGGTTCGTATCGAAGTTAGAACTTAAACATGCGCAGAGTTTCCAGCTGAACAATCTGAAGGCAACTGGCGGTGTCGTTCAGGGACGTCTTCCAGACGTTCAAGGTCATGTCAGGTCGATCCGACTGAATTGGCTACGATGCCAGGGATGAGCTCAAATGTGAGAACAGAGACGACTCCTATCTCCAACTCCACCCATGCGCTTGATACCCATTATTCGTCCCACCAACCATGATATTGCCATTGCCATTGGCAACCGCAAAACCTGCACAACTGTGATCGGGCCTCGTGCAGCCGTCAATGACGGCTAAAATCCCCAACGCAACATCGATGCTACGCGGCATATGTCAGGCTCGTTCTGTGCTATGGTGCATCATTCGAAGTGAAGAAGTGCAGGTGACCTTACCAATAACTACTCTCATGCTGTCCGGTCCTGCCTATACCAAAGATAACACTATCGATTCCGTGCCAACACAATATCCTTGCGTCTCTATTGTCGAACTCACAAGTGGTTTTGCCGAGATGCCGAAGATAATTGTAGCAGTGTATGAGGTTCATGACGTTTGTGTAAGCGCCATCTTCCGGTCCACATACCAGTTCATTTTCCGAGGTGCCTGTTTGAGCTGCGATGACAGTGTCAGAGGAGTTCGCACCTGATGCCGCGACAATTTTTTTAGAAAGATAAGTTCTCACAGGTCGAACCTCATAGCACCGGTAACTCAGAGAGGTCAGCTGTAGTCAGGTTCAGAGACACCAGAGACGGGAGACCCGGCCCTGGAATGAAGTCGGGGTGATCGTCTTGAATTACACCCGCAAAGCTTCCAAGCGCGAAGAGACAGAGGACCGGAAAGCAGATCATGGGAAGCTTGTTGGAGAAAGAAGTGTTTTGAGTATTTCCAGCACTCGGGTTGGCTTCGAATATAGTCTGTAGAGCGGAAACTTTGTGTTCGTCAACTTGAGGCTGTTCGTAGCCTTGTTGGTTGCGTGTGGTTCTCGTAGAACTCCACGATTGCTTCCCTGCACATGTCACATACGTTAGCTTGGGGCACAGTTTGTGAAGGAGAATATAACGTACGAATGAGTATCACCAAAAACGTTTGTTGCTGCGCAGTTCGTGCACTCGTCGCACAAGATGATTAGCTAGGTTCGCCGGGGGTTACTAGACGTTGGCCGAAGTGGTTGACAGCTCTTGCGATCAGAACTCGGCACATGCACCTGCGGAAACGCGCATGCTTGTCTGACGATAAAACTCAAGATAGCGACTGAATCCGCGTTGTAGCGTTGGTTAGCTCGCACCTCGCGTGATTGTGGACTGCTGCGGTTGCTGTCAACGGGTTCTTTATAGTAGCGATCACACCAAGACGCCTCCTAGATCTCCATCCAATTAGAACCAACACAAGAAAAGGGCGAAGGAGAGACTCTCGGTGTAGTTTCAAGTACAAAACCGTATCAACATACGCCTACGAGAACCGATCGCGCAAATGGCGAAATAAGTAAACCTCCAAGAGTACCCCAGTGTGTTTGGGAGCACTACAGGTTTTTCCTTCTGAAAAGCTAGAGGGCGGTACACTGTATACCATACCTGTTTTGGCGGCGTCTTCCCATGCATCAACGTAGTGTTTAGGTGTATCCAGGTGAAGCGGTCGCTGCACGCCAAGCAGAAAGCGTGTTTGTCAACTGGGAACGAATGTCATCGCGCGATGCAGCAGAAAAATGCAGATACAATGCACATGCAAAAGCGCCGTATTTCTATCTATCTCTTCCAAGTCTTTCTTCATAGTCATCTACCAATTCATATGCCGGCCTGAACTTGGGCTTTGGGGCACCAGTTCCATTCTCGGCTTGGGGTACTTGTTGCGTAGATGGCTGACGCACGAGCTTCGGATTTGGGTGCGTATCGGTCGTTCCTCCTAATGAGGTATATCCACGGTCGTATAGCGAGCAGTATGGTATGTTGAGGAAACGTATAAACTAAACATGTCAGTAAGCAGGTACAACAATAGGTAAATGCCGCGTACCGTCCATATATCCACATAGTGCCAGTCTATGACAGGATGTATCCGTACAAAGGCAGGCCAACCTGAGTCGGTTGGGTCGAAATGCTTCAAATGTTTACCATGCGGGTCCGTCCGCCGTGTCCCTACCAGTATTGCCTTGACAGATGGCGTGTCTTTAAGATAGTCGGCGAAGGCAGCCTTCATAGGTTTCGCGTATTCTAACAATGCTAGCGAGTATATCTTGCTACTATGCGCGACGAACTCCTCAACCTCAGGAAATGGATGCGCGTCTTGTATGTACACGCACTGTACGGCGGTCTCGATGTTGGACGAGGGATTCGAGGTCTGTGTCAGGCCCCGCCGATGCATGGCGCAGAGATATAGTATAAGAAGGACCAGACAGTCCTTGCCGCCATTGTACGATAAGGAGAGCTCTGGTAGACTACATAGCTGTCAGTGCCCAACTCCCGCATGTCGGCCCACACTGTCAGCACCAACCTGTACTTGTCCAATGCCTCCCCTATCACCCTCAGCGACGTGCGCGTCTGCTCTTGTACATTATGCACGCGGTCTGATACATCCATCGCGTCCAGGAACGTGGCTATACGGTCATTGATGCGCGTGCATAGCTCGTGGAAGGGCAGCGGGGTATCGGAGACGAGGGGATCTGAAAATCCGGATTCGGTGTTCATTGCTAGAAAAATACGCTAATCACGACATCAGATGCAGATGTAGGCGATTACGGTAGAGTAGAGTGTCGACTATTGGTCGTACGGGCGTGTTGGTTCATGCCATGATGCATGTGTCGGCCATAGCAGCAGATGCGAACAGGTGGAGGTAGCCTGTGCCCTATCGATAAGGCCGTGGATCCTCGGCATCTCTGCATGCGGCAAGGCGGCGTTGGCCTCACCTGGCCACTCACGCATCGGAGAGTAAGCATCACGACGCCCATCGGACGGGACTCCACCACCAAATGCACTATGGGCGAAATTCGGTCCTGAGGCTCGCGTCGAGCTCGACAAGAAGATCTAGGCAGATTGATTGCACCGAACGCGCATCTATGATGGTCTGATTCGCCGCTCTTCGGCCCTCGCCCCAGATCCTGAAGTGCACTAAAATATTGCGTGCTTTCGGCACGCGTTGTCATGACCTCTTAAAGGGTTTTTTTCCATTGCCGCTGCCGCTGACTATGAGGACTGTCGCCGACGGTCCGAAGTATTACTACTGCTCGTCTCCCCCGTAGACATTTCCTTACTGTTACCGTCAACCCTGAATTCGCAGTCAATATGGGGTCTATCTCGACTGCAGGAGAGGCTGGTATGTCCCCCGCAACCACTCGCCCCACCATTGCCCGTTCCCCAACACATCGCAATGGGAATGGAATTGGGCATGTACGAGTACACATACTGATATGCATCCTGTGTAGTGGCCCGAATTGCCCATTTGGCCTCCGACGTGATCGTGTCGGTCGTCCCTTCCTTCACAACTGAATCCGAGTTCTCTGAGCCTCTGAGAGGACTACAGAAGCACAATGCGCCCAGCGTTGTTTGCAAGACTCAGCCAGAGGTATTTACACCTACCCTAATCATACTTGACGGGAGCTGTAGTAACAACCTCACCAGATCCTCACAGTCCGCCAAAATGCGGATCCTCTTCTCTCTGTTTTCCAGCCCATCCGCTCGGGCAAGCTTACTAGCGTTACCACAACCTCGTCCATCCTCGTAAAGTCGATACCACACCTTTACAAGCTCGCGCAATACCCCGTCGTCCTCCACGTATCGGTCGCACCTTCGGGCTTCCCTGACTTCTCCGACATTACCTCGATCAGACAGTCTGGATTCGCATTCATCCAGTCGGAGACACTACAAGAGTTGCAAGATCTCGCTCTCACCGCACATGCTTTAGCCATCAAGTCGGGCAAGGGTGTCATCCACTTCTTCAATTCAGGCGCGACCGCGTTTAAGAAGACTGTCGAAATAGAGGATGCCGACCTGGTCCGAAGCGTCATTGACCTAGACGCGGTGGCCGCATATCAGAACACAAAGTCAGAGGAGACTACACTTTACGCCGATGATGGTAGAAATCCGACGCTGTCCTTCGCTCGGAGTCAGGCTGTCAACGCTGTGCCAGCAACGACACCCGTCAGCCCTCCAGAGCAGGCCAAGTCGCTTCCCGCATCAGAGAGAAACAGCCAACGTGCCGATTCTTCCTCTGGCTCATCACAGCGTGACGCTAGCACGAGCGGTGCATCAGTATCCTCTGCAACCACCGTCGAGTCTTTGGTCTCGAAGCCTGTCTCATCTGAGGATATCTACCGCTTCGCCACACAGATCTGGGGAACCATTCGGGATATCACCGGACGAAGCTACGATGCATTTGCCTTCTCCGGCACTGGTAATGAGGAGGCTGCCATATTCCTTTTTGGTGCTGACACTGCTGTGTTTGCCACCGAATTGGATAGTGTAGAGGAGACCAAAGCATACGCCAACACAGCCGTCATCACAGCGAGACTGTACCGTCCCTGGTTGGGTGCCTCGCTTGCACCTCTACTTCCCCGGTCACTCAAGAGAATCGCCGTTCTGGAGCAAGTTCGACGAAAGACCACTCGATGGGGACCTGTACTGCTTGATCTTCTGATGTCGCTCAAGTCGACTGGCGGCGCCGCTCCCATGGTTGTAGGATACCAACTTGGCTACATCAACGAAGAGACTGTGTCTCAAGCAATGCGCGGTGTCTTCCAGAACCTGATGAGCGAGACGCCTGTACAAAACCTCGTCATCGGCAACCTTGACGGACCGCAGCCCCAGGCTATCAAGGTCGAGCAACCAGGGTTAGAGAACGCCTACATGAAGATCCTGAACCAGGTCTTTGGTGAGAAACTTCACATTGCTAATCAGCTTGGTTCGCAGCACGCCGGCATCTCCAACGACATCTCCTCCACCCCGGAGTACGGATTCGGCTCTCTAGTAGCACGCAAGGAGCATCGAAAGCGACTCGTGGACGAGGCTGCGGCTGCTTCAAAGGAGAATGCGTTCACCACACAAGCACCCAAGGAGTGGCTATCGAAGTGGGCACTGAGCGCTGACGACACGGACAAGGCCAACGAGCTCGCTTCTGAGGTCATCGCCCGTTTGAGCACCGATGGCTCGCCCGCCGCCAACCAACTGTTGTCATCAAAGAAGCTGTTCTACAAGGAATCGCCGTGGTTGATTGGCTCGGATGCATGGGCGTACGATCTTGGGAACTCTGGTGTGCACCACGTCCTGGCCTCTGGTGAGAATGTCAACATGCTCATCATTGATTCAACACCCTATTCTGAGCGCGCGGCTGCCGACGCCGCAAGGCGGAAGAAGGACATCGGTCTGTACGCAATGAACTTTGGCAACGCTTATGTAGCATCAGTTGCTGTATACAGCTCCTACACTCAGGTTCTTGAGGCCATGATCGAAGCCGACAAGTTCAACGGTCCCTCCGTCGTGCTTGCCTATCTGCCATACGAAAAGGAGAACGACACGCCTCTGACCGTTCTACAAGAGACTAAGAAGGCTGTTGACCTTGGTTACTGGCCACTATACCGATGGGACCCACGAGCCGAGGATAAGGGTGAAGTTAACTTCAAGCTTGACTCGGAGCGAATTAAGAAGGAACTGGAAGAGTTCCTCTCCCGCGACAATTACATGTCTCAGGTCATGAAGAGACATCCTGAGTTCTCCTCCAACATCTCCGGATCTTATGGCACCGAGGTCAGGCAACTGCAAAAGCGCAAGGCCAAGGATGCGTACAGCAAGCTTCTTGAAGGTCTTCAGGGCGACCCTATGACAATTCTTTTCGCTTCCGACAATGGCAACGCCGAAAATCTGGCCAAGCGTCTGGGAAACCGCGGTAAGGCTCGGGGTCTTAAGACCATGGTTATGGCCATGGATGACTTCCCAATCGAAGACTTGCCCAATGAGCAGAACGTCATCCTGATGACTAGTGTAGCTGGACAAGGAGAGTTCCCTCAGAATGGCCGAACGTTCTGGGAAACCGTCAAGGACTCTACCGATCTGGATCTTGCGACGGTCAATTTCGGTGTCTTCGGTCTCGGTGATAGCCATTACTGGCCACGTAAAGAGGACAAGATTTACTACAACAAGCCCGCGAAGGACCTTTACGCTCGTCTCCTCGCTCTCGGCGGTAAGCCTTTGGCTGAATGTGGTCTTGGAGACGACCAAGATCCGGATGCTTACCAGACTGCGTACGCTGAATGGGAGCCAAAGCTTTGGGAGAAACTTGGTGTTGCCAACGTCGAAAACTTACCTGAGGAACCGGCACCTCTGACCAACGAGGACATGAAGGCGGCTTCTAACTTTCTTCGAGGCACTATCGAAGAGGGTTTGGCTGACACCAGCACGGGCGCGATCTCGGCAAGCGACCAACAACTCACCAAGTTCCACGGCACCTATATGCAGGATGACCGCGATCTTCGCGACGAACGCAAGGCGCAGGGTCTTGAGCCAGCCTATTCCTTTATGATCCGTTGTAGACTACCTGGAGGTGTCTCTACGCCCAAGCAATGGCTACAGATGGACGAAATCAGCACAAAGCTCGGTAACGAGACCATGAAGCTGACCACTCGACAAACCTTCCAGTTCCACGGCGTCGTAAAGGGTAAACTCAAACCAGCTATGCAGGCTATCAACAAGGCGTTGATGACCACCATTGCCGCTTGTGGTGATGTCAACCGAAACGTTATGTGCAGCTCTCTCCCGACTCAGTCAAAGTACCATGGACAGGTGCACAACATTGCACAGAAGATCAGTGACCATCTTCTTCCTTCTACTACCGCCTACCACGAGATTTGGTTGGAGGATGATGAGACAAAGGAGAAGCGCAAGGTCGCCGGTGAAGCTGTACAGGACCACGAGCCTCTATATGGCCCTCTCTACCTCCCGCGAAAGTTCAAGATCACCATTGCCATCCCTCCTCACAACGACACCGATGTTTACGCTCACGATATTGGTCTTATCGCCATCAAGGGCGAAGACGGCAACCTCGTAGGCTTCAATGTCTTAGTCGGTGGTGGTATGGGTGTAACGCACAACAACAAGAAGACCTACCCGCGAACTGGAACCATGTTTGGTTATGTTCCAACCGAAGAAGTCCACCTTGTTTGCGAGAAGATCATGCTTGTCCAACGCGACCACGGTGACCGCAAGAACAGGAAGCACGCCCGTCTTAAGTACACCATCGACGACATGGGAGTCGATGTCTTCAAGGGTAAGGTCGAAGAACTTTGGGGTCAGAAGTTTGATGAGCCGAGACCTTTCAAGTTCCAAAGCAACATCGACACCTTCGGTTGGCAGAAGGACGAGACCGGTCTCAATCACTTCACTTTTTTCATCGAGAATGGTCGCATTGAAGACACTGCCGAGTTCCCGATGAAGACTGGTCTCATCGAGGTGGCCAAGGTACACAAGGGCGAGTTCAGGTTGACTGGTAACCAGCACTTGATTCTAGCCAACGTCGCTGATGAAGACTTGCCCGCCATGAAAGAGCTGCTGAAGAAGTGGAAGCTCGACAACACCAACTTCTCTGGTATGAGGTTGTCCAGTTCCGCCTGTGTTGCCTTCCCCACTTGCGGTCTCGCTATGGCTGAGTCAGAGCGTTACCTACCTGAGCTGATCACCAAGCTTGAAGGCACACTTGAAGAGGCTGGGCTACGACAAGACAGTATCGTCATGCGCATGACTGGTTGTCCGAACGGTTGCGCACGTCCCTGGCTTGCCGAGGTTGCTTTCGTTGGCAAGGCCTACGGCGCGTACAACATGTACCTTGGTGGTGGTTACCATGGCCAAAGGCTGAACAAGCTTTACAGGAGCTCAATCAAGGAAGAAGAGATTCTAGAGATCTTGCAGCCGATGATCAAGCAATACGCTAAGGAGAGAAACGCGGGAGAGCACTTTGGTGACTTCGTCATCAGGAAGGGTTACATCAACGAGACTACGCACGGAACAAACTTCCATGACAACGTAAGTCATGCTTGATCAGAACATACATGAGGTACACTACTAACATTTTTCCAGACTGCAGAAGAAGAGTCAGATGGCGAGTAGAACTATCAGTCTAGTGTTGAACCCAACGTTTCATTGGAATTGTGTCTCATCTCGTCGCCCTTATGGCAATTTTATGATCATTACACGGCGTTTTCTGGAGAAGTCTAAGCGATCAGGGAAAGTCCTGTCTATATTTCATGACTTATACGATAACAAAAGGGATTAATGATACCACAGCATGTTTGATGCTTTTGTTCGTAGCTCTGAGTCCTGTCATAACTTGTTCTTCAATGTTTGATTGTTACTTCGTGATCGCCGCATCAGGCCACGGTCGGGTGCTCATGTGCCACATCAACGAAAGAGCCAAGGCAAGAGAACGCGTCGCATCGCGCAAACAGCTTTATTCACCGTGAATACATGTGGCTCCATCGCAAGCCAGTGCATATGAATGGCTAAAACAGCTGTCGCAGGCCTTAGATGTTCGAAAAGACTGTGTCGACCGCCTTGCGACGCAGAACAAGGAAACGAGACCTCAGTCACGTCATCCAAGAAGGAACGTAAGCAAGAGACGATTCTAGGATGAATCGTGTATTCCACCTGGGTCATGTCCCCGCTGATTTTTGATCATAATCGTTTCAATCAGCCACTAATCACTGACACACGGACATGGTTTACGTTCCCAATATTGATAGGCAGCTAAGCATTGTTGCTTCAACCCGGTAACCAACTCAATGCATTTTCTGGCCTCATTACCATTGGGAGATGGGAGAACCGTCTTTATCTTCGAGATCCTTCTCTTCTTAGCATTGTTCATCGCTGTTGGGCCGCCAGCTTTCATTGCATTGACCAGCATTAGTATGGCTAAGGCGTGGCCGGTCACTGTGGCCTTCTTCGGCGTAGGTGGGCAAGCGAGAGCTCATATGCTGGAGTTGCTGACGACAATAGTGGCGGGATTTATTTGGAGTTTAGCATTCGGGTTCTTCTGCATTACGGTAATGAAATACTTGCAGTAGCTAAGAGATGATGTTTCACCCGAATTGGTGGGCGTTTAAATTTCCTGATGTTGGCTTTACGCTTGCGACTATCAAGATTGAGAGAATGTTTGAGAACGCGGTTGTGGGTTGGGTAGGTAGTGTCACGACTACTTGTCTTGCTGCTACGTATCTGTTCGGGGTTGCGATGTGTGCAAGCGCGGGACTCGGGCATAAGATAATAAGTGAAGGAAGGGACAAAGACACGTACTTGGGCGAAGAGCAGCCAAAGTTCGGACAGGAAGAGGATATTGTGGTAAAATTCCAAGAGAAAACACGTATGATCGAGTGGTGATTAACAAGAGCTCGAAGTCGCACTATATGTCAAATGTCAGTACTGGAGAGGCCCTCCGTCTTTGACGTGTAAGCACACTTCCTCAGCGAAAACTCTTCTTAGGGGCTCAGCCTCTCAATCTTCCACTCCGCCTCCTTGATCCCCTTGGCATTCTCCTCGCCACCAACCTTCCTGTAGACGAACCGATCATGCAACCGACTCGGCCGCCCTTGCCAAAACTCCACCATGTCCGGCACGATTCTCAGTCCGCCCCAAAACTCTGGCACCGGAATCTTATCCTTGCCATGGAACTTCTTCTCCACATCTTCCACTCTCTTCTCTAACTGCTCCCTGCTTTCAATCACGCTGCTCTGCTGACTTGCCCACGCCCCAATTCTCGAACCGCGAATCCTTGTATCGTAATAAACCTGCGATTCCTCAGAGGTAAGCCGCTCCACAGTCCCCTCAACGCGAACTTGGCGTTCGAGTTCGCGCCAGTGGAAGGTCAGTGCCGCGTGAGGATTGCTTCGTATATCGCTGGCTTTGCGACTCGTGTCCCAGTTTGAGTATATCACAAAGCCGCGCTCGTCTAACTCTTTCATGTAAAGCGTGCGTGCTGATACTCTGCCACTAGGTAGCTCGGCGGTAGACAAGGTGACGGTCTCGGGCTGGTAAACGTTGTTGGCCTGGGCCTCCTGGAACCACTTGTGGAATTGGTCGGTTGGAGAAGGAAGGAGATCATCGCGATCTAGTGCGCCTTTGTTGTATTGGGTTGCATGGCCGGGGTCTTCTGAGTTGCTTGTTGGTGCGAAGATCTTCTTCGCTGACTCGGTAGCTGAATGTAGCATACTTTTTGGTTGACGCTGGATGGTTTGTGGAAGGTCTGTAACCGAAGGTAATGCGCAGTGGCGGATGTAACTTGTACTTGAGGCGATGCTCGCGTGTTTACTCAGAAGATTTGTACATCTAAATATGAGCATTGCTCTATTCAGGTTGTGGTGAAGATTCGATACATCGAGTGACTTCGTGGCGTGATCTGAGCGATGCAAATGCTCGGAATGAGTCCTCACGATCGGAACGAAGTGGGATGACGTAACCTGATGCTAGCGCGATTGTGGATCAACCACCGAAATCAGCACGCG
>JAESFQ010000677.1_pt1 | contig 12503 bp, 8 predicted proteins | sample 9269431 | NCBI WGS metagenome assembly JAESFQ01 (sample SAMN14502588, study PRJNA617103) | algae metagenome | isolation source: Plectolyngbya sp. WJT66-NPBG17 and co-occurring heterotrophs from well... | place: USA: Mojave Desert, Joshua Tree National Park, California | collected 2006-08-06
AAAGCAAAATCTCCCGTCCACAACCTCCGCTCCTTTACCCCAGCTTTCCCCAGATCCCACCCGCCTCCACACGTGCGTGCAGCGAAATCTCTTACCTCCTTCGCCTAACACTGCACCGGCAAAAGTCTTGACGCACGTCACCGGCTTCCGCCACGCGTGGTGAGTGGTCAGACGGCAGGCGTAAGACGAGGCAAGAAGGCGGGTTGGGCGCCTCGGCGTGCGTCAATGGCGGATGTTACTTTCAATGACCGCGCATGAGATTGTTAGGCTGGGATACGGGCGTATGTATCCACATGGTGGAATGGTGGTGGTCGTTGGGTTTCCGCGGGAGACGGTGCTACCATGGGTGTGGAGACGATGTGTAATCGGACTAAAGGGATGGGATTGACATGCAGATAGACGTTCCGCGTTCGCGCTATAGCGAGGATCGGCGGTGTCGTGGCTTTTTTGCATGCCGTGGTTTGTTTGACGATCTCTGGGGTTTTGTGCTTTTGAGGAATTGATGCCCCATAGTTTTTGTCTATTCATCTATCTATCTATCTATCTATCCATCCATCTGATATCTTCCATAGTTCGTTGTGCTGTCTTGCACTTCTTCCCTTATCCCTAAGCCCACTTACCCCCCATCGCCACCACCCCTTATCTCCCACCACTCCAACCATGGACGAAAAGCCCACCACACACCGGCTTTCCCACGCCAGCGCCTCTCCAGACAGCGCCTCCATTGACGCCCCGCGCAAATCCTCCATTACCTCATTCAGCCATGGCAAATCGAAAGCAGAAGAACGGGCGCGCATCGATGCCTTGGCTACGAGTCCCGGCGTGACAATGGCATCGTTTGCGCATCTTGACGAGAAGAAGATTCTGCGCAAGATGGATTTACGACTCATCCCCATGTTGGCGCTGTTGTATCTGCTGTCGTTTTTGGACCGCGGGAATATCGGTAATGCGAAGATTGAGGGGTTGACGGAGGATCTTAATATGACGGGTGCGCAGTATAATTGGTATGTTGTTGATTTTTGGAAGGAATATGTTCCTCACTTCTTTTTATGGTTGGCTGACGGTATGGATAGGTGTTTGACAGTGTTCTTCTTCACGTACTCTTTCTTCGAAGTGCCCTCAAATCTCCTGCTTAAGAAACTCCGGCCGTCGATTTGGCTACCGACCATCATGGTAGCATGGGGCATCGTCATGACGCTCATGGGTATTGTGCAGAGTTACGAGGGATTGTTGATTGCGAGAATCTTTCTGGGAGTCACGGAGGCTGGGTATGTTATTCATCTCAAATCCCTTCTCCCCCACAACCCTACCGAAAAGCATACTCAGCGACCAACCAAATTACCAGCTAACGCGTTGTATCAACAGACTCTTTCCCGGAGTAGCATACTACATTACCATGTGGTACGCCCGACATGAAGCGCAATTCCGCCAAGCCCTCTTCTTCTCCGCCGCCTCCGTCGCAGGCGCATTCTCCGGCCTCCTCGCTTTTGGCATCGCCCACATGGACGGGGTAGGGAACCTCGCGGGATGGCGTTGGATATTCATCCTGGAGGGGCTATTGACTGTTATTGTAGCAATTATTGCGTACTTCACTCTCTACGACTTTCCCGAAACCGCGTCCTTCCTCACAGAGGAAGAACGTGCTTTTGTCGTATACCGCTTGAAGTACCAGAACTTCAAAGACGAGGCAGACGGAGGTGTCAGGGTTGCGCAGGACGATAGTTTCCAGTGGAAGTTTGTCAAAGCTGCGTTTTTGGACTGGCAGATTTGGACGAATATCTTGGTTTACTGGGGTAAGTTTGGTACTCCGGCTCTTCTATTGGGGATCGGGCTAATAGTGATAGGCATCGTGTGTCCGCTATACGGTATATCACTTTTCCTCCCATCCATTATCCGCGCACTTGGGTACAGCTCTTCAACAGCTCAACTTCTCACCGTACCCATCTACATCACCGCATCTGTCCTTGCGGTCGTCGTTGCATACTACAGCGACAAGGTTGGAAAGCGGTATCCGTTCATCCTGGTGTGCCTGTGTATCATGGCTGTTGGCTTTATCATGTGCATTGCGGGTGGCAGCGTGCCAGGTCTCGTATACGCGGGTGTTTTCATCGCAACATGCGCCCTATACCCAGCTTTCCCAGGAAACATTACTTGGTTGAGTAACAACCTCGCTGGTAGTACGAAGCGAGCTACTGGACAGGCTATTCAGATCGCCGTGGGTAATTTGGCGGGTGGTAAGATGGCTTCCTTTCACATCATCCTAGTCATTGTTACTGACTTTTACCAGCCATGGCTTCCAACTTCTATCGTGCGGAGGATGCGCCACGGTATCTTCTTGGTCATGCCCTTGAACTCGGGTTCATCGTAGCGGGTATCCTGGCGTTGTTGACCCTGGTATTCAACTACAAGCGCATCAATGCGAAGAGGGAACGGCAGGTAGCCGAGGGTGCGCATAATGGGTATACTCCCGAAGAGTTAGGTGCGCTTGGAGATCGGGCGATTACTTTCAAGTATTTCTTGTAGTCTAGGTGTTGTTAGCCTTGTGCTTTAGACAAATAGAATGTGTAACGACGTACCCATTCGCCTGCGACCGCAAGCACTACAACGACCATAATGGTATTTAGCCCTGACATTCCAATCCTGACTATCTGTGCATGGTTCGGTTGTGTTCAATAGTCTTGTATCCCCGTCTCCCCCGTCAACACCTTCTCCTTCCCCTCTCCATCCGAATCAAAGTCGCTCTCCATACTCTCAAAATACGCATCCTGCAGATCCCGCTCTAGCTCAGGATCATCGTATTTGGGATTCTTGTCGACCAACTTCTCGTATTCAAAGTCCTCGTCTCCGCCTCTCAGGAAGCGCTGTGTCATCTCGTCCACCCACCACGCTCTCCCTTCCTCTTTCGTCATGGGTACATCATCCTTCTCCTCTTCTATTATTTCACCCTGGGGTCCGCGGTTGTATGTAAAGAGTGAGTTTGGGTCTGGTTGTGAAAGCGCGTCTTTCTTCGCTTCGGCGCGCCACAGATCGGTCGCCATTTGGCCTGAGAAGCCCTTCTTGCGGCCTTCAGCTTCGCGCTCGGATGCAGTTTGAAAGCGACGTATAAGGCGGTCGTAGAGGAGCGGATCAGCGAGTTCGAGGGATGAGTCGGCGAAGTATTCGGGATGCACTTCCAGGTAGCGCTTGCGCCTGTTCTTTGCTTGAAGTCGTTGCGCGCGTTCGTCTTGTTGCTGACGTAGCTGGTCACGAAGTAGCGATTCATCTATCTCATCGTCCATAATTACATCTTCATTTGTAGGTGCCGATGCGTCGCCACTGACATGGCCGTTGGAGTTCGCGGGGTCCTTGGCTGCTTCCTGCGCGTTCGCTGGTCGGAGGGCGAGAGGCGCCATCATGGGCAATCCGGTCATGTATGGCATGCTAAGAGGACCTGGGGTTCAGAAATCCTCTTACTGCAGTTGGGGTGGTAGGAGTGAATGTTCATGGAGCGCATCGTCAATCTCCAATGCTTGGTAATGACGCCACACGCCGTACGGGGCGCCACACTCTAGTGCGAAACGCGCCCAGTCGAAACCAAGTCCACTTAATGATCGCCCGTTTCACCCGTGCATCAACCAATTCAACCAGGAACAGCTGGCCTTCTTGGTCTTTAATTTCAACGTCCTCTCTTTTTCTTTTCTTGCCTTGTACCGTTCTTTTCTAACAATTCTGCGGCTTTGTATCTTTGTTCGCAGGCCGGATACACTATCGCGGATACACGGTCCGTGTAGAGTGGGAGAAGAGCTTGGGATTGCTTGGAGCGTTTACGCGACATCTGGTCTTTTCGACATTTTACACATCTCGCGATCTTTCTTTTTCGCGAAAATCACTACAGCAAACTGTTCACGGGCAGTTGAGTTTGAATTGCTAGAAAGAGATAAATCAGAGGCACTCCAACATGTCGCCAAAGCAAAAGACACAGAAGAAGCCAAAGGCAGCGAAAGAGGCGGAAACCCAGAAACAAAATGCCCCGGCATCGACTGTGCTATTGAATGTTGGTAGAGCAGCAGCTCTCCTGCTTGTTGCAGGCTTCGCATCGCCGGTCTCGCAGCTGAACTTGTCACCTGTATATGGATCCATTCCTGCATCGCTGCACCACCAACGGACGATGACCATCACTGCTGTTGCAGCACTCTTAACGCGACGGGCATTGAAGAGCTACGTATCTGCCAATGTGGGACAGTATATCGCTGTAGTCGCTTACTGGACACCCGTCATTCAATTCCTTCTATTTCCATACAGTGGGAAGATTGGGGTTGAGTATGGACCTTTACTCATCGAGTCCCTTACGTACTTCCCCCTACTATTTCTCTCAGTGTTTGCCGCTGCCGATCTGCTGGAATGCGTCAACATCACCGGTTACAATCCTTCGCCGCTGAAGGAAATCATCATCCCTACCGCATCGTACTTTACTGTATCCTCCGTGGCCAAGATCAGCAGCGCTCTTATCCCAGGCTTTATTGGTACATCAGTCTACTTCACGCGAGTTGGTATGCAGATGCTTCTTGCGTCAGCATCTGCCTTCTTCAGCCCATCGCGTATTATCCTCCTCGCATTTCCGGCAATCCTACACACGCTCTGGACGAACCCGCATCATCCTTCAACCCACGGATTGCAACTGGCAAACTCCACCTTGCAAGCCACACAGAACTACACGCTGCTCGCTCGTCACGAGTCTGTCACGGGATACGTTTCCGTCATTGAAAACCACGCCGACAATGCTTTCCGTCTGCTGCGGTGCGACCACTCTCTCCTCGGCGGCGAGTGGCTTGTAACCCCACAAGCATATGCCCTAGGCCAACGACAACGCGAATCTATCTTCGCTGTGTTCGTCCTCCTCGAGGCTGTCCGCCTCATCGAACCACCAGTAGACACCCTACCTCCCAGAGACGATAGTAAGACATCCGCATTGGTGATCGGTCTCGGCATCGGCACAGCACCCAACGCCATGATCGCACATGGCATCAACACCACGATCGTTGAACTCGACCCCGTAGTCCACTATTACGCGACAAAGTACTTCGCCCTCGACCCCAACCACACAGCCGTCATCGACGACGCAACCACCTACGTAGCCCAGAAATCCGTCTCAGCACCAGGCAGCTTCGACTACATCATCCACGACGTCTTCACCGGCGGCGCCGAACCCGTGTACCTCTTCACCACAGAGTTCATGCAAGGTCTGTACGACTTATTGGCACCAGAAGGCGTTGTCGCTATCAACTACGCCGGCGACCTTACCCTGGGCTCCACAAGACTAGTACTAAACACTATCCACGCCATCTTCCCCGCTTGCCGCCTCTTCCGCGACTCCCCCGCAAAGGAAGAGCACAAAGAAGGCGAAGCAGATTTCATCAACATGGTTATTTTCTGCGTCAAGAACGACCACGGACTAGGCAAGGCAGCCATAAACTTCCGCGATGCGGTTGAAGAGGATTATCTGGGTAGTATTGCGCGGAGGAACTTTTTGCAGCCCCAGCAGAAGCTAGAGGTCAAGTACGACTTTGTGAGTAAGGAGGATGGAGGTAGGGTTATGGGGAACGCGGATGTGGGCGAGTTGGAAAAGTTTCATGAGGATGGTGCTGTGAGCCATTGGAGGATTATGAGGACGGTGTTGCCTGCGGGGGTTTGGGAGATGTGGTGAGCGATGCGGATGTATGTGACTGTGGTGGATAGAAGTTAGTGGTGGTGGTGTGGTGTGATGGAAGAAATTGTGATGTGCAGGATAGATGGGATAGATACTCTTTACGTTGATTAATCATCGTTGAAAGTCAAAGAGTAACATGTAGAAGAAAACTTATTCCCACATCCCACATTCCCCTCACCCCACTCAACCGAGTTTCCCATCCATTCAACATAGGAAACTGTATTTGCCATACACCCCCGCTCAATCCACTCTCTTACTTCCTAATGCGAAAGACGTTCGGCCTTCCATCCCGTCTCTAATAAACCGTCCACCCCACAATATCCATCTGCCCCTCACTTACCCCCACGTCTCTCACACATGCACATCACGCGTTTCACCCCTTCCCCTCCCATCACAAATACGCACACGCGTATAGGCTAAGCATTCGCCCTAAACCATCTTGTGTGGGATAAGCTATACTACACACCCCCCTTAAACTCCGACAGTTGCATGAGCAAAGCGGGCTAGCTAGCGAGTAGAACATATGCAATGCAACTAGAGTCATCACACCGCACTTCCCTTTTTTCTTTTTTCTTTCTTCCCTAGCAGGTGATGAAGCAGGGGGTGCATTGTGCATTGCATAGTGTGGGGGAAAAAAGATCGACATCGGTGAAGAAAGGTGAGTAGGTAGGAATGGGAGTTTGGGTATTCAGGGTTCTTGTGATGGTATTGTAGGGTAATTTGCTGGGGGAATGAATGGGAATTTTGTGGATGATAATTAATTTCTCGTCGAGGTTGATGTATTGGGTGTGCTCACGTGCTGCCGTTTGCGTTGATCGTTGAGACACAAAAGTCGAGTACTTCTTGTTATGTATTGCATGCGCTTTGAGCTACAAGCCATGTCCAGGACACATGTTATGCGACTTAATGGTCAAAGTGCGTTGGAGAGTTAACACTGCCGAGTGCAGAATCGATACAGTGAGAGTAAGTCATCGTCATCGGCATGCCCAATTCCCCATTACAACCACTCTGATGCTTCAGCCTCATCTAAAGCGGGACGGAGAGGTCGCCCGGCCCCTCTCTTACTGCCTCGCTACTCAGCGCATAGTCGCGTGATACAAACAAGTTGGGCTGCACGAGACGGCACCTCTGCAGCGAAGCGTCACCCCGCCATTCCCACACGAAAGCCAATACATCCTACTCAGCGTCGGGCGTCATTATCGCGCACTTCCTAGTTCCAACCAACAACATCGACGGCAATACGATATTTCTCTGCACCACCCCATCAAGGCTTAATTGACAATCGGCGGTTGTCTCACAGGGTGTCGTGCTATGACCTCACACGTGCCCCGCATTCGAGAAGCAGGTGTGGAAATTGCCCAGCGCCGCCCGCTAGTATGCTGCGCCAATGCTTCGTTTCGTTGTAGCTAGATCGCGTGCTGTCAGCGTATGATTACCCCCACGTGTTTTGGTTGGGATGGTGGGTTCGCTTTATGTCAAACATGTATCCGGTTCTGTCTCCACGTTTTGATGACGTGCAGCAAGCTGTATGCGCAACACATCGGCCAGTGTACCCGGCGTCATGCAACCCACCCTCCAGTTCGCGAATGCAGCATCAGCATCAGCATCTTTCGCGCGCTCCGTTTCTTCCCTTGCCGAGCCCATCGACTATCATTTCTAGCGGTCCAAGTATCTCGGCGCCACGTCGGACAAGCGGGTCATGACAAACCTGCCGTCCATATCGCGAGATCGGGATTCGATAACCCGTATCAGCGTTGAATCGGCTGTGCGAGCGTATGACGAAAGCTACAGATATGCTAAAAGACTGAGTTCGGCGATGCCGGCGGAAGATCAGCGTGATCGAACGTTAGCTGTAAGGTGCGCAATCGCAATTTCTCCGAGACGGAGTGGAGCGCGCTTGGATGATCTCCGGGTGCGAAGGCAATTGCCGATTTGCACTTTCCGCAGGGCTGCCAATGACGTTGGTCGCGCGCACACGCGTGTGGAGCAGAAAAATATGCGACAGACAGGAATGGAAGGTTAAACGAGGGATGGAAATGGTGTGATGGATCTGTCGTTCGATATGGGCATTCGGTAAATGCTGACAAACTGATGTGGTAGTAACACAAGGTACAATGATGCCTCCTAACTGTGAATGGGACAAAACCGCCTTTTGACCCGCTATGCTTGAACTTCAAGCGCCGCAATATAGTGATCATGAAAGAAATGCTCGTCAATACATGCAATCGTAATTATCGCTCGCCCATGTCGAATCGATGTGTAAATGCCTTTCCAACTTTGTTCTCTGGCTTGGGTGGTATGTGATGGTGAAGATACTTCTTGGGGGCGGCAGTCCTAGCACTCGATGCCTTGGACGCGTCGAACACAATCTTGGGATCATCGTATGTCTCCGGACAGCAACAGCCGATATTCTTGATGCAGCTCGTATTCAGCACTTGGCTGATTGTGATGCGTTTCGAAGGAATAGGGTGAAGCATCTTCAACATGAGGCGTTTGATGGATGGGGGCTCGATGAGGCTGAAAAGTTTGCCGCACTTTGGGTGGCCGTCGGGACCATCGAAAATGTCGCCATCTGGGTGACGCTCCAGCCACGCATCCCAGCCCTTCTTGAATCTTGCGTAGTACTCAAACTCGGTCTTGGCAGCCTGCCAAGGACAACCACCAAAAGTCATGGTGAGATATACGATAGCTGTGGACCAGATGTCGAGCGGACGTGGATCGTAGCTGTGGTTCTTCTCCAGAACTTCCGGGGCGATGTAGGGAAGACTACCGCAGATACCAGGGGCGGATAATCGGATCTCGCCCATATTCTTTCCACATTCACCACCAGACGCGCGAACGCCCGGATGCTCGCCGCTGAAGACTTCTGCAACACCAAAATCCGAGATCTTAAGATGACCATCTTTACTAAGGAGCAGGTTTTCCAACTTGATGTCCCGATGAGCGATGCCATGGCTATGCAGGTAGTGCACGCCGCGCAGTAGTTGCTTGAAGAAGCACAACCGATCTTCCCGACTGTAAAACCCTTCGGCGCCGCCAGCGAACAGCTTCCGTTCTACCAATGAGTAAATCTCTCCATATGTACAAAATTCCATGACGTGATTCCAGCGGCCGCGGTTCGTGCATAGCCGTACTGTTTCGACAATGTTGGGATGGTGCAGACTCTTCGCAATGCTGTACTCGGACTTGATCTTCAATACGTAGTCCTCCTCGGTCTCGTCCTTGTCGCGTTCTCTGAACTCTTTGACAGCCACTAGATCTTCCTCGCGTGTTATGCCTCCTCTTCGCGCCATTATCCGGACTTCGGACGTTGCACCCTTACCCAGGACCTTTCCTCTCTTGCCAGGCATCAGACTCGAACTCTTGAATTCTTTATCTAGCTCACACCAGTCTATAATGAAGTCGTCTGGTAGGTTCACACTAAGCCGCCGTGCCTTCATTCCTACACCCTGGACGGCCGGTTTAGAAAAGGTAGACAGCATGCCGGCGGTAGGCTTCTCAGTTTTCTCATCGATGCGTGGGACTTGCTCCGTACTTGCTGACCGTCGGCGTAAGAAACCGGATTTCTTGGTAGAGTTGGCACTTCCACTGCCTGCCCAGGTGATACCAGGCCGGGGCCTACTCATGTTGGCCAGACCAGTGGAAGAAGCAGGCTTGTTGCCAAAGCCTGGTCGTTTGTCCGTCGATGGTCTGCTCATGGGTGAGCCAGATGGAGGTGGGGAGTTTGCACGGGAGGATTTGTCGGAGCGTCGCGTGAGGGAGAAGGAGCTCAGTCTTCTGCTCTGTTTGGGAATATCCACTGCCGGCGTTGCTACTTCAGCTGGACCATCTACACCAGTCTTGACAATGTATGTGTTAGTCTCGGCTTTTGCTTTGGGCGATCTGTTGGGTGTTGAAATATTGGACGTGTCAGACTGGTTGGCCCCGTCTTTGCTCGCGTGTGCTCTATTCAGTTTGCCGCGGATCAGTGAGCCTACGCGCTTTCCCAGGCCACGCTTCTCTGGTGGTGATTGGCGGTCAATTTGTTGAGGGGCCTGTACGTTTGATTGGCTTTGGCTATCTTGTGGCGCCTCGTGCAGTGGTGGGGACTTGTTGGGCATGTCGCTCGTGGCAGGGCGTGGGGTCGCGAATACGTCGTCTACGGACTCATCGTCACGGAAGGGATGTGAAAAGGGCGTGCCCTCACTGGCATGGCTGGTGGGTGTGAGAGGCTCGGCGGGCTCGCTTGCGGTGCCAGTACTCTCATCCTCCTCTTCAATGGGAAAGCGGTGATCGAGTGGGCGTGAATCACGGTAGCGAAGTCGGTCGGAGAGTGTCCGCTCATCGAAGGAAATTGACAGTTGCCGTGGCTGTTCAGCGACCATGGGCATGGTGACGGGCGATTGACCTTGTCCGATTGGTTGGCGAGCAGGCGAGCGTCAATGAAGGTGAATGTCGCCGATACGGGGAATTCGGCGAGGTGCTGGGGCTTGTCGCTACGCACGCTGGAGGGGGCTCGGACGGTTATACGAGCCTTCGAGCGTACTGCACGAATGCAGGTGTAGGGCGGGCAGCAGGAGCGGGGTGTGGTAGAAACGTTGCAATTCCGAAAGAGCCATATACACAACGGGGCCGAAGTGACTGGGGAACAAGTATGATGTTGCGTCGCAATGCGGTGTGGCGCCGACGACACGCGATTGAGGGTTGCAACGGCCGAAGGGTGGTGGTGGTGGTGGTGGAAGCAAAGGGTCCAGATGCAGGCGGGCAACGACAGGGAAGATGACGTCCCTATCCGCCTTGCTCTTGTAACCTGGGAATAGCAATCAGCTCAGACGCAACGACGGCAATTGTGCCCAGATGTTGGAGCAGACGGCGGCCGGGGCCTCGTGCGGTGATATGTGGGCGCCAGACGTCGCAGAAAGGGACTAAACTCTCTTTCCTTCACGCCAAACACCCCGGCCCAGGTCCCCTGCTCAGCTGCACCACCCCCACAGCGCCAAAGGCCACCTGCAGGCCGGATGCACGTCTTGCAAAGGCCCGCCCAGTCATTCTCCGACACCGTGCCCTCTCCCCAATGACCCGGGCCTTGCGACGACACACACCAGCGCCGTGTGATGGATGATGTGCGTCGATGATCGATGTATGCAAAGCTTGACCGCCCAGCTTGTCCACATACGGCCTTCGCTTTCATCTCCACCACGGCCAAACGAGCCTCGCCTCTGGAACGAAGCCGCCCTTCCGCCTGCCAGGATGCGACCACATAGTACGTCTTATAACCAGCCACGACGCGTTTGCCAACACAGGTATCCCGATGCGCCATCGACTGGCGGCTGCCAGGCTTGATTCAGCAGCGCTTCCTCTCGCCCTCCGCCTTGCGAATGACAGATGGTCAGAGAGGGCATTATCGTGCTGGCCTTGTCTGGAGGGAGACAGGGAGATAGAGAGAGAGAGAGGGAGAAAATGCCTCAAGCTGCCCTTGGATGTGGTCTGAGCTGCTGCTGCAGTCATCAATGTAATGTGCTTCGAGGACAGCCTGCCGTCGTCGGTACGCCATGAGCGCCCCTACGTCCGCCATAGTCCCGAAGCCATCCTCGTTCTTGTTGCCAATGTGTAATGTGTTGCTCGTGCAGCGCTGGACGTCAACTGACGACAGTTTGGCGTGATGCTGCCCTCTCCCGTCCCAGCTCAGGGCCTTGCCAGTCCAATGCTTAGGCGGTCCTCTGCCGCCGAACGCGACAGGCGAACGCCGTGGGGGTCACCAGCCGCCGCGACAACGCCATTTTCCCCGCCATGCTATTGTCTGGGGGAATGCCCAGCTGGACCTCATCCCTCTCCTCGCCGACACTCGCCATATAGTACGACACCAAGGTTTCGAGGCTGCTTGATTGCCTGCCTGCATGCTCGGTACCCTCGCCGCTGGTCCCATGCGACCTCGATGCTCTCATCTCTGAATGCGGGGTTCGTATCACCGTATGCAACGTACAAGCATCCGCAGTGCTCTTGACAGGGCTTCGCGCTGAGACGGCACCCGATCGTGGCCATGTGCACCCTGCATCGTGTTGCACAAATGAATGGCTATACCGCACTTCAGACGTCGGGCGAGGCAGCTTGATTTTGCTTTGCAAACGATTCACGTCATGGACCATTATTGGACAAGGTGGCCTGCTCTTCGCACGCAGCGGGCACTCTTCGCTTCATTTTCTCGCATTGCTGATGCACGCAGCCTGGCCAATACACACATACATACTCACATACATACGTGCTCTGACGCCGTCGCGCAGCCATGGCGGTGAGTCCTGCTGAGACTTGTAGTCAAGCGACTGGCTTCCTATCCCGTTGCTCCCCCACTGTCACGTACATTGCACCTGCAGTAGTCGGCGTTTCTTCTTCGGACCGCAGAACCTCGAACACGTCTTTGCGCTATTTCTCCCCATCTACGCCCGGTTCGTGCGTTTTGTCCGCTAGCCGAATTCGGAAGGAAGTCACGACTATGGACAACTCCGCATCTAGTACCTGATCTGCTGCATCAGCATAGCGTCAGCATTCGATACCTCGTCAATCGATTTTGAGCATTGCTTGTACAACGGACCGTGGTGCACGCTTTCCTGTGTTAAACAAACTGCCCCTGAGATCACCGCTCAGTTGTGTTCCACAGCCTTTCACGCCGCCGGATCCCCAGTCTTGGCAATACTGTTGACGACTTGCTTTTATTGCTCACCTCTTGGCCCATGGAGGAACCCCCTTCCGCGCTTGGCACTCATTCATCTGCTGCTAATCTAGACGAGATTGACCATATGTGCATTGAGAACAACACGCGTCCTGTCGCGATTGCCGGCCA
>JAESFQ010000678.1_pt1 | contig 12492 bp, 11 predicted proteins | sample 9269431 | NCBI WGS metagenome assembly JAESFQ01 (sample SAMN14502588, study PRJNA617103) | algae metagenome | isolation source: Plectolyngbya sp. WJT66-NPBG17 and co-occurring heterotrophs from well... | place: USA: Mojave Desert, Joshua Tree National Park, California | collected 2006-08-06
AGAGCGGGCCAGAATGGAGCTCCATGGGCTTGTGCAAGAGAGATGATGCCATGCCGATGCCGATGGACCCGCTAGATGGGAAGGCAGGGCCCAGAGAGCCTGGGGAAGAGGGTGATAACCGTGATAACCGTGACGAGTGACGAGGGCAGTGGAAACGCATAGAAGGCGGTGGAAAGTTGGCAGGCCAGTGGCAGATCCGGTTGGTCTGCTGGTGCTGCTGCTTTAGCACCTGGTGATGCAAGCCACGTAGCCTGGCCAGACGGCGCTAGGCCCGAAGCACAACCCCTGCCCTCGTGTCACCGCCGCTTTGCAGCAAGCGGGTCCCCCGAGCGCTCAGCTCCTGGTGCTGTGCCCTCTAATACCCAGCCTGGCCGTCCTTTACCCACTTTCACCTCACCACCATCTCCCGATGCCTCCATAACACGTACCCACCTATCTTTGCTCTCGTCGTTGTTCGCAAGCTCTAGCGTTGCTTCCTCCTCCTCACCATCATCATCATCACTACCACCACCACCCTCACCGTCCGCAGCTGCCTTAATAACCGCCTCTGTCCACTCGCTCCTTCCCTCCAGCCGCAACCGCTCGCAGCTCAGACGTCAACAACAACGTCAACAACGCCATCCCTTCCGCCCCCCGCCGCCTACTCTTCCGCAACCACTTCGACAACCACGCTATACACGCATATACTTGATCATATAGCTGCCGTCGTCGGGGTCTTGCTTGGATGTGATTTTGAGAGTTCGCTGCTGGCCATTCCGACATCCGCCCACCAGCTAGCCCGAGTACCCGCTCGACCTCACCTCACCCTACCTCGCCCTAACCCGACTACCTGCGCCGTAATAGCTTCTCGAGGCAGACGTTTGATGCTCTATCGATCGAGTTCATTATAGTCAACGCCCGCAACTAGCATCTTCTCGACCCTCTTCGCCGACCTGCTAGCTCCTTTTCCGCGTGAGCCCGTGCCACCTGACTCACGCCGTCAATAGCGTCATCCAGACACCTCCCTCTTGTCTGCCTACCGACGACACCCTCCACCTCCACGTGTTACGACTCTCTTCTCTTTTACGCAGCGATACCTCTTCCTTTCCGGACGTCGACGACTCCACCCATCCTCCAACACCCCCGATTGCTCGTTGACTCGAGTTATCCATACGCAATTAATACCGACAAATGAGATCCACACTCTCTTGAGCATTTCCTTGCTGTTTCCGTCGACGGACTCCTGTGCATATCACCGACGACTTTGCTTTCCGTTTCTTCCACAGCCCACCACCGCTGCTGCCTTACGACATCTTCGCTCCCAGCCATCACACACCATTACAACCATTTATTGATATCTTCCCAAGACTCCGTCACCACCTAAAAGTCTGATAGAGCATCGCTTTTGGGCTTTCGGCCGTCTGCCCATTGTTTGATCTGCACGTCGACCTCCACCTTTCCCCTGTTCCTTTGTTTGTTCGGCTTCACCACTATAGCCACCGGGTAGACGCTTCGAGTTTCCCCTCCGGCACAACCCAATTTCCACTACACACTATTCCTCATGGAGTGCATGCGCGATCACCTTCATGACGGCGTTGTGCTCAATGGACGATACGAGACAATCTCCCCTCTCAACAATGGCTCCTTTGGCATGGTCTTCCAGGCCAAGGACCTTGTGACCGGCGACAACGTTGCCATCAAGGTCATCACCAAGAGCACCGCCGCCATCAACTGCCCTTCCGCTTTCGCAGTCGATGAGCGCTCCGAGGAGCTTGGCGTTCACCTCCACCTTGGCGACCACTCCAACGTTGTAAACCTCGTTCAGTCTTTCGAGACTCAGAACCACATCTACTTGGTCCTTGAGTTCTGCTCCAATGGCGACTTGTACGAGGCCATCCGTGTTGGCAAGGGCCCCCTTGAGACTGAGCACGTGCGCGACTTCATGATGCAGCTTGTCGGTGCAGTTGAGTTTATCCACTCCAAGGGCATCTACCACCGCGACATCAAGCCCGAGAACATCTTTCTCACTCAAGATGGCTCCATGAAGCTTGGCGACTTTGGTCTTGCCACTTCCGACCCTTGGTCTTACGAGATTGCTGTAGGCAGCGACCGCTACATGGCTCCTGAGCAGTACGACCCTGGCAACACTGGTTACTCTACTGCCAAGGCAGACATTTGGGCCATTGGCATTGTCCTTCTGAACATCCTCTTCCAGCGCAACCCTTTCGCTGTCCCGGCCACTTCCGATCCTCTGTATGCCGACTTTGCTCTCGACCGTCAGAGTCTCTTCGATGTCTTCCCCAACATGTCGCAGGATACCTTCGAGGTCATCAGACAGTGTTTGGCCATCGACCCTGAGAGGCGCGATCTTGGTGCCGTCAAGGATGCTCTGGCCCGTGTCATCAGCTTCACCACCGACGATGAGAGTCTTGACGACTTCTGCACCGAGGAGCGTGACGTCGTCGCTGTTGGAGCCAACCGTGAGCCCCTCCGCACACCCTCCATCTCAACGCCGCAGCTGGACAACGGTGGTTCGTTCCCCTGGGCGAAGGCCCTGGCAATGTCCCCCCCTCAGCAATTCCGTCAGCTCTCTGCTATCCCTGACGACGAGATCTACGAGGATGACATGTTCTCGGGTCCTCCCTATGATGTCAAGCCAGATAGCGCCTCCGCCGTATCTTTTGTGGATTCCGGTCTTGGCTTATCTTTCAAGTCTGTCGACGTCAGCGAACCAAAGTCGATGAACTTCACACGATCTCGGCCCGTTCCTATCTCTGGCTCTCTTCCTGCCAAGGCTTTCAACAGCATGTCTTCTGTCTTCGGAAAGAAGCGTGATGTCTTCTCCAAGAGCTGGAGTGACCTTTGGGATGAGGAGGACGACGACGCGCAATTCCTCGCTGAGTTGGAGAACAGCTGCCATTCCTTTAGTGCTGAGAAGCCGTCCAAGGCCAAGGCTGTTGTCTCCGAAGCTGGATCTGGTGTGTCAACCCCTCGTGGCTTATCGGAGGTAAAGAACCCTGCCACCGTCCACAACAGCAGGGATCGCTCGCCTAAGAACATTCGCACTGCGGTCAATCATGTTAGCGCGGCGACTGGATTCGTCTTTGAGGAGCATCGCACGCCGGCACCCGCCCGCAGCTCGCCCTCAAAGCGTTCCGCTGCAGACAAGTGGGCTGCTCTCGGCGACCGTCGTCGTAGCCCTGCCGTCCAGGCCCAGCAGCAAATCCAGCACCAGACTCCATCAAAGCCTATGAAGTCGCCCAAGTCAGCTCAAGCCCCGAACTCCGCCCGGAAGCGGAGCCGGACCGGTACTGGCCGACGACCGATTCATTGGGGCTCCAGCCACAACGAAAACAACAACACCGTTTCCTCCTGGGAGCAGAAGGTGGACAACTGGTACAAGAGCAAAGATTGGCGCTCTCATGCCGATAATGCCCAGGTCACAGACGATCTGGGCGACCTTGAGTGGGTGTGGTAAGGCACTATGACCTGCCACTTGTAGTCTTGACAACTTTTTTTATCCCTTTTTTTCTTTGCTTTGTTTTTGAGGAATACGTTGTTCCTAGGAGCAAGAGTCCTGCGATTCCCAATCCTCAACCCTCCACGTTCAAACTGTAGCCGTTAGAGATACCATTTCCTATCTGCTCTCCTCTCTACCTTAAACCTGTACACTCTCAACTTCACCGACGACCTCATCATTTCAAGCTTCTACCTTGTCGCTTGGTATCTCTCCTTTGTTACTTCATGTGGTCTGTTTGAGCTAGCTTCTGGGACTCTTGCATTGTTGGCGGGTGAAACAAACTGTTCTGATGAAGGCTTTCGTCAAACTACAAATGCTCAATATGAAAAGGGAAGCAAGCGGCATATGGGATGGAGTTTATGTTTTTTCTTTTGTACAGAGGGATGTTTTCCCTCTCACAATTCGCTTCTTAGGGATGTTTAGTTAGTCAAGACTCGTATCCGTCGGAGATTCCTAGCATGGCACCGTTCGCAAAAAACGTTCGGTCGCGAAGGATCCGGGATTTACCCACTCATTACTACGTCCTCTGCCTGCATCAGTGACGATCTCTCCTTAAATCAACGATTGATTATCAATCCACCGTAAATAACTTCTTCCTCAAATTGTGTACATATGCCTCTAGATTTAATCCCTTATGTAAATTGTAATTAGACTTATCAAATCATGGTACAATGCTCGTACCACATATGCAAAGACCGAAAACCTTTGTCGATCAAAACTACTGCCCACCAATCCATCTTGCTCTACATCATGCCATTCTCTCAACCCCCGTCGCAAACCCCCGCAGCATTCCAGATTCCTCTCTAGCATGCTCAAATCCCACATCCTCTACCACCATCTTAGCCACCGCCTTGGCCGCCAACGGAATCATCGCCATACCCCCTCCATTGAACCCGGCCAACATCCACTGTTGCTTCTTCTTCCTCTTATTCTTTTTCCGCCCTTGGCCGTAGTCGTCGTCATCCTCACCACCAGCAACCTCTGGCACCCGCCCAACATGCGGCATGCCATCCGGCGTCTTGCCCATAATCCCCGTCCAAACGCAATCCGGCTCCGCATTAGCCGTTTCCCAGCCCAAAAAGCTTTTCGCCATGTAATGTGTCCAGTGCGCCTCGACGTGTGGTGCGAAATGCCCCGTTTGCGCACTATCGTCCACGGTATTGTACCACGTTTTCTTGTCGTGGGCGAAGAGCCAGGAGCCGCCTCCGACGACGATGCTGCCGTCTGGGCGGGTGTTCAGGTAGTCGACGCGTTCAAGTTGCGTGGCTGAGGTTGACGCGAAGTGGATGTTGTACGTGTTGGTGAGATGGGGGTGAACGGGTTGAGCGGGAGTGTGATGGCTGTTCATGCCTTTGTATGGTATGATGGTAGTAGAGAAGTCAGGGAGGAGGGCAGCGGTGTAGGCGTTCGTAGCCAGGACGTCTTTTTGGGCAGTCAGGGTGCCTCGGGGCGTTTCCAAGACGTTTGTGGTTGTGGCTGTGGTCGCTGGGCTGCATGGAGACGAGGAGAGGCGCGTGACAACCGTGTTCATCTGCACATTGAGTGTGTTTTTGTCTGGAAATCTCTGGACCAAGATTTCGAGTAGGCCTGTGACTAGCTTGTATGGCCAGAAACTCGCTGCTTCGCTTGAGAAAGCACCAACGGCGTCTTGTATACTGGTCACCTGCTTCACGTGCTCTGCTCCTACTACGCTCCTCCCTCGCGTCCACGCTTCCCCCTTGCGTACCGCATCATTATAACAGCTTTTCACCTGTTCAAATTCCTCTCGATCTTGAAAAACATCGAAACTGCGTCGTAACTCAAACTCACATTCTTCCGCTAATCCCTCGTTGTCGACAATCGTTTTCAACTCGCAAATCACCCGGTGGACGTAGTCTTGAAACGCATTTCTATCTGCTCCATCTGTCATTCCGGTGATCGTCGCTGTTTTGATCTTAGCGTGGCCACCGTTGCGCGCGGTGGCGCCGCTGCAGAGGTCTCGGGCGTCGAGGATGACGACGCTGGGTATGGGAGTACCTGTGGTGAAGTGAGATGTTTGGCTGGTTTGCAGGATATAATACGCAGTTAGTATGCCGGCCATTCCGGAGCCGATGATGGCGATGTCGCACGATGATGGGAGGTGGGCTGTTGTGCGGAGGTTGGCGTAGCGGTGGGGGGTGCTGAGCCAGTAGCTGATCATGGGATCGGGGACGGGGAGGAGCTCGTGTGGTTTCTTTTCATGATCTGAGTCGCTCGTCACGATACTACGTACTTCCTGTGTACTGGGGGTGGGGATAGCGGACGACATAACGACCTTTCTGAGAACCATTTTGTGTAGTGTGTTTGACAAGGTGAGACCTGGAAAAGATCACGAAGATGTCGACTGCTTACATGTGTAGGGAGGTGTTGTCAGGTCATCCATTTGGGGGCCATCATGACGTTGCTTATCGGCGTTCGGGTTGGATAATCTCATTCGCACCTTCCATTCCGGTTGGCTGCAGCCTAGAAGGTCGGAGTTAATACATTTTCTTATAAGTACGACACGCGCGACGATTCGGTTGGCAATGGAGTCGAAGAAGACTTTCGATGTAATTGAATATTGACCTGTACAAGCCGGGGTATCATGGAAACGAAATTGATCTCTTTCTCCTGCGTCAAGATGATTCTGAGAGAATCAGCGATCGGATCACGGCACACTCGGGGTGGTCGGACTCGTCAGTCCACCTTGGCTCTTCCTCCTGTCCTTCTTCTTCTTGGGCGCAGCAGCGATGATGCCTTTCTTACCCTGTGCTTCCAGCGCAGTTGGCGTCCCTACCGCCTTTGGTGTGCCCACTGCAGATGGTGCTACGCTCGGGGGCTGTGTCTCGATCTTCAGTCCTGCAGCTGGTGCAGCCAGTGTTGCTTGTGCCGCTTGCTCTTGTGCTTTGTTCCTCGCATTTACCGCGGTCTTGGTACCCTCGAAAACGAAGGCGCCCGGCTCACCCTTCAGTGGGTTCTCGTCCATGTACTCGTCTCCATATGCATTTGTGAGATTCAGTGAATGCATTAACAGCGCGTCAGAGAACTCGGTGGTAGATGCTAATGGATCTGTCGCTTGTGCCGTCGCACCCGGACCTGCTCCTTGTGATTGCGAGCCCACGACGTCTGGATCCGTTGGCGCCAGCGTCGGACTACCGATTCGGCTTGCCGTAGTCGCAGCTTTTGTAGCTTCGTGAGAGGGAGGGAAGTATGAGTATCCCGTAGCGGGGGTCCAGTGTGTCATGTTCTTGGATATTTCAGCCATCTGCTCCATGCGCGTCGCTACCGTAAGCAGTCTACTCTGCACCACGTCCAGCAAGCTCGGCGCCATGAGAATCTTTGTGCCATGCGTGTACCAGTTACCCTCGACATACATGCCAATCTTTTTGTTGCCATCATAATCCGTGACCTCGGCTTTGTGTTGGCGCTGAAGAAGCCACGGATGGCCCTCGCCCTGTCCTTCGCCCGCTATAACATATTGTATTCCTGTCGGTACATCTTTGAGCCTTTGATTCCACAACGTCGGGTCATTCAAAACCTGCTGGGCAATAGTCTGATCATGAAGGTTGAGGTTGTTGAAGACATCTATGTTGATACACTCCACCGGATCGAACCATGGCGACGAGGTGAAATACCAGAAGAGGTTGTTTCCAGCATGTAGGTCTTGCCCTGGCAGAGTGGTGATTGTCGAGGGCTGATCGTACTCTTGCTCGTCGGGAGGTGGAAGTATTGGAGGCATAGTCGCGGTGGGGGTAGGTAGGTGAAAAGTGGCAGGTCTATCTGGGAGCTCGTGAGGTTGGCAATGGGGAAGCGCGCGAAGCTACCAAGTGGCACGGGCCTCTCACCTCCGCGTGTTGGCCGCAATTCACTTTGGTACATCATCTACTGCATTGCACAACCACGACAAATCAACACCATGGATCTTGTACAAACAGTACGCAAAGAAGGCAGCCGGTAAGCGTCGCCGTACTAATATTGAAACTCCCAACTGACAGAACACAGCGGCGGTCGCGCCGACTTCAAATGGGAAGATGTCAAGAACGATGCACAACGCGAAAATTATCTGGGTCACTCGCTCATGGCTCCTGTCGGCCGCTGGCAACAAGGACGCGACCTGAGTTGGTATGCAAAAGGCGACGAGGAATCAAAGGAAGCCGAGGCAGCGCGCATCAAGGAGGAGAAGCGCAAACTCAAAGAGGCTGAAGAAGACGCGATGCTAGCTGCCATGGGTCTGCCGGTGCCTGAACGCAACAACGCCAATTTGACGCCGCTAGGTCAGAAGGCACACGAGGCAGATGTCAAGGATGCACTAGACGAGAAAGTCAAAGTAGAAGAGGATGACGACAAGGCGAAGAAGAGAGAGAGGAAGGGGCGTTCACGAAGGCACAGGGACGACGACGGAGAGCGAAGAAGACGTCATCGATCACGGAGTCGTTCGCGGGACAGAGAGCGGCGCCACAGACACCGAGATCATTCACGGTCGCGCGACAGGCCGAGCGATCATGGTCGCGATGACAGGCGCAGACACCGATCACGAAGCCACGACCACAAGCGACGAGAAGATCATACGGAGCGCAGGGGTGAACGCGATGTCGATGTGAAGCGATCGAGGTCACTCTCGAGGGAGCGTAGACGACGAAAGGACACAAGGAGCAGGTCACCGCACGAGAGGAGAGAGAGACGAAGAGATTGAAGCTCAAGCCGTATGTGAAGACCATCTAGCGTCAGCTTTCATCATCAAATTGTAGACGCTGTTGAGTCTTCGCTTTTCATTACATTACCAAACTCGAACGCATACTGTAGCTCATGTAGGTTTACCTGTAATCCCTTTAGACGTCTAAGTATTAATCAAGTTGAAGTTTCAACATCTCCCCAAGTAACGGTCTACGATATATGCCGAAAGAAGTCGATTCTACATCAGCTGCGCTACCCCAGTCCATACCCACATATCCCCACCCTTGGATTCCGAGTTGCGTTCCGACTCGGGAACCTCGGCCGGCTCCCCAAAGCCCCTCACATACAGCTACTTGTCGCCAGCATGACATCTCTACTGCTGCTTCTTGCCTTTTTGAATCACAGTACTCATGCGCATACCCATCGTGCACTGTCTAATGGTTAATACTTAATTAACACTCATCCCGTCAATCTAACCCTAGCCTATCCATCATCAACAGCATGGCCAGCACACCATCTATACCCGACTGGCGCACCCTCGCAGCCTCAAAACGCGAATCAGTCTTTGCCAAAATCCCGAAAGACTGGCTCCTTCCTCCTTCCCAAACTTCCCAATATATAGAAACATCAACCATTTCCGTGCTAGATGTACCACAAACATGCGGCATTCTGACCGAGAAAGACCTGGAAATTACTGAGAAATATGATGCTACGGATCTAGTCAAGATGATGGCAGAGGGTCAGTTGACGAGTACGGAGGTTGTGACGGCGTTTTGTAAGAGGGCGGCTGTTGCGCAGCAGTGTGTGAGTTGTCTGACGGAGATCATGTTTGAGGAGGCGATTGCTAGGGCCAAGGAGTGTGATGAGTTTTTGAAGAGGGAGGGGAAAGTTATGGGACCGCTCCATGGGCTGCCGATAAGTTTGAAGGTATGTCTTGTGTTTTTTGAACGCAAGGAGTCTGCCATGAGATGTCTTGAGACGTCTACTCTGGCACAATACGAGTGCATGCATATCTAACAGTAACCCAGGACTCCTTCAACGTAAAAGGTGTCCAAGCAACCCTCGGCTACATATCATTCATCGTGCGCCCCCCATCCGCTACAAACTCGGCCTTGGTCACCGTCCTCCACTCCTTAGGGGCAGTTTTCTACTGCAAGACTAACCTCCCCCAAACCATGATGACGGCCGACAGCCACAACAACATATTCGGCCGCACGCTCAATCCCAACAATCTCTCCCACACAGCAGGCGGCTCCACCGGCGGCGAAGGCGCCCTCCTTGCCATGAAAGGTAGCGTCATGGGTGTCGCAACCGACATCGCAGGCTCCAACCGCATCCCCGTCATATGCTGTGGCGGCTCCTCTCTCAAACCCACTGCTGGTCGCGTTCCCTTTGCAGGCGGCGTGGCGGTTGGTCGTCTCGGCAGCCCAAGTTCCATACCCGTTGTCATCGGCCCCTGCGGCCGCTCAACGCGGGATTACGAACTCTTCCTCAAAAGTGTGGTAAGCGCACAGCCTTACATGTTCGACGAAAACTGCCTCAACGTACCCTGGCGCACTGTTCAGCCTTCCACCCAACCCCTCCGTTTCGGCCTCATACGGGGTTGCAAGGAAAGGCCGCTCCATCCGCCCATCGCCCGCGCTCTACACACCACAGCTATGAAACTGAAAACCCAAGGCCACGAGATCGTCCTGCTAGACGAGAAGATACCTGATCTCTATCAAACTGCGATGCTCGCGTGGAAATTCTTCATGCTAGATCCGAAGAAGACGCCATTGCAGTTCATCAAGGATAGTGGCGAGCCACCCGTTCCTTCGCTGTCTACATGTTCGTTTCCAGAGCTGAAGGATTGGACGCCGACGTTGGATGAGCTATGGGACATGAATGTTGAAAAGGCAGGCATTGTGAAGAAGTTTCATGGGTTGATGGTTGGTGACGGTGGGGAGAAGGATGCGGAGGCGAAGAAGGGGTTAGATGCGATCCTGATGTGTGGATATCAGAGTGTGGCGCCCAAGCATGACAAGTACGGGCTACCGATTTATACCGTGCTGGTCAATTTGCTAAATTGGCCGAGTGGCATTTTGGCTGTGGGAAAAGCGGAGAAGGAGCGTGATAGGGAATTCCTGAAGGAGGAAGTGCAGTATGAACCGCCTTGTAAGTGCTGTTAATGGTCAAGAGTGATATTTGGGCTAACTTGTGTATTACAGATGAGGCGGATGAGTGCGAGGGCCTGCCGACCCATGTACAGGTCGTGGGAAAGAGTATGATGGACGAAGAGTTGGTGGAGATTATGAAGGTCGTGGAGGGTGTGCTCAAGACATAAGCTTGACGACATTCTAAGAGTTTGATCTGAGACTGAGCATTCGGGCTCCGGGACATGTGTCATTGAAAGACGAAATTGTGCCACACGGATGATGGACACCTCGATCTCCTACCAATCCCACGTTTACACACCTTGACAATAGCCTCTTGATCGCAAAGAAATCCATTTACCCATATGTCCATTCACACAACCCTTCCAAGCCAACCTTCAGATACCAAACCCGCCAACTTGACAGCTGCTTCACGCAGCTCATCCAAATCTCCGCAAGCAGCGAAAACAAACCGATCAGGCCGAAGAATGATGAATTGCTTGCCAGCCGACTCTTGCCATATGCGATGAGGATCGTAGTACCGCGGCTCCGGCCGTCCTGTGCAAAGTGGCGAAGCGGCAAACTCCGAGGCTGTTGCTAGACGGTAGACGTCGCCGTATTCCATATTCACGCTTTCTGGCGGTATATCTGTAGACTTGACGATGAACGTAGTTTCAGCCGCTCGCAAGACACCACCTGAGATGTCGTCAATACAATCAAGCAGCGGTTGAACTTGTCGAAGATGCAGTATCTCGTCGATGAAAATAACGAGTCGAAACAACCCCTTCTTTGCCTCATCGAAGATGACATCATCTGTGAAGCGAACATCGCCGCGCTCTTCTACCCCATCCAATGCCACGCAATACACCTGTGGAAAGTTTGAACCTCCCCCCATGCTCGGCAAGAACGCCATATTCTCCCCATCTCTCCATTCATACCTCGTCAATCCCTCCCTCCGATTTCCCTGTTCAAGCCACCTCTTCCACGCCGGGACTAATTGCACCGCCCAGAGATACCAGTCCCGGCAAAATATCTTCCAGGTACTGGATTCGCAGACATAAGATCCGTTTTCGATTGTAGACGCGAGGGAGCGGTCGAGTTGTTGTTTTCGCTCGTTGTACCAGCCTTCCAAGACCCTTTCATGATCGAGGTGGAGACTGGGATGAGAATGAGATTCTGTAGTTAAGAGAGCTAGACGCCAGGCAAGACTCATCGCATCTCGAAAACCAGATGCGATGCCCTGGCCTCCAAATGGCGGGAAAACGTGTGCAGCGTCACCGACGAGGATAACGCGGCCGAGGGACCATTTGTTACAGCTTCGTGCTGAGAAGGAGAATGGGCGGGAGCGGAGGACTTCGATACAGTTCAAGGGGTACTGCACGTCCCTATCGGAGCCATATTTGCTTCCAGCATGAGTGATGTATGGGTGAACGACCTCTCGGATTTTCTCAGGACTGGCCATGGTGACACCATCCTCACCATCCAAGACGACAAACTCGAAACGCCAGAGTCGATCAGATGGAAGGCCAAAACGACCACATACCGCGGCTCGCTGGGGATTGCATAGGAACCTGAAGTTAGAGAGAAAGAAGAGATCGTATACTTGTTGTGGCGTGTATCCCTTGGCCCACAGCGAGAAATTGGGATGTGTGGCGGGAGTAGGCAACGAAATCTTCCAGTTGAGAGCTACCCAAACTTCCTCGTAGTTTGCTTCCGAGACTCGCTCTAGCTTTATGTCCCGCGGCTCGAGATATTTCTTTCGCGTGAAACCTGTCTTTCCATCTGCGCCAACGAGGAATTTGCTGCGGAGATGGGTTTCCTTTCCGCTGGGAGAGGTGTAGGTGATGTATGTCCATTCTGCATCTTCACTGATTGACGTCACCGTTGCGCCGAGTCGTAGCTGGGAACATTTCGAGTTGTCGATCTGCGAGCGAAGATGTTTCTCTATGGATGGCTGCTTGTGGCATAGAAAGCCTGGGTGGCCCGTTCCTCCTTCGGTCTAGAGCTAGTAAGCCATGACAATCAGCCACCGCTGTTGGTAGTGACACCAACCGTGTTATAATCCATGACCATAAATGGTTTTCTGTCGAGGTCGTTGTGTATGCCGCTGATGAATTTGAACTCACCCATACCTACATCATCACACGTTAACTTTCACCCATTTGAATACATAAACTAGTGGTCGGAGAG
>JAESFQ010000679.1_pt1 | contig 12483 bp, 14 predicted proteins | sample 9269431 | NCBI WGS metagenome assembly JAESFQ01 (sample SAMN14502588, study PRJNA617103) | algae metagenome | isolation source: Plectolyngbya sp. WJT66-NPBG17 and co-occurring heterotrophs from well... | place: USA: Mojave Desert, Joshua Tree National Park, California | collected 2006-08-06
TCTGAAGAAACTGGATTTGAGCGGAAACGGAAGCATCAAGTGGGTTCTGACCGTCTGTACGGGCAGTGAGATCCTAGCCAGGACTGGCTTGTTAGACGGCAGGAAGGCTACGACGAATAAGCGCGCGTTCAATGATGTATGTGAACGTACCTGCAGTCTCTTCGTTTTCGAGCTAGCCACTTACTATCCCAATAGGTTAAAGCTAAGCACCCGAATGTCGAGTGGATTGCAAAGGCTCGTTGGGTTGTGGACGGTAACATCTGGACTAGCTCGGGTATCTCGGCTGGTATTGACTTGACGTTTGCGTGGATGGCGCATGTGTTTGGTGAGGAGACAGCACAGTACGTGGCGGATCGGAGTGAGTATGAGAGAAATGTTGATCCGGGGAATGATCGGTATGCTGAGAGATGGGGGGCTGTGTGATTTGACAGATAGGGACGAGCACAAGTAGCAAGGACATTGGTCTATGCAACGATGATGTTTTTGAGGTATGCGACAAGTATCTCATAGTAGAAATACATATCCAAGACCCTGCTTGATTGCGCCCCTATCAAAAGTACTCTACTAGTTTCAATCCTTCGTCACCCAAAGCCACCTGGGATCCGGCAATTTCAACCCCATATGCTCTATGAGATCGGATGGCATTAATATGTTAGTCCGCTTCTATAAAGTACCAGAAACAGCATCTCATCTGCGGTGCCCAAGATTGCAATGCGCATTATGCATGTGTGCAATCGAGCAACCATAAGTAGATGTCGGTGCATTATGGCACCTTCTAAGGTTGACAAACTGATCAATACCATTCAACAACCTGCAAATTTGGACACTGCCTTGCCTGACAGGCTGATAAGTTCGTGCGCCAAGAGACGTTCCTCTCTACCAGATGTCTTGGACGTTCTTGAGTCATCGCTCGATTACGGTGGTAAGCCTACGCTGAGACATTGCCTCCTGTCACTGCGTACAGAACCTTGGTTCCCTTTTTTAAGTAGCGTCGCATCTAGTGATTATGACGGGGATACATAGAGAAGTGTCATTGTGCGGTTCATCCATGGAGTTGCAGGATACACCAGTATCTTCTGCGCGAGCTCGCAACGCGCAGGTGCGAAATCAAACTCGGGAGTTTAGGTATAGCCTCGTACACCAGACGTTATCTCGACTATAAGTGCAGAACTGCTTTTTGAATGACGTCAGTCATATCTAGTGAGGCACCTTCCATGACCTTAAGTTCCGTTGGTAGTGCATCCTCTTTAATACTACACTCCAGTTCAAGTGCTTGGGAGCAAGTCTGCAGCGCATGACCGGCAGAGTACATCCACAACCGGTCATCTTAAGAAGACGATCCCGCATGAGACCTATCGCAGATAAAGAACCCAGTCGCCTCTAGACGGATTGGGTATGTTGGACAAAAAAGGACTAACTAAGACGTCAACCGCTGTCAACTACGAGCCCCGCGTGCCGAGCAGGAATAGTAAGCCGTAAAGGAAGCAGCAACCGAGGAAGCCAAGTCGGCTAGCGCAATCTACCTGTAATGTGATGAGCCACTCATTCTTCTCACGTCCACTCATCTGGGGGACCGCACACAGTAAGCATTCGCCCGACATGCGCGTGCGCCTGCAAAAACCTTCGCGACAACCTCAAAACACTAGAGACGGACGACTGGCCAGCCGAAACGAAAAACAGAGATGATAAACGGTCGGGAACACGGCAGCCCGTAAACCACAGCCGAACGACGCCACACGGCAAAACTAACTAGTCTCACTGTCATCCAAAAAACCTCCTCCATTGTCTGCAGCACCAAAACATCTCGCACCCCGCCACCGCAAACGGAAGGCAGAATCCTCATGGGTTATCGCAACACGTGCCGTCGGAAACGACGTAGAAGAACCCATACGCCCGGTCAGCCATGCGTTTCCATGCGCGGACCCACCAAAGTCGTTGACGGAGATGCCTTGGCCTTGTTCGATGCATCTAAGCGAGGCCAATGGCGCGCGGACAAGCACGGCAAAGGGAGCCTCGCTTAGAGCTTTTGGGGGGAAGGCAAATGAGATTAGAGGCGCAGTCTCCGACGCCGTTGTTGGAACACGGTGTATACGGTTGTGTGGGTATACACCTGCATGATAAAGGGCTAGGCGTTGGATGATTGAAAGCTACATCCCCCACCGCCCGGGATAATTTGGTCCACCTCCCACGTTCGCCCGCCGTTTTGACCTGGATCTCTGTTCGTGAACGTTCTTCTTCTTGTCACATATCATTATCGCTGCTCGTTCTCTTCCTTCTTCCTGCGATACGTTCCCATCCCGCCCACGCCATGCGTTCCTACGCACGAACAGGCTTACTAGCCACGCTAGCCGTAGCAGCACAACTCCTCGTCGTCGTATCCGCACAAGAAGATCGACCCAAAGGAAACTTCCGGCAGTGTTTAGAAGTCAGCCCCGAATGTCCCGTCTACGCAACACTCTACGGGTACCGCCCTAACCTAGGTGCCAACGCCTTTCTCTGCGCCCTCTTCGGCATCCTCTGCATCGGCTCGCTCGTCGTCGGCGTCATGAGCCGGACTTGGACTTACACGGCCGCACTGGCAATCGGCACGTTCCTTGAATGTGCAGGATATGCGGGCCGTGTTATCATGAACGGCAACCCGTGGAGCGAATCTGGGTTCAAGCTACAAATCTGCTGTTTGGTTCTTGGTCCTAGTTTCGTTGCTGCGGCGATTTATCTCACGCTCAAACACTTTGTCTTGTACTGTGGACCCCAGCACTCGCTGCTCAAGCCCCGGCTCTATCCTTGGATCTTCATCGGTTGCGATTTTGGCTCCATCGTGCTCCAGGCTTGCGGTGGAGGTATGGCAGCTGCGGGCGGTACAACCAACAAGAAGCTCATCGACGGCGGCAACAACCTCATCGTGGCTGGTATTGCGTTCCAAGTTGTCACCATGGCTGTCTGCGGTGCGCTGGTCCTTGTTTACATTTTCCGGTACCGCAAGGCTCGCAACCAACACAATGCCATGGGCGAGTAGAGCATGTACGAGACGGACAAGGAGACGGGTACTGTGCAGCTTGCCAAGATAAAGCTGTTTGGTTGGATCGTCGTGCTGGCGTATACTACGGTGCTTATCCGCTGCATCTACCGTTTGCCTGAGATGGCTGGTGGATGGGGAAATGCGCTTATGCGTAACGAGAAGGAGTTCCTCTTGCTCGATGGAATGTAAGTCTAATCCTCATGCCCTCCTTGCTCTCGAAGACAAGACACTAACACAAGATGCAGGATGTTGGGTATTGCTTGCACGGTGCTTGTCTGCTTCCACCCCGCGTACTTCTTCCCTCCTTTCGCTGCCTTCCGTCGCAACAAGTAGCTTTTTTCTCTTCCGTTGCCGAATCTAGACATTCAGTCGTTTTGCGTCTGTTATAGCGGGTCGCCCATAACATCTTGACATTGAGATCTTGATTGCCATTTCCAGCATAGCGATATTCACCATAGACAAAGATTTTATATTCTCACGTAGCATCAAACACTTCATTACTCAGAGTGATACTGTAGCCCACAAAAGGCTTGTTCTCTGTGCATCACATGTATACTGTTGGTCTTGTGCGATGTTCATATTCATAATCTCATACACCAACACCACCGCTTCAAACTCCATCCAATGCAATCAAAAACCCATCCACTCAGCACCTCCAAACGCCTAGCAATGCCCAACAATACCGAAACGGTCTCAGCCCTCAACATCCTCAACTCTAATCCACCGCTCTTCCAAAGCAAGTACTACCAGCTCCTTGACGCTACCCAATCCCTCCTCTCTGCTCAGCGCAATAGGACACAGCAGCTCACTAACACTCTGCAACACCTTGTACAGCCTCATAGCCTTCTTCTCGACCTTCTTCACATCCACGTCATCGCGTTTAGAAAGGATAGGACGGGAGGAGACGTGATGTGGTGGGGAAGAGAGCGCGGCGAGGTGATTGAGTAGTTTATGTAGAAGGAAGTGCATCCATACGAGATTTGTTTTGGGGTGGAAATCGCGCCAGACATCCTCTTCTGCTTCGGACTCGTCCTCCTCGGGAATTTGGGTGATGTGAGATACGGCTTCCTCATTGTTGTGTTTCCGAGGTGATCGTCGCGGCATTTGTGGCTCGTCGTCGCCTGAGTCGAAACGGATGTGCGTGTTCTTCTTGGGTGAGCGTCGGGGCGTGACGGGTGCCTGCTCTGGCTCCTCTGGTTCCTCTTCCTCTTGCGGTGCGTCTAATGGTTCGTATTGTAGTGGGTTATCGAATCGTACCACGCCGCGCATGTAGCGGTATATTTCGTATTGGTATTCCTCACTTGCGTCGCCTTCGAAAAGCGCCAGATCTTTGTGGAGATCCAGATAAGCGACATCGACTGTTTCTTCGCTAGTAGACGAGGCTGAAGTAGAATTCGAAACGTGCGATAACGTAGATGACCTCCGAGACCGGGACACGGAAGCGAGGATATCTGCGCGTGACAAGGTGTAATCGATGACTGTTGTATCAAGGCCAGTGAAGTGAAGTTTACGACGTAAAGGCTCTTTGATAGAGGGCTGCAGTACATCCCCACCTGTGCGTGAAGACCTGACGCAAATATTGCCGAGATGCAAGTCGCGGTGCTCGAACCGACATGCCTCTTCTGCTTTTCCTACGCTGATCGCCACGCCCCAGAAGATATCCCAGGCTTCCCATATCGATGACATGCCACCCGTCTCCATGATCTTTTCGCAGTCCGTACCAGCGTCTTGCATCTCTACCACCGCCCAGAGCTGGCATTCATCATAACTGGTCTTCTTGCTTGGGTCAGGGAACTCGCTCTTCTTGCCACGTGGCCGCGCCTTGTTCCACTCCTTCCACGCATCGTTGAAAGAAGCCGAAGGTCTACCTTGCACAATGGTGAGGTCGCGGAAGACGGTGAACCCAGGTATATGAGTAAGATTCTGGAGGAGCTTAACCTCGGAAGCCACATCGTCAACCTGTGATTTGTACTGGTCGTCTTGTTCACGTTGTTCCATCTCTTTTTCCAACTGCGCCTCGCGATCTCGAACTGCACGGTTGTGTAGTTGGCTTGGTAGGGGGACAGATGGTGGTGTCTTGAGCGCTACAACCTTGAGCACTGACTCTTCTTTAATTCCATTTGCGGGTGATATCGCAGACAACCGGTATACTTCAGAAAAAGAGGCCTCTGCAATCTTGGTGATTTGAAAGTGCGGCTCCAGCTCGTCTGACCAGTCTTGAAACCCTATGATCCTCTTTCTATCGCTGAGCGCTAGCAGCGGGGAAGCATAAGAGCTGTAGATGTCGTCAGGCTCAGGCGTTGCCTCGGGCGTAGGTAGGCACGCTGTTCGTTGCATCGACGCTGGTTTTGAATGAGTTGCATCCATGGGGACCGGAGTCTTTTTAGGTGTAGCAGCAACGCCTTGCGCAACTATAGTAGGTACTACTCGCTTCTTCTCTTTTTTCGGTTTCGAGGCTGATCGGGTCGGTTCGTCGATGTTGTGCAAGGCGTTGATGTTGCGATCACTGAGTACCTTCCGAGGTCTACGTGGTTCCTGAAGCATCTTGACCTCGTCGTCTTTCGGGGTCTTGATTGATAGAGCTTGCATGCTCTGATTCAGGACATCTTCAAATGGGGCAACATTCTCTTTCGTGGTATCTTGGTCGTGCCCAAGCTTCATTTTGCGTGATCGCGATCGCTTCTTTGGTGTGCGTTCGTCTTCCACAGATCGTCTTTGCTCTATTCGCAGTTTTTCCAATCCCTGCTCCAACACCGACACATCGTCTCTTTCTGGTTCTGTTTGTCGCTGCCGGTCACGTGTCTGGCCGCTAGTCGCATTTTCGTCCTGGTTTTCTCTGTGCGCTGCATCTTTCTCGGGGGACAGAAGCTTTGTAAATGCAGTTCGCTCTCCATTCCTCTTCTTCCCGTATACGACCTTCATGGGCATCTTCGAAAGTTTGAGCGAGTGGTGTAGCTGGCTGTTGATTAGTTGAGACTCCAGGTGAAGGTGCCAGGGTTCACCGGTAGAGAGGGGTCCTACGTCGGAAACTCTAAGCGAGTCGTTTCCCCAGCAACGAGGGAGCGCCTGGGCGAGGCTTCTCTGGAGCATAAACTGTCAGGAGCCATTATGCGCTTAACAGGATGACGTAGCTTCTGTAAAATAGAGCATTGTAACGCTGTTTCCGATGGTAAGCAAAACAAATACCTTAATTCGTTGTTTACAGCACGTACGACACGCTTTTCATCTTTCGGGTACGCTACCTGCTTTTCTAAACGGCCTCTCTACTAAACAGCTGCGTACTACGGCTACACACAACGTTAAATGCTACCTAATATCGATACCATGTGCGACGGTAGCGCTCTTAGCCACATAAGATACTGAGTGCTAAGATTCGGAAGGCGCCTAAAGGTCTGGGGCTATCGCGAGCCTTTGACCGCTCACTTTCCCCTCTTTGAGCAGATCCCACGCCTCCTGTACCTTGGCTAGGCCGCCAATGACGTGGACAGGCACCAGCTTCAGCTCCCCGGATGCGAACTCGTGTTCCAAAAAGTCCCACCATACCCATTGCGTGAAATCCGCATTCTTGGGCTCAAGGTAGTCGTCGACAAACTGCGCGAAGACTCCATTTACGCCCGATGGCAACTCCACGCCAGCTCGCACACCCATCGTCGTCAGGAAAGAACCACCTCCTTGGGCAGCGAGAACGGCCCCTAGTAAGATTTGATCTTGGGCCGAGTCAGCAGCAGCTAGAACGGCTTCAAAGGGACCTATGTCTGTAAGTTCCTGAACCACCGTCGGTGACCTCCTGTCGACGAAACGTATAGCACCAAAGGATTCGACGAGCTTGGCGTTTTTCGCCGATGCAACACCTACCACGCTGTAGCCAGCTCGGACAGCTAACTGCGTAGCATAGGCGCCAAAGGAAGACGAAGCACCCCAGATGAGGACCTTTTTGTTCTTGTTCCTGGGATCAGGCTGGTCTGATGGTCTATCAAGATGCAGGTGCAGGATGAGCGCACTGACGGCTCCATACAAGTTCGACACTGAGACTGCATGTTCGAAAGACACTTCTCCAATCTAAAACGTTATATCGTCAACCGTGATCTTAGCAGAAGTTCTGACCAGGCTCCAGGGGAGCCACAGCTGAACAACAGGCTGGCTCACCTTTGCTGTCAACTCCTGCGAAGTAAGTGCGTACCTTTGGTATGCTCCGAATCGTGCGTCGTTGCGGATAGTCCCACAACTGTTTGTGACAATGCGGTCTCCGGGCTTGAAGCGGGTGATGTTTGTGCCAACCTTGACGATCGTGCCAGAAAAACACACTACACACCCCAACTTAGCATACGTCCCTCGAAGTAGAAACATACTGCTGGTGGATGCACTGACACCCTATGATGGTGGGGTATTTCAACGGAAATGGAAGCGTTCCTTGTTGAATCTTGTATTCTGCGGGCTGGACAGCGATTGCTTTGACCTGCCGTGGCGTTAGCTAATCGGTGACGATATCCAGAGTGACAAATGTGCGTATTAAGTAGCCGCCTATCAAAAATGACAGGTCTTGCTCTACGTACCTCAATCAGAAGCTCCCCTGGACCAGGTTCTGGAACGTCAGCAGGACCAACTTCGACCTGCTTCCCAACGCCTGGCAACCAGGCCGCGACGTTCTGATCTACCATCATCGAAATGTTGGAAGATCGGCGTTCGAACAGCAAAATGCAGCAAACACCTTTTCACTTCAATGAAAGGTGGGGCCCTCGTATTGTGTAGCCTGACTAATCTGTTGATGTCTACATAAGCGCATGACAGCTGAAGGCTAGCCTTTTCTAGTAACATTCCACGACGCCTCCGACCTTGGCCCCCAAGGCTTGCGACGGCAACACTACGAGACAACCCTTGTACATGGGTCTCGGCTGTGCAGTTCTCGGCAGGAGCACTAGGGACGTATCTGCACATTGTGTAACATGTCTCACCCAAAGAGCAAGACTGACATTCTACAAACGTCCTAGTACCTGCTACTTCCCATCGACTCGAGATCCGATACGCTCCATGCCGCACCATCATCCAACTCAGACCCTCGCATTGCGGCATTGTCGGTTGCCTGGCAAATCATTAGATCGACATGTGCTAAGAGGGTAACTAGCACCCGCCCAAGGGGTATGTTCATCTTGACGTTTCCATCGGCAGGTGGGAGGTCAGCTACAGGTTGCTGCCAAATGCAACTTGGCAACGATGTCAGTGTTATCCATTTGGCGCATCCGCACCCGAAATCCTGTACACTTCCAGTTGCCTGGTACCCACGATAAAAGCAGGCTGCAGTAGCGTTCTATGCCTTGTTTTTACAATAGCGCGAGAAATCTCGTGATTGGGTTGCCCACTTTCTTCTGCCGCGGTATCTTCACACCGAGAGTTGACGCTTGGCAAATGAGCCACCCCCTCTTCGGTAAGCAGAACTTACGGTTGATTGAGCTCCAGCAATCATATCATGCATGCATCAATCACCGAGCCATGGCGACAAATGTTGGTGAGGGCTGAGGAGTGAGACTGTCGGAAGCTTTTATCCTATTGGAACGCTTTCCATCCCGCATTCCTCTGGAGGCGTTCTCGGAAGCGGTCGTTGCAACCTAGCTTCAATTCTCTCTTCTTTCCACCAATCTGACATTCACCGATAAGAATCAGCTAGCAAAATCTACTCTTCTAGAGCCCATTGGATCTAGTCGCAGCCAACGCCCTGCTTCTCGGCATGACATCTCCAACTGCATCATAAACAGCCTTGCAATCTCACTGTTACCGATATACACGGTACAGTTAAGGCAGAGTATGAAGCCAAGACGGCAGTCAGACACATGCTCGTCGTAAAGACGTTCACTAACATGCTTCCATTCGTTCGTCACAATGTTCTGTCTCCAGGGAATGCTCATGACAATAACAACAAAAACAGCATTTTTGAGTAAACGTTCTAGCATGACAATGCGCTACATAGTTCGACTACTCTAATCAGCATGGTCCGTAGTAGTCGTAACTTCCTTCCACTCATTTAGTAGCTTCTCCGTCTCCTTACACTTGTTTATAATAAAGGGTGTAGCATCCGACCCCAGCGCAACCCGAACTGGTATGTCTCTTCCTTCCGCAACACCGCTATGGGTCAAGATATCCACGATTACTTTGGCTCCCTTCTCTACGTCGCCCGGCTGGTTGTTGTTCGCATTATCCAGCATCTTGCGAGTCTCACCTACGGCTGTCTCGTCGTACTCCTTCATTTGCATTGCCGACTTGACCCTGGCATTGGCATTCAGGAAATTGGTGCGAAAGTACCCGGGCTCGATGACGGTGGTTATGATTCCGAAAGGCTCAAGCTCAGGTCGCATGCTCTCGCTGATACCAGAGCAAGCCCATTTCGTGGCACTGTAAAGGGCGTAACCCGGCCCACCTCTCCAGGACCCAATACTGCCAAAGTTTGCAATGACCTTTTCCCCGGATGCAGCACGGAGGTACGGAAGCACGGCGCGGCTTACGTTCAGCATGCCGAAAACGTTTGTGTTGAAGGTTGCCTGGTCTTCCTCGGGGCTGCTCGCTGTCAGTATGGTATTTCTAGTCAAGCGGCTTTAGACCTGCCTTATCTCCTCGACCGCTCCCTCCAAGACGTAGCCTGCAGCATTGACAAGGTGGGTAATGCGGCCATATTTCGAGTGGGCTTCTTTGGCGACGCTTTTCAGCTCGGTAAGTGGTGCAGTCACATCGAGGGACAAAGCAACGGCACCAGCAGCCTCTAGGTCGCCAAGGCGAGAGGCATTGCGGGCCGTGGCAATGACTTTGTGGCCCCGTTTAAGAGCCTCCAAGGCGATGTGCTTGCCAAAGCCAGACGAAGAACCTGTGATAAGCCAAACCGGAGTTTCGGTGGACATTGTAAGATTTGATATGAAGATAGTGCGAGGAGATCGTAGATACAGTATGCAGAGGATTTAGGTGGTGACAGAGGCAAAATGCGATATGGTCTGACTCCTAGAATTGGTGCAAACGGCGAGCGGGCATGTTTACTTTATCTCTACAACCCTTGCTTTAGGAAACTCTGTTGATTATCTGGCACTTTCCATACTGCCTCTTGGCGTGGAGATACGCGGGTCCGACAAGCAGGATTTGAAATGCTAGCACCAGGATAATCATCGGTATATACGCCAAGATGCAGTATTGCGTTATCGTCGGACAATGTTGGTTATGCAGTATAGCAATGCGTAGTGGTGTTGTGGAGTACGCTCGTAAGACGCCTAGAGATGCAGAACCCTTAGTAAGCGTCTTGGCGTGCTTCGTTTGAACTAAGCTAACCTGTATGAGTTTAGTCTGGACACAATACAGGATTGGCGCTGCTTTCGAAACATCCGCAAATCGTCGGGGAGGTAAGAAAGAATCGGACGACTTACTGAACATCCATCCTGATGCACGGGCTCGGCGCAAGAGAGGTATACGATAGATTATCATGCGGCTTGCCTGGAAAAGCATCCTTCTGACCGACAATGGATAAGATTATCGCCACAAGACGGATGTAGGTGCCAAAAAATTTGCTATGACATCAGAATCGTTGGAAACAACATTGGTTTCGGGATCTGGAGATATGTTTAACGGACATCAACCTTCACAAGTTCGGAGATAAGACTCTGGAGCTGTGATGTTTCCCCGCCAGAGAACGACTTGGCAAGAGCCACGACAAGCTGTCAGGCTTTGCGGCATGGCTGGCTAAGGCCAGCGGTGACGCAGCAGCAATTCTCGTTTCTCTATCATCTCTACAGATATAAGGGCAGGATCTTCAGTAACTGCTGCGATATCAGTACCTCAAAAGTAGTCGAGCAGTCTTAGTAATTAAAACACCACTCATAAGATCATTTTCATACTACGGAATCAACACCACGTTGCCCAAGAACAAAACAACATGGCTTCTGTACCTCATCCGGTGTGCAACTTCCCAACCCTAGCGGGCAAGGTCGCCATAGTCACGGGAGCGTCCAGAGGTATTGGTGCTGGAATTGCCCTTGAGCTAGCCCGACGCGGTGCTAAGGTGAGTACATGTATCCGATGCTGTTCTGCATTCGCATCAAGGAGTGGGAATATTGACAAAGGGCCAGGTAGCTGCAACATATACCTCGCCAGGAAGTGAGAAAGCGGTGGACGCATTGATCCAGCAGATCGCCAGCTTCGGGAATGGCTCAAGCATCCTTAAGGTGCGAGCCGACCTTCGTGACCCGTCCGCGCCCAAGCATATCGTCGAACAGACAGTTCAAGCCTTCGGCAACGACATCGATATCCTTGTCAACAATGCAGGTGTGGAGCTGGTAAAGCCCCTTCAGGAGATATCAGTCGAGGACTTCTCCTTTGTCTACGACCTGAACGTCCGCGGACCTCTTCTTATGACGCAAGCGGTAGTGCCTCATCTCCGCGCTCCGGGCCGCATCATCAATATCAGCTCGGTTGGTGCTAGACACGGTTTCAAGGAACTTTCAGTGTACTGCTCTTCCAAGACAGCATTGGAGGGACTCACCAGGTGCTGGGCTGCCGAGCTGGGTTCTGCCGGCCATACAGTCAACGCAGTCAACCCTGGGCCGGTGCAGACTGCATTGATGGAAAACATCCCCAAGGATTATATCGAGATGCAAAAAGCGCAAACTCCGGTGCAACAGCGGGTTGGTACCGTCGACGATATCGCTCAGATTGTCGCATGGCTGGCTAGCGAAGAGAGCAGATGGGTAAGTGGCCAGGTGCTGTCTGCGAGCGGTGGGTGGGCTACGTATTAGGATGAGCATAGAGTGTATGCTGTACCAAGTGTTCATCTAGAACATTAATTAGCCTAAGTGTTCATTTTTGGCAGGCGGCACAGCACGTAAAGAGGACTAGCACGCGCATCAACCTAATAAGCACTAAATCCCATGTTTCAGCCTCATTCACGAGCATTGTTTCGTCTCGATCTTAGTACTCTTTCAGTAATATCAAAACCAATCAAACAACATACTCGAACCTCGTTCGCTAAGTGTAAGATAATTGCATGGGATGCCATGAGCGCCTCAATATGCGGTGCACGCAGAGACCTATTCAATTCCCGCGGAGCCCAGAATATAACATCACTTCCTGCCTACACATATTCCAGAGCTTGGTCGCGCCAGTCCTTCACACTATTCTTTTCATAAAATACTACCGGCTCCAATGAAACGTAACCTTGAATGCGAACATTACCGTACACTATCCTGAAATCATCTACTGCAACATGGACGAAAAGAAGTCGAAGTACTTCAGCCTGCTTCATCATCAAGTGCAGCCCTATTTTCCAAACTTCACCGCGTCACTACTCGGTCAAACACTCTTAGAGCAGGAGCAAGGAAGATGCGCTGTAATCGACTTCGGAGAAGCTCACAGCCGTCAGATGACATCTTTCACGACCGCCACAGAATTGGACTCCTATCTCGTAAACCCGCTACCGTTACCGACTATCCTTGGGGGAG
>JAESFQ010000680.1_pt1 | contig 12466 bp, 14 predicted proteins | sample 9269431 | NCBI WGS metagenome assembly JAESFQ01 (sample SAMN14502588, study PRJNA617103) | algae metagenome | isolation source: Plectolyngbya sp. WJT66-NPBG17 and co-occurring heterotrophs from well... | place: USA: Mojave Desert, Joshua Tree National Park, California | collected 2006-08-06
GATTGTCGCGCCGCGACAATCAGACCACTTGCCAGCGACAATCACCAGCAGCCATCATCCCAACGCCGTGCCGCCATCGCGTCATCCTGATTGACGCGCGCCTCCATCCAGATCGTCGCGCTACAGCGGCTCCCGTCCCTTCGCATGGTGTCCATCGCGGTCCATTGCCGGGGTGCGCCGGCGTGCGTTTTTTTGCTCGTTCAAATGCAGCGAACGACGAGTGCGGACTAGATGGTCTGCATGACGAAGCGCAAGGCAAGGCCCGCCGTGGCCGTAAGGGCGGCTCCAATTCTGTCCAACCAGCAGGAAGCGTCGGAGGCAGCAAGGCCCGCGGCCGACACCGGACCGGGAGCCGCCTACGGCTGCATCTCGGTCAAGCGGTTCCGCGAGTTGTTTCCAAGCTGCGAGAGCACGTTCTACAAAGCCGTTCGGGAAGGGCGCATCCGCGTGGTCAAGTGGGGTCCGAAGACCCTGGTCCCCTTGGAGGAGGTCGCGCGCTTCCGAGCGTCGCTCGAAGCCGGGGCATCGGCGCGAACATAGGGATACTGCCGGCCGCGTTTTCCGGAGCGCGGCCACGCCCTCATCCTTGTTGCGAGGTCACCGGCTCTCGCACTTAGGATAGGTCGAACCTCACGCGTCGGACATGCCGTGGCGCCGCGGAGCCCGCCGGTGGGCTCGCGTCCGATCCTGCATGTGGACTGGAGATGGGTTTCCCGTTTGGGGGAGGGGGGCAATGGCAACAGACCAATGGACAGACCGACCAACGGACAGACAGACAGACAGACACGTAAACCATCTTACTCGATACCAACGGACCATCACGATGACTAACAGCCCGACGAACGCGAGATCGATCAGACTTGTCGAGGAAGACAGGGAAAGAACGTCCATGGACAAGGCCAAGCTGTGGTTTGAACGGCAGGGTCTCAGGGTTGAGGTGATGACGGATTATCACCTCAAGTATGAGGAGGTGAACTTTTACCCGGACAAGGGGACGATCTTTTGCGACGGCGAAAAGCGTCGGCGCCTCGAGAAGGGCTTGGCCGGCTTGGAGTGCGTGCTGAGAGAACGCGGCCACCTCCGTCGGTAAACGGCTTCGCAATCCCTCCTTGGATTATGGTTGGACCTCGATGATGCGGCGGCCTTCCACCGCAGCCGTCACTTCAGGAACGTCGGTCTACCCGAGCAAAAGGCGGTCCCGATGCCGCCCTTGTTGCGAGATCACCACCAGGTCCTTCGCGCGACGACGGGTGCCCATCCCCTCCAAACCCGCCTCGGTGCAATGCAGTTTAGGGGGTCGTAGCTCCAAAGGATGGATGCCGACGGGCTAGCCAAGCCGCGAAATTGCCGAAGGCAGCCTCTCTAACCCATTGACCTTGCGTCCCAATCGGGGCGCCCTGGACCGTATGCGCCGCTCCATACTCGTCGTGGCAGGCAATTCCCTTGCACCCCGAATACGGAGAAGCAGATATGGAGCCAGATCAGGCCCAGCGGACGGCACGCTCCGCTTGTCGGAAGAGCCGTCGAGGTCCTCACAGCCGCAACAAATCATCCGGGTTTGGCGGCTCCGGTGTCGGCGAACCTGCTTGCCGCGGCGCCGGCGTACAAGCTCCCTCCGCCTCGCCGCGATTGTGTTCCGCTTCGGTCCAAAGGTCAGCGCCGGGCGACAGCGCCCGCATCAACGGCTTGAACCCCGCCGCCTTCTGGAAGGTATGAAGCAGCGCTTCGGAGATGCGGACGCGGTTTATGCAAAACATGCCCTGTGACGCCGTGTGGAAGTCAACAATTTCGGCGAGGCGCCATTCGCGGCGCTTCACACCCCTCCCGAGGGCCAGCTTCTCAACCGGGTCGATGCCCTTCAGCATGTACTTGAGCCACCGATCCTGCCGCCAAACGTTGAACTCGCTGCGGACGTCAGTGTTCTCAACGCCCTTTTCCACCTCGCCCGCGTGGCGCAGCGTGGGCAATGTGGCGCGGAGCCACTTACGGAACTTGGCCCGCGCCTCCCAAGGCAGGTGCAACGCCAAGTGCGTGTGCAACCCTTTATCCGGATGGTACTCCACCACTGCGATGTACAGGCAAGGAGCATCCTGATCGGCCACCCAATGCCGGTAGCGTTCGAGAAGTTGCTTTATGCTCGCGTCAACCTCGTCCTGGTCCGTCACGCCACACTTCTTCCAGGCGATCGTGACTTCAACGTTGAAGATGAAGCCCTGCCGATTGGCGAAGCACCGCGCATTGTAGACCCGTTCGAACTGCGCGCTCGATATCCCGCGGTGAGCATCGTGCTCGAAGCGTAGGGCTTCGTCGAATTCGTCAGCATTGCGGCCCCAAACGGCCGCGTTGATCAGGGAGGCCGGATCGGAGCCGTAGAAGCGATGCGCCGGGTTGCCAACCTCGTCCCGCAACTTGTCGTCCAGGTCTTCACCGTCGTCGAAGCACCACGAGGACCAGTCCTTACGCCGCGGCGCTGCCCCGCCGTCGTCGCCTTGCTCCGACACATGCATTGGTGGCGCGCACGGCTCGGCCCTTTCCGTCGCACGCAGGCCCGCACCTTTATTCATTCGAAAATCCTGGAGGTTTGCGCCAGGGTCGCCAGCCCCTCCGGGGCCCATCCCCGCAAAGCCTCCCGGAAGAGACTCCAGAGCCTTGGCGATTTGCATACCTGCCGAGACCGGCCGGGCAGGCCCCACGAACATCGCTGTAGTGGTGGGCGAGAACGGCTTCTCCGCCGTCGAATAGCGACCGGCCCAGGCCGCCGGCACCGGCGCCACGGGCGGCGGCCTGACGCGGGGCGACCCGTCGGCGTTGGTCCTCACCCGCGCAGTCCGTACCACCTCATCGTGCAGCAGATCGATTGCCGCGTCGGCGGCGGCACAGAAGTTCCTGGCCCACCAGTTGCGCGTGTTCTCCCCAAAGTCCGTGAGAGAGCGCCGCACATGGAAGCCGTTCGCGCGCTCAACGTTTATGAGACCCCATTCCGGTTTGCGCCGTTCAGCCGCCATGTACCCGACGAAGTTCAGCCCGGGGAAGGTCTGGCGTATCGTCTCCGTAGCGTGGCGTCTGTCCAAGGCATGCCGTACTTTGCCGCTCCCTGCCCTCCGACCTTCGATTATGCTCCTGGCTGAGGCCTCTTGATCGACCACCGCCCCGAGGTCTCGCACCTTCCGCCAAGCTACGAGGCTCGCAGCGGCGTCGAGCGCCCGCAACGTGAGCGCGGCCATGCTCCGCTCGTGTTCGTCGCGCAGCGGATCAGCAGGGGGCGGCTGCGCGGTGTTCATCACCGATGCGTCAAACGGGGACGAGGACGTCGCCCAACTACGGCCCCGCACGAGCCTTCTTGCCTCGTCAACGACGTCGGCCACCTCGTTCGCGTGGCGCTTCAAGAGCAGGGTTACAGCCGATCCCTTGCCACCCTGAACTTCGTAGTTGCCCATTACCCAATCGCAGCAGGCGGACAGGAAGGCGAGATAGGCGGCGGCATCTTCGTCGGTCCACATCTGAGGCCTCGGCTTCGTAGGGCACTAGTCTCAGGATCGTGGAACCCAGGATCGTACTAGGCAAGTCGATGAGGAACGACCGCTACGGTGTGCCTTCACCACCTACACCGTCCGAGAGGATGTGCCACCATGGCGGAGCAGGTTGTGGTTTGCCGAGTGCGCAACCTTGTCGCGGGAAAGCGGGTTCAGCGTCTAGCGGTACCCACTTGGCGGGTCATACCCGATTGGATCACCAAGTTCGACCCAAACCGGTCCTTCCTCACATTGCGGGCCCGACCGTCAATGGGCAGCGCAAAGCTCCTTCTCGCCGAATCTCGCCTTCAGCTCTGCGGCCAAGGCTGGAATCTTCCGCAATTGGCCTGAAGCGCTCCGAGCCCTCATTAACGGCAGTGTAGGCGGCGAGCCAATTTTTCATTCAGAGGTTGAGTACGTCGACCTTGCGGAGGCTTCGAGCGCTATGGCGCCCCAAGAATTCGCGAGTATCGGGCAGCAGGTCTTTATGCAAGTAGCGGACTTCTCTGCATACGGCTGGCGCTACTCCGCGAAACACTTTGATCTCGCAAACGTTCTCGCTCATGTGACGTATCCGAGCACAATGTGAAAATGGGCAAGGTTGGTAAACCCGGCGAACAGGCCAAGACGGGCCGCGCCTACCGCGTGAAGGACGGAAAGGTTTACGAAGCCCACGAATTGAAATGGCTCTCGGATATCACCGACGACGAATTCTGGCTCTGTGCGCATAGGGACTGCACAGCTCTGATGGACCCCGTGGCCTGGCGGGAGCTGAAAAAGGACGGCGAGCCCTATGTCATGCCCCCCCATTTCACGTCGTGGGACATTAGCCAGCACCACCCGGACTGCCGGTCACCCGTGGAAAGGGAGGCCGGAGAGGCCGTCTACCACGAGGCCGAGCACCACCTAGGCGTGCCGAACGAGATCCCGGAGCGCGTTGTCTTCGAGACGGATCAGATCCCGGAGGTGAGACCGGCGAGCGACGAGGCCTGCGGCGCGGAACCCGAGAAGATCGGGGAGGTGCGATCTGTGCCAAGGCGCGACGGTGTTCTGCCGGACGGGACGCGCGGCACCTCTCAATCTACAATCCGGAAATGCTGCAGGGTGTTTCTGGAATCCGACGCCCATCACGCGCATCAGCTGATGGTCGATGGCTGCTTCGGTGGGCGGTATGGCTCGGTCTTCGCGCCGCTGCTGCCGCCGCGCGACGCATTGCTGGCAGAACGGCGAATCCTTTACGCCGAGGTCTTTATGAAGGGGGTACTGGATCGGCGTTGGCCCGAAGTGAAAGGCGGTAAGATCCGACTTCCGCTGCTTGCGACGGTATCAGACAAGGGTTGGACCGTCAGGCGCCACCTCGAAATTGATGTCTCGGACTGGAAGCCGGATGCCGCGGAGGATTTCGTGCGCCGCACGCGGGAGGCGGCCGAGGCGGGCTGGGCCTGCTACCTCGATGGCAGTCTGCGGAGGCCATGGGTCTTTTTCGTCGGCGTGCTGATCGAGCGGTCGCAGGTCGCCATGAAGGTAGACCAGGAAGCGATGATCGAAGTGCTCGCGGGGGAGATGCCGCCGCACGCGTTTGAGGAGGCCGAAGAGCAGCTGCGCTCTGCGGAGGTTGATCGGCATGCTGAGGCGTCTGCCGAGACGGATCGGGCCGCGGCTGCGGCGGCGCGGTGGGCAGCGCGACACAGGCGGGACGCGGATAAACCGTCGCCGGATGCGGGCCCAGCAGTGTGTCTGCAGGGGAGGCTATCGCCACCATCAATCAACTTGCCGGATGTGGCTGAGGAGCCCGAGCAAGATGCTGACGAGGCTCAAGACAGGCCGGATAACACGGCGGCGGCGGACGAGGACTTGGGAGCGCCGCTCGAAGAGGGCGGTGCTGATGGCGGCTTATGCGAGGCGGATGCTGGACGGGTGCCCGTACCCATGCCGAGCGCGGGAGCGGCGGGAGCTGGGGCCGAGGCGTCGATGCCGGGCGAGAGTGACAGTGGGGCACCGCCGCTCGCGCTTGCTGAGATGAGGTGCGAGGACAACGTTGGCCGGGAGACGAAGAGGGTTGGGGGACAGCCTGTAACTGGTGTGATGGATGACGGGGCACCTGCTCGGCGAGTGCCTGCAAAGGAGCGCCGCTCGAGGGGCGGTTCTGACGCGGGCGGACCGGACAGGAGCGCGGCGCTGCGAGTCCTTGCAAGGACGGCTAAGGACGTGAGGGGTGGCATTGCCTGGGCTTGGCGGTGGCTATTCGGTTGACTGCTCTCTGAAGGCGGAACTGCGCCTCTCAACCGTCTGCGGACATTGGTCGCACTAACGGTGCCGAATTGCGAGGTAGCGACATACTCGACCTAAAACAGCATCAACGTTCCATGTTCATAAGCTTACAGGTCCTCGTATCCGCACGCGCGGCAGTATAGCCATCCGGCCTCACTGCCATCGCCGCCTTCGAAGCCGTGCGGCTCCATCTCCTTTCCGCAGTTAGGGCACGCAAGATAAGTAAAAGCCTTTGCCCGCCTGCCTTCCTGAACTTCGACTTCGGCATTCTCAATCTTTGCCGATGGCGCGCCAATCGACTTCAGTGCCTCCGAAAGCGATTTCGTCACCAGTGTAAGTTTACGTCGTTTTTTACCAACGAACTCCGCTGCTAGGACAGCCTGATTATCTAAGAAAGTGTTATCACGTGACACAATTATGAGGTCGTCTTCGACACCCGCCAATAAGGTCTCCCAGATAAGCTCGTCGCCCACCGTGTGCTTATCTGGAGACGTGGGCGGCTCTCCCAACAATTTCCGGCGTTGCGCTAGTCCGATCGCCTCGTTGGTTGTCGGAAGCGTTTGAGAAAGCCTTGATAGCTCTTTGAATTCGTCAAGGACGAGATCGAGGTCCGGATTCTCGGCCCAATCTGTAAGAGTTTTAGACATTTGTTTAGCGGCAATGTTTGCTGCATCTCGGGCTTTTTCCCAAGCATCGAACCCAGGGAGCTCCCGTACAACAGATGTGTAATGCAGTTGCGGGGATGATTTCGCCTGAATTCTCTTTGCCAGATCCACTAAGCGAGCGGATCTATTCCTCATGAATTCCTTCACCGTCTGTTCAGTAAGGACGATATAAGAAGCCTTTTCGCGCAGGTCGCGGAACACGCCGATTCGATCGTGCGCCTCCTGATAGAAATCAAGGAAGATGTTCGTGTCGACGTACAATCTGACCAATTTTTTGGCCCTCTTCTTGTGGAACGTTTAGATGATTTCGTATGCGCTTTAGAATCCAGGCTATTTAATGATGCCTTTTAAATTTCTGCTAAGCTTAACGGTGAGACTGACTGACACAAAACCGCAGACGCTCACGCGCTGCCCCAGCGCTATTCAGCGTCACGTAGCGGAAAGCTATGTATTTCGGCTCCCCGCCCTTCTCTGACGTTCGGGTAGTTACCAAGCCTCGGGCGTACCCTTAGGCAGCTTCGACGGCCCCGCGTGTAGTCCCGGCCGAGGCCCCGCTGGCACAGAAGGCTCCCCAAGCCTCCATCAGGTCCGCACGCTTCTTTATTAGATCACCACGAGCGTAAGCAGCCTCCACTTTATCGCTCCGCACATGCGCCAGCGCGGCCTCGGCCACGTCAGACGGGAACGACGTAGCCTCCCCGGCCCAATCCCGGAACGCGCTTCGGAAGCCGTGCGCCGTAATCTGCTCGCCAGTCCGTTTATCCACCCAGCGCTTTGGGGCCTCGCCGGCCTTGTTCATCCGGCGGAGCAGCATCAACATCGCCATATTGGAGAGAGGCTTCCCGCCGCGCGCACCAGGAAAGACGTAAGGGCTGCCGTCCGTCCTGAAGCGGCGCGCTTGATCCAGTATCAGCAGCGCCGGGGTGGATAGCGGTACCCGGTGTTCCCGGCGTGCCTTCATCCTGGCCGCCGGCACCGTCCAGACCTTGGTCGCGCTGTCTATCTCGTCCCACCGCGCGCCCAGTGCTTCGCTCGTGCGCGCCGCGGTGAGGATGGCGAACTCAAATGCGCGCGCAGCCCAACCAAGCTCGCCTCGGAGCGCCGCCATGAAGGCTGCCATCTCGGTCCAGGCCAAGGCCGGGTGATGTTCAACAGCCTTTATTCGACCTCGCGGGGCTAGGAGGTTGACGAGGTGTCCGCGCCAGCGAGCCGGGTTTTCGCCCTCGCGCCATCCCCGAGCCTTGGCATAGTCCAAGACCTTTTCAATCCGTCCGCGCACCCGGGACGCGGTTTCAGGCTTCACCGTCCAAATCGGTTCGAGCGCACCGAGAACGTGTCCGGTTTCAATCGCGTCCACCGCGCGGTCACCGAACTTGGAATGTACATAGGTGTCCAGCGTAGAAGTCCATTGCGCTCGGTGCTTGGCGTTGCGCCAGCCGGCCTCATGCGACGCAACGAAGTGGGCTGCGGTCTCGCGGAAGGTCACCACCTTGACCTTCTGGGCGGCGGCAGCCCTTGCATCCTTTCGGGCCTCAAGGGGGTCTTTACCCGCTCGGAGCAGCTTGCGGTATCCTTCGGCCAGTTCGCGCGCCTCGGCCAGGGAGACCCCCGGGAACGGACCTAAGCCCATCTGCCGTTGCCGCCCGGCCCGGGCATAGCGAAACAGCCAGGAGCGGTGTTCGGCGTCGCGTACCTGCAACCACAGACCGTCTCCGTCGCCATACCGCCCCGCCTTCTTCTTCTTTTCCGAATTGAGCCCGTTCACCGTCAGCTTACCCACGTGCGTCCGCCTCGCCAGCCCACACTTCAGCCCCCATTTTGAGCACGGTTCCACGCGCAGTCCAGCGCAGGCCGGCACACAGTGCGGAGGAGCAAAGCGGTGATTTGTGCGGGGTTTGGCGACGGGCAACGCAACCTGGCGCAACCCGCTTAGGCGGACACCCTCTCCGCCATTTTCAACTTTCCGCCGACGTCCGTGTGCGTCCACCAACGTCCGCACACGTCCTCGCTTGGGCTATAGGAGCACAACCTGTGGCATGTTATGGAAAATAGGCTGCATGGTACGAGACCGCAACAGATAACATACTGAGTTTCCATCGTTCTTTCTGCCCTGCAAATCCATGCTGCACTTGCGTGCCACAGGTTTTGCCCCTGTTACACGCCCGCCAGCCTCCCCGCAGACCCATGGTGAATGAGAACGGCGAGGCGGGTCATGGAACTGGCCTACGCTAACTGGAGTCGAAGGCCCTGTTCGCAGCCGTGAAACTCGGTGTCTTCGCCGCCCTCGCTGAGGCCGGGCCGCCGGAGCAACTTCGTCTTGTTCGTTATTGTGCACGCCTTGCATTAGGCACCGCCCAACTACGTCGCTGCGCCATTCCAATCGCTGTCGTTGCCATGCATGGCAAACTATGAAGGGACGGCCGAACCTTCTCCCGAACCTAGACTGTGAGGGTTTATGTTCTGGTTGCCCCGGAACAGATTCATGGGATCGTATTTCCGTTTCAAAGCCATAAGCCGGGCATATTTCTCTGGCCCGTAGGCCTCGCGAATCCGATCGCCGCCTTCATCGGCCCCTTCGCCCAAATAATTGACGTACACACCTCCGCTTGAGAACGGCTGCACCTTGCTCCAGACATCTCGGACCCATGCCATATGGGTCGCGTTCTCGGCAGCGTCCTTCCACACCCCAAGGGCGGAGAAATTGGTCGGTGTTCGGTGGCTGAAGGCGGTCGAGTGGTCGTCTGCACGCAGCACCGCGCCACCTAGCTGCTCGATCAGGATCGAACTCATTGGGCTCGGGGCGTCCGCGATTCCCTGGATCAGCACGTCGATGGCACCCGGCGCGAGTTCATTCAGGAAATTAGATTTCCAGTAGTTCTGGTGCCCATAGGGAAATGCCTCGATGAACATGTTCTGCATCTGAATGTAGGGCATCGATGCGATCTGATCCGCAATCGGCCTGCCGAACCCCCGCAGCGGTGCGAGAAGCCGCTGTCCTGTATCGTGATCGCCGTTGAAGCAGACCGCGACTGCACATAGCTTCTGACCTTCTGGAGAGGTCATCAGAACAATCATCGCTACCAACTCGTCTGGCGCATCTGCTGTAAGGATTTTGAAGAACCGCATGACCTCGCGGGCTTGGTCGAGTGGATACACGATCAATCCGGCCAGCACCGGGCCGACTGGATGGACTCTATACTCGAGGGACGTGGCAACGCCGAAGTTGCCGCCGCCGCCCCGCAAACCCCAGAAAAGGTCGGCGTTCTCGGTCTCGTTTGCGATGAGCAACTGGCCATCTGCCGTCACGACATCGGCCGATAGTAGATTGTCGCAGGCGAGACCATACTTGTTCATCAGCCAACCGATGCCGCCGCCCAAGGTAAGACCGGCGATACCGGTCGTTGGTACGGCGCCACCGGTAGTGGCAAGCCCGAAGACCTGCGTTTCCTTGTCGAAGTCTCCCCAGGTGGCGCCACCTTCCGCTCGTGCAGTACGTGCCTTGGGGTCGACGCGGACGCTCCGCATAGGTGTAAGATCAATGGTGAGGCCGCCATCGCAAAGCGCGTTTCCGGCCACGTTGTGACCGCCACCCCTCACCGATAACTCCAAGCCACTATTGCGGGCGAAGTTCACTGCTTCAATGACATCGGCAACGCCACGGCATTGCGCGATCACTGCAGGCCGTTTGTTGACCATCCCGTTCCAGAGCACGCGGGCTTCATCATAGCCTTGCTCGCCCGGCCTTAACACTCTCCCACGGAGGCGGCTTGCCAACTGAGCGACATCATGTGTGCCGACGGTGCGTCTTACGGTATCTACAGCGACTTCCATTACACTGCCTCCTGGCAAGTTGCAGCGAAGCCTTTGCCGCGAATGCTCTGCGCTGCCCGTCTACAGGCCAAGGCGATTGCAAGCGGCATCTACAGCATGTAGTGGCAATTTCCTTTTCCTGGCCACCGATGGACCAAGATAGGATGTTCTTCGGCGCAGGTAACCCTAACGATAACTCTCCTCTCGACAGGCCGCCTGGTTGGCTCTGTTACCTTGGAGGTGTTCGGTTTGCGACGGCGGCAATGCGACCTCAGCAGCCGTCGTAGCGCGCGGTGAGACAGGCCGGAACCATCAGGCCACACCGGAGCGCTTCAGCGGACGGGGATCATTAAATGCTCATAGGGCGAACCGATCCACATCATGTAAGGCCGTGTCGGGTCGGGGTCAGGCGTCCTGGGATACCCGGTCATTTCGCGGACCGTCCTGCCGCCGACCACCATCAGATGTGGGCCGGTGTCGATCCACCTGCGGCCCGGTGCTGGTTCTGTTGCATGTGGGTCGGTGTTGCTGGCGTCGCTGCCGGTCACCAACATGAAGACAAGACCCACCTTGTTCGGAGGCTCGGTCTTGCCCATCCAGGCGTGCAGCCATTCCATCCCGTTGGCATCAAGGCACATCGGATCGGGACCAGGGGAGCCTGGGTCATCGGGCATGCAGGTGAAGCCATTATTGCCTTCGCGGAGAGTCCGCATGCTGCCGTCAGCGTTCATGGCGACGATAGTTGCGCCCTCACCGACAGCTTTTGGGGCCGCCGACATGGCGCTGGCAATTATTTGGGCATCGGTTGGCGGCGCCTGCTGCGCCCAAGCGCTCCCGCCACAAGCGAGCAAAGCATAAGCCAAAATTGCCGGTCGCATTGGTCATCTCCTCAGACACAAAGCCATATTGGATTCGACTCTACCCACATCGGCACGTGATAAGCGGCGCCGTCGAACGACGTCGTTGAGCCGTCCTGCTCGATATCATTGTCGCGCACATCGACCGATGACGAGAGGGCCAAAGCTTTCTTCCGCCCCGCAACTGTAGTGTATTTCTTGCTTAAAGCACGCGGGAACTACATCCAAAACGGCACACGCGGACGTTGTGGTTCAAGATGTTTGGCGGCTTCCGTCCGCAATGTGTCGCATGCCACCAGCGAACTGCTTGCAAGCTTTGGCTATCCCAACCCTTGTTGACTTTTGAGGTTTTCGGAAGTCGAAGTGCCGCCCATCTCGGAAGTACTAAGAGGCACGTTGCGTATCCCGAAAGCGCGAGAAGTCCACCCTTGGTGCCAATCTGGTGGTGTAGATGACCTTGATGCCCTGGCCCCGGCAGATCCGCAGCGCCTCCACGAGCCTTGGAACCATGGCGCGTGGCGCTGGCGTTTCCATGGGCGCGCCTTAAGCGACGAATTCATTCTGCATGTCCACCACGATCATCGCTGCCTTCGTGGGGTCTATCTTATCGATTTGCATGGCCGTTCTCCCAAGTTGTCGTTCAGGTGGCCCAGGCAGATTCCTCAGCATGAATGGCTCAATGGCCCTCTTGCTTAATCAAGGCTCAGATGAGGTCCGCTACCGCTTCCGTGCTCGACCATAAATGGCCTCGGGTTCTCGGACCACTTCGGGGCTGGTGGACGTTACGACGCATCCTCGGGCTGAAGCACGTGAGAACTACAACCAAAATGACACACGCTGAAGTTGTGAACAGAGATGTGCAAGCGGCTTCGGTCTGCAAGGTGCTGCACATATTCAGCAAAGTTTTTGAATGCCTTCGCTATCCCCATTGTCGTTGACCCACGTGGTTCCGGAGGAGCAGCATTTCTTGCCCCTCGCGGGGCAGGGAGAGGCAACATGTACATCAACATCAGCCGCTATGCGGGCGTCGCCGGAATGATCGACGCCGATACACCGAAGGTTCAGCAGGGCTTCGTCCCACTCCTAAAAGGCCAGCCGGGCTTTCTCGGATACGCGGCCTTTGCTAGCGAGCAGGGCGACATCGTCGCGCTCTCGATTTGGGAACACGCTGGGGCGAACTCGAACAGCCGCGAGAAAATCCGCGAATGGGTTCGAAACAACCTTAGAGCCCGTCCGAGAAGTTTATGAGCGTGCCAAGCGCCTTGCCATCAGCTTGATCATCGCCAAGCGGATCAGGGCAACCGAGGTTCGGACCAGGTTTTCGAGATTGCGCGCGAGACGGCGGCAGCGT
>JAESFQ010000681.1_pt1 | contig 12461 bp, 13 predicted proteins | sample 9269431 | NCBI WGS metagenome assembly JAESFQ01 (sample SAMN14502588, study PRJNA617103) | algae metagenome | isolation source: Plectolyngbya sp. WJT66-NPBG17 and co-occurring heterotrophs from well... | place: USA: Mojave Desert, Joshua Tree National Park, California | collected 2006-08-06
GGGATCCGTCTCCATGGCTTTTACGACTGTCTCGACAGATGGCGCTCGGATTGGATGTAATAAGACAATGGTATCAACCTCATCGTGTCGATGGAATACTCCTGTATGTCGAAAGGACCAGGGATCCTGTCCACCACGTTGATTTTGCTCTACGTAACGGATTTGGTAAACCAGGTTACAATCACCTAGGGCTTTGGCACGGATAGCGGCGTTGCTGCTACTCCCTTCCGCAATGTTCGGATCTTGCCCAAACGATGCTACAACGTCTGCGAAATCGTAAGGAATGTGGTATTCTTGGAAGATATGCTCTAGAAGACTGTTTGTAATGTCTAGGGCTGATATCGTCTTGCGTGAGTAGATTGAGCTGTGCAATGTTATTATAAGAAGGTGGTTGCTGAATTCTAGGTCAACTCACATGATACGGACCCGCGTTGGCTTAAGGGCTTTGCGACTAAGCGCCTTCTCGGCCTCGCTTGGTGATGTATGAAGTATTGATGTATACGAATCTAATATGCGTGAGCTTGTTGCGATCTACTAAAGCTTTCATTTCCTAACCTTTCGCGATATCTGTTATCCTGATGTTTACTGCAGTACTACCATCCTTCAAGAGAACTTTCGGCTTTGAGAAAGTCCACGGCCAGACACGCGGCTGAGAATTGGCTAACAACATTCTACACGAAATTGAATAAGGGAGCGGTCACTCGAGGATAGAAAACGATATATAGTCCAATTATCCTCCCCGCAAAACGCACTGAAACCAGTCAGGAAAGACGGCACAGCAATGCTGCGGTCAAAATCATGGTTTCAGCCTGGTCGTAGTATGATCGTCACACGACAGCCCAGCCCAGCGGCAAAGTCCGTCTCGCAGATGGTGGGCGCAGCTCAGCCGCACATACCTAGGTAAAGTTCATGCTTCGCTAACAAGTGTATTCTGATCGGCCCATCACACACCATCTCGGCGTGGCAACAATCAATTGGTCAACTCGAGCTTGGGCATCGTCGCAGATCCTCATCCAATCGCAAATTCCTGCCCCGCCACCCATCAGCCCCTACCCTCTTGCTTCGATTTCGTCAATAAGATTCCTGTAAAACTGTTTAATGGAATGCGATGATGTTCTTCCAATGCGATACGCACAATATCTCTTCCTGGGGCTTGATTAGAATTTTATTAAGGACGAAAATGACTATACATACCGGGTCTACTTTCTCAGGCGCTTCGAAGGTCCACCTATCACATACATGCTGCGCGACAGTCAGTTGTGGACTTGGTTTGTCTTTACTATTGTGCCGCCCACCTCAACCTTAAAGTCGTAGTCCGGGTTCTCGTCGCCAAACTTTTCTTTCAGGAAGTTCTCTAAATCCTCTGCGGCCAGAATGTACCGCGTTTGGGCGGGCTCGATGACGTTGAGGACCATAGCGCAAGAAAATTAAATTGCAAATCGTTCAGGAAAGCGTCTTGGGGTTTCGGATCCTCTTGCGTGTGGTATCCATGACCGCACGATCGTATTATATCCTGTCTGCCTGATGGCCCCCGCAGCCGAGTCATTCCTAGCAGGCTGCATGAAGAGAGTCATGCTACTGTAGAGGCTGCTCAACATAGCCGAGTGGAGGTTGCCACGGCGCCCTCCACGCGCTTCAGGCGTTCTCAGCCTGGTCAAGTCCTCCAAAGCTGAGGACGACCAGGCTGCTAGATAACCAGGCTGCCCTGCCATTTCATGCGCGTGATATAACCCTACCTACCTAGGTACTACCCGGCAGCTTCTTTTGACGCCTAGAGCTGGTGCAAGGAGCTGCGATCATGTCTGCCGAGGCAAATCCGCCAAAATTGAAGTTAGTTGCATTCATGTAGATAGTTTGGTGCCTAGGTACAAGGCTGACGCAGCGTAGGCAAAATCTCCAGGGATGGATGATCTTCGTATGATACCAACGTAGACTTCTATCACTCCGAGACTCCAGCTGACATAACTGCGAACAGTTCATTGTCATCAGCGCCGTAATAGGCGGCGGCATCTTCAGCAATGGTGGCCCGTCGATGGAGGTCGCTGGACCTGCCGGAGCTTTGGTCGCTCTGGTCCTTATGGGTGCGACACTCTCTCCCACCAATACTGTTTGCTCTATCGAAAGCTGACTCAATATGGCAAGAGTAATTGCAATCTGTGCCGCCGAAGGCTTGAGCGAGTTGACCCAGCTCTTTCCCGCCCCAAATGCGATTGTCGAATACGTGCGAGCTTTCGTAGATGAGGACCTCGCATGGGTGATTGGTATCGCATACTGGTAGGAATCTAGCAAGTTCTGGTATGGAACATGGCGCTGATACCTGTCCAGGTTCACATACTCCTCAATCTTTGCTACGCAAAACCTCGCAGCGGCGAACTTGGCTGTATACTGGGGATTGAAGCAGGTCTGGCAGATTGTACTCTTCTATTTTGTCACACCTGGAGTTCTTGTCGCCATAAACCTTGTCGGTGTTGGGACATTCGGATGGATAGAGGCTATCGGTGGCATCCTCAAGATCATGCTCGTGTTGGGGGCCACTATCGTTCTTTATGTTATTGCTGCACAACGTACGTCAAAAACATTCAGCCATTCTCACATCGTCTAACATACAATAGAAAGCTTCTGGGCTGGAGATGGGCGTATGTCTACATGGCCAGTATTTTAAGTGGTGCTAATTAGAGCAGCGATACAAGACGGCTTTAAATACAACGAGACTTTCACTACCAACAAGTACCGCGCCCTCGCGTAAGTCTTCCAGAGTCTGAGACCATGTATCATGAATCTGTAGAGCTAAACTTCAGGTAGCTATGTGATCCCCATGATCGCTTTTGGTTTCCTTGGCATCGAAACCGTCGCCGTAACCGCATTCGAAGCACGCACATCTCGCTCTTTACGGCTTCCGTCTCAGTCAATCGCTTACATCGTACTTTTGCTATACTTTTTATGTCTACTTGGACAGTGCCTCAACGTCTCATGGCAAAATGGACATCTCCCATCGATCTATGGCGGCATAGGGGACGGCGCAACAGATACCAAAAACCTCAAGGACCCGACCTCCAGTAATCTCACCATAATTGCACTCTGGGCCCAGGGACAAAAAGGTTTAGCAGGGTTTTTGAATGGTGCTATGATCTTTAGCGTCATATCAGCTGCTAATACCTCACTCTACGTCGCATCGCGAACGCTTTACGGTATTGCGAGGGATGTACCAACGACGAACTGGCTGGGTAAATTCCTACATAGCTTTTCTGTGGTGGTGCCAAAAACTGGAGTCCCGGCTCGTGCCCTCTGTTTCTCAGCAGTCGCGTTTATATGGTTGCCATTTCTCAGTCTTAAAGGCGGATATGCAGTACAATATGTAAGTTACAATCAGTTAGGTAGTGACACGACCAGACTGACAATTTACCAAGGTCATCGAGATATTTCAGATCTCTGCGAGTGTCAGCTGCCTGATTGTCTGGGCTTCCATATCCTTGGCGTATTTGCGCTACTACATCTGGTCCGTCAAGCCCATTATGCTTCACCACGTCTCAAGCTCTATTACTAATCTATACAGGCTCAAACGCTGCAACCAGAATCTCGTCGAGAAGTACCAACAATTCAATCGCAGCGACGGCTCTTACCGACCATTCACGGTGCTTGCTTTCCTACAACCGCTTCCCGCCATCGCCGCAATTACAGGCTGCGTCATCGTCTTGGCTTTCTGCAGCGCGACATGGTGGGATAAGGATATCACGTTTTCAAAAGTTGCGATCGGCTACGCGAGCCCTATCATCTTGTTTGTGCTATTCGTCATCTTCAAGCTTATCAACCGCCGGATATGGGTTCGCACAAGCGATGACTTTGCAGTTCTTTCGCAGACGCTAGATAGACTGAAGTGGTATAAAACGGACGAACTTGATCGGGATCCGCAAACTCAGCGTGAGGAGGAAATGAGGGGACTCTCGCCACGGCTGGTACCCGCACAAGAACTGGATGAAATTGTTCACATCTGAAGGCATAAATTGTAGTGAATAAAGGTTTAGACTCCTCGCTAAGGTCTTCTTAATAGTCATAAGTAGAAAATAATATACCACGTGCCGTAACTTCAGCGACCTAGAAAAACTGTAAGAGCCTCAAACCGTCAGTTGCGCTTAGACCGCCTAATATTAACCCTACCTTACTCTACACTACTACTCTTGATAGTCTTTGACAACTTATTGTTAGTAGTCATAGCATCATGCTAGATCGCAGCTATATGTCTATCAAGAAGAGTTATAAAACCAGCGCTCCATCTCCAGTACTATAGTTGCACGCATTACGTTCTAGTATCGTCAAGTCGGGCTCGCTCCCGAGCTGCTGCAAGACTGAGTGGTGCCCGCAGTCCTCTTTTTTCATAAGGCGTTGTAAGGAACGACCATTGCGAATTCATAAATCCATTTATTGGCGTCATGTTCTCTGGAAACATCGCAGAGAATGGTGCGAAAGGGCAGAGAGATCAATGGTATCGCGAGTTGGAGCGTGACGCCGCTAAAGTTCGCCACATGAGTCCTGTCGGGGCAGCCCACCAACGTCGGCGGCCGCTACAAACGATACCTAGCCTCGGAGTGCTTCAACGCCTGCAGTCGCACATCGCCGTCCACGATGCGCTCTGTCTTCGACATGCTACGACGACTGATAGGAGAGAATCAAAACCCTTGCGCGTGCATCTATCTCGCAGAGAAGTGGACTTTGGTAGACGTCGACGCCATGCCTTGCGACAGATCATCACCAGCAACGTCCTTGTAGCAGCTATACGAACGTGTCGCATCGCCGGCCGAGCTCATGTACAAGTTCTCCATGGTAGCCAGGGGATACGCCACTGATGACATACCATGAAGCATCTTATCGGTGCTGCACAAGCGGAGCGAAGCGCATCTTCCGGCATCTTCGCATTTCGTCAGCGCAATCTCATCTAACGTACTAAGCTTATACTAGCATAATTAAGACTTATTAGAACTACTGCAAAGCCAGCGACATGGTTGCATTCTTCCATTGTTAGGTGAACCATCACCGTTCGATCGGCATACATGACGGGGTTGAAGCTGTGGTACATGACCCGTCCATGAATCATAGGAAAATACTCATTCGGTGATGTAAACCGAACGACAATCATGCTGGTACTTGAGAAGTTTTGGAAAAGGTGAAGCTCCGCTAGAGATCCGTCGTCCCGTTTTACTACCCCTACATTATGTGTGCCTAAGCGAAAGGGTAAATGAGTCCTGAAGCTCAAAGCAGCCTGAATCATGAGTCTTGAGTACAGTTTCGTCCTTTCCCGCCCGCCTCCTCCCATTCCGCAACTCCTATGCCGGAGTAAATGTCTCACCCGTCCACCCGTACGCTCGTTCGAGCCGTCCGCCGTATCGCCTCGCCCAGTTCAAAGGTAGCTTAGTCATTGTACCGTGTGGAGCATGGAACTGTATTGCGCGCTCTGCGCCTAAAGTCTTTGGTCTGAATCTCCATGAGGAACCGTGAAGCTTCTCTGCTTCAAAGCCTCTCTGCACCATGGCATGAACGAAGTCATTCCAAGAGACTTCACTTGGTACATCTCGCGCGGATGGAGAGAAGAACAGGGCCTTGAATACCAGGTAGGAGCGCTTGTCGACCACCACTCGTGACGGGGAAGAGTCCAAAGACTGCTCACCGGCTTCAGCTGGGTGAACATTGGCCAGATAGTCGTCAGCCTCAGTCCTCCCTAGGTTGGCGGTGCCGCGAGTCTTGGACTTCTCCTTGGTCAACGTCAACGGTTTGATGTGTTCATCACTGGTAGTGTCCACCTCACGAGAGGTATCAGAGAGAAGCGGCCTGTATACATGTTGGGGATGAATTTCTTCATGGCGCTCGGGGGCCACATCGAACCAGGGCGTAGTGCGGCGGAGAGAGCGTCCACGGGTGATATCATGCGCCAGTAGATCTGGAAAACATTTTCCCGCTAACTTCTTGCAATACGCGTCTGCAGCCGTCCAAAATGAATCCAGATTTTCTTCCGCAAGGCGCGAGGCGTCGGTTGTCTTGCGAGTAGGTTTCTCAGTAATAGGGTAATAGAATTTTCCGTCCGAAGGGTCCGCCAGGCGTGCCAAAACGACACTGTTGAAACGCTTCATAAGCATTACAGGGGCCCATTTGATCCCGAGCTGTAGGAACTCATCCATCAATATTGGCTCGAGAAGGTCCATGTCGTGCTCCATGCGCGTTGCCCAAGGTTGATAAGATCGAATCTGTTGGATACACTCTGAGGAGACCGACATCTGGGAGAAATCTGACCATACGTATGACGACAGAAGAGATTTGACAGCTGGCTCCTTAATCGCCATTCTCTCTATATCATCCAGCTCTGCAACGAAGCCCACTTTTGGTGGCGAGCGCGGTCGCCAGACTCGGAATAAAACTTCTAAGAAGCGAGTTACAGCTGGATTTCCGTTCGCGTGTGCTAGGTTGGTCTGGAAGAAACATGCCCCACTGTTCGAGTCCGCATTAGTCTTGGTGAGATAAGGTCTCATGCCCTGCGCGGCAGGAAGCCGCTGCCTGAAGCACTCGTGAGTGTCCGTATGTAAGGCAAGAAGCATTGTCCACAGTCTAAGAAAGTTCATGTGGTAGTCAGGCGGCAGATCCTGATCAAAGGAAGGTCTGATGTTCAGTTTGAGAGCGGTGGATTGTAACAGTTCCACAAGACGCAGACACTCATGCCAATAAAATAAGGCCAGGTATGGGTCTGTGATAAGATTTCGAAGGATGGCGCCTATCATAACGTGAGGTGGCTCTTTCAGTATAGCATTCACATGCCGTCTTTAGATGTAATATACTCATAACGATGAGCCTTATACTCATCGAAAACCTCGCGGAAATAGCCAGGGTCTTCCCGCAACGCCCAGATATGATCTTCGAGCTCACCGACCTTTGAGCTGACTAAGCTGCGCAGACGGTCGAAGTCCAAACGTCCCGGAATACCATATGGAGCCATCAAGGAGACCTCCGCGCGACTTGTGTAGTTGGTCGAGGTATTGAACAAAGGCCGTGGTTCTTGTGTGACAGGATATTCTTCCAGTGGCGCCTTCTCACCAGACAATAGATCACCTATTAGAAGAAAGCAACATCGCTCTAGGAATGTGTAGAGTATCTTTTGTATGCCGAGAATCTGTAATCCATGTCCTGGATGAACGCTCCTACCCTTGTACACTGACTGCCAAGCTTCTTTCTTATTTCCCCATCGCTTCACGCGGCCATATGTAGTTCGTGTATGCTGTCCAGCAAAATCCATCGTGTATGTTTGCAGATAGGGCTGAAGGGTTGCATCGGACCATCGGGCGATCGGAGAGTGGAGGAGTTCTGTGTGACTGAACGATTCGATGGAATTATAGCCACGCGAGCTTAGTAAAGTAAGAAAGGTTCCGGGTTGGACAAGGTCCTCTGTATTCAGATATGGGACCATGCAAGCCTCGGTATTCTTGGCCATCGTAATGTCAGGGCGATGTTCGCTCGCGATGCCCGGCTGTGCCGCAAGGAGAAGGTTTTTCTTCTTCTTCGTACTTTTCTTAGTCCATCTCTTCCGAATGGTGTCTTCGTGTCGTTCTAGGATGTAGCGCACTCTCTCAAAGGCCCCAAATATCGTGTTCACCTGATTTTTGACGAGGCGCTCTACTTCTTGACGAGAAGGAAAGTAGCCGTTCGCAGGGAAGGACTGCAAGAATTGGTCGAGCTCTGTGCTGCCGAAAGGGCTGTCCACGGATCTGTCGAGAAACACTTCGCCATCTGATCGCTGGGCGGTGAATACCGGCTCTGGCCCGGATGGCTTGTCGGGCGGCTTGCGTGGTGGCATATTCAAGATCCAAAACGATGTTTGATTTGCTCGTGAAGGAGGTGAAGTTGATGAGCACAAAAAGACCAGGCTCTGTTTGGTGAGTGTAACTGGAGCTGGCGCGTTGACTCTAGCCGAACCCTAGTCGCGTTAGCGTGTGATTAGCACGCTAAAGAGGCCCAAAGCGTATGCAAGATTGGAGTTCTCAGTGAAGAACTATACGTCCGAGCGGCACCTTCAATCGAATATATCTTTTCCGCCTCCTCAATCTCTTCTACCGCAGTCGGTAACCTGCATAGTCGCCAACATGGGAACGCCTAAAGAGCTTTTCGAGATCATGTGGAAACGCGATCCTATAGGACCAGCTCGCTCGATCCCACAAGTGCGGGAGGATATACAGCTCCCAGTGCGGTCGTATGCGCTTCGGAGTGATAGTGGCGCGGAGTGTACGTATATCTTGAGCCTCTCTGATACCGCGATACTGGCTAGACAAGAAGGTCAACAGGTGGCTGTAGACGACGTCTGAAGTCGCAAAAGCTCGCCTGCATGCTGAAGCTGCCCTCGCTACCGATCTCTGGCACTTCATCTTGTACAAAGAGCTATACTGACGTCGAACAAAATATAGTTGCTCCACCCACTGAAGATGAACTCAAGAACATGATCGTCACCTTCGAGGACGACGGCGGTCAAAAGGTTCGCGTTTCGCCAGTCACCATCTTGAGGCGTCCGGTCGAGCGCTACCTCCCTCCGTCCGGCGACTACTACGACCAAAACACTATCCTAGCTTCATTTGATGCGGATATGCTAAGCAATGAGGGCAGATGTGTCTCGTGTTGGTCGCATAAGCATGTTGCCAGCCTCCGAGACTGCGCCTCCTCTTGTCTCATCTGCCACACAAAGAAACACCTAGGGAAGGAATGCAACCGCATTTTCGCCACAGTCAGGTGGTGGAAAGCGCACGGCCATACTCCTCCGGCCGTCTTCAGTACCCGTCCTCAAGCCTCCACACTCGCCTATCTCATCGTGGCACAGATTGTCATGCCGATGAAGTTACTGCAGGATGCTGTTGTACCAAATATGCGTCATCCAATCGTCAAGAAGTTCTACGGAACGCAGGCTCCGCCTCACGCCATCGGGGCAGCAGCGCAGAAGTGTGGGAACGTCGGAAAGCCAGTCGAGATGGCACTTGAGACCAGCGCAACAGTAGCAAGCTCGTTGGCGTGTGAGTATGATGGTGATCATGAAGTCGAAGCGCCACTACATCATGCGTGCAAAAGCCGCATTCAAAACCTCCAGTTCCAGCTTGTTCAGGCCCGAAAGAATATCGCATCGCAAGAGCAAACTATTGCATCACAGGAACAGATCATCGCCGCACGAGATGTTCGCATTGCGGAGCTGGACGGGATCCTGAATGGGATGGATGCGATGATGGGAGGACAGCGTGGCCGAAAGCGAATGAAGACTGGCGACGTTGCAAGTGATACAGGAAAGACTGACGAAATGTGCGAGTAAGGCCCAAACGGAATGAGGGGCTACCGGTATCCCGTAGGTTGCGATAGGGATATAGATGATCCACAGATTCCTCGAATCCCTAGCTACTTGCAAGTATATTCGGTGACGTCAGCGACCTCTACCCCTGGGTGATACCTTGTTTAGCTCAGAAATTGCCAATATATGTCAAAGAAGTAAAAGACGTACCTTGCTTCTGGTGCGGCTCTGAAACTAACCGTCTCAACAGTAGGTTCTTCACATATCGTTCTTGGGTGACCCTGCAACTCAAATAAACCATCACACGTAAGACTGTTTATAGAACGTGAGCTCATACCGCCCTCCATACTACAGTCATGGTAGTGATAAGCTTATTCTATCGTGTATCTTCAGTCACTACATTCCAACTACAGTGTAGCGGATAAGGGAGAAAGTGAATAAGGAGATACACCGAACGATACGCACATATGGCCTTTCTCAAAGGCTCATTACGGTCGTATCTTGTTGGTAAAAGTGCCCTGCCATCGTTTTAGCGAAGGTTGCTGTGTACCCTAGCCTGCGCCTCAACTCAGACTAGATAGTGAAAGGAAGGGTCGCTGAGGATCTCGCACGTGACGTCAAATCTTGATATCCCCAATCTTATAAAGTCACAGATTGTCTGACACTCCCAAAATATCGTTGACTGCTCATTTTGCACTCGAAATGAGCCTGCTCTGCCCATTCTGAGGCATCAAATTTGGGGCTTCTTTTTTCCGAGATTACTGCAATGGCAGAGGCGCGACAGACCGCTTTTTTGTATGACCGCCGCGACAAGGCCCCCGATCCGCAACGGAATGCGCCCTCAAAGAAGACTAGGAAAACGGCTGGTGGCATGGAGTGTACGTACACCTGATAATTTCGTAGGACCGAACGCGATGTCATGGACGAGCGCGAAAGGCTTCACGCTGGTAGCTAACATCGCAGGCGTAGACGAACTGCCAACCGAGACAGAGCTGAAGATTTTCAGCATCCGAGTGGAGCTAGAGCCCGGAGTCACAAAGCTCATCCGGCCAGTCATGGGTCTAAAAGCTCCTATAGCTAATTGCTTGCCGCCATCCGGACCGTACTTTGACGAATTCATACTCGAAAGCCGTTTTGGCGAAGAAACGTTCCAAGTATACGCGAACGGCGAGATCTGCGTGTGCATTGTTTGCTGGGGAGCCAAGCATAGGAAGAGCTAAAAGACGTGCAAGAGGCAGTGCCAGATATGCAAGACACAAGGTCATCCGGGGGAGACATGTGGGAAGATATATGCGAGGATGGCGTGGTGGCGGGCTCGTGGTCACACAGTAACCAAAGCAATGCATCTGCGCCCTGGCGTTGGGGAGTGGGCGTACCTCGTCAAGGTCGGGGTCGTGCGTACCTTCACAAAGCTTACGGATACTGTCAATCTGAACTATCGCCATCCTTTGGTACGCGACCTGTACCGAACAACAACGCTACCGCAATATACACCGGGAAGAACCGTTTGGCCGAGATCGAGGATGCAACAAGACCGGTCAAGGTCAAAGCTTCAAGGTGGAGAAGAATCAAGCCCGACCGTCTCGAATGAGCCTGCCGCTCGTTCCACGGAGGGTGTTGGCTCGTTAAATTCCGAAGGCTTTATTCCGCATGGGCCTGAGCAGATGCAGCAAGTGCAGCAGCAGGGAAATGGATTCGCCTTTAGCAAGTTCTCGTCTTTTCCATTCGCCAACAAAGAAACCTCAGCATCAGTCGCAAATGATACAATCCGCATGCCACAGACCAGAATGAGCTCTAGCATCCACAGCGTAGACCAAAGTCGGGATCCTCGCCTTATAGCTCGACATAATGCAAAGACCGGAATAGATCCACAAAGGCAAGAGGCAAGTAGAGGCGAGGTCTTTCTAGCTTCACTAGCGGATCGGGAAGTGGTGTTAGATATACAGGCGTCCGATGCAACCCAAGCGCTAGAACACGTCTCATGTGCGTATTCTGGCATCGTCGGCCCGTTCGGATCGATTCCGCAGGCAGTGAAGAGAAAAGCAGGACCTTTGAGCTTCGATACAAGGCCCCCATCAATTGACGTAGTCGCTGAAGAAAGGGACGTACCTGAAGGTGGCATCGCTTCGGCCGCTTGTCAACCCGTACTAAACGAGCTAGGCGATCGAGTCGTGCAAGCAGGCACCGCTCCCGAAGACCAGTTATTGTGCGATGATCGGATGCTCCGCCTGGAAGTTGAGAACGGACACCTAAAGAGGGCACTCGAGCAAGCTCGCATTGACATGGCTGCGAGAGATGCTCATATTGCTGAGCTGACTGGCCATGATGGTACAGCACGAACCAAACGGCTCCGCATCGGGTTGATATTGAGAGGAGATTACCAGACGGGAGAGTGATCGGTAGCAAAGGCATCACGCCTCTCATTCAGCAAGCTGGACGGCTAGTGCGATAATGTCCCTTGTATAATATGGAGAGTGAGGATTGAATGCATGCTGTAGCAATACCGTAACATGAGAAACGAACCAATATGACTTATGTGTGCAGTACGTGCCATATAGGTTACTTTCCGTAATTCGGCCCGAGTTTTAGGTGTTGTGATTACAAAGAAGAGGTTCACAGCGTTAGGCCAGCGGAGAAAAAAAAAGGGCAAAAAGAAAGAAACGTGCGCTGATGGATGCTCGCCCAATGAGCGACCGTCGGTTATGGTCACTCACCCAGCTACGGATCCGTTGGAGCAAGCTGGTAAAGGCTTTATGGGCCAGAACCAGAAGGGTGTACATGTCCTGTGTCACACGATGGGAGTTTCCTAAAAGATTAACAATATAACGTAAGTATCCTACCGCGCTGCCAGGCTTTTGGTTTTCGTTCGTGAGCAGGCGATGTTTGAAGCGACGCGCTGGACAACTGGACAGGTCTGCTTTCACTGAGCGCGCTCAACGCGTAACCTGGGCCGTGATCAATTGCTGTCTTGGTGACAAACCATCAGTCGTCTGCTCTTTCAATACCCAGGTATGATCGTCGCCGGCATCATTTCCGTTGCCGTCGCGGAGCAGAAAAATAATCTCGATGCGTGACTGAAGTGGTGGGTGGCGATGCGTCACCGGCAAAATGAGAGATGGTGGGGAGAAGAGTGATGAAGTGGTCTTGTCGGAAGATCGGAGAT
>JAESFQ010000682.1_pt1 | contig 12457 bp, 14 predicted proteins | sample 9269431 | NCBI WGS metagenome assembly JAESFQ01 (sample SAMN14502588, study PRJNA617103) | algae metagenome | isolation source: Plectolyngbya sp. WJT66-NPBG17 and co-occurring heterotrophs from well... | place: USA: Mojave Desert, Joshua Tree National Park, California | collected 2006-08-06
TACATGCTCCACCAGTCGTAGGCTTGGAAGAGAGGGTAGCTAAACTCGGATATAGCCATGCCCTCGCCGCTTTCCATTCGTAGCTTGACTCTATACATGTGTGAGAAGCCGTCTGAACACAGACTGTGCAGAACTTACGAGTCGCGACTGAGCATGGCACCCAGGCGCATACCAGACCCCAGATCTCTCATCAGCTCCACCGCACTGAGCTTCTCCAGCCATTTCTTGTTGTTGAGAATCTCCTGCTTTCGGCTGGTCATGTTGGAAAACTGGTGCTTGATGCCCAGGCACTTGACATTTGTCCATAGCTTTTCCAATTGGCGTTGTATGCTCTCCACATTCATAGATTGAACATCTTCACCTTGCCGAGAGCGAGCCGTTGTCCTGCCAGAAGGGTCGCCAATCTGCACTGTGCCTCCACCTAACTATCCAACATTAACTCCCGTTGTGTGTATCGAGTCGCAGGTGGCTCACCAAGCTGACGGTGTAGTAGCCGTGGAGGTACATCCAGTACAGCGCCATGAGCGGGAGGAGGTGGCCGACATGTAATGACGGGGCTGTTGGGTCTACGCCAACATATGCGCCAATACGCTTCTCGGTGAGTAGCCAGTCGAGCGTCTGGCGTCCACTATCAACATTTAGTGATGATTTGGAGACTTCGTTTGGGCCATGCTCACCCAGCGACATCCTTTACAAATCCCCGCTCTTCAAGTAGACTCAACATGCTCTGGTGCATCCCAGATCGCACCTTTCCGGCCTGGTCTTCCCATTGCGCCTGTCTTGCTGCGGCGTCGGGTTCCTCGTCGGCCCATCTTGCTTTCGGCCGCTCACCGCGGGCAAGAGTGTGCTGGTTTCGTACACATTGCCGACAAATAAACTGGCGGGGCCTTGACAGATGTCTCAAGGCTGACATGGCTGCCAATTGAGCGGCATTGAGACTTGGGCGCATGTCAAAATGTCCCAAAATGCCAAGATGAGGTCCGATGACGCCGATTGGTTACATTTCCAATGCATCTCGCAGCTACCCCCGACCTCCGCATCCGCATCCGCACACGTCACCTGCACCTCTCTTGGGCTCTTAGTGCCTACATATGCATCGCTGTGCTACTTCATACATTAGCTATTCGGTCAATGCAAACTTAATACACTCTACACATCATCCATCCTGTTCATTGTGCCATCGCTCGTGCTGCTTTCCAACCGTCGTCCTAACCACATAGTTCATCCGATCATCACGTTGAATCGACACCATGTACGCTACACTCAGCTGTCATCCCCCGTTGGGGCAGACGACAATCATTGCCCCCGAACGAGAGACAGTGTGTACAATCTGTCATCCGGGTTCAAGTCACATCTAACCGCATACCCAGGTCAGATTTACAGTAGTCATTGAGAGCTCAGCCGGCTCGGAAAAGACTTGGGAGGTTGCTCTGTGGCACAACTTTGATGCTCAAGATCAATGGACAAGCACTAGTCTGGAGCCAAGTAATGAGACATCTGTGGTGAGCATTGAACCATACGTTATGGGCTCGTCAAAAAGCTAATTGTCGAAAGACGGTGGTCAAGTCTAATCACTCAGATGTACAACGTCAGTACTACACGATCGACTTGGCCGGACGTCCAAAACACTGCTTGTCGTTGTCGTATACCATCACATTCAGGGCCTCAGAGGTAAGTCTTAGATGCTCGGCTTAGAGTGGCTGATTACACTGATAATACTGAATGACCGCGAGGATATCCGCGCTGACATGCCCAGAACGAACCGTGGAAATGGGCCAACGAACAGTTCTCAACTTCAGACGGGCGCCTCATCTATCAATCGCCAGATGCGTTGAAAGAAGATTTGACGTGGTACCTTGAGGGCCTCCCGCCATTTCTCAACATCTCCAGAGAAGCAAGCGACACACCCAACACAGTTCTTTGGGACCTCACCTACCCTGTCAGCGCAGCATCAGGCAAGATATCCGGTCACTCAAGCGAGAAGCTTGGTAAGCCGACGAACCTCTCCCGCTGGTTCGCTGAGGTACGATTGTGGGCTCCATGGCTCGCTCCGAGACAGGGCACGGACCGATTCCAGCCCGATAAGGATGCCATGTTAGCAGCATTTGAGCGTCATGATGGAGCCCACCTCGTATTGCTCGCAGTGAGCGGGCTGGACGAGGTACTGACACTTCTCAATCACGATGGTGAGGGCAGAGTGGTTATGAACGCCAAGAATGACAAGGAAAGAGATGGTACTGTGCGTATTATCGCTGCAGTGGGCATGAAGTTGGACGATGCAGTGGCTGCCTCCATGTACTATGCTCGCAAACTCGTGATGGCATACGAAACCTCAACGGGGCAGATCAACGAAGAGGAGAAGGCTTTGAATGACGACTTCAAACCGCAGTGGCTCGAGAACTGGTACGATGGTCTAACGTACTGCACGTGGAACGGGCTGGGGCAGAAGCTTACTGAAGACAAAATCTTCGAAGCGTTAGAATCACTGCGCAAGAACGAGATCAACATCAGCAACTTGATCATCGACGACAATTGGCAGTCACTCAACACAGAAGGTGGCGATCAATTTGACAACGGCTGGATGGAATTCGAAGCAAGCAAAAATGGATTTCCGCGTGGTCTCAAAGCCACTGTCAGTGATATACGAGAGAAGTACAGCCATATCCGACACATCGCCGTCTGGCATGCTATCTTTGGCTACTGGGGCGGTATAGCTCCCGAAGGCCGCATTGCAAAAGATTATAAAACCAGTCTCGTTCAGCTGAAAGATGGAGTTTCTGGAGGCAAGATCACCGTTGTAGCTGAGGAAGACGTGGACCGCTTCTACAAAGACTTCTACCAGTTCCTATCATCCTGCGGTATCGACTCGGTGAAGACCGACGCGCAGTTCTTCCTCGACGAGCTCCATGACGCAGATGACCGTCGCAAACTGATCAAATCCTACCAAGACGCCTGGTCCATTGCGCAACTCCGTTCGTTTTCGGCACGCGCAATATCTTGCATGTCTCAAGCACCTCCTCTGATCTTCCATTCGCAACTCCCTTCCAACAAACCCCGAATGCTACTCCGTAACTCTGACGACTTCTTCCCCGAAGTGCCCGCCAGCCACCCATGGCACATATTCTGCAACGCCCACAACTCCATCATAACACAATACCTCAACATACTTCCCGACTGGGACATGTTCCAAACGAGCCACGACTACGCCGCCTTCCACGCCGCCGCCCGCTGTGTTTCCGGCGGACCAATCTACATCACCGACGTCCCAGGCCAGCACGACATTGACCTGATCAACCAGATGACAGGAAAAACACCACGGGGCGACACGGTAATCCTCCGTCCACACACTGTAGGCAAAACAACGCAAGCCTACAACGCCTACGACGACACGGTACTCCTCAAAGTCACCACATACGTCGGCATGGCACACACGGGCGTCTCCATCCTTGGTGTCTTCAACTGCACACCCAAACCCGTCGCCGAACTCATCGCCCTCGACGCCTTCCCCGGTGCGGAGAAGGGCACGTATATCATTCGTTCGCATACAGATGGGCAGGTCACAGCGCCGACGAGCGTAGCGGCTAATAAGGCATTTGTGCATCTTGACCTGCCCGTACGCGGCTGGGAGATTTTGTCTGCATTTCCGCTGCTGGACTTTGAATTGCAGAGGTCAGACGGCAGTGAGGCCAAGGGACCGAAGAAAGTCAGTGTGGCGAATCTGGGCATCGTCGGCAAGATGACGGGCGCGGCGGCGATTATCAATGCGGATGCATATGTAGACAGGGATTCAGGCAGACTGAGGGTTTGGACTTCGAGCAAGGTCTTGGGCACATTTGGTGTGTTTTTTTCCCCCATTCTTTCTCTCGTCTTTCTTGCCTTTCCCTCTATCCTTTATCCTGTATCACTCTGCTTTGCTCTTCCTCCGACCTTCTCCTTGAATATTCCGAACTAACATCACACCCCACCACACAGCGCTCTACGTCTCCGACCTCGCCCAACGTTCCATCGAAAATGACTTCTTCGCTGTGCTCTTCGGCCGCCCCGTGCCAGCGCATTGTGTCAGCGTTAGCAAGCAGTGTGAGAATGTGCTTGAGATTGATACGGTGCGGGCATGGAAGGAGACGGATTCAAAGGCTGGATGGAGTAACGAGGTTGTTGTTGAAGTCATTATACGGTGAGTGTGTGTTCAACGGCTTGGGAAATGAGATTGTGGAAAGGATACGAATGGGGAGAAGGTCATGTTTTTCAAAACTGTTCGTCATGTAGAAGAGAGAGTCTGTCACGTTCAGGTATCTTGGTTATGCATGCGAACGAACCCATCACAAACGCCTCGCCTGCCAAACTATTGTGCTCAGAAAGCAAGGTACCGAAGCTATGCACTTTTCCCTCCCTCCCTTGCCCCATTTAAGAAACAATTGCGTCAATCATACACTTTGCATTTGCCGGCATGTCCTCGAAGACGCGAAGATCCAGATCTCATCATAACTTGACGCCCCAGACGCCACGTCCACCGGCGACACCAACCCACTCGCCGCCTTGTCCAGTCAAGGCGCTCTGAGGAGCCCAGCTAATGTTGCCGACTTCGTAGTCGCACCTCCAGCTGGCATAGGGTCCCTTCTGGCCGACGGGCACATTCTGCGCGCCCGCGGCTCCGTTGGCGGGGTGTGTAGTCGCCGGCTGTACGACGGGAGGTTGTGTTGAAGCGTGTTCTCCGCTGATTGTCGCACCGTTGTTCGCGTGTAGCAGATCCCATATAAGGACGAGTGAGTCGTCACCGCCAGATGCTAGCATGCCTCTCCGAGATGGGTTCCACTCTATGCTGTTGACAGACGCCGAGTGACCGCGCAGTTCGAGCAGGGCTTGACCAGGCTGTCGGACATCGAGGATGCGGATGAGGTTGGAGTCGGCGGCGAAGGTAGCGAGGAGGTGGGAGTCGTGGGGTGACGCGGCGAGCCGGAGGAGCGGGGGCGCATACGACATGGTCTGCTGGGCTTTGGTTGGTGACATGCGGCCTGTTGGCGAGCCTGTATCCTGTTAGTAGTGGGCATGGAAAGTAGATTCAAAAGACTGACCCTTGTCTTTATCGCCACCCTTGTCCGAGGGCTCGTAGATGATAGTGCTGTGCTCTAGACTGCGAAGGTCGAACATGCGGACACTGCCGTCGGCTCCACAACTGACAAAGACGTCAACACTTCCTGCGCAGAAGCGTACATCGAATACCTCCTTGTCGTGGGCAATCAATTGGGTCTTGGCGGTCAGAGATGGTATGTCCCAGATAGTGCAGGTTGTGTCTATGCTGGAAGTGATGATGAGCTTTGGCGACATGGTGTTCCAATCGAGCGATGTGAGCGGCGCGGTGTGTTCAGGGGTCTTAGAGTTGGAGAGGAGGGCGAGCGGTGTAAGCTTTGGGAGCTGAGGCTCTCGCGTGTTTACAGAGGATGAGCGCGTGATTGTGTTGCTCATGTTGTTTGCAGCCGCTTGAGGTAGCGACCACAACCGCAGATGATCGCCAGACGTTGCGAGGAGATCGGTCGACTGCTTCTGCGAAGACGGCGGCTCCCACAATATGCGGGTGACGGGGAAGGAACAGGTGGCTTCGGCAATTGCGTTGTATTCAATGCCGTAGGGTGTCGCGCCGGGAGCGGAAACGTCTTGAGGCGCTATCTGGGTGTCGAGGATGCGAATCTAGATGTCGCGTCAGCATAACACGTGTGGATGGTGGTGCAATACTCACAAAATTGTGATTGTCTTCTAGATAGCTGCCCACGGCCATCTTGCCGGCGCTGTTGCCGCCAGGGACGTTCCATTTGCACCAGTCGTACGCGTATATGCTCCAGGGCGCAAGGTAGTTGCTGTTCGAGGGCACCTTGTTGCCGTCGGTGACCATGGTGCTGCCGTGTCCCATGCCCTCGTGGTCCATTGACGAGTTTGCGCGCGGCCTGATGTCGGCCAGGCCCAGGGGAGACTGCGATGCGGCGCCAGAGGGAGTGGTAGGGTAGTATTTTTGCGCAGGGGTGCCGGCGGCGTACTTGGACTGCTCCGGTGTGTTGGAAAAGGGAATGTATTTCTGCTCAGGACCCAGGCCAGCTGGGCTCGAGCGCGAGTAGGAATGCGTCGAGTGCGGGGATTGCTGAGCCTGGCTGATGGTGTTTGAGCGTGTGGGGAGCGTGTACTGCTGGGCGTTACTCGCTATCTGCGTCTGGGTAGGCACGACGGGCGCGGTGTAGGCGTTGGATGGTGCGGGTCGCTGCTGCTGCTGTTGCTGCTGTGGTTGTTGTTGTGGTTGCTGTCCTGGCGCACCGGCGGGTTGGAGGCTGCCGGGGACGGCCGGGGAGCCATACTGGCTGGTCTGAGGGGTTCCATGGTCAATGTTGATGTTGGGCGCCGATCGATAATTGTCGGGCGAGTTGTACAGATGCTGCTGCTGCGGCTGCGCCGACGCCGATGAAGATACCGGGGCATGCTGGCCCCCTGAGGTCGATATGTGCAGCTCCTCGTGGGTGCGTCCCCCTATTGTCGGCGCTCTGTGTCGCGGGGCGTCAAAGGTCGAGTTGGCGGCTGGCGGTGCCGTCGACGGCAGATAGCCCTCGCTATGTCCTTGGGCATTCCCGCTGCTCTGCGGCATAAAGGCGTCGGTGCCGGCTCGTGTAGTGCCCTGCGTGGCTGTTCGCAGATTGCCTCCAGGGGCGCCTATGCCTACGATTGCGAGATACACATCAGTCGACGTTCATGGCGAGTGCCCCCAGAGGCCTACATACTCCCTAGCGCCGACGCTGCTGCAAAGATGCCCTGCGCCGGGTCGTTGTGCGCATTCTGGTGGTGGTTTCCGAAGGGCATGGCGCCTGCAATTACTCGTGCGCGGGCTCAGGCAAAGGAAAGAAAAAGAGAGACTCGGGGCTGTCGCGGCGCCTGTTCAATCGTCCAAGTACAACAAGTGCGGTTGGCGTTTGGCGTTGAGTCGCTGGGCGGCGGGCGGATGGCGGCAGTATCTCGGCAAATATTCCCCACCACCCCTCCGACCTCTCCCTTCACGCCCAGTTGGGGTTACGGTACATGTGATGTCACATTCGCTCCCACGGCTGTGATTCATGACCTACAACAGAGAGCCATCTCAACTATAGCTTCATTGACGAGATCCTGTAATCATGCCGCCGTCACAAAAGCCGCTTCGTCGTGCACTGCTGTTGCTGCCGCCCGCGCCCTCACCACCGTCATATGCCGCACTCAAGGCCGCCTACAATTCGCCCTTATTCACTGTCCTGAGGGAACTGGCCACGTCTCCCCGGAAATCACACGAGTCCATACTGTTAGAGATTGCACTGCCCTGTCCGCACCTGTACGGACATCTTGACGCACCTCGGGCACTGCACTATGCAACCACCCAACAGTTGGTAGCTGACCTCTACAAACTCATCTGCATCACTGCTAGCAGAGAAGCCATCGACACAGAAGACTCAGAAGGCGTTGATGCTCGCGTTATACTGGTCGCATATCCCCGGGACGGCCAACTGACAGCGCCATTGCCCGATGCGACTCCAGAGCAGGAACTCCAGGGGCCGGCAATTGACATTCATACGCTGGCTCGGAGTGCCCGATCATGGGATGCCGTCTACTCGGTCGAAAGCGAGGAGGGGGAGCGTGTACTGAAGAGCTTTCTCTCTCTGTCAAAAGCTCACATGCCCGTAACCAAAGTTCGCGGTGGTATTGTCAGTGTAGAGACCCCAGAACCAGTCTTGTCTGCCGACAAGACAGACACACCGACCAACCACCTCTCCGTCGCCGTCGGTGGAACTTTCGACCACCTCCACATTGGTCACAAACTACTGCTTACCATGTTTGCCTTTATGCTAGGAAGGAGACAGCCCTCAACCTCTGACGCCATCCCCAGCGTACTTACTGTCGGAATCACCGGCGACGCCCTACTGGTGAACAAGAAGTTTGCAGAGCATCTCCAGACTTGGAAAGAGCGTCAGGAGTCGACACACGATTTCCTTTCCTCTCTCGTCTACTTCGGCCCGCCAAATGACGAGCGTGTCCACGTGGAGGAGATCAAAGACCCCGGACCGAACGGACATGCCGTCCACGTCAGCTATCCCTTCGGGCTCACTATCAAATACGTTGAGATTTGGGATCCTTTCGGCCCAACCATTACTGACAAGGACATCTCTGCCCTGGTGCTGTCCCTCGAAACAAGGGGTGGAGGTGCTGCAGTGAACAACAAGCGTAGCGAGCAGGGATGGGATCCCCTCGACGTTTTCGAGGTTGCCGTTCTCGATGCCAGCGAAGAAGACAGCGTCGACGAGACGTTCCAGAGCAAGCTGAGCAGTACCGAGATTCGCCGGAAACGAAGCGAACGTGTTCAATCCAGGGCGAAAGCGTAATCCAACGGGCGTGGTTGGACGGGTGGAGGGACGAGGCTCGTCTTGGAATGTTTGTTGGGCCGGGTCAGGCCCAGGCGATATGTGAGTAGAGTTGTCGTTGGCATCGGACGTCGACAAGCCGACGAGGCAGGAGGTCGTATAGTGTCACTTTATGTGCAACGAGCCACGACAGCTGCGTGCGCGCCAAAGCCACATGACCGCGCAGGTCCGCATGATGTTACCGGGGCAAGTATGGGGCTTGTGAAGCGATACGTCCATGTGGCCGGCAGGCTGAACGCATTAAAGCGTCATCATTCATGTACGAGCTGGCCTGCGGGCATGTCCTCTCCGTGACGAAAAGTCTAGGACGCGGACGGGACAAGATGACGCGCCTTGACAGCATAGATATAGTGCACAGAGACAAGTCTTGACACGCGTTTCAGCCCACCATGAGGCTCCTAAAGCTCACTGTCGTCATGGCACGCTCCATTCTTTTCGCATGGCGCAAACGCCATCCCAAGTACACGGCAGTGGTATCGGCCGGATGACGCTCTGTGGGTCGGCTGATTGGCGTCACAAGCGCTTCAGATGCATGCTTTGTTGGCAACGCATCGAGACCATGGCAAGCTGATTCGAGCCGTGTAGCGGGCGGTGGGGAGCTGCGATACGGCCTCGAATCAGCGCCGGCTCAGCAGCCCCACCCCAGTGAAGTTGTGCAGTAGTCCAAAACAACGAATCGACTCTTTTCCTTCGGGAGGAGCCATGTTCCCGTCTTGCTTATGGCGGGCGGCCGCGTCGAACGCTGGTCATGTGAGCACTATGCCCATTGCAGGCTAAGCCGCCGCGTGCCATTGGGGTTTTTCAGTGCGGGCGTACCGGGGTTGTCGCTGCAAGTGCAGGCGGCGTGTCCAGTCGTCTTCGCAACTCCAGCGACGCTTAGCTGACTGCTGGCAAAGAGGTCATGCATTTCTTTCCCCAACCGCGCCCCTCTGGCTGTCCTTCGCTTGCTATCCCACTGAACGCTGCCGTCGGATAACACCACGTCGTCAGTTGACTCGACTCGCCCGCTGTCGCTATCCAACTGCTACTACTACCCGTCCCTGACCCTCCCGACCCGGCCCGAACTCTGCTGCCCTGCATCGAGAGTATATCCGCTGTGCGGTGCGCTCCTAAATCGCTCGGGAAGCTTCGTGGTAGAGTTCCTTCGCCGCGGTCGTTATGCATGGTCCCACTTAAAATGGGTATCCTCGATCTCGCCGACGAGCTTCTTCGCATCATCCTCGAGTATGTTGCCTCTGAACCAGAAAAACCAATCAGCCTCGAGCGCCGTGCCTATCTCTCACAGGAAAGCTTCAAGCTGCCCCTCCCGCTGGAGCCCGACGATGCCACTACCATCGCCAACTTTCGCTTGACCTGCAAACGGCTGTCGAATCTGGGCGTGATCCATCAGTTCTCTCGCGTTACTACACGCTTCTCCCGGAAAGGACTTGACCGCTTGCAGAAGATCGCAACTGAGCCGCATATTGCTGGTCGCGTGAAGAAGTTCAGTTACATGGTACCCTTCTTCTATGATCAAGGTACCATCACACGTCCTATCCAGCTTGCGCCTCAAAACTAACCACACCACAGGACGAGAGCGCATCCAGGAGCTTCTGCGCACACGGCCCGAGACTTTCGGCTTCCTTGATGTTGATCATTTTCAGGACAAAGTGAATGAACAAAAGGACATTTTACGGACAAGAAAAGATGCCCGTATTCTGCATTTCGCCCTTCAGCGATTCACTTCGCTCCAGCATATCCAGATCCTGCGACTGCAAGATCAAGAAGATGCCCTATTGATCACGTACATGCGGGGTCATAACGACTTGAACAGTCTAGTGCCGACATGGCCACCGGCATGCCTGCATAGCGCCAAAACGATCGGTCAAGCTCTTCTTGAGTCTGAATCGCCATGCTCACGCTTCTCATCACCCATGCTAAGCCCTCAAAGTGTCCTAGGTGCCGCTAACAATCCACCATCGACCCTGGGAATTCTCGCCGAACGTCTGACTTGTCTAGAGCTCCATTTTGATGACAGCACCGACCTGGACGTCCGCATGCGACATCTTTCCTCCTTGTCCAAGTCGCTGTTCACCGCAGCTAAGAACATTGAGGCAGTACACATTGGCTTCCCTTCATACCGACCACTCACGCTACGATTAGAAGAACTTTTCCACAACGTTAAATGGGAAAAGCTGCAGGGTAAGTTTCGAACGCATGGAACGCATAGGTGACATACACTGACTTCGTATCTTCCCTGTGTAGCTTTTGGGATTCAAGCCTGGCGTCTCAACGCAGAAGAGATTCTAGGTATTGCCCGGCGACACAAGGATACACTGCGTGGTTTGCGCCTTCGAGATGTACTCCTAAAAGAGGGAAGCATGTGGAAAGATGTGCTCCCCTGCCTACGGGATGATCTCACGAGACTTGACTGGGTCAGTCTTAGACGGATTGGCTATGAGAAGCACTTTGACGAGCAGTTTGTCATGGGAGCCGAAGTTCCCGATGATCCTCTGGGGAGTGATAGTAGCGACGAAGACCAATACGAATACGGAAGCGATCACGACGACCCGTCTGACGACCACAGTGGTAGTGGGAACGATGCTGACGGCAGCTCGATAGCTGGCACCGAGTCCGACGCAGAGACGGATGAGCCTGAACAAGGCGGCACTCTACACTTCCCACCAATGCCAGACACTCCAGCCTCGATTACATGGTGCAACTGCAATGGCCACATGGATAGCGTGGACGCTCTTGGAGATGATGGAGTCATGGTCACCAATCAGCAACGCAAGTTCTGGGAGAAGTGGGTCGTGAGGAAGATCTGTACTGAGGAGCACGGTCACAAATGATTGAACATCAGCTCGTCGAGCACGGGAAGCTATGCGCAAGACTGCGTAGTGCTGTTGGTGGTGATATAGGCGTAATAAGCGTCTGCAGGTGCGATCACGCCCCCAACCCCGTATGCGGTTCATCGACTGCATATGCGTGGTCGCAGCAGCCACAGCACTACAGTCGGGCGCTTATGCAAATCCAACAACCCGTCACCAGGTCGCATCACCATTTCGGTACGAACGCACATTGGGCCGTAGAGTCGCAGTCCTCGACCGTGTCTCCCTGGTCGATGCCAAGCATTCGTTTCTCCCGAAATGTTTAGGCAATTAACAGCAACTTCGTCAAGCACATCTTCTCGGCTATTCCTACTTGATTCACACACCTGTCAAAGCATGGTCTGAGCGTTCCCGGATTCTATCGCATACCGCATATTCTCAAAACAACGGTTTACCTCTATGATCGTCTCCGACGCCAAAAGTTTGTGCGCTGGCACTTTATTTCACGTTTTCAACTGCTCGACTCCGAATAACGAACGTAACGTAGCGTGGGAAGGGTTTTGCTTTTCATATTATCTGTTCTGTCTAGACATCGCAACCCTCTGCTTCTTGTCTATCACCTTTTGTTGCAATAATACTATCACGAAATATTCAATGGAGCACGCTTAGAGGCGGATTAACAATCACCAGTTTGGCTCCCACGTGGGTTAGACAGCAACTTGGCGTCGACCCGCTTTTCCATTCAATCTAATTGAAGATTACCCCTTCCATACATGCTGTTCAAGCCAAGAAGGGGCGACGTCACAAATCGCTTTCTTCCTCTATCCTTCTCTTCTAATCACTGGAAGTGAGTACGCAAGGTTGAGAGAAGGATGGTTGTAGAGGTACGGGTTACGACATGATTTACACGAGTGATGTAGCTTCGAGGCTATCCTATAATTCGCAGTTGATTCCCTTGATTGCAGTAGCTGAGTGTCCGTCCGTCCCATTCTCATAAAGCCGTGGTAAACGCCTGTAATGCTTTCTTATGCATATATATCATACATCACCTCCTCTTCCTCACGTAGCCATTCCTCCCAACCAATTCGTTCTTCACGTCATCCTACCCTCCTCTAGCATCCCTCCATCCCCCTCCTCAAGCATGTCCACAAGCCCCGTCATCTATCCTTGCCTACACATCGCTCCGTTAGCATCTATCCATCCATCCATCTTCCCAAAAGTAAAACT
>JAESFQ010000683.1_pt1 | contig 12443 bp, 9 predicted proteins | sample 9269431 | NCBI WGS metagenome assembly JAESFQ01 (sample SAMN14502588, study PRJNA617103) | algae metagenome | isolation source: Plectolyngbya sp. WJT66-NPBG17 and co-occurring heterotrophs from well... | place: USA: Mojave Desert, Joshua Tree National Park, California | collected 2006-08-06
ACCGCCTTCCCACTCATAAGCACCAAAGAATAATGCGCCAACATCCACGCAATCCCATAATACCTCCCCTTCCCTCCACTCTCCCCACTCCTCGTATACCCAACCGCATACACCACACGATTCACACTCCACACCGCGCCCAACGCCGCCGCCGCAACCGGGTACCTCAGCCCACTAATCAGCATCGCCCCGAGCGCAATGACATGGTTCTCGTTGAAATTCTGATGCGCGCGTTGCGCAGAGTTGAAAGCTAGCATGGCGGCTTTTGATGCGGGCGACGCGGTTTGAACTTGTTCGTAGGACGCGTATTCGAAGGGGTACGGGATTTTGGCGGCTTTGCGGAAGCCGCCTACGCGGCCGCCGTGCCAGATGCCGACGAAGAAGGTCGAGACGCAGGCGGCGAGGACGTAGCTGGGAGGTGGGTTAGTGTGTGTGGTTTGGTTGTGGTTGTGAGGGGATGAAAGAGGGATGGAGGGTTCTGCTATTGTGATTGCGATTCCAATGGGAATAGAAGGGGAGGGTGAACGTACCCGTACTCGCTGGGAATCTGGATAATAGCCATCGTGTCGTTGATGTAGTAGTCCAATCAATCAATTGAAGGTATCCGAGTTATATCGTCGTCGTCCAATTGCCAGATAGCTCTCAGAGTGTTCGTAAAAAAAGGCCCGTCTGTCCGTCCTTTATACCTCTGACACCTCTCTCCTCGTAACTTTTTCCTCTTTTGTTCTGGTGCGGACGATTATGTTCTTTTCCTTTCGCTTCGCTCGTGCAGGCAACAGACGCAATGCAATGTGTCTCGAAGTGTCTGTGACAGCGGCGGACGAGTTTCAGCGGAAGGGGAAGGCTAGATGGACCCGCCGTCGGCGCAATTTCTCGCCGACGGCATTGCGTGGTGGGTATGCCGTGCGCGACGAAGACGACGACGACGACATGGTTGCCTGCGTTGCTGTGTCGCACGGTCGATATTGTGTTGAGTGGGCGGTTGGCAGGAGGGTGGGATGGGCCTCAAGTCGTGGACAGAATGCTATGGTGAGGTTGCTTGAGTAAGACGAGGGGCTGATTTGGGAGGTCGTGGCTGGTCGGTGAGCATGGTTGGTCGTTTACCTCGTCGACTGTTTCTCAACACTTGAACACAGTCAAACAATTCCTCGTAAAATCCCCCATATATTCGTATAAAGAGTTTGAAATCAGCAAAACAACATATATCAAGACCATGGGGAAAGTAGTGGTTTTGTAGCATGAAGTTCCGATTACTAAATTGCGCGAGTTGATCATTCCGTCATTCCGCCTCGGTATTGCGACTTGGACGCTGATTACTCTCGTCGCGGGGAAACTTAGTGGGGAATGTGTAGGCTGGCGGTATTTAGTTTGGATAGGATGGGGAAAGGGAAAGAATGTGGGCAAGTTGATATGGGTGATTGTATCACCTGCCCATCCTCTTCGCCGCGATTTAGTATGCATGTCGCCGGAACATCAGCACGTTGTTGAACGAACTATGTTTATGGATTCACATGATGGCTTGGGCTTACGATGAGGGTATGGAACTTGACAAAACACAACGAGAGGCAGCAAAAGGACAGCAGGTCAATAAATCGGGTTCATAAATTCATCGCTCATTCATTTCTGTGTGCGGTTATCAATTTATGTACGGCGTCCAAGCCACTCAACATCCATTCGCGGTGACGGCCCTAACAGCAACGCTCTCAATTCTCTTCTTGTAGACAGTCATCTGGTGTTTCAACAAATCGCCGTACACAACCTTTCTCAGCATCTCGTCGTCTACTGTCACGGCCTCTATATCCTCCTCACTCCTGCTTCCAACTCGTTGTCTTAGTACCACCAGTCGCCCCGCAGGTGACAAGGTACACTGCGGTATCGGCCATGCTGGGAGCGATGAAGACGTCGTCGAGTTGGAATTGTTCGTTTGTAGTGAAGACTTAGAAGGCCTGCTGAGGCGGGGCGCAAAACCGTACTTCGACTTTGGTTTCGGCGGGGAAGACCGCGACGGGTCTAGGAGGCTTGGTTTTGACATTGATGCAACGGAAGAAGCAAGGTTGGAAGCGACAACAGGTGCTGGACTTGCATACAGCTTCAGCAAGCTTTTCAGTACGCTCTTGTCCGCTCGCGGTATTGGATCACCTTCGTTGATGAAGGCGTAGAAGAGACTTTTGCGGTGCCGCTTATCCTCGGGCTTCTTCAATGGCCGCAGACTAACTGGCGGCGCACCGAATGTAACGCAGTGTACACGCTTGAAGAAGCTCGTCAGGTAGTTGAGCTCAGAATTAATCTTCGTGCTCATCATATGCCCATAAAGCAGCGCCGCGACAGCTCCGCCTGCAGAGTGGCCGGTAATGAGCAAACTGCAATTTGAACGCGCGGGGTTTTCTTGAAGCAAGACCTTCAACCGTTCTGCCACGGGCTTGATCATCTTCTTCGCTACGTAGAGGAAGCCAGCGTGGCACAAATTTGACGAGTCATCGAGGAACTTTTCCGGGCTGTGAGGTGCCGAGTTGTAGTTGACAGCCCAGTCCATAAAAGTCTGACTGCCGCGGATAGCGAAAACGATAGTATTCAGTTCTTCCACAGGGATGGATTTGAGCACCATGGCTTTGGTACCACTGCGCCAATCGGCAGGAATGAAGGTCTCCATTTCAGGGTTCTTCTTCGTGCCTGGAGGCGTGTATGCCTTTTCCGAGTAGGTTGCCGCTAAGCAAAGTAAAGGATACGTTGGCAGATACACCTTGAAAGGTGGTAGATGTGGTGGCAACCGGGAGTTCGAGTAGAGCCAGACTTTAGAGAAGTGGTTCGACCCTTTGTCGCTGCTCGAGTAGGATTGCACTTCGTGTTCGCGTCGGCGTCTAGATTCGCCGAGTGGAGGGCTCGTTCTCTGAGCCTCTTCCTGTTGCTCACTGAGCTCCATCATGAGATCCTGCTCTTTTCCACTGAAGTGATCATCGTCAATACTGGTGATGACAGCGTCAAACTTGGAGCTAATCACATCGTAAAGCGCAGCTCCGCGACACAACGTCTGCATGCTCTTCGTAGCGACGGCCGCCGTGGGTCGCTCGATGCAGTTGGTTGTCAACTTCGTGACACCCTTTCCAGCCGTATCTCGAAGGTTCATGTACGACTTCGCGGCCATTCGGTCAAGACTATTCCATTGTTGCTCGAATGGACCTTGACCGCGGGGTTCCTGGGGTGGAGGAGAAGCGAAGCGGATCGTTGATTGACTCGCGTAAGGCAGGACAGGCTGCGGTGGGGGAGATTCATATCGATAACCGTCTTCGGGGAAAGAACCAGGCATCTGACGATAAACCGGATGCTGAGGCGGACTCGAAGAATACCCATAGAGTGGTGGGGCAGGCCTCGTCGCTGCTACACGCTGAGGAGAGGTCGCCTGGACCGGAGGCGCATAATCTTGCAGATACATGTCCGCTACTGAAGGCGACACGCGCGGTTTCTTTGACGAGGAACGCGGCTTCGAAGTCTTGGACGAAGAGTGCGAGGACTTTTTCCTCCTCTCGGTTTCAGACACCGCCATGCCGTCCTCTAGTCTGTATATGGCTTCTCGAGAAAATTTAATAGAGTGAATGAAAGTGTATGAAGCGTCGATATGGGGGGAAGCTGTGGGATCTGTTCAACGCGGTAATCGTCGTCGATGTCCTGTCCGCGACGTATGCCAAGTTTCGGTCATAGCCGCTGGGTGCTCGTGCGTTACGCTAGTGAGAGTTGCATAATGGGCGCAGATGTTTGAATGTCGATTCTGGATTGTGTTGCTTTTGTTAGGGGGTGTCAAAGACGCTTGAAAACGAGGGGACACGTCAAAGGCCGAGGGAGTGAAAGGCTCTGAAGTCAGGATGGGCGCGGCCGGCTGTTAAGGGCGGGTCGATGCAGGCGCAGCGAGGCCGCGGTATAGCCACAACGCTAGGCTCTTTACTGGCTGCTTACACAACGCTAGACGACAGGCATGTACGATTGGACGAGGCTAGTCTTGGCGCGCATTGGAGCGGTGGGCATGTAGTCCTTCGCTGTCGATGCATGTGTACCCCGTGACCTTCTGTAAACGTCGCGAAAGCCGAAATTGCGAGCCTGTAGCGGTCTGCAGGAACAGAGGACGAGGCTACATTTCAGGCTTTCTAGCGCACGTCTATCCCCACACCCGATCAACGGCTAACTTGCCACCACAGCAAACGGATGCCACCCTTGCCATACACCGGCTCCTCGAAGTCCCGTGAGGTCGCCAAGAACTCACCATAGAGTTAAAGTTCAGAGTCCTTTTTGATGATAATCGTGAGACATGCATGCGGTACGTAGTACTATAAATCTTACACAGCTATCTATCGTGCGCGCCAATGAAGTCATCCCGTTCCTCGTCTGGCGTACCAAGCAATCCTCTCTCCTCACTTTCTCCATCGTCATCATTCTCTTCTCTAAGTCCTCCTCTACCGACACCCACCCCTGCACCACCTTCTTCGCGCTCTTCTTCGATACCGTTCATTACGTACCACACGTCTTTTTTGGTAAGCAAACCCCGCAGCATACCTCGATCAGTAAACAAAACATAGCGTAAGCCAAGCTTTTGGAACATGGATACTGTAAGCTGGAAGCTGGCTTTAGCGTTGAGAGTGATTGGTGTCTGGTCCATCCAAGGTCGGAGATCGAGTGATGTTGTAGGATCGGAGAGGGGTTGATGGGAGAAGTACGCTTCTGTTTCGGCGGCCAAGTTTCGGGGAGGCGTCAGGGCAAGTTGAAGTGCATACTGCAGTTCGGTTCTAGAAATGTAACCAAGTAAAAGAGCATCGCGACTGTTGTCTATGACAGGAAAGCCACGGAATCTATGTTGAGATAGAAGCTGACGCAGCGACCCGATCGTATGACCAGTCGCCGTTATGGCTGTCAAGTCCTCGATGCGCGTCATAACATGACCTGCGCCGACATCTGGGATGCTAGCACCGTTATCTTCGCGGTTGTCGAGGAAGGGGTAGCCCTTGAAGTGTATCCAGGACTCGTAGATGCCTCGTGGGGAGATCGCATCGCCAATCCACTTACTGATCATGACCGCGATCATGATAGGCAGGACATAGGTGAGCGCTCCAGTAAGTTCGAACATGATGACTACGATCGATACCGTCATACGTGTCGTTCCAGCAAGTGCTGATGCGGCACCAACGATAGCGTACGTTCCTGGGGTTACACAGAGTACGTCTGGTTCGCAAGATTTGAAGACGAAGAGGGTTGGCCATGCCGCCTGGACGACCTCAACAGAAAGTCCGACAGCACGTCCAAAGAGTCCGCCAATAGCCATAGAAGGGAGGATAATGCCAGCAGGGATTTGCAGGCCAAATGTGAAGCCTGAAAGGATTATACCCAGTCCAGAAGAGATGAGCAAGAGCGCGATGACTCCTGTGTTCGCTTTGCCGGATTTGCATAGACCAAGTGTATCCTCGGTGAGGTCTGCGCATTCAGCAAACAGAATGTGTACCAGTTCGGATGCTTGAGCGCGCATGAACTTGATGGGAAAGTTGACAAGCGCTGTGATGAAGGATACAATGACCACCTCGGTCACTGGGCCTTTGAGATACTGTCGATTCTTGCGCCATTCAGCAACGCCCATGTTGAGCTTGATGAAGAAACCTCCAAAAAGTCCACCCAAAATTCCGAGGAATGCAAAAGGCAACAGCTCGAAGTCATGCCAACCGCTATGATACGTAACTTGGTATAGCACAAGTTTTCCTGTGTGAAATGGGTTGCAAGCCTGCAAGGTGACAGCAGCGACCATGGCGCATACAAAACTGCTCCACATGGTTTTGTCTGGGAAATAGTACGAGAGCTGTTCGAGACTGAACAGTACGCCACCAATGGGCGCACCGAAAGCGACTGATATACCCGCTGCAGCCGCTGCAGAAAGTACTTCTCGCTTTCGTGCTGTTTTGCTGTTAGTGCTTGTAAACTGAAGAACAGACTACAATGCTGACCTTCATTGCCATTCACATTGCTGAACAGCTTCATGAAAAGGTTGGCTGAGCAGCATGCAACGTGTACTAGCGGGCCCTCCTTGCCTAACCACAGGCCTGATGCTACTGCGAGACACAATCCGATCGTCTTTGTGACTAATGTCCATCCTCCAAGAAAGTGACGGATAACGAATCCACCCAAGACAGTCTTGATCTCAGGTATACCGCTGTGTTTTGCGTACGGCGAAAATTCGCGCACCAAAATACTAGCGCATGCCGCAAAGAGTACGGAAAAGAGTACGAAGAAGATGTACTCGACGACATATCTCCCGCCCACACTGCCGATGCCCATAGCGGCACCCCAAGAGTTCCAGTCATGACAAGCCTGCTCTTCCTCAATTCCCCAACAACAAAAGCTCTTGTTTAGATAGAACCGGCCATCTCCATCAACGTTGTGACAATACCCCGTCTTGAGATCTGCTAGCCAATCACTCGCCACATCTATAAAGGCTGCAATACCTCCACTGAGGATACCAGCAGCAACCAGGATAACCCAGACCTGACTGGCATCGGCCAACTGCTTTATGTGGCCAAGTACACCGCTGGCGCCAGTGTATAGATAACGTAGTCTCTGCCGTTCTTTCGCGTATTCGAAGATCCAGTCGATGGCTGTAAGGTCGTCGTAGCCTACCCGTCGCCCGGGCCCTTCGACGTACCAATCTAGCCCATTGGCATCTTTGGTGTCTTGGAGATGTTCGCCTGCGTTGCCAGGTGTATCGAGATAGTTGAGTATGAGTTCTGTTGAGCCATTTGGGCGATGCGATCGTGGCTGAGGCGAAGCGCGGTTGCTAGATGATGCGAGGGGTGAGGGGAGGTATCGCGCGAAGCCGAAGGAGGATGTGGGCGCCTTGGGTTTGCGCTTGAAGGATAGCCTGGAGACACATGTAAGTGCGAAAAGGGTATATAATGTGCTGTATTTTCATACTGCTCAGGTAGGTCGTGCTCTAGCGGATCATCCGCCAGCAGCGCCTCTTCATCGCTGTGGTCGTCTTCGACCACTGGCTGCTTCCCGTTCAAGGCGCGGCTCGACGATGCTTCAGCCTGTCCACGGGAGGACGGATTTGACGACGAGCTGGACATGCCCTCGACATGTGCTCTTATGCAAGCTGGGGCGCATTGCTCAAGCAATCATTACGTGGAGCGAAGCGATATTTTGCCGTTGCGATGTTTAGTGAGGCGTGGCTGACGTTCAATAACACAGATGCGACGAATAAGGCTGGTCTGTGCTTCACCAGGTATCGTTGAATCACATGCCAAAGGAAGGCATCGTTAGTGTTCAACATCACATTCATCAACTCATAGCAATACCATAAGTTGCCATCTCATTCCGATACAAAGAAAGCGCTCCCCGGCCCACTCGTACTATACACGTCAATACCGCACCCGTCTACTCCTGGTTGAAGTCGATAACAGCCCGTCCAGCAATCTCCCCACGCTTCAGCTTTTGCACAGCTTCGTTGAACTTACTCAGCGGATACACAGTGTAGATCGGCTTCAAAAGTCCTCGCTTGGCGAAATCGAGCGTCTTGTCTACATCCGCCATGCTGCTCACCAGCGTACCCTGTACACACTGTTTCCTGAAGCACATCTGGCCCGGGTCGACATCGATATGCTGAGTACCAGCCGGTGGTAGCCCAATGCACATAACTTTGCCACCGACACGGTTGCCGAGGTATGATATTGACGATGGGTAGGTTTGGACAGCGGTGACGAAGACGCCATGCGCACCGATGCCATCGCACAGTCGCACGATTTCCTCGGCCACGTTGTCTACTTTCTTGAAGTCGATAAAGTGTTCCGCGCCTCCTGTTTCCATGCAAAGCTTTGCCTTATCGTCGCCAGTGTCGACGGCTATGGCGCGTAGACCCATGGCTTTCGCGAGCTGCACACCTTGTAAGCCGACACCGCCGCCTGCGCCAGGGAAGACGGCCCAGTCTCCAGGTCGGAGTTGTGACTCTTTGATTGAGGTGTAAATTGTTGAAGCAGAACACATGATCGGTCCGGCTATGTAGTCGTTTACACCATCTGGGACGAGGGTGGTGTAGCGTTCGGGCGAGACTACATACTGCTTGTACGAGCCGTCGACCATCAGTCCGGTGAGGACTGCCTTTGCACAGTAGCATTCGTTGCCGTTGCGACAAAGCTCGCATGTGCCGCATGTATCTTGGATTGGCTGAGGGAATTAGCGTTTGTCTTTCCTGTTTTGAATACGCTTTCGCTCTCGCTTCCTTCAGGACGCAGGATTGTAAGTAGGAGAATAGTTGGTCTGCGCACCTTGTACCCAGCTCGCATACCTGGCTTCAGGTTCTTAACCTGGTCCCCAACCTTGACGATGACACCACTGCCTTCGTGTCCCGCGCATTTTACACCGAGATCTGACATCTTGGGCACCGCCCAGTCGTTGAGCATAAAGTGGATATCGCTGTGACAGATACCGGTCGCATTGAGCTTGATGAGTACGTCCGTCGGCCCTGGCAAGGTTGTCAACGCCTGTCAAGCGCCCAGGGTATCCTTTGTGACATACCACATTCAGGAACTGGGACATCTTGCACTTCGACGTGGAAGTCTGGTCCTTCATTGACGACTACGCCAGCTTTACACGTCTTCGGAATGTCAAAGGTCTGAACTTTGTCTTCTGCCATGATGAGATATGTGTACGAGTTGGGTCAATTGAGGATCTATAGCTACGTTAAGATTGAGAGTAGAGATATTAAGAAGAGAGGTATCGAAAGAGCAGAGGAACAACAGTAAATGACCCCCTCGACATCATCCTACCCCTCATTTTCTGGATCAGTAAAGGGTGTTCGCGCCGCAAGCTTCTCCAATAACGAAGTGGGAATTCACCTCTCAAACCCATACAAGCCAATGGAATGCCAGGGAGACAACCTCGGGCGTGAGATTCATCCACGAGGCTCCAATGAAAGATGGATCAACATGAATGCGACTCGGCAGGCTCGAATCGCTCCCCTCAGATCGGACGACGGGAATTTTCCGCGGCGAGGGGCTGTCAAAGGCGCGAAGTGAGCGGTTGTAGGAGCCGTATCAATGTACGCGCTCGGCCTTCCCCATAGATGAAACGCGTGTGATGCGGGGTGATGCACGTGGGGTTGCCGGGACGGATATGTTAAAGTGCCGTGAGACCAGCTCAAACATTCTCGATCGCGACAACACAATCGTTCTCAAGCTTCAAGTTACATCAAGTAGTGCAGGAAAACTTGAATGTTTCCAGGCCATTCGACATGTAGACATGTGTTGTCGCAATGGACTTGTATTCAAGCCAATCATCTGAGTCGATGCAGGATACGACTTTGCAAGTGGCGAGAGATCGTTGGTACACATGATGTGCTACTCGGCGTTTCGAAATCGACGGCGGTCAGTCGATTATTGTTCCACATACTTCCATTTGCCGTCAAGTCGTGAAGGGTAGCATACCCAGACAAGCTGGCGTGTCTAGCAGTTTCCATCTATTACGCGAACTGGTATAGTGTGGCAGCATCGGTGATGCGTTGCCGCTGGACGGCTTACTCAAAGTCGGTGTCTGGCCTCGTCCAGCGCATCAAGCCGCCGATTTCCGCCATAGCTTCTCGATGCCTCGGTGCTACTTGTCGTCACGTGAATTCGCGTTGACAAATCACAGGGCGGCCATTGCAGTGATGATGTGCGGTTCCGAAAGCGGGGTCTAGAAGGCCCACATGCCACTCGACCTCGTCATGCCATTGCGCGTGGCGGCGACAGAGAGCGTGGCATTTGACAAGAGTGTTGGGCAGAGCAGGACAAGGTGCACAAATGGTAGGTCGTGTTACTGTCAGCATACAGGATTTTAATAGACTTCTTGGGTGAAGCCATGATAGTGGGGTGGAATGGTCGTGATGCTAGGCAAGATGCAGCTAAGAGATGCGGAGCCACTGGTGAATTGCCCAGGTGCAGGAGGGGCAAGCCAGTAGGGTCCTGGCCAGATTGGTCGTGCTTATGAATGCCCCGCTACTTATATACCCCGATCAATCCAACACGGAGCCCTGCAGTTTGTTTTCTTCAAACATCCTCTCTCACAATACACGACCCAACGATTCATCATGTCCCAAGGCGAGTGTCCCGTGAAGAAGACGCCCAACGTCGCCGGCGCCGGTGCCAGGAACTCCGACTGGTGGCCAAATGAGCTCAGGACCAACATCCTCCGCCAACACGACCCGAGACAGAACCCTCTCGGCGCTGACTTCAACTACGCCGAGGAGTTCAAGAAGCTTGACTACGATGCATTGAAGAAGGACCTCAATGCCCTGATGACCGACTCCCAGGACTGGTGGCCTGCCGACTTTGGCCACTATGGCGGTCTTTTGTACGTCAAGCACCCATTCAACCCTAACTAGCTTCTTCTAACACCTGTAATAGCATCCGTATGGCATGGCACTCGGCTGGTACCTACCGTGTTACCGACGGTCGCGGCGGCGGCGGTGATGGACAACAGCGCTTTGCTCCCCTCAACGCATGGCCCGACAACGTCTCGCTTGACAAGGCTCGCCGCCTCCTCTGGCCCATCAAGCAGAAGTACGGAAACAAGATCTCATGGGCCGACTTGATGCTCCTTACCGGCAACGTCGCTCTTGAGTCCATGGGCTGCCCAACCTTCGGTTTCGCTGGTGGCCGCTCCGACACCTTCCAGTCCGACGAATCCGTCTACTGGGGTGGCGAGACTGAGTGGCTCGGCAGTGACGTCCGCTATCATGATGGCGCCAAGGGTGTCAAAGGCGAGGGCATCATGGACGGTGACCAGCACAAGGTCGACAAGGACGAGACTCACACAGCGAGGGATCTCGAGAAGCCTTTGGCGGCCGCACACATGGGTCTCATTTACGTGAACCCTGAAGGTAAATACTCCTCATCAATCGTGAAATCCTACCAATCTAACACACTCAGGTCCCGAGGGTGTTCACGACATTCGCACAACCTTCGGCCGCATGGCCATGAACGACGAGGAGACTGCTGCCCTCATCATCGGTGGCCACTCCTTCGGAAAGACCCACGGTGCTGCTCCCACCGAGAACACTGGCCCAGATCCCAACTCTGAGGATCTCTCAACACAAGGATTCGGATGGATGAACAAGCATGGCCGCGGTAACGGTCCCGACACCATCACCAGTGGTCTCGAGGTTACCTGGACAGGCACACCTACCAAGTGGAGCAACAAGTATCTCGAATACCTCTACAAGTACGAGTGGGAGCAGGAGAAGAGCCCTGCTGGTGCGAACCAGTGGGTCGCTAAGACTGATGACTTGATCATCCCCGACGCCTACGACCAGAGCAAGAAGCACAAGCCGAGGATGCTGACTACTGATTTGGCAATGCGCATGGACCCCGCCTACGAGAAGATCACTCGTCGCTGGCTCGACCACCCCGAGGAGCTCCACGACGCCTTCGTTCGCGCCTGGTTCAAGCTTCTTCACCGTGACATGGGTCCCCGCTCCAGGTGGTTGGGCCCTGAGATCCCCAAGGAGATTCTCATGTGGGAGGACCCAGTTCCTCAGCCAGAGGGCGAGATCATCGGCGAGTCCGAGATCTCGACTCTGAAGAAGCAGATCCTTGATGCTGGCATCGAGCCGGCTAAGCTCATCCGCACTGCATGGGCTTCAGCGGCTTCTTTCCGCGGAAGCGACAAGCGTGGAGGTGCCAACGGTGCCCGTATCCGCCTCGCTCCCCAGAAGGACTGGGAGGTCAACAACCCCAAGGAGCTTGCTGAAGTTCTCAAGGCTCTCGAGGACATCCAGTCCAAGTTCAACGGCGGCAGCAAGAAGGTTTCCCTCGCCGACTTGATCGTCTTGGCTGGTACCGCGGCTGTTGAGAAGGCCGCTGGTGTATCCGTTCCTTTCACACCCGGCCGCACCGACGCCTCGCAGGAGCAGACTGATGTTAAGTCTTTCGAGCACCTTGAGCCCGTCACCGACGGTTTCCGTAACTACGGCAAGGGTACCGAGCGTGCCCGCACCGAGCAACTCGACATCGACAAGGTTCATCTCCTCCGCCTTACTGCCCCTGAATGGGTTGTCCTTACCGGTGGTATGCGTGCACTGAACACCAACTGGGACGGCTCATCCCACGGTATCTTCACCAAGCGCCCTGGCCAACTCACCAACGACTTCTTTGTCAACCTTCTCGACAACAACACCGAGTGGAAGGCAACCGACGCGAGCAAGGAGCTGTACGAGGGCTTTGACCGCAAGTCCGGCGACAAGAAGTGGACTGCCACCCGCCACGATCTCGTCTTCGGTGCGCACCCCGAGCTCCGCGCCATCGCCGAGACGTATGCGTCGCCCGACAATGCAGACAAGTTCGTCAAGGAGTTTGTTGCTGGATGGGAAAAGATTATGAATAACGACCGATACGACATCAAGAACAAGTCGGTGAGTGCACAATCGAGTGGAGCAAACAAGCCGC
>JAESFQ010000684.1_pt1 | contig 12437 bp, 9 predicted proteins | sample 9269431 | NCBI WGS metagenome assembly JAESFQ01 (sample SAMN14502588, study PRJNA617103) | algae metagenome | isolation source: Plectolyngbya sp. WJT66-NPBG17 and co-occurring heterotrophs from well... | place: USA: Mojave Desert, Joshua Tree National Park, California | collected 2006-08-06
GTTGGGCTTCAAACGTCGAGGTGATTATCCAAGAAAATCGCTGAAGCTACGGCCGATTTTCGGTACCATAGCGTTTCATCTGCGGCGCTGATTCAGAGTTGGTGACAGCGGCACTCAACGGCTGCCAGTGCACCATGTCCGGAGAACGACCGAGGACTGCTATTCGCCGTCCACCAACGCGTTTCAGAGCCCCTAGAAGGCCTGCGAGCAACTGTCTGAACTAGAGCACTGCTGTGTTTGGGATGTGGGCTAGTGATTGAATTTATCAGTTCGCTTAATCATGCAAAGGGAAAGTGACGGTGGTGTGACGGGGTTGACAAAAGTCCGATTCTCTTCGGTACAATAGTTGCGAAGATCCGGGGAAGCGAGCTCCACGTCATCCTCTTCGCCGCAGCTGCAAAGACCTCGGACGTAAGAAACCAAGACAAGTTTGTCGATCAAGCGTACGTACAACGACCACATGCGTGCAACGGAGAGATGCGTAAGATGAGGCTGAAAAGACGTTGAAGACTCGGCTAACTAAGGGGCGCGCTATTGATTACGGTAAGCGTGAAATGAACTGAACAGGCGTTTGCAATCTCAGGAACGACCCGATGCTTACGGCATTACGGTGTCTGAGTGCCGTGCAGATATGTGGAGATGATGGAGCTGAAACGACAGAGGCAGAAGGTTGTACACAAGCCCTGGCTAGCTATGGAACATCCCGAGGTTCAGTACGTCATTTACATCTGTCACGTCTGGAACCTTGTGGAGATGGCTTCCAAGCATCGTGGCATCTACAGTGTTGGTCCGGATGGTTGCCAAGGTCAACGCAGAGAAGGCCTCCGAGCCCCTTATTCCGCATTCCACCAAGAGCGTTTACGTTGGCTTGCCAAATACGCTCTGAACTATTCATGTTGCTAAAGGAGTGCGGACCTTGAAAGAATGCAGTTCGGCCCGATCCCGTCCCTGACCATGAACAAGTTAGCCTCCGCCTATCATGAGAAATGTTTGATGACTACCTAAGCACTAAGCGGCGCTTACTCATAAGCCTTGTGCTGACCTAAACCTGGGCCAGCTTCTAATTGCAAGACCGGTGCCCGACCACCGTGATGCCAATTTTGACAATCACCACCTGCTTACTTGGGGATCGTGCAGCATAGCTCATCAAGCTTGGAAGGCTCCGGACTGCTTGGTACGTCCGGAAACCTTCCACAGTCGTGATAGCTTCACGACGCTGACTTGATGTTTTCTTGTCCGCGGCTGTTGACACCCGCGCACTGTGCAATTGTTGGGATATGTTAGCTCTGGCAGACAACAATGGGTCCGCAACGTAGAACAGTCTCGTCTTTCGTGAATTAGGGTTGCATAATGATGTTCCGGGTCAGAGGAGTGGACGAAAGTCAATCTCAGTACTAGTGAGCGTGGTAAAGTGTATCCGTGCAGAAAACGGCGTCTCCTGGCGTTGGAAGTTTCGCTTCCGCAAGTCAGCATGACATGAGTGACTAAGTCAAGGATTGCATGAATCGAAAGGGTGTACCAGTCTTGTTTTTGAAATCGCCGTGTTTTGATTCCAACTACATGAGATGCCTCTATCTAGAAGATCCAAATGAAAATCTTGGGGTATCAAGGTTGCTAGGAACTAAGACCGAAATAGACATGTCGCCGAAGCAGAGGCAAGAGAAGACGTGAAAACCAAAAGTTTGCGGTACAGACGCCCGCCCATCATCGTACATCATGTCTGTGACTGAACTCGCTTGAACGCCGCTTAGGAAAGGAGCAGTCGTCAAGACGCGTAGTGGAAAAAGAAGCGACACCGGAACTTCGCTAAGTGTGTGGAACGGTGAGGGTCGAACATAGAGCGTGGAAGCGAAACGATGACCAAGAAACATTGTACGACGATGGCTTATCCGTTATACCAGCCATTGGCGCCGACAGTTGCCTCTTCCACTTGGCGCTGTGGAATAAGCGGCGTTGTGATATCATATGCTTCGATGAACATCTGCCAAGAGGGAAAGTCGAGGCTGAAAACGGCCTGATGTTTGTGAACATCTTTCGCTCGGTGTTCTGAGACGGCGCTGGGTTCTGCAGGTACTAGTAGTAGTTAGCAGATGTAAGATGCAATCCGACTCGCAGACTTACAAAGGAGCGGAAGCTCATCTGCATCCTTGACGATCTTGGCATTTCCTTCTTTTACCAAGAAACTGATGTAGAATAGATTTTCTACCGTTTGCCCAAAATCGTGGGGATTTATCGCAAAGTCGAGCAAACTAACTGCGGCTTCTCCATCGTTGGTCATGGCTATCCTGTGGCGTCTCAGAACAGCAGATTGAGCCTCGTCCGTTAATTCTGCTTCTGGAATTCCTTCGAATTCTTCTTCGGCCAACCTTGCGTTGAATGTAATGTGCTGTGCCAAGCGTTCCCTGATACCCCTGACTAAAGTCGTCAAGTTGCTTGCCTCGTTTTGTTGAATGTCACCAGTTTGGATCTCTTGGGGTCGGGTTGCTGGACCAAGAGGTTGGCGTTGTGATCGAGCTTTTCGTTGGGTTACGCGGACGCGCTTCTGAACTGATAAGGGGCCGAGCAAAAAACTTGACGTTGGCGGTCGCCGGTTGCAGGGAAAACATGCTTTCCGACCTAGAAATGCCCAGTCGAGGCCATCTGGATCTTCATCATCGTCATCGCCTACGGGTATTGCTGGTGCGTCCTCCTCGCCTGCGACATGGCCCCCAGATTTCATGAAATATATGCATTTCGAAACGAATTGATCCAGATCGATGCCTACGCCAGAGTTTCCTAAGCTGTTGTTGAGCTTCTTCCCTGCTAGGTCGCTGGCGTTGACCAGGAAGCGAGAGTCGACAGTAGCGTCAGCCGTTTGTCGCACTTTACCAAACAAACTGTTTTGTGTCTTGATGGCATCGAGCAGTCCGCTGTCGCGTGATTTGACAAGGTCATCGCGATTGTCTGCGACGGTCAGCGATATTCATCCCATGCGGACCAGACGGACAAACTCACCATCCAGCTTGCGCTGGTGATCGCGCATGTGGGCGCGCAATCGCCTGCGCTGCTCTGGGTTCTGATTGGGGTTGTAATACTTGAGGTCGCCTTCCTCATCTGACTCAGGTGGGGGCTGTGAGGGCGTTTCCACCTCTTCTTCGTCCTCCTCGTCCTCCTCCTCATGCTCGCCACTTCCATCTTCGTGAATTTGCGACTGCGTCATGGTGTAGTTGTCTGTTCTCCTCCTCTTGCCGCCGTTTCCAGTTGTCGAACCAGAGTCGGGTGTGGGCATGCGCACCGACGCGCTGCGCAGGCCGCCGGCTTTGCCTCGCCGTGGGGTGTTTTCGCGTGTCTCAGGCTGCTCGTTCTCTTTGTCTGAGTTCATTGAGCGTGTCGGGCTGAGGACCGAATAGGATTCTGTGCGCGCATTGCCGTCATTTCGGGGCGCTACCGAGGGGTCGCGATAAAGAGAGTCGACGGTGGAAGCGCGTGTCTGGGGGGTGGCAGACAGGTGGGTGTTTAGACGCGCCATGCCGCCTCAGCGGAAGTGAAACGGCACAAAGAGGTGGGTTGGAGGGGTATGCCAGAGGGACGGTGGTGGTAGTGGTGGTGGTGGTGAAGCGGGCCTTGTCCTGTGCCTGGGACGCGGTTGCCCCATGTGCAGAGGCGGCCGCCTAGCGCGACTTTGTTTGGGGCAAGTGCGACCGCGTTCGTCAGCCAAGCTTTGCAGCACGCGAAAGGGCAGCTTCCATTCGCGGACCCCTGCAGGCGCGTCGGCTTGTGGAGCTTCTGACCCGCATGCCATCGTCAAGTGTCTCGTCTCTCCTTCACCCCACCCCAGAGGATGCGATGAACTGGTGTTCCTGCTAGCCAGCCACTTGGAAACCTGTTATGTGCTCGTAGGCCGTCAGACTCCTACATGCCTCACACCCATGGCATGCCGTAGCCACCAGCTCCCCCACCACGCACGATGGAAGCCTTCAACTTTGCGACGTCTCTTGACCTGACGGAGCTGTCGGTCCATGTTCGAATGTAGGCGTCCATGTTGTAGTACGGATGGATTTGTGCTGAAGAATGCAGAGATCGTCTTGATGGAAACCAGAAGCCTATCCCGTACTCTGTTTTGTTGAAGCGACCGGACCTAAGGCACCGAGCTTCGAATATCAAGTGGGTCGCCCCTCACCTGGAGCGAGAGGAGGGTGACGTACTGACGTGAATATGACAGCCCACACTTCGAGCTGTATGTAACGGCACAGATATGGGCAGACAGCAAGCCCCTCACCGTGCCCGTCCAAACCGCCTACAAGTCCTTCAAGAACGCGCGCATATGGAACGAATGGCTGCAGCTACCCGTCACGTATGCGAACCTCCCCGCCTCCGCCCAGATAGCCATCACAGTATGGGATCTGTCACCTGCCGAAGATACCGACTCGAATCTCCATGCCGTGCCCTTTGGCGGTACGACGATACCTCTCTTTGACCAGGACAACACGCTGCACAAGGGCAGACAACGCTGTCGGATACACCGCTTCAAGGCGGCAGATGGCTTGACTAATACTACCACGCCGTGGGTAATACCGCCGGCGCGAAAAAGTAGAAAGGCTCAGATGGCTGTGGATACCGTGGATGAGCAGGTCGCAGAGATGGAGAGGCTGGAAGGCTTATTGAAGAAGCAAGAGATGGGCGATTTACCCACCAACAACTGGCTAGATGGATTGGTGTACAAGAAGATGATGCAAATACGGAAAGAAGCGCTCAAGGCCGAGGCTACAGCTCTGAATCGGCAAAGCAAGACAAATGGATCGACCGATTCTACGGACAGCGGAGACCAGGAGCTCTTCTATCTCGACATCGAACTTCCCCGTTTCGACCACGCAATCGTTTTCTCCGATGTCGAATACCCACCGCCCCCGGTTTCAGACTTACGATTACCTGCCGAAGCAGACGTGAGACTGCGCCCCCCACCAGAGGTGTCGTTCGGTCCCGGTATCAATACCGACGGTATTGGATACGGTGATGCGGATGCAGGTCGACTCATCAAGATCTACGACCCTGAAGTTGGCCGAAGAGTGAACCCGGCCGAGGACAAGCATCGCGAGTTGATGCGCAGCCAGCAGACTGATTCACTTGATCGCGACCGCAAGCCTAACGTGCGCGTCCGAGATAAGCTTAACCTGCTGCTTTCCAAGGGACCACTCGAAGAGATCACATCACATGAACGAGATGACATCTGGAAGTTTCGATACTTCTTGCTACGTGACAAGCGCGCCTTGACCAAGTTTGTCAAATGTGTCAACTGGAAAAACCCGCGAGAAGCACGGCAAGCTGCACCCTTGCTCGAAAAGTGGGCAGAGATAGATGTCGATGACGCGCTCGAGCTACTTGGACCTCACTTCGACCACCCAGTAGTACGAAGCTATGCTGTCGAGCGACTGAAAAAGGCAGATGACGAAGAGCTCCAGCTCTACCTTCTACAGTTAGTGCAAGCACTCAAGTACGAAGCACCTGGTGAAGGCGATGATTCGTCGCTAGCTCGTTTTCTTGTTACTCGCGCAGCCAACAGTTTCACACTGGGTAATTTTCTCCATTGGTATCTCATGGTGGAGATCAGCGACTTCAGCACCGATCAGGAGCCAGAACATCGTGAACTCTTCGCCAAGGTAGAATATGACTTCATGGTAGAGCTGGAGACGACGCCTGAAGGTGTCGAGACGCGTAAGACCTTCCAGCGCCAAGGAGAGCTCCTCACCATCTTGGCCAAGATATCAAAAGACGTGCGATTCGGCGGAGGAGATCGACCTACCAAGCTTGCTCGTCTCAAGAAAGCCATCGCAGACCCCAAGAATGAGCTTACTAACTTTGAACCACTCCCTCTACCTCTCGATCCGTCCGTATACATCACAGGAATATCAACAGAAGACTGTAATGTCCTGAAATCGTCGTTGTTGCCCATGGTCCTCTCGTTCAAGACCACAACATCAAATCCATACCCGATTATATTCAAGACTGGCGACGATCTACGTCAAGACCAACTCGTCATTCAAATCATCACATTGATGGATCGACTTCTTCGCAAAGAGAACCTGGACCTGAAGCTGACACCCTACCGTATTCTAGCTACTTCCACCTCCGCTGGTGCCTTCCAATTCGTCCCATCGATGAGTATTGCAGCAGCATGCCAGAAGCATAAAGGCTCCCTACTCGCCTACCTACGCGCCAACAATCCCGACGATAGCGCCCCACTTGGCGTTCGGAAGGAAGCAATGGACACTTATATCAAATCTTGCGCTGGCTACTGTGTAATAACCTACCTGCTCGGTGTTGGCGATCGCCATCTCGACAACCTCCTGCTCGCGCCGTCGGGTGCATTCTTCCACGTAGATTTCGGGTACATTCTCGGACGAGACCCGAAACCCTTCGCGCCAGCCATGAAGCTTTGTCGCGAAATGATTGAAGGTATGGGAGGAGTGCAGCATCCTAACTATCTTGTCTTCAAAGAGTATTCGTACACAGCATGGTCTACTTTGCGCAAGTCTTCCAATCTCATACTCAACCTTTTCGCACTCATGCAGGGTGCCAATATCCCGGACATCAAGATAGAAAGGGAGGGTAGTGTGAGAAAGGTCCAAGAACGCCTGTGGCTCGGAAAGGGTGTAGGTGGGGCCAAAGGTGAAGATGAGGCAGCGAGAGAATGGGAGGGCCTCGTTGAGGAATCGTTGGGTGATTGGAAGGCTGGGGTCATTGACTGGGCGCATGAGTTTGTTCAAACTTATTGGCGAAAGTAACGTCAGACTGTGAAGCAATACGATAGGTGGAGCATTGAGCATTGTCCGTGATGCTTGCAGGATTGAATGTGCATAACGTATTTCAATGGTAAGGCGTTCCCCACGCCAAGGCCGACCCCACGGGATCGACGTGTACACGGCTAGCACACAGTGCGTATCCCGGTGAAGACTCCGATGGAGAAGCCTCCCCTTCACACACTTTGATCGTTGTATGACTTCACTCATGAAACGTGCCACCGGAGGAACGCAGATGGCGGATTTCCCAATGCTGAGTAACTGCAGCATTGGTGCATTTGACTGTGTGTGTGTGTGTGTGTGTGTGTGTGTGTGTGTGTGTGTGTGTGTGTGTGTGAAGCTGTTACAATCTAAAAGACCGCCTTCTGCCCATCCATGTCCGTTGGAGCCACGCACAGCCGGATGCTTTAGAATAACACTAGAATAAAACCACCATGTTTGCGTCCACAGACAACCGCCTTGTCTACACATACGATGCCGAGCAGCTATGGGTCGAGCCCTGGGGCCGTAACGCAATCCGCGTCCGCGCCACCAAAATGCTCACCATGCCTCAGGAAGACTGGGCGCTCCTACAACAAGACAATGTTACTGCCAACATCGATATTGCCAGCAACGGCGAGTCAGCCACCCTAACCAATGGTCTCGTCAAGGTAACCATCACGAAGCGAGGCAAGATAACCATCTCAAATGCCAGCGGTAAAGTTCTTTTGGAAGAATACGCCCGCAACCGCCGCGATGTCATCGATCCCAAATGTAGCGCCTTAGAAGTCGAAGCCCGGGAGTTCAAGCCCATTCACGGTGGCGACTACCATCTCACCGCGCGGTTTGAGAGCCTGGATCCCAAGGAGAAGATTTATGGAATGGGACAGTACCAGCAACCCTACCTTGATATCAAGGGTACACAACTCGAGCTCGCGCATCGGAACTCTCAAGCCAGCGTACCTTTTGCTGTTTCATCGCTTGGGTACGGACTGTTGTGGAATAACCCATCGATTGGCAATGCGATCTTTGGCAAGAACATTATGAGTTTTGAGGCGTTGTCGACCAAGATTTTGGATTACTGGGTCGTGGCTGGTGATACGCCAGCGCAGATTGTCGAGTCGTATGCCGATGCTACTGGAAAGGTGAGCTCCAATTCACGTATTATCAGATGAGCTAGAAGTTGATTTTGTGTTTGTTCAGGTGCCGATGATGCCAGAGTACAGTCTCGGCTTCTGGCAATGCAAACTCCGTTACCAAACCCAGGAAGAGCTCCTCGAAGTCGCACGGGAGTATCGACGACGAAACCTTCCCATCGATCTCATCGTAACTGACTTCTTCCACTGGACTATGCAAGGAGACTGGAAGTTCGACGAAAAGTACTGGCCTGACCCCGATGCCATGGTCGAGGAACTAAAGCAGCTAAAGATCGAGCTTATGGTATCCATCTGGCCAACTCTAGACCGACGATCGGAAAACCACAAGGAAATGGTGGAGAAGGGCTTACTTATCCGCACTGAACGAGGTGTACGTACAGCCATGACGTTTCAAGGCCAAACCATACACTTCGATGCGACAAACCCGGCTGCACGGGACTATGTGTGGAACAAAGTAAAGCAGAATTACTACAAGAAAGGTATCAAAGTGTTTTGGTTGGATGAAGCAGAGCCAGAGTACCGACACTATGACTTTGACAATTACCGCTACCACCTAGGTCCAAACGTGACGATTGGTAACATCTACCCTCGCGAGTACTCCCGCGCGTTCTACGAGGGCATGGAAAGTGAAGGCCAAAAGAACATTGTCAACCTTGTTCGATGCGCATGGGCCGGCAGCCAGCGCTACGGCGCTCTCGTATGGAGCGGCGATATCTCATCGTCCTGGTCCTCATTCCGCAACCAACTCGCCGCAGGACTAAACATGGGTCTCTCTGGCCTCCCCTGGTGGACAACCGACATAGGAGGATTTCACGGTGGAAACCCCGACGACGAAGCTTTCCGCGAACTCTTCGTCCGCTGGTTCCAATGGGGCACCTTTTGTCCTGTGATGCGCTTACACGGAGATCGAGAGCCACGTCAACCCAAAACCTCAGACAGCCCGTCTTGCCGCAGCGGCGCAAACAATGAAGTCTGGTCGTACGGGCCAGCTGTATACGAAATCTGCAAACGATATTTGGGCATTCGCGAGGATTTGCGTGAGTATACGAGGAAGCTCATGGAGGAGGCTCATCAGAAGGGTTCGCCGGTAATGAGAGCGCTTTTCTATGACTTTCCGCAAGACGCTAGGTCTTGGGAGGTGGAGGAGCAGTATATGTATGGGGATAGGTACTTGGTTTGTCCGGTTCTGACCAAGGGGCAGGTTGACACAAGGGTGTATCTTCCGCCGTTACCGAGTGGACAGCGGTGGAGGAGCTTTTGGAGGGAGCAGATGTGGGATGGCGGGGTATATATTGAGGTAGATAGTCCGTTGGAGGTTATGCCTGTGTTTGAGCGGGTTTGAGATGATGTTGATATACTTTGAATATTGATTCTGGTTGTTGCTATATCGAAGGATTACCTGTATGGTCCGCACAAACCACCTGGAAAAGTCTCTCAAGGAAAACACGTCGTATCTCCAATGCTTCAAGGGAATCGGCCGCTGTCGTATCAAGTTTGTATGCATGGCTTTTGCAGCGCAGCATTTTTATGATTCAATCATGGGAGGCACGCAACTTATTTTACGTCCGCGCTGGCGTACGCAACTCAACCTCATTCGAGATGTCTGTTGGGGGTCTCAATATGATACCGGCCGATACATTAATATTTTGGGTTCTCATGAGCTATGTCGGTCGTAGGGGTCTTGGTGGTCTGACATACATCCTCTTCATCGCCAGTTTCATCAGTGTAGGTGCCGGTGATTCCTCCAGCGGCAACTATGCCCAAGCTACCTTTGCGATTGTTATCTGGCTCTTTTGGTATCACATGACCGTCGGACCCACCTGTTGTGCCATCGTTGGTGAAGTCTCCTCTATATATTTCCATAGCAAGAATGTGTATCTGGTCCGTATCAGCTACTACGTTGCGCAGATTTTCACCAACGTCATCAACCCCTACTTGTTGAAAACAACTACTAGGGATTGGAAGGGTAAGACGGGGTTCTTCTGGGGCGGAACTGCGTTGATATTTTTTGGATGATTTTTCTTCTCCTGGAGACCGAATGGAGGACGTATGGGGAGCTGGATGTCATGTTTGCTCAAGGCTTGCTGGGAGGAACTTTGCGAAACACACACAAGTGATCCGTATGCGCATGGGGATGATGCTAATCGCAAGGTTTCTGTAGGTAAGGCTATGGAGTGAGCAGCAGATGAGCTGGGGTCAATAGTAGAATGTACTCTGGATTTCAGCTCGAAAGGGCTGTTGTAAGTAGTATTACAGTCGCTCTGGTGATACAACGAGATCTTGCATTTAAGTGTGGGGTAGATCCAGATCCACTAGTTCTCCACTACTGGTAGTGAAAGAGTGGAGACAAGAGCATGATAACGCGCTGTGTCCGTGCGATCCCTGCCTCCACGCTACGACGCGTTTGTATAGAGCTTTTGAGCGTAGAAAGCGATTAATCGCTATCACTTTGGTCATCACTTTGCCCGGATTGAAAAGGCTATGGGCTCAAATTCTTTTTGACAAAATCTCGGCTGCAACACCCACCCCCTTCCTAGCCGCAAGTTCAACTCCGCCATGGAAGCGCCCGCCAAGCCAAAGCTACCGGATGCGTACGCGGACCTCGAAGTGAGCCCAGCAGCCTCTAGCGCCGAGATCAAAGCCGCCTTCCACCGCCTTGCTCTCCTACATCATCCGGATAAGAAGGCGCCAGGCGAGGCTGTTGATGCGACCGACTTTCGACGAATCCAAGAGGCCTACGACACCCTGAGGAATTCAAACGATAAGACGCGCTATGACCAATCGTATTCGAGCATACGAGCGCAATGGGATGCCTACAGGAAGGATCATGCCGAGTACGTGCAAGATCCGAATGGATGGCGTCACAAGAAATCTGCAGAGCAAACTCGTAGCCAGACAGAAGTAGATCGACGTTCGGCGGAGCTGCGAAGGCAGGCGCGATCTTGGACAGAGGCAGAGTATGAGTTCTACGAAGACAGCGATGATGATGATTACGGATACGGGTACAGATACTCTGGCGGCTATGGCTCTACCTTTGGTGGTGGCTTTGCCGGCTTCGGCCACAACGGGCATGGAAGTCGCGCTCGTGAGCCTGAGGAATGGGACCCGGAGGAAATACTCCTGGCAGAATTACTTCGGAGACGCGGAAACTACGAAGCTGCGGCAAAGCGTAGCGCGGAAGAGAGGAGTAAGAAAGCCGCAATAGAAGACATCAACAAGCGATGTGTTGGGCGACTGAAGAAGGCAGCCAAGGCTCAGCACGCTAAAAGTGATGGTATACGTATCGTCGACCCAGAAAAGAAGCGCACCATGGCCCAATCATGGGTCGAAAGCTTGCAACGCGATTATGATGAAGAACTCCAAAAGGCAGGGCTATATTACTCTCAGGATTCTGTCATGGACCTTGGTTGGGAGAGGAGAAAAGGCAGACAAACTTGCCTGTTCTGCAACGCTCATGTACAAGAGTACAGTTATCGCTGTCCGAGCGGCGGAGCAGTTGCCTGTCGAGGTTGCAAGAAAAAGGTTGAGTCGTCCTCCCTAACCAGCCCGTTCGATTTCTATAACACTGGATCAGCGACCACGAAGGGCAAAGGTAAGAAGGGCAAGGCCGGAAAGAAGTCTAAAAAGACAGAGGATAGAGCTGAGCGCGACTCCGGTCCGGAAGAATCACAGTCGGCGGATCAAGAACAAGACGAAGAGCAAGACAATGAAGGAGAGACAGAGCTCCCACTCAAAGAAGAAGAGGAGGCAGCAAAGCAGGCCGCAGAAAAGCTTGCGCGTAAGCAAGAAGCCGAACGACAGAAGCAAGAACGTAAAGCCGACGCGGCACGACAAAAGGCAGAACGTGAAGCGCAAGCCAAGCTCGCTCAAGAAGCTGCAGAGAAGGCGGCCCAGGAGAAGGCAGCGAAGAGAAAGGCCGAAGCCGAGAAAGCTGCACACGATCGAGCGGCTGAACAGGAAGCCGCTCGCCAGGCAGCGGAGGAGAAGAAGAAAGCCCGTGATCAAGAGGCGAAGGAGAAAAAGGCTGCTCGAAAGAAGGCTGCGAAGGAGAGGGCCGCTATTGAAAAGACAGCACAGAAGAAGACTGCTGACGAGATGGAGGCAGCTCAACGTGAAACACAAGAGAAACACGTCCCCGAGCAACAGGCTCAGAAAGCACGTGATTATGTTGAACGCACGGCCAGAGAGAAGTCTGGAAAAGAGGCCAAGGAGTGGATGAGACACGAGGCAAGAGAGGATGCTACACAGGGAGCCGAAGAATGCGCAGCACAGGAACTCGAAAAGCGCGCAGCACAAGAAGCTGAGCAGCGCGCGGAATTAGAAGCGAAAGAAACAGTAGAGCGTGTCAATAAGGACGCGGTCGAGCGACTTGAGAAAGAACTGGCCGGGCGTAATGCAAATGAAGCTGTAGAACGACAAACCCAAGCCTATACGAAAACAGACGATGTGGAAGGGTACAAGAGCGAAGGCGAGGAGACTAACAATGGAAAACCGCGGGTTTTGCTGCCTCGACCAACTACCGTCG
>JAESFQ010000685.1_pt1 | contig 12430 bp, 11 predicted proteins | sample 9269431 | NCBI WGS metagenome assembly JAESFQ01 (sample SAMN14502588, study PRJNA617103) | algae metagenome | isolation source: Plectolyngbya sp. WJT66-NPBG17 and co-occurring heterotrophs from well... | place: USA: Mojave Desert, Joshua Tree National Park, California | collected 2006-08-06
TTCCTTCGCCCGTCGTGTCGTTATGCTGCTCCCATCGCCTCCCTCGTTCGACTTTTCCCGCCTTTCCACCTCTCATACCTTCAGCTCCCCTTCTATCCAGCCCTACCGCCAGCTTCCATAGCACTCTGCAGCCTTTTTCCTAGTTATATCCTTCCTACCTCTCATCTACGACCTACGACCTACGACCTACGACCCACGACCCACTCTGACGCGCTTGTCATTGTATACAATCCCCTCGTGTCATTCGGCCATCTCTAGCTGACACTCGTAGCCTATAGCTACCCTTATGAACCACCAGCGTCCCTCGGAGAGCTTCATAGTTCTACCAGGCATGAAGCCCAAGTACACCGAAGACCCCAACCGCCCCGGCGAGCCACGTCTGGCTGGCTTCGCATGGCTGCCAAACCGAGCTCGCCATCTCTTCATTTCCTTCGCCGGTGAATATGTCGGCACCTTCCTCTTCCTCTTCTTTGCCTTTGCTGCTACACAGGTCGCCAACAACCTCCGTGGTACTCGGCCCATGGACATTGCGTCACTGCTGTACATCTCCTTGGCCTTTGGCTTCTCTCTAGCAGTCACCGTCTGGGTCTTCTTCCGCATCAGTGGAGGCCTGTTCAATCCTGCCGTAAGCATACCAAAACCTGCGAACGTGCATGCATTGGCTGACAAGGCTCAGGTCACCATCGCCATGGGGCTCATCGGAGCACTTGGATGGATGAAAGTTCTACTGCTTATCATCGCGCAACTGCTCGGCGCCATTACTGCTGCCGCAATCGTATCCGGTCTGTTCCCAGGGCCACTGTCTGTAAACACGACCCTCAGCAGCGAAACCTCGGTCACGCGAGGCCTGTTCATCGAGATGTTCTTGACCTTCATATTGCTCTTGACCATCTTTATGCTGGCAGCCGAAAAGCACAAGGCCACCTTCATTGCTCCCGTCGGCATCGGGCTTGCTCTTTTCATCGCCGAGTTGGCTGGTAAGGAACAGTATCTTGGTACCTCAACACCTCCATGCTGACAACAACAGGTGTATACTTCACTGGCGGCTCCCTGAACCCAGCCCGCTCTTTCGGACCTGCCGTCGTCACAGGCGTATGGCCCGGACATCCCTGGATCTACTGGCTTGGTCCGCTTCTTGGCGCTATTCTCGCAGTCATCTTCTACCGTTTGATGAAGATGCTCGAGTACGAGACTGCCAATCCTGGTGCAGACCACGACGGTCGTGAAACGTACCACGAACATGGAATCGGTAGAAGCTCTACTCATTACGAAACCACTCCTGGTACGTCGCGAGCTCTCCTCTTGAGACCTAACTGACCTGTTCACAGCTCGCCATGCGACCGATAGAACCGATGAGCATGACTTTGCGATGCAGTTGCGATCCAGCACCAGGCAACCTACTGCGAACCAACGTCAAGCGATGCCATCTATTGACACACTCTCCACGTCTACAGGCTACATCGAGAAGCCTGTCGCACCAATGCCGGTACACATGCAGACGTTTGACGGCCACCGATCCGACATTGTCAACCATCCCGAAGATCGTCCTCGTGCCCACCACAACCGCAACTCGTCACAGTACGAGATGGCATCTGAAAAAAGCTACCGCAATGGTCCACTTGTAGAGTCGGGCAGCTCCGAGTCATAGACCGGCTCGTCGACCAGCTCGAGCTCGCGGTCTCGCCGTTCGCCAAGCGCATAGGATGACAAGCCGCCGAAGAGTGCTTTCGACGGCGCATTGTACTGGCCTTGCTGCTTTCTGCCACACTTTATACTTCAGGCCTGTTTCTGTCCACATACGTGAACAGTCATGGGCGCGTGTCACTACGTTGCGGACTTGGTGGAAGGGACTGGGTATCGTCAAGCTTCGCAACTTAGGGGAACCCTTGTATTTTTCTATGAAACGACGCTAGACTTCACAACACGGAGTGCAGGGCGATTATTGACCTTGACCTGTATTCGGTGATTCTAGTAAATGCGCATATTGCCTACACTGCTTCATCCGAATCGTCCGGGCCAAACGAATTGCACTCTGGCTTCTTACCTCTCTTCAGGTTGACGGTTCGTGTTGGGACCAATGCGAGAGCCCCGCCCCTGTCCAAGTGTGTGTGCCACTTTCGACGCTTTGTCCGTAAATAATGACGAATGTAGCTAACATCACCAAGTACGGATGGCCGCATGTGTATATCGCATGTGTATGTCGCATGTGTTTTACGCCCCTCTTCCCATAGAATTTGGTGGAGGGGTAATTGACACCGCGTTGATCTTTCGCCGACTGAGGAGAGTTGATAGAAGATGGTCTACTTCAATACCACTCGCAGTAATTGCGGCGATGATGCCGTTGAGCACCTTGCAGCTCGCGGAGGTGCTCGACAGCCTGTCCACTCTTCCAACATCACGGATTCGGTACTCACATGTCATGTGAAACATGGTAAGATCCTTTATTGTATTGCTATCCACTTTAATGTACACAGCCCTTTCCACCCAGTATGCGGTTTCATCGTCGCTTGCTTCGGTCGTAATCACCGTTGTCATTGCGCAGCGTGCGAGTGCGCTGTAGGTATGGACACCGACCAGTTTATCGAATCAGAGATGCCGTCAAAGCGTCCGTTTTGTAACAAGGTGTGTGTGCCGGACGCGGAAGTCATGCAACCACATCCACATCTACCAATAAACCACTTAAGCCCCCGAGAGGAAGAGTTCAAAGGCGGATGCGGAGAGCTGCTCAGCTGATACACGCTAGGCTTTCATCATCTGGCGATTTGGTTAGTATAGGCGCCAGCATGGTCGCGCCGGCAGTGTGACTTACATGTTATAAACTGGAGGGATAGCGAGAAAGAGGTGGGTGTGGGTGCCGGAAAGCTTTTGAAGCTTCTGCAGCGTGGTACGAGCGCGCGCTAACCTCGACTGGAGCTAGCTGCACTTGCGGCTTGGCGGATAGGTGAGATTTGGCTACGAGCTGTCCAGAGATGCGAGAACATTGATAATATCTACAGGAGCGCAGCCGTTCGCTACGATAAGCTATGAGTCTTGTTCGCGCTTCACGACATGTGACAGGTCGGGATGGCAGCCTCCGCAGCTCCTACACAGAGATTTCGAGATTTTGTCGAACATCCTATCACGGGACCACGCCTACTCGTGCATGTCCAAATCCAAAGCATGCAAATCGACGCTTCGCGACCTCACCGTCCGTAGCACCCGCGGAACAGCTGAAAAGAACCCTCGACGACTTCAAGGCTACCAGTATGCTTGCAATTACATCTCGAATGCCAGTGCTCACCATGTTGCAGTTCGACCATCGGCATGGGAGACGCTAGACAACGCATGGAAAGCCATAAAGCCAGAAAACGATCCTTGTGGCAGGGAAATAGAAATCTTTGGCTACATCGGCACAAGAAGAGATGTCAGCAACAAGCTCTCCTTCACTATGCTCCGTAACAAGAACCAAACAGAGTGCATCCAACTCGTCTCCGGCCCTCAAACCAATGCAACGAATGGGCCAGACGCGCATGACTGCTTGCGATCGTTGAAAGAGTGGACGCCTGTCATCGTAAGAGGAAAGCTTTTGGAGCGTCCACCGGCCAAGAACAACACGTTCTTGAATATGAAACTAATCACTAACCGCGAGATCAACGTCGAGCACGTTCGACCACTCAACCACATACCGGACGATATTATAATAAAAGACGACACGGTGTTTGGTCCCGATCAGAGGCATCTGCAGCTTCGTACCGACTCGCTATTGCGTGACAATATTCTTCTGCGGTCGAAAGCCATGAGCCGAGCAAGGCTGCACCTGAACGCAGGAAATTGGAGGGAGATCGAAACGCCTATACTTTTCAAGTCAACGCCTGAGGGTGCGAGGGAATTTCTAGTACCCACACGACAGAGAGGGCTTGCGTATGCATTACCACAAAGCCCACAGCAGTACAAGCAGATTCTTATGGCTTCGGGCTTCACGAACTACTATCAGTTTGCGCGGTGTTTCCGGGATGAGGACCTGAGAGCTGATAGACAGCCAGAGTTCACCCAGGTCTGTACCAGTTGACGCTTGTTCAAAACTCCCCTGACTGTGAAACAGCTCGATATGGAGATGTCCTTTGCCGGAGAGGAAGACGTCATGAATGAGACTGAGAAACTATTGAGAGAGCTCTGGTACAAAGTTCCAAAGGTGAAGACACCGGACAAATTCCAGCGTATGACTTATCAGGAAGCCATGGCTTCATACGGATCTGATAAACCAGATCTGCGCTTCGAGGCAAAGGTACGTTGCGTGAATATGATGTGTCATGTTTCACAGGTTAACGAGCGTAGATACATACCATCACTGAACATCTGACAGCAGATTTGATCGGCAAGATTACCTCTCTTGAGAACCCAGCAGTCGATGCAATCAAGATACCGATATCCAGCGACCCCAAAACCACCCGCAAGTTCGTTGCAAACTTCCTTGACAGCCCGGATGGAAAGGTGTATCTAGATAACCCTGACGGTCAACCCGGCATCTTCATCGGTGATCTTGCACAGCCTATGCAAGGTCTCGGACCACTAGGTTACCAATATGTGATGGAGGGCCCGAAAGAGCTGGCAGTCGAAAACGGCGATCTTCTTGTCCTCCAGGCACGTCCTAACAAGCCCTTTTCGGGCGGCTCAACCATGCTCGGAAACCTGCGTCTGGCTCTTTACAAAGCAGCTATAGCACAAGGTCTAACAGAATCACCCGCCAAAGACGAATACCAGTTTGTCTGGATCACAGACTTCCCTTTATTCACCCCTTCAAGCGATAGCGAACCGGGACAGGGTGGTACGGCAGGCTTCTCGTCGACCCACCACCCCTTCACCGCACCAAAAACACCGGCGGACGTTGACTTGCTACTGACATCGCCCTCTGACGCAATAGCAGCACACTACGATATCGTCGTCAACGGGGTCGAACTTGGCGGTGGAAGTCGCCGTATCCATTCCGCAGCCATGCAAGAGTTCATCTTCAGTGACATCCTCAAGATGAAGCCTGAGCGGATTGAAGACTTTAGGCATCTTCTCGACGTATTGAGAAGTGGGTGCCCACCGCACGCAGGTATCGCACTGGGATGGGACAGATTAATGGCCGTTATGTGTGGGAGAGACAGTGTGAGGGACGTCATCGCTTTCCCGAAAAGCGGGAGGGGCGAAGATTCGTTGGTCAAGAGTCCGAACCGGATGACCGAAGAGCAGTTGGGTACTTATCATCTCGAGTTGAGGAAGTAGCGTAAGACAAGGGAGAACATTAGAGTGTACGATAGGAAAGCTAAATGTATGTTATGATTGAGATTGCAATGAGAACAGTACACAAGCAGGTATAAGAGATCATCGAGAAGTAACACAGTCTAGTATAGGTATGGACCTCTACTATTAGCAACGAAGGTCGGAAAATTAGTGTGGACAGCACAACCAGCGAGCCCTGGGGTTTGGCAGAGGTTTGATACGGTGTATTGTTCGGTACGCTGTGTTTCTCACATGGGCCGAAAAAATGTCGAAATGTCCAGTAAATCTCAATTTCGACAGGCTTACCGAATGTAGGTACCGCGGGGGTTCAGACTTTAACCGGTCAGGAAGGTGCTGTAGAGCCAAGCATAAAGCAATGCATTCAGCTCCTGAATAAGCACAACGAGCTGCCAATCATAAAAGACTAGAAACTTTTGCACCGCCCTGCAATGTTGTTGCTAGCGCTTACCTCGGGACAAAACTCCCTTTATGGGTCCCGCTGGCAGCTTCGTCAATCTTGAGAGTCGCGTTTCGCGTAAGCTACAGACATAGCTGGACTGTACCAAGCGTCTCGTCGTGTCATGCTTGCAGATAACCACTGGAAGAGCCAATGAGGCAAGATTGAAGTGCACAGCATGTGCGTCTATCATACCAACTTCAAGGCAACATAAGAGCACAGTGTACCTTCTGTCGATAACGAGTTGGATTTTACAAGGTAGCTTGGCCCCGAGTATACCAGTCGTTCCACCACACCGTCACCCCTCTCTCCACGTCCATCATGGCAGACTCCATGTACGAGATCCCAGAGGAATACCAATCACAACTAAAGCGCGTCGCATCCAAAGACTGCCGCACCGATGGCGAGATCCTAGAATCCTTGACGACGCACACACCCGTCACGTCGGAGAAAAACATCTGGACGTATTGGCATGCTGGCGTACAGGAAATGCCCGCGTGGACGCAACGCAACATCATCAACTGGGTGCGACTTCATGGGCCTGAATGGACGGTTCGCGTGCTCGATACAGTACCGAACTCGCCAAATCATGCATTGACTTGGGTCGCCACCGAGGATCTTCCAGAGGCTTTCGTAGAGGGTACCATGACAGGTCCGTACGTAGGCCCTCATAGCGCCGATTTCCTACGTGGCGCAGCACTGTACACGTATGGTGGTGTGTGGATGGACGTCGGCTGTATTCTGTTCCGCCACCTTGATAGCGTCTGCTGGGATCTGCTTGCGGATGACAATAGTCCATACACCATCGCTGTGCCACTGATATTCGGACAATTTATGGCGAATCATATCGTTGCTTCTCGCAAGGGCGACGAGTTCATCAAGAACTGGTGCAGTATTCACACATGCACATGTGATCCACTGGACTGACTTTGAACAGGCACCTGATCTTTTTGGAGCTCTGGAAGGGACGTACCGACTATACTGGCGTGTTACAGTCGCCTCTCATCAACTTCATTCAGGTGATGAAGTTCGAAGACATTGTCGAAGCTGGCTTCAAGTGGGATTGGAAGGTGGACGAGCAGACCATCCTCGGATATGTCGGACAGTGCGTTGCCTGGATGCGCTTGACGTGGCTGCAGGAACCCAACGGTGGTTTTGACGGCGTCAACTACTGGGCTAACAAAGTCTTGTTGTGGAATGCGCTGTCCGAAGATTTCCCTGCCGAGAAGGCTATTGGATTTGACAGTGCAGACTTGATGAAGCTTTTGGCCACCAGACTGGACGCTGATGAAGACGACATAGCATGTGCCAAGGCAAAGACGACAGCGTGGACAATGCTGGCCCAGAGTGTGATGCAGAAGATCACTCATGGCAAAGGCATGACTCACATACCTCACAGTGGCATATTGTTGGACCTCCCGGAGAACGCGGGTATCGATGCTGCGCCCGGTACGCTGGGAGGGCTACTGCGATACGGTAGTGTGCATCTGGAACAGACGAGAGAAATGCAATATATCAACGCACCGGTAGTTGCTTCCGAGTTGATCATTCGCAAGGGCTTACTGGAGGCGTAAAATGGGAATTACTCAGCCACTACTCTAGGACCTCTGGCGGCGAGAAGATGAGGCTCTTTGTTGCACTATGTAGATATCTTTCCTTGGTGTAGCATATCGAGGAGGATGCTTGTATGTAGGCAGATGAGCCGAGCATTTAGACTTCCATAAATCAAGTTTGAGTTTAGGCATGCAGGAGAACAAGCTCTTCACCGGCGGCAAGAAGTCCGTAAGCTCATGACGTCACACATCTCGATTCCTCTGATCTAGGAATATGCCCAGACTCGTACCCTTGAAACGCCCTTGGAATTCGCTGACGACCAACTGGACGACCATTTCCCCGTAACAAGCCAGTCTCCGGGTCTCAAGAAGCACAACTTCGGCATCCGCGACCCTAGATTAATGCGCCACATCAACTGCGCCACAGATGCAGCTGTGCTGTCTATTCGGCTAGCTTCGATGGCGATTAACCCGAGGCGCACGCCCAGAACGCGCACACCATCGTGGATATCGTTTTGCCACGCCGAGGACTTGGTAAGCGCCTGTTCGGTCTCATGCCGTCTGCGGCTTGTCACAGTCTCCGCTCCAAGACAAGACGGAATCTGACAAGTACAGACTTGTGTTGATGGGCGCTCGATTTCTATTGGTGGTACACTTGCATGTGATCAGGCTCAGGCGGTAAAGGTAGAGCATGTCTTGATGTAGACGCGGTGCTGATACCAGGCAAAGAGACGCAACGTGCGCACCCCAAGAGGCTTGTCGCAAGACCCAGACAGGCGCAATGTGATTGTGCCAGCTCCATAAGGGATCGAGTTGTGGAACAGCCTGGTGCAAGTACATCCCTCTGCGTATCAAAGTAACAGCAACAACGAAGCGCACACAGCCAGGGAGACGTCCGCCTTGTGGACAGTCCCCAGGCACACATGTTATACAGAAGCCTGAACAGTTGGAACCTGAGGATGCTAAGCGCAATATGGCTTAGATCAGGGCAAAGCCTCAGTGGCGTTGCCGTGGCGCAGTTGAGCCCTGCTAGCCTCGCCCCCGATCTGCACGATAGGCAGAACCGACACTCAATAGCAACTTCAGACTATGGCACCTTCTATCTTCTCTCCTTTTCTCAGCTTCAACAGTTTCTGAGAAGTCTTCCATAGCGACGTAACGGAAGCGGACGCTGAGGGCCTCCGCGCTTCATTGCGCTCGGATGGGGGTCTGCACTGCCCCCTTCCAAGACCGCCGGGCTCTTGTCCCCCCGCGCATCTCGGTATCAACGCCGTTAGTCTCTCAAAACATCAAATCTCGCCCTCCTTGGCGGCAGGCTTCAGCTCGACTATGGAAGTGACGTACGGAGAAGGCTGGGTTCTCGTAGATTCGACCAAGTCTGCAACGCGTAGATGTCGTCTGCCCTGTGAAGGCGAAAAGGGCTGCGGAATCATCGATCCTTAGGGGACCACCAACTGCCAAGTGTGGCTCTGGCAGGAGGTGTATCATATCCGCAAAATGATATTCCGCACCTAGCGCGTGGCAGTCTTGGATATGGCCCACACTTACACAGCCCTCTTCCTGGGTATATGGCGGCTTTAGATGCGTCCTCCTCCTCGTTACAGTCCTCCTTTTATCCCCTTGTCACATAGAATTTGGAACTTGAAGAACGACTATCGAGTACATCTCCCTAGCGACATCTTTGTCTTATCATTATTTTATTAAAGATGGAGACCGGCAAGCTTGCCCCTCCGACACTACAGATTAACACGCGACAGCGTGCTCTCAGTCAGGCCGATACGGTAACTTCGCAAACATCAGACCCTTTCCGGACGCCGATATCACCAAGTAATGCGTCCACGAGCGGTGCATCTACTGTAGTGGCAGACTACGATGCAGCGTTACAACAGGAGTTGCGCGCCGAGGCTGCCGCCGACACGAATAATCCGTTTGCATTTACCCCGTCACAACTCAGCAAACTATTGAACCCCAAGTCACTTCCTGTTTATCACGCCCTAGGCGGCATTCATGGCATCGCAGCCGGCCTACAATCAGATCTACGCTCTGGTCTGAGTGCCGACGAATCGACAGTTCCGCGCCACATCTCCTTTGACGAAGCAACGAATCCACAGACCCCTACAAAAGAAAAAGAATCATGTCGACCGCCAAGCGACGGGAAGCCTTTCGAAGATCGCATTCGCATACACGGACGGAACGTACTACCGCTAAAGAAGGTCACTCCTCTATGGAAACTTGTCTGGAATGCTTACAATGACACGGTGTTAATCGTTCTCACGGTTGCAGCGGCGATATCGTTAGCACTTGGACTCTATGAGACGTTTGGCGAAGAACATCCACCAGGATCCCCCACACCCGTCAGCTGGGTTGAGGGTTGCGCAATCGTAATAGCTATCGTAATCGTCGTACTCGTCACAGCAGTAAACGATTGGCAAAAAGAACAGGCTTTTGCAAAGCTCAACGCAAGGAAAGAACAACGGGATATCAAAGTCACACGCTCTGGAAAGATTGCCATGATCAGCATCTATGATGTCCTCGCCGGAGATATCATTCACTTGGAGCCCGGCGATGTCATCCCAGTCGACGGAATTTTTGTCGATGGCTCTGACGTCAAGTGCGACGAGTCTTCTGCCACAGGAGAGTCTGACGCCATGCGAAAGACACCGGGTGCCATTGTTATGAAAGCGTTGGAGTCTGGCCATTCCACCAAGAACCTCGACCCCTTTGTCATCTCTGGTGCAAAGGTCCTGGAAGGCGTCGGTACTTTCATGGCAACCTCTGTCGGAGAGAACAGTAGTTTCGGCCGTATCATGATGTCCGTTCGGGTTGAGATCGAGTCCACTCCGCTGCAAGAGAAGCTCGGTGGGCTTGCTATGGCTATAGCTAAGCTTGGAACTGCAGCTGCAGGCATTCTTTTCTTCGTCCTCCTTTTCCGCTTTGTTGGTGGACTCTCTGGCGACACTCGGTCTGCGGCCGCGAAAGGCTCCGCCTTCATGGACATTCTCATTGTGGCCGTTACCGTTATTGTGGTAGCAGTTCCTGAAGGCCTTCCTCTAGCCGTCACGCTGGCTCTGGCGTTTGCGACAACAAAGATGCTGAAAGAGAACAATCTTGTGAGAATATTGCGGGCGTGTGAGACTATGGGAAATGCCACAGCTATCTGCTCAGATAAGACCGGTACTTTGGTAAGTGCCACGCATCGACTGAAAATGACAAACTCCTAACATATCTGCAGACAACCAATCGAATGACTGTCGTTGCTGGCACCTTCGGCACCACCAGTTTCGTGCGCGATGATGCCAAGTCTGAAAAGGACCAAACAGTATCAGCATGGGCATCGCAAATCTCCCCTGCTGCGAAGAAGCTTCTCATCCAATCTATCGCCATCAACTCGACAGCTTTCGAGGGCCTCGAGGACGGTAAGCCGGTCTTTGTCGGTTCCAAGACTGAGACCGCGTTGCTTGAGCTCGCCAAGGACCATCTCGGACTTGTCTCGTTGTCGGAGATCCGAGACAACGAGCAGGTCGTACACATGTTCCCCTTCGACTCAAGCAAGAAGTGCATGGGTGCCGTTGTCAAGCTTCAGAACGGCCACTACCGCCTTGTCGTCAAAGGTGCATCCGAGATTCTCCTAGGCTTTGCCTCCACATCTGCGAATTTCGATACACTAGAAACTGAGCCGCTGTCCGATCAGCATCGCCAGGTACTGAACGATGCGATTGACGATTATGCGACGCGGTCTCTCAGGACCATTGGACTAGTGTACCGCGACTTTGAGCAATGGCCGCCGGCCAACGCCGCGCTTACCGAAGGTGGCAGTGTCGACTTCGCCTCCCTGCTGCGCGATCTTACATTCTTCGGTCTAGTCGGAATCCAGGACCCCGTACGCCCCGGTGTGCCTGAGGCAGTTCGCAAGGCACAAAAGGCCGGTGTCACAGTCAGGATGGTCACGGGTGATAACATGCAAACTGCACGAGCCATTGCAACTGAATGCCTTATCTACACGGAGGGTGGCTTGATTATGGAAGGACCAGACTTCCGCCGCCTCACTGATGAACAACTCGATGAGGTACTGCCGCGATTGCAGGTACTCGCCCGGTCGTCGCCTGAAGACAAGCGCATCCTTGTTCAGCGTCTCAAGACTCTTGGCGAAATTGTGGCTGTGACCGGAGATGGTACTAATGACGCTCCGGCATTGAAGGCCGCCAACGTTGGCTTTTCTATGGTCTCTGGCACTGAGGTTGCCAAGGAAGCCTCTTCGATCATTCTCATGGATGACAACTTTGCGTCCATCATTACCGCGTTGATGTGGGGTCGGGCTGTCAACGACGCCGTGCAAAAGTTCCTTCAAGTAAGTCACACAAAGCCTTTCCCTTCAATTCGGTCAACTGACGTTAGTAGTTCCAAATCACCGTGAACATCACTGCGGTAGTACTCACATTCGTGACTGCCGTCTACGATGATGAGATGAGGCCTGCCCTCCGAGCTGTACAGCTCCTCTGGGTTAACTTGATCATGGATACCTTTGCAGCGCTTGCACTTGCTACCGACCCACCGAACGAAAAGATTCTCGATCGTCCACCACAGGGCAAAGGCCCTCTTATCACAACGACGATGTGGAAGCAGATCACCGGACAAAACATCTACAAGATTACAGTTATCCTAGTGCTATACTTTGCTGGCGGCGATCTTCTTGGATACGACCTTTCCGATCCTAATAAGCAACTCGAGCTCGACACTGTCATCTTCAACGCTTTTGTCTGGATGCAAATCTTCAACATATTTAACAACAGACGTCTCGACAACAAGCTCAACGTGCTCGAGGGAGTCCTGAGAAACTGGTTCTTTATCGGCATCGTTGTATTGATCATTGGTCTGCAGGTCCTCATCGTTTTCGTTGGTGGGCGCGCGTTCCAAATCAAACCGGGAGGTATTGATGGCACCCAATGGGCCGTTAGCATCGTCGTGGGCTTTGTCTGTATTCCATGGGCAGTATTGATCAGGTACTTTCCAGATGAGTGGTTTGCTGCTGCCGCGCACGTTGTGGGCATGCCGTTTGTTGTCGTGTACAGGTGGTGCTGTAAGGGATGGAGCAAGGTCAAGGGCCTGTTCACTGCAAGACGGAAGAAAAGCGAGGAGAGTGAAGCTGAGGCTGGTACCGCGCCAGCGATTGTTGTCG
>JAESFQ010000686.1_pt1 | contig 12423 bp, 10 predicted proteins | sample 9269431 | NCBI WGS metagenome assembly JAESFQ01 (sample SAMN14502588, study PRJNA617103) | algae metagenome | isolation source: Plectolyngbya sp. WJT66-NPBG17 and co-occurring heterotrophs from well... | place: USA: Mojave Desert, Joshua Tree National Park, California | collected 2006-08-06
ATCCAGAACATCCAATCTAGATAGTTAGAGCACCAGTACGTAATCATTAGCTTAGAGATCCTTTCGTGAAGCGGCAAGAAACATCAGTTCGAATAACCCACATCACCAGTGTGTTGACGAGGGCACCATTACATTCAAATGCTTTCCATGTATATACTCCTTGCATTGTTTGAAACTGCCGCTAACTCCTGGGTATGATCCTCCGCCCGCAGCTCTAGGTGAAGGCCTGGTATCATTGCTATTACTTACCCGTGCCACGCACTACTTCACTGGACACTTCACTCGCCCACACTACACATACTCACTTGTATTGACTCGCAAGATTCATCCTTCTACGCATCTCCTCTCCTGCAGTGGGTGCCCGCTCGTCTAAACTCGGATCAAGGCTCATGCGCTGATGGTCAAGCTCGCCCACACGAGGTACGGCATCCGAAGCCTGAGCAGCAAGGAACGGTGATGGTGGAAGGTCTGCAAGATTGTTGGTAGTTTGTATACCATGCATGAGTGCGGGATCGACAGGCATGTCAAAGCCGTTGTCCTGGGTGTACTGTGGATAGATCGTGCCCGGGTGTTGTGCGGCTTCGAGTTGTAACTGGCCATTCGGCGAGGCTGAGCGAGGTGGTGGTTGCGTTGGTGAGAACAAGCTCGGCGGAGTTGGCGTCAGATTTGGCTGCGTAGCACCTGATGACAAGAAACTGGACCCCGACCTTGCCTCTGCCCGCGCTTGGTTCTGGCCCTGGCGCATAGCTGAAAGACCTTTGTTCATCTCGCTGCACTCTGGACAATTGCGAATGACCTGACTGACAGTCTCCTTTATGCGAACCCAATGGTAGAGTTCTGCAATAGCCGCCGTAGTCTTGTTGATGCCCCCGTGGTACTTGTGATGGATCTCGCGAGCAATGTCGTACTGCTGCTTAGGATCCGCAATGACCTCCTTGCCCTTGAGCCACAGCTTCTCAGGCTCATCACCTTCTCCGGGCGTGAGCTTGTAATGCGTCGCCGCACTACGGAGACGGCTCTTCTCTGCTCGATCTGCACCATTCGGGTACTTTCCATTCTTGAGATAGAAGCGAATCTTATCGAAGCGCTCCTCGGACACAAACTCGTCATCTTGACCCAGATCTCGGCCGTATATAATGGCATCGACTAGCTCGCCAGGATACGACTTTAGGTTGCCGCAACCCTTGACGCGGCCGATCCGCTTGAAGCCGAGGGCGTCCCATATGCGACAGGACGCGACGTTGGTTTCGTAGACGAGGTTGAAGACGGAGTATGTGTATCCCTGAGCATGTTAGCGCACGCGATGCGACCTTCTTTGGCGATTCTCACAAGCTTTGGGGCCCAGTCCAGATAAGTCTCGCCCATCAAGCGGCCAACACCTCGGTTGCGCGACGCATCCGTGACCAGAAACCCGCCATTGCAGACATGGCTCGACCGTCCTGGGTAATTGGGCTTGATATAGAAGCTACCCAGACATTCCCTCTCCCAGTCGCAACCTCTCCGCGCCATCTCGTGTAGTTCCCGACCATCCTGGATCTCACCCAGAAGCATGATCGCACCGAAGACGCCGAACCAGTACGGACCAAACGCTTCGAGTGTCAGCGGCTCCACCATGGGATATGTATCGCCCTTCTCAATCTCGCGACCTAGTTGATCGCAGAGATATGCCAGTAACGTGAGGGGCACTTGGTTCGGCGCAGAGAAGGGTATAATCGTTGCGGTAGTTACACGGTCGCGCAGAATGACTTGGCATGGTGCAATGCCTACAGGTAGCGGGCCACCAGGTGGAGGGTACGGTACGTCGCCAGAGGTCCTATAGATTACCGGCGCGGTAGGATCATCCAGCATGGCGGGCATGATGGACGGCGGGCTGATCTATGACATATTAGCATCGCAGGCATGTAATATTAACCTCCACATTGTGAGCGAAAAATGTTTGCAACAGCGCGACTCAGGCGCCATGCTGGCGAAGCACGACGTATGGACTCGGTATGCAATGACGACGCTGGTGAATGACTTACGGAGCAGTGCCTGGGGGGCCCTAGGAATAGTCAAGCAGGATGAGAGATACTGCCGTGATGTGGTGCTCGCGGTGCGTGCCCAGCGAGATCAGCGAACCTACACTAGCGTCCTTCTTTTGGCCAGCGAATCACAGAGCAATCACACATAGGCCACAGTTTTGTCATGCGTACAGGGCGATTTATACCTAGGTATGTGCTGTCTGACGGGACTTTAGCTTCATAATAGATACACGAGAGACTCTTAGGTCTTCAAGGTCTGAAACCATGTAAAAATCAATGGCATTCAACATATGCAGTGATGAACAACAGACATGTGCACAGAATTTTGAGACGGATATCTATTCAGTGGACATTGCAAAGCGCTACAGACGCCTACGCTATGGACATAGACTTCCCAATGAGACGGTGACATTTCTACGAAAAACAATAGGGGAAGAACATTTGCTGGATATCAATTGACATTTTGTAAAGAAAAAAGCTTTCATGTGCAATATACATTGAAAGGTATTATGTAAAAGATCCTTCATACGCAAGCACACACATGCTCCTTTCTCAACATCACTCTCTCGCTACACGACAATCATCTAGCACCACCTTACATCTCAGAGTACAGGAAGTTGCCGTGTTCGTCAACGTACTCAATGGTCTGCTTGGTGACGCAGTAACCCTCCTCCTCCCAAGGCATGGATGGGTAAGGGAAGATTCCGTTGCTGGGGCTCTGGGGCATGGAGCCGTCGCTGCTGGGCTCATCGTAACCTTCGCCATCGGGCAGAGGAATGTCGAGGGCGGTGGGGACATACTTGAAGGGCTTGCCAGCAGGAAGGTGCGCGGTGGCGCCCTCAAGAACCTCGTAAGGAGCGCTCAAGTCGGGAAGCTCGTCATCAGAGGCAGCGGGCTTGGCCTTGTTGCACTTGACACTAATGTGGAAGTTGGGGAGGCTGCTAGCATCGATCTCGCCGTCGATGCCAACGACCTTGTAGTAGAGGTTCTCCTTGAGGTAAGGCTCGACGTGTTCAGGACGTAGGGACTCGAGCTCGCCGGAGGCTTCCTTGCCCTGGAGGCAGGTGGTCAAAGGAAGAGCACCCTCAGTCATAACAGCCTGGGAGGCATTGGCACCACCTTGCATCATACCACCGAGGATACCGTAGGAACCAACATAGCTGGGGTCCTGAGTGTAGTCGGTGGACGGGTCATAGTCGGCTTCGGTGTTGTTGCTGTAAGGAGAAGTACCAGTGCTGATAGGAACAACGGCAGAGGCAGTGGAGTTGGCAACCGGGTAAGGCGCAGTGGAGTTCGAGGTGGAGTTGTTGCCGGGCTTGCCAACAAAGCAGTGAACAGTGTAAGATCCCTGGAGCGCGTACTTGTCGGCAATGACAGAAAGAACAGTGTTGTAGTCACCCTCCTTGATGGGACGTCCGAGGTACTGGCCGGTCTCCGATTTGTCATCGGCACGCTTGGTAAGAGTCCTCTGGCCGGCACCGTAGAGCTGAGTGACGGCGCGAGCAACCTGCTGGTAGGAACGGTCGCTGGTCTCAGGGTAGAAGTATCCGAGGGTACGGGTCTCCTTAACATCTACCGAGGTGAAGTAGTTGCCAGCAATGTCCTTGGTGAAAGGCTTGAGAGGAGAGTACTGGTTCTTGGGTTCACCCTGGTTCCACTGTGCCATAGGACGCATGACGTTACCGTTAGAGACATAAGTGTTGGGGGTGATGAGCTGGTACATGGCGAGGAGACGGTCAACATTGGTGTGGTGGAGCCAGAAGAGGGGGTCGAAAGCCGAGACATCGAGGTAGTACATGTGGCCACCGGACTCGCCACCAGCAGTGTTGTGGATAGCATCGTGGACGGACTCGAAGCTGTCAACACCACCGCCGCTCAAATCGGTGCGAACACCAATGGCGGAAGTGCTAGCAGCGCCCCAGTTGGCCTTGCTGGCGAACAAAGCAAACACACGGTCACGGAGAGAGACGCGAAGGGAGTTGAAGCGAGCGTTCATCTCGTTGTTGTTGCTGCGGGTAGGGCCAGCAACCGGGCGGCGGAGCGTCTCAGGCCAGCTGTTCCATGGGCCTCCACCCATCTCAGACGGAAGCGAGCTGCCGAAGCTGTACTTGTACAACGGGTTGGGGATGGTGACGGTGCCCTGGGGCTTGGTGACAGTGACAGTTTGGTCGCGCATCTGTGAAGGAACGGTAGAGCCGCCTTGTCCTGGGTCCATGGCCCAGTCCCAGTATGGCATACGGAGAGTGGCCGCGGCGTTCCTCCATCGCTGCTGTTGGTTGGAGGGGAAAGTGGCGATGACCTCCAAGACTGCCTGGTACCATGCTTGCTGCGAATTGTTAGTGTGTGTTTTAGCGTCCGTACTGGACTACATACCTCGTAAATAGCAAGGTAGGGCCTGTGCCAGGAACCGAAAAGAGACTGTCCGTGAGGGCAGAAACCTTGCTGGTTCAAGAGAGGTGTAGGGAAGTTGTTCCAGGACTGGAAAGGACGACCGTGAACACCAGAGACTTGGTAGTAGGACAGCCTGTCGTTCTTGCTCTTGGCCATGAACCTCTCCATACCTAGGAGGTACAGGTTCCACTGGTCGGCGTTGCGCGCCAACGTGCGGATCTCAAGGCGAGGAGAAGCAGTCCTGCCGCCATTGCACTGGCCGTTGGAGGCAGTGCCAGAGCTGCACACACCAGTGATGGCGGTGAAGCCTTGCGACTGACGCTTGGTGAGTTCACCCTCGATCTCGTTGATGTGGGCCTCAATGGCAGCGTCGGCGGCGCGAGCTGGGTGTGCGTGATGGTGGGAACCATGCTGGAAAGCGACAGTGAACTGGAGAACAGACAACAGGGCGACGAGCATTGTCATCATGCTGGCGGGTTTGCTGAAGTTGGCCATCTTGAAGAAAGTAGTGGGTGCTTGTTGTGTATGGTTGAAGGACCAGAAGGGCCACGAGTCTGAAATGGAGTGGACTCGAAGAACCTGAAGAAGGAAGAACTATTAAAACCGATGCTAAAGAGCGTAACGACCTTTGGATCAAGCCCGAAGGTCTGTAAAGAAAACGTGTGCTGTAGAGACCTCGACGTCAAAGAACGAGGAATCAGAGTTGCGGCGTAACCGGAGCAGGGGCGGGCAAGTGGCAGGGTCATATAGCGAAGTATGCTATTCCCAGTCCATGCTCAGCTTGGTTTACGCCCATGCTGCTGGTCGCGTTTTTGGACACGAAGCGGTTGAGCCTGGACCGGGGGGCATATCGTATTCGTGGCGGCGTCGGTAGGGAGGCGAGGCGATTGGGTGGATGATGGCAGCTGTGGGGAGGTGAAGCGCCCCTGTTGGGCCCGAAACGTCTAAAGACAACTGATCCGCGCCGCCTTCCCCTGACTTAGCTGGATGCGGGCAAGACGTCGCACGCTGGGGCCGTTGTAGGCTGATGATTTGGGAGCCTACTGGCGCCAGCGTGCGCCTCTCAGGCATCTCGCCTTGGGGTCGCTCGCTGTTGTATCGCTACCATGGGAGATGGGATGACGGATTGGCCTCCCTATCATCGTGCGACCTGCCCACTCGACCGTGAACCACCTGAAGTACCGCGTGCGCGCGTCGCACCCATCAACGAGTCGTTCTTCCGAGCGGGAAAAAAACGCATTTCGGCTGTAGAGCCTGTATGGGAGGCTAGCACAGCCACGCCGACGCCTCAGGCACGCTCCTGATGAAGCACCATTCGCGGTCCACAAGAGGACCGGTACTTTCACCATGTGCATCCACTCTTCGCATCTTTTGATTGCGCTGCACGCATACCCCATGCAAGGACACGCGCCATCATGGTGCAGCTGAACTCACTACGGCCTTGTCAATGCATGTCCTCATCTTGCAGCGCCGCCCATTGTCCGCATGAGGAGGATTTGCTGCTGCTATGCACGTTATGCGTACACTACCCAGCAGAAGGACATCCTGAGGCCGGGTCGCTCACTGCCTTCCTCGGCTGCTCGCTTGTTGGTTGATCTTATGCAGGCACACGCCAGGCCGTGTTTCACCACACCATGGATGACCATCCACATGTCGGGACTGTCGTCCACATGGTTGTTTCAACTCTTCTATTTTCCGCATATTGCCAGTGCTTGAATCAACTCAAGCTTTCCACCTGTGGAGATGTTCTATCGATATCGCCCCTCAACGAGTGCTCCTCCTGTGGAGTTACGATTAGGAACGTAGATGGCGGGTCTCTTGAAATCCAGAAGCATGGTTAGGTGGGTGTTTGCTCGGTTCGGTCGGTGCGCTGCATGCCCAGGACTCGCGGCGGCGCGGCAATAACGCCTGTGGTCAGACCCACGGTATGTCGAGTAAGATGCGAGGATGGATCCCTCTCCACAGGCGAGCGTCAGGTCCACCACGAGGGCAGAGGGACGTCGCCGAGAATAAGCGGTTCGACGCAACACGCAACACGCAACTCAATCCACTCGGCTTTTGTAATGACATCGTTTCCCTTGCTCGTAAAAGGTCTTCTATTTTTATTCGCCTGACCCCATTACTGTTCAACACCAGCCAGAGCTCTTGCCATTGGCGCTCTCGTCTGCTTACCCTTCTGTTGCGAAACGTCGTCTTACTGGCGTTCGCTTGACCAACCACATAATCGCCCTCCTGGGGGCTGTCATCTTTCTTGGCTGTACGCAGCTCCATGGTCTACATGTTTCCCAATGTCTCGGGCTGTGACCTACGTCGCTGCCAATTAAGCAGGAGTATGGCGCGGCTCATGTTGACAAACGGTGCAGTGTTATGAAGCAGGTACGAGTAATTAAAATAGAACGGCACGGCAGTGTCGGGGCATCTCTGCTTTGACTGAGCAACGTGTTCGAAAGCTGGTCTTATGGCGATGCCATATCAAAGGCAAAGGCGTAAAGACTTGGCAGACTAATGCACTAATTAGAAGATACGACGTGCAACAAATCAATCCCGAGTATGTCTTGTTTTATGCCATTTCAAGATAGGGGACACAGTACAACCCTCATCACACAAGGTTACTTGGAGGTGTTGCACTACCCACATTAGCACAGCTACTGCTCACCATACGACTCATTGTCCCGTCTCTTTCTTCCTATCTTCTGATGTCCTCTACCCAGACACATCCTTCCCAACACCACCACACCTCTTCCTTTCCTCTTCCCGTATAGCATAGCACATGTCACGTTCATGCTCAGATGAGGGAATAGAAAACACGAGGTATCATATTGAAATCCGCGCATGACGCTACAAAACACATGACATCTGCAGAAAACAAAGAAAGTGGGTATATAACCAATATACACTGTATAGCTCCCAACCCAGTCCATTGCAATCCATTCGTCGTTGTCATCATCCCTATTTAATTGACTCCACAATACAGACCAGTCAGTCCCTCTAATAAGTTGGCAATTACTGAAAGGCTCCTCTAATCTTAGCATAAAGCTCAGTGTCTAGGAAATTGTAGTTCGGATCGCTAAAGCAAAACGGCGCTCGGAGTAACGTCTCAGCTGTAGGACGCTCCATGGGATCAATCGTAAAGCAGTCATACATGAAGCTCAAGCCTTCTACTCCAATCACCCTGGACACATCTTCGGGGATAGGAGGAGCTTGATTCAAGCTACCCAGCTTGTAAATGGCGCCGATAGCTTCTTCCTTTGACCATGGACGTTTACCAGCAAACATTTCGAGAACCACGCAACCCAGAGACCAGATGTCGACTTTGGCTGAATAACCTTGGCCTTGAGAGCGGATAACTTCGGGGGCCATCCAGAAGACGGAGCCTTGCATGCTGTTTGTTACATCATTGCCGTAGATATTGTCGCTCTTCTTGGAGATGCCAAAGTCGGAGATCTTGCACGTGCCGTCGAGGTCGAGCAAGATGTTGTCAGCTTTAAGGTCGCGATGCAAGATACCTTCCCGATGAAGGTATGAGAGACCGAGCAGCGTCTGTCGTGTGAGCGAAGAGACGACAGACTCTTCAAACTTTCCGTGCTTGCGGATGCACGATCCTACACTTCCACCAGAAATGTACTCGAGGAAGATGGAGATGCTGTACTCTTTGCGCTCGCAACCGAGATACTGCACAATGTTGGGGTGATCGAGATGTTGCATAGTATCAATTTCCTGGTCAAGACTCTTGACAAGTTCCTTGATCTTGTCTTTGTCTGAACCAGCGGCTTTGGCGTTGACTTCGACTTGTTTGACGGCGATAAGCTCTCCAGTGGTAATGTTCATACCGAGGTACACGCGACCGAATGTACCTTTGCCAATGAGTTGGCCTTTCATCCATTTGAATGTTGGCTGCCGCGATGGAACACTTGGCAGATGATCTTGGGGTATCGTCTCCATAACGAGGCGTGAACCGCGTTGAGGTCGCACTTGCTCGGTCCTGGCGTTGAACATCTTCGTCGACTTTCGCCTGACAATGTCGCCGCCATTGCGTAAAGTAGCAACCCGCGATGGACCGGCACCAGCATGTGCCTGACCTGGGAGTGGTCTCTTGTCGAGTGGCTGGTATTGCGACTTCACTACTTCACGAATGGACTTTGTACGGCCCAGGCCAGCGCCTGATTTCCTCAGATTGCGTTGCGCGATACTCTGCAGGCCAGCACCGCCTCGAGTGAGAGGCTGATTGACAGGAGCGAGCTCGACGGGTGCAGCCTGGGTGTCGTTGGCTGAATCCATGGCACCATCCGCTTCCTCTTCCTCAAGCATCGGTTGATCGAGATTGACGTTCGGGAAGAGCTCGTCGAGGTGTTCCACAAGGGCTTCAGCTGGCGGACGATTTGCCCAAACATCGCTAGCGAATGATTCGCGGCGCGAAAACTTGTTCGTATCGTTCGGAGAGTCGGTCCACGTTGCGGATGCAGCCGATTCGGGGTGAAAGTCGCTTGGCTGTGAGTCGCGGTCACCGGCTGCGCTCTGCTCAGACTTTTCCGTGACCTGCGCTAGCGAGTTCTTTGATCGCTGTGTCTTAAGTGTAAGGTTTGGCCGTTGGCTGCGGGAGTTGGTTCGAGCAATGGGTGTGCTCTTCGCAGGTGTGGGTGGACCAGCTCGTCCTGCAAGCGGTGCAGCGAATAAGCCGTCGTCAGAATCATCGTCGTCAGAGTCCATAGGCTCAAGGTTTGGAGACTTTGTGATGAACGACACTCGTGCTTCCTCGAAATCGTGAGTGGGGCCATATACCGACACCCTTGATGGTTCTCTGCTCAAAGTGGGCTCTGAAGCTTGCGCTGTGTGGGGGCTTCGGTTCGCCGAGCGAGATCGCTCGTCTCTCGATCGCGGTGCTGTTGAATCAGGCATCGCTAGGGCGAGGTCTGGCCTCTCGTTTGCCGTGTCGTCTCGGAAGGCTTCCACATAGTCAGGTATCCTGAAAGGTATATTGCCCTTGCTCATTGTGAGCTCGCCGGGACTGCGAGGTGACCCACCTGGACTGTTCCTGCCAGAGCCGGATCTGGCTGCAAACCCGTTATCCTGCAATATCTGTTGCGATGGCCGAATACTTTCAGGTGAGCCTTCGATGTTTGACGGTGGTTGTGGACCCTTTGGCGGTGCTCGATTCGCTGCTCCTATACCTGCTCCAAGATTACCAGCGCCGATAATGGCAGCAGCAATGCCTCCTAGTCCGCTTGCACCCTGTGGAATGGCTTTGCGCTTCTCTGATTGTGACTCTGTTGATCTTCGTTTGGTCTGACCATCATCACTCTCGGGCCATGAGCCGCGGTTTTTGGCTCTTGACAATGAATTAGCCTTCAACAGCGTATTCGTATCGGCTGGTACTGGTGGTGGCTCTCTTAGCGGGACGAGCTGCTTAGGCTTAGCATCAAATGGTTTCTTCACATCCTCATAAGGAGAAGCGCGGGGTTCATCAAAGTCAACAATGCGTTGACTGCGATAGCTGAGATTGTCGCTTGAAGTAGGGTTTAGGTCAGGGCTGTGTCCGTTGATTTTCTGGAAACGGCTCCTCAAATATTCGTCCTGTTTCCGCTTAGTTTCCTTACGGTGCTCTTCGGCAGCAGCTTCAAGTAGCTTCCGTCGTTCCTCTTCAGCTAAGTCGTCACGGGGTTCCCAAGCTGAATCTGGAGGCCTGTCACCTGGGTTGTTTGGCACAGATTCAGCCTTCTCAGCCATCTTGCGGAGAGCTGCACTTCTATCTGGGACTAGCGTGGACTCTCCTGACTTTCCGCCTGGAGAGTCTAGTTGTGAGTCGGCGTTCAGTCGGGAATATGCATCCTCGTCGATAGACCTAGGACCTGTATGGGGCAGCGAAACTCCCAATCCGGCAGAGGGAGGTACAGTTCCCTCTTGAGGTATCTTGACAAAAATCTTGAGCTCTCCGACTCGATTCCCATATTGTGACCGAGCCTTCAACAGCTTGGAGTCTGATAGAGGGCGATCGTGCTCTTGTTGCCCAGGAAGTGTGAGATGCAGCTCTACACCAGGTATCTGGCTCAGACCCTGACTGAGCTCCTCACAGCACACCGCTCGTAGAGATGCTGCTGACTCTACATTGGTGATGTCAATGAGCCGGTAGTTCCAGCCGTCTGGTGTGACGAAAGCGTATTTGCGGTCTTCTCTTCCCGATGTGCGCGCGCGCCCTGCTGCTCGATTATCGGAGTCTGTCTGAGCTGATCGTCTCGAAGGGGGTCGTTCGTTCAAAGACGTCTCGCTGGAATTCATGCCAGATTTCCCAAACAGAGATCCACTTGGATGCGTACGATGACTTGCCGGACTGGTGGGCGAGTCAAGACTGGTGTCATCGGGAGACGGGTGGCTCTCCTTCTTCCGCCCGCCCATGATCTTCTTGAAGAACCCCTTCTCATGATCTTTAGCGCTGCTTGGCGCCTCCATGTCGTATCTTGCTAATCCGGTGCCCGGCCGTGAGCCTTCGTAGCCGTTTTTGCGATTTTCATTGCGACTCTCAGAGCGATTCTCGAACGACCTGCCGGAAGGGGGACCCGAGCCGGTGTTTGCAAAGGTGGAATTGATCGATTCGGTACTGTTGACGCGATTATGAGGAGAGTAGTAACGCGATCCATTGCTGTTCAGACCCGCGCTGAGCTGCCCGCCATTGGTCGCCAAACGGGCTGACGGTAGAGCTGGACTTTGCTGCGGACTTCCTTGGCGATAGTTTGTCGCACCCAATGAAGATGGTGCAAAATCCGAGGATGCATTTGGGCTGTGGCGTACAGGCTTTGGATCGAGACCCTGTAGAACTTCTCTTGAATAGGGACTGCGTGCAGGTCCTTCCGAGAAGTCTGGAGTAGGACCAAGACCGGGAACGGTGAAATTGCGTTGTTGTGTAGAGATGCGTCTGGGTGGATTCGTGCTGCCACCAGGCGAATGTAGGAGCATTTGGCGACCAGGACTCTCTTCGCCATTGCCGGCGGTGGTTGGGGTTGATCCAAAGTCCATACCTCTGCTGCCAATGTACGGTGAGTTCTCCACAGTGCCCTCTGTTCCGGCGCTCGTCATGCCAGTGTCTGATCGTTGCGGTGGTGCGCGAGGGTTGGCGATTGTGCCTGTCTCAACGATGGAGCGTACAAGTCTGCGAAGCTTGCGACCTTCGTCTCGCTCTCTGTTCTGATCCCATCCAGTCCCGCTTGCTGCGCATTGTTTGGCCAGTTGAGGAAAGATAACCTGATGCATCATAGCTACATTGCCTTTGCTACCATGGCCGCGACCAATGTCCAAAAACTTGGAGCCTTCCAGACCCAATGTCCTGAATGTCTCTTGCCAGTCTCGTGAGAAATTGTTGCTCGCTAACCAATGTTGTACGCGTTCTGCTGGCCAATGCAGAGAGTGGTCGTGTGGAGATATTGGGGTCGTGCCGTTGCTGTCGGACCGGTGGTAGACGCTGCCATGATTCTGGACCATTGGGTTCTGTAGCGTTGCGGTGGGCGGCCCAGACGAGTCGTAGACCTGTGCTCTTTCGGTCGGTATGTTGAGGTGATTGCGACTGCTGGGCGTCGGAGGGACGTTGAAGCCGTTGTTGGAGCCATACTGCACGCTTTGCACACTTTCGAGAAGGCTGCTGGAGAAACCGTGGGCTGAAGTGTCGGTATTGGCAGAATAGTTATCGTCCCTGTAGTAGGGTTCAGGATAGCCTCTCGAGGTGTGCAGCGGGGGTATGCCTACACCAGGTCCGAACGACTCGCCGCCTGGAATGTATGTGGCTGACGTCAACGGCGGCTCGCGCTCATGCTGAATTTGTTGAGGCGGCGGGCCTGGAGGAGGGGGAATGTTGTGAGGGTAGTTGCGGTACTGGCCTGGATCGTAACCGTGCTGCTGGTACTGGGGCCTTGGGGGACCCCAGTTGTTCGCATGCGGGGGCGGCGGGATGGATATGCCACCCAGACTGCCATAGCCCGTGGGCCGTGGAGGCGGCGGGGGGAGCGCAATATGGCCGGCGGGAGTG
>JAESFQ010000687.1_pt1 | contig 12411 bp, 14 predicted proteins | sample 9269431 | NCBI WGS metagenome assembly JAESFQ01 (sample SAMN14502588, study PRJNA617103) | algae metagenome | isolation source: Plectolyngbya sp. WJT66-NPBG17 and co-occurring heterotrophs from well... | place: USA: Mojave Desert, Joshua Tree National Park, California | collected 2006-08-06
GTAATAACGGAGCATGGCAATTTATTGACTGCATAATGTGTTCAACAGAAGCCGAAAAATGTACACTAGATTCATCAGACATGACTAAACAGAAGATACCTGCCAGCTAGACGAACGGAAGTATAATAAACCCGGGTATACGCGCCCATGTTACATCGCTCTGTCATGAACACCGTTATGCGCCGCTCGTAATGACGGCTCGTGGGAACCAAAGGAAAAAAAGGGTGCGACATGAAGCAAGAATATGTACAATGAAGCGAAGATTGAAAAGGCTCTAGGAGGACAAAAGAGACCGTGGAAAACGAAAGCGAAAATCCCGCCTTGATAAATCACAAACTCCATGTGGTATCGCCACTAGATACCACCCATGTCCACTTCTTTGGACAGAAAGTCCGCCTCTTCGAAATCGCTTGGACTTCCTGCGCCGACTCTGCCCTCCATATGTGATGCGTTTTCAAAATCCATATCGATGTCGTCGTCGCTGATGGTTCTCTGTGCTGTTCGTCTCGACTTGGGTTGCGCCACTCGCCTCGCCGGCGGTTGCATGTTCAGGCCTTGAGGCGGTGTCTCACTCAGCGGGCTGACAGGTACCTCGTCGACCTCAACACCCATGCCCATGCCCTTTGTCGGCGACCCGAAGAAGAAGCTTGTTTCCAACGGCCTGACTTCGTCTTCGTCTTGCCATGAGCGTTTCGAAGGATTGTGTGGGCGTTGCGATGTGGTCGAGTAACCGCTGTCGGTAGAGGAATTGGACGAGAAAGGCTGCGTGAAGGATTCGGCCTGGAGCGGGAAGTAATTGGGCGGTGGAGGAGTGCTGCTGGCGCTGTAAAGATGTGGGTTTGTTGTTGGCTGTTCTGCAAATCCTCCAATCTTGTGCAGACCGCAGAACGGCAGTAATTCTCGCTGATGCAGGACTTCGTCTGGTACGGGTTCTCGGGGTGGTTTGACGGCCAAGTTGGGTCTCGACATGGCGGTTTGGATCGAAGGTAGTCCAGATGTTTTGTGTGTCTTGTAGCCTTCCGGCACGCTCTTCCTGACTCTCATGCCGACGCTCAGCAAGTCTGCTTGTACTTGTCCTGGGACGGCAGGAGCGAGTCTCTCCCTATGTTGTTGCTGATGTTGTGCGACTCCCCTTGTGTTTTGGTGTCGCGGTCGGGTAGTCGGATCTAGGCCCCGCAGATCGTCGTTATCCTCGAAATCGTCCCGCACCTCAAAATAGCTCGTGATACTGGGTTGGAATTGTCTCTTGTTGCGGTGTTCTTCTGTCGGCGTGTGGCGAGCTTGCATAGCGGGTGCAAATGTGTGTGTGAGGGAGAAAGAGGGAGAGAGAGGGAGAGAGAGGGAGAAGGTCGGGGGCGGACCAAGGCAGAATTATGCAGTCTCGCTGAGGTGGAGAGGGGATCTTTCTGATGCCGCTTCGATGCACGCTCGAGCCCTTGGGGGCTGAAGACGAACAAGGATCCGGGATGACAGGACGGGTGATCAGTTTAGTTGCTTAACGAGGAACGGCGGGTAGATTTGTTTTTCCTCGTTCAAGCACCGGTGGGGAAGCAGAGGGCGAGAAAAAGCAAGAGCGACAAGGAGTCCTCGAGGGCCTGGGCGGATGACGGCAGTTGATGTAAATGAGGAGTCGCTGATCTTCGTGACGCGACAGGACGGCCGAGCTGCAACCGTGGGAACCAAACGACGATCGTTGACCGGCTTATTCACGCGGTCCCCACTACGGATCGCGCACTCACTATGTAAGCTGTCAATTGTCTGAGATGCGAGGTTGTCTCAACGTGGTGCTGAAACCGCTACATACAGTGTCTCATGAACAATGTCTTAGTGGTACAAAGATACTTGCTTGTCGCGCTCGCGCTTGCGTTTCTAGCGGTTGCTCCGCAACAGTCCAACTTTCTGGACGCTTGTATCGAGCAAACGTAGCTTTTATTCCTATCCGGAAACACAAAAGCGCTATATGTGCAGTGTAGCAGGATAACTTCCCGTGCACCAAACATACCTCGTTCCCGCTCACGCACGCTTACGCAGCCTCTGCTCAACTCCAAGGTGATCGTCCATTGGAGACGGCGATCTGATCTAGACCCAATCCCCCGCAATATCGACGCACAATGCTTCGTTCGAACCACAAGATTGAAGGAGATGCGAATTGAATGCAGAAGAGGCCTTCATTTGACTAATAGTACATTGAATGGAACACCCCTGTTCGTCGTCACATATGGACGACCTAACGCCAGTACACCGGTACGCCTTCCCTCTTAGGACGCGCTTGCTGATAGAGACCCGTAACCCAAATACATCAAATCTCTCGACTTAATACGCGCTTCCAAGCGCTTTCCTACCTCTCTTAGTCAATCCGTCTCGGACTGACGTCACCACTACGATGTAGGCACAGGAACGTTGCCCATCTCAACTTCCTTCCTCTGTTGCCTAGCTGCCCACTTGTCTGCCATCCAAGTAACGATTGTAACAGCCATGCTTGCACCCACAAGCAGGAACACAATGAGGGTTCCGATAAGCGCAAACTTGCTGGCTCCGCATAGTGTCTTGAAATCGCCATTGCCCATGCCAGCCGGCATGGCGATGTCGGCAGGCAAATCTTGATCAAGCGGTTGCGAGTTCTGCATCTTGCAGGTCCATGTCTGAATAGTATCGACTTCGGGGGCGTTGTTATTGAGCATGTGCGCCCAGATCGTCGTGATCAGCGTCAGGAGAAGAGTAGGAAGGAGGGTGGCGAGGGAGAGAAGGGCGCGGAGTGTATATTTCTGGCGAAGGGCGAGCTAATATTCGTTAGTATACAGTTCTCTTGCATGAAAATCTTTGAAATGTCGCTCACCTGAGGGAGGAACGATGCGACCAAAAATGCACCACAGAGAACCAACGTCACAACGGACGACGCGATGAGCGCTTTGGTTCCTTGTACGTCGAAGTGTTCAGGCCACATCGGTGCCCACCAAGGGTTGGTGAGATGTTGCTTGTTGAAAACATCTAGGGTATATGCCGAAGTGCCAAGAATGCAGATGCTGAAGAGGACGACGATGCCGGTGATGATGGCCTGAGCCAAATGGAAAGGAGCGGGGTTGATCTTCATCTTGATTGTAGTCTTTTGTCGAGATGTCTGTTGTTGTTGTTGTTGTATTATGGAAACGCGGAGTATAGGTATAAAGGTGTAAAGATCGGATCGATTATTGGGCGTCAACCAGGAGCACCTCTCTTTCGTAGAATGAAGGACGGATAACGAGACAACGAAAGAACAAGCAAGTACAGAAGGTCTGATATAACCTAAGGCTTCGAGATGGATCTTTGCCTGGGATGGGATGGAAAACAAGTCTGGGGGTGGCACATGCCTTTAAAACGACTTGGTCGCAATTGGGGTTTCACGCTCACAGAACACATCGTGCAGCCCCCTGCAGCCATCTTGAGTTCGCGTCCCGAAATAGACAAACAAGAACAAAGAAAAAACGGTCATTTGCCTTGCCGCTGCGACTATGAGCGGGACTTGGGTTAGCAGAGCCCGTGTGCTGGGTTTGTGGTGGTGTACAGTTATTTGCAGCGCGTAAGCTGCATACCAGTCCTAAAATAGCGATATTAACCAGCATGTAGTCTTGCGGTATTACTGCATGCGTGTATTTAGCAGCCCACACCGTTCATTACGGTTCAATGAGGATGCCGATCATACTGTGCACCAGATACTGTGGCTGTTAGCAGTCCCGCTGGTAGCGAGGTATAGCAAAGCCAGGGCATGAGCGGTTGTAGTGCACTTTCATGCCGTCGAATGAGGGCACAGAAGGACCTAAATGCAGGGTTACCAGAGTGTGAAACGCGAGTGCAGTGCAAGCGCTTCGAGAGTTGAGGTGCAGATGCTAATTCGCGAGACGTGTGGGCGCTTACAAGCCCAGGGCGCTCCCGCGCGATGATTGGCTGTGAGCTTCTGAAGTGAGAAGTGAGATCGTGGGACTGTACGGCCAACGAGAACAGCAGATTTTCCCAGATTATAGAACTAGCACATACTCAGGTGGGCCGACGCGAGTTATCGAACTGTTCAAGGTAATACAATACGTGGGTGGTTATAGGTACCTGCACGGTGCTGCTCGAGTTGGCATAGTCTATGATACGATACATGGATTGATGACCCTAAAACACACACACGCTCGCTGACCAGGACGGTTCCTTTTGCAAGCTGCCATGCTATCCGAGAGCTACAAAACCTCATGAGCGGAGAACCGGCTTGTAAGCGCTATCAAAGTTGACCTGTGAGGCCTCCAAAGCCCCACTTCCGACGCCCTGAGCCTCGCGAGTCTTTCGCCTTACCCTTCTTAGCAGCCTCTAAAGAGTGTTCCTTCTCCCAGTCTTCATCGGCCTTGAACGCGGTGATTGCTTGCTCGAGATTGTAGCTGGCTTGTTCGAGGTAAAGGAGAGCAACGTCGTATCTGTCAAGGGGAGTCAGCTTGTGTATATATATGAGATGTCGAAAGATGACGGCGCTTACTCGGCAACCTTGCATTTGACCATGAACTTCCGTAACTTTGTCTTCTTAATCTCTTCTTCCTCGCCCTCTAGTGGCCTCGGGCTTAGACTAACTCCACCTTTGTAGAACTCTCCGGGTACGAGTATTGTCCTACGCGCCGCTAGTAGGTGGTCCGCATACAAGTTATTCGTTCGGCGCAAAGCGTCGGCGGGTACACCGTATCGAAGCGATAGCGATAAGATCGAGTCGTTGTTCTGGTCAACAAAGTGTAAAACATCAGGCGCATTCTCAGCATCTGCATTCGACTTCTCAGATGGCGGCTGTAGTGCGTTGTGTGCAGAGTACGGTGGTAGTTCGTCGTCGGCTTGCTCGTCTGGTGGCGAATACGTAGGAGGATCGCGGAGTCCTTGTGCTGGTAACGCTGATGGCCCTGTCGCTATCTGGCAATATGGACAATAGTCTTGAAATCTAGGATTGTCCGTCAAGCACCTGGCGCATATAGCGCGGCTACAGCAGTCAAGTCTGCGCTCGAACTGCGACGGCTTCTCGGTCTTCTCATCGTATGTTGGGGGAATAGACGATAGGAGCGCAGCGCAGGTGCAGCATGCTTCAGCCATGATAAAGTAGAAAAGTAGACTATGATGTACTCGAAGACTTCCAGATGTCTAGATGTGCGATCCGTAGGAGATAAAGAGAGGCAAAGTGACTGCCGCTACGTCATGACTAAGACGGTTAGCGATCGCGAGTGCACGTGAAGGCGCGGTAGTATCGTGGTGCTGACTGTGATGGAGCCAAACATTCCAAGACATGAGCTTTCTCTGGTGGAGAGAACATGGTCTTTCTATCTCACGAATGCGAAGTGCTGACAGGACAGTAGGGTGTTGAAGTTTGGTGATGGGAGGCATTGAGCGTGCAAGGGTCCAGTCGTTGCTGCCAAGTCTATCCTCTTAGCGAGGACACAGACCACCACAGCAATTTGCCGGCCAACTCGAACTTTTCGCAACCACCAACCTTCCTTACCGCCCACCGCACCTACACGAGGTATGTCTTTGACCCAAGTGCCCTTCAGAGCCCGGGGATGCAATCGCCGTCGTCCGCAAGGATGAAGGCGACACTGCCTTTCCTCTTCGACAAGAGCTGAAGAACCCTCATGCAAGGGCACTCTCCATGCTCTGGCATCTGGAGGCTAACCACCCACGCGCAGATACCTCAGTCGCCTCCGCCACAGAGAATCTCCCGACAACACCGTCAAAATGGTCAAGACTTCCGTCCTCAACGATGCGCTCAACGCCATCAACAACGCCGAGAAGGCCGGCAAGCGCCAGGTCATGATCCGTCCTTCTTCCAAGGTCATCGTCAAGTTCCTCACCGTCATGCAGCGTCACGGTAGGTCAATTCTTTCTCCTACAGTTCATCCCTCACACGCGCCATTCCCCTGAAGACGTGTATACTGTCGCAAGATGTCCTCCGCTAGCTACCCACACCACCTCTTCGGGCTGATAACTACTCACTGGTCTCGACTCCCTACGACCAATGAGCTTTAAGTGTCCGATATATTAACTGCGGAGGACTTACACGTCTTCGGATCCCTTTCATGACGTCTGATGTTTATTTCGCCGCAACATACACTAATTCTGTTCTTCAGGCTACATTGGCGAGTTCGAGGAGGTCGACGACCACCGCAACGGCAAGATCGTCATCCAGCTCAACGGCCGCATCAACAAGACCGGTGTCATCTCTCCCCGCTACAACGTCCAGCTCCGCGACTTGGAGAAGTGGGTCGTTAAGCTGCTTCCCTCTCGTCAATTCGGTTACATCATCCTTACCACCTCTGCCGGTATCATGGACCACGAGGAGGCCCGCAGGAAGCATGTCGCTGGCAAGATTCTTGGTTTCTTCTACTAGATTGTCTCGGATATATGGTGGTGTGGGATGCAATATACCCCGACTTGGGCAAGCATGTGTTTGGCCGAGTAGCCCATCATGGGAACGTTAAACGAAGAAATGACAAAAGTTCATGACTGGGAGGTTTCGAAGTATGCTCCGTGATGCTCGTGATGTGAACCTTGTTACTAAGCTATTAGATCGCAATGACTGTACGTTCGCTAGTCGCAATGAACGTACTACGTAAACAGACATCACGCTACGTGTACGATGTGATCACTGTCTCAGAGGAACATGTATTGTCATTAAGAACACCTCATTGTCCCATCGGAAATGCACTGGATAAAGAATGAATGAATATGAAGTATTGATATCATTAGCTATTTACAAGACTTGGCCATCAAGTGTGCTGCCCATGAAAATGCCCGCCCTCGCTGCTATTTTTCGTCAACAATCATAAACCGTGAATCATAAGCCTATCATGATGCCTACATCAGAGCATTCCCTCTTTCCCATAAAACCGATCCTTAAACGCCTTTGCTGAAATACCTGCATCTTGACTCGTTACTCATCTTCTGCTCATCTAATCATAGAGATCCATGTCTCCCTCCCCATCATCTAGTTCAGCGACAGCGTCAGACTCGTCATACATTTCCGAATCATCCTCGCTGTCGGTGTGGTTGGGCAATACCATGATGTGACCATCATCCAGTACGACCCTAGCTGTCTCACCGTCCTTGATAGAACCACGAAGGATGAGCACAGCAAGGCGGTTGAGCACCTCCTTCTCGATGAGCCGAGCAAGTGGTCTGGCACCATAGGCTGGTGAGTAACCTGCTGAGCCAAGGTAATCCCTCACTTCTGGCGTCATCTCGATGCGTACATTGCGACCGTTCTGGTTGAGACGCTTCTGGATTTCGCCCAACCTGACGTCGACGATCTTGCGGATCTCGCGCCTGGTAAGACGGTTGAAGATGACGATCGAGGAGATACGGTTCAGGAACTCGGGAAGGAACCAGTTGCGCAGTGCACCCATGACCATTTCCTTGGTGGTGGGGTCAATCTTGCCGTCTGGTGCGTTGGGACGGGAAAGATGTTCGGCACCCAAGTTAGAGGTCATGACGACGATGCAGTTCTTTGCGTCAACGACTCTGCCTTGACCGTCGGTGATACGACCATCATCCATGAGTTGGAGAAGGACGGTGAGAACTTCCTTGGCAGCCTTCTCGACTTCGTCGAACAGGAGGATGGAGAAGGGCTTGCGACGGAGGGCTTCAGTAAGTTGACCTCCAGCGTCGTGACCGACGTAGCCAGGTGGCGCACCGATCATCCTGCTGAGAGAGTGTCGCTCTTGGTATTCAGACATGTCGAATCGAATCATGGCCTTTGCGTCGTCGAACAGGAACTCTGCAAGAGCCTTTGTAAGGAGCGTCTTACCAGTACCGGAAGGACCGCAGAACAAGAAGCTGGGTGGTTGGTTGGGGTTAGCCAGGCCAGAGCGCTGAAGTCGGATGGCGTTCGAGACAGAGACAACAGCCTCCCTCTGACCCACGACAACTTCTTGGAGATGGCGCTCCATGTTGAGAAGCTTGTCCTTCTCTGTGGTCTTGAGTCGAGTGACTGGAATACCAGTCCAGCGAGCGACGATCTCGTTGATCTGATCTGGACCTACAGAGTCGCTCATGAGAGCCTCACCACCACCGCTTGCTTGGTGGGACCACATCTCGGCGTCCGCGCGGGCCTTGTCGCGCTCCAGCTCGCTGATACGCTGCTCGACATCGGGAATAGCATAGTACTTCAGGTCGGAAGCAGTCTGGATGTCGCGCATACGCTCTGCTTCAGCAAGCTTCGTCTTGAGGCCTTCGAGTTTGAGCTTCTGCTCTTGGATGTCTTTGCTGCGACCCTTTTCGCGCTCATACATCTCACGAAGCGGCTTTAGCTCTTCTTCAATGTTGGCAGCCTCTGCGCGCGCCTCCTTCAGACGGACTTGTGATGCTTCGTCCTTCTCTCGGGAAAGTGCGTGAATCTCAATCTGTAGTTGTCGGTGGCGTCGCTCGAGGTTATCAAGCGCTTCGGGTTGTGACTCTCGGGTGACACGGACGGCTGCCGCAGCCTCATCGATAAGGTCGACGGCGGAGTCAGGTAGTCGACGTTGAGTGAGGTATCGGGCAGCGAGGGTCGCAGCTGCGACAATGGCGCCGTCCATGATGGTCACACCGTGATGGGTTTCGTAGCGCTCCTTGAGACCACGAAGAATAGAGATAGTCTCGGGAATGGATGGCTCCTTGACGAGAACTTGTTGGAAACGACGCTCGAATGCAGCGTCCTTCTCGATGTACTTTCGGTACTCGCCCAGGGTTGTCGCACCAATGCAGTGAAGCTGTCCACGAGCCAGCATGGGCTTCAGCAAGTTGGCAGCGTCCATGCCACCCTCTCCGGATGAGCCAGCGCCCATGAGGAGATGGATTTCGTCGACGAACAACACTATCATTTCCTTCGACTCCTCAATCTCCTTCAGAACGCCCTTCATTCGGTCTTCAAACTCTCCGCGGTACTTGCTGCCAGCGACCAAGGCACCGACATCGAGAGAGAGCAATTTGCAGGCTGCGAGGTTGGCCGGTACATCCGCATCGACAATGCGGCGGGCAAGACCTTCGACGACTGTAGTCTTACCAACACCGGGTTCTCCGATGAGGACTGGGTTGTTCTTGGTTCGCCGAGTCAAGATACGAATGACTCTGCGCGTCTCGTCTTCTCGACCAATGACTGGGTCAATCTTACCCTCTCGCGCCATTGCTGTCATGTCGATGGTGAACTTCTTCAAATTCTCGTTCTCCTGCTCGGCATCTGCCGACTTGGAGTCCACCCGCTTTGTGCCTCGAAGTGCTAGGATAGCATTGTCGATTTGCTTGACGTTCGGTACGTTCGACTCGGCGAGGATCCGTTGCATTTGGGGATCCTGGCAGAGGGACTGGATGAGGTGATCGACGGCGATGAAGCTATCCTTTTGTGTCTTGCTCAAGTCTTCTGCAGCGCGAAGCACCTTGGCCATAGCGGGCGAAGGTGAGGTGCGCTCTGGTGGAGGATCTTGGCTTGGTAACCGTACCATGGCCTTTTTGAGATTGCGTTCGAAGAGTTGAGGGTCGCCATTCGCGCGTTCGAGGACTTGCTTGAATAGCGGCGGCGGTGGTACGTCGACTTGGTTCGCCAGATCCTTGGGTGGATCTATGAGCGATACGGCAAGGTGGATAGGTGTGAGTTGTGAGTGCGCATAGCCCTTAGCTAGGTCGAAGCTGTCGGCTAGAGCTTTCGCTGCGCGGTCGGTGTAGGCGTCGAATGAAGTCATTGTGATTCGTGACTATAGCCTTGTGTATTTGGCCCGAAGCCAGAAGTAATAACCGTATGTAGTGAGCTCGTACTCAGGATTCGTGCGTACAATGTGGTAATGTTGGGTATCTCTGGAGAACAAGAGAAGCGTTGCACAAAGGACTCGAGGGATATATATATAGGTTGTTAGCAGTCGTACGCAATTCTTCGCGAACAGTCAGGAAACAGCCAGTGGCATCGTGTGATTTCTCGTCATATGTCGAAGCTAGTCGTGAGTTCTGCCCTGTCGATAGAAGCTTCTGGATCCTCGTACAGGTTTCCGGTCAGGCCAAAAGTTCCCCGCCAATCACGGTTACGTCACTTCAGCAACACCTAACCCGGTTTGTTCTAGATCAGCCGCGTCGGCCCAACTGGTGCCACATCAAACCACGTTCAGCCTAACATCATCGTGATTCCATGGTATGCATTCACTCGAGACAGAGGCGGGTCCAAGAACAGCGTGGCGGGATGTGACTCTTCATGCCTGGCGGCCTAATGTTTGGTTCGAAAGCCTCAGCCCAAGGCATCTGCGACACGTCAGAGAATGGAGATTACTAGCACTGGGCGAAACTTCGCAGAGCAATCGTCCTGTTGAATGGCCAGCATTTTTTCGTGTTTTCGTTGTACTTCTTACTTAACGCATCGCCCCAACACTTCTTCTCCGTATCACGTCTCACAAATGGTTGGGCGAAAAACATGGACATCACCATCAGCGTGTCCAGGACAACTCAACACCTGCGTGTCGAGCCTTCCATCAAACACAGCACATTCGCCGGTTGCAACATTCGCCAGAATTTCGGGTGGAATCTTGGCAGCGTAAGTGAATTGCTTTTACAACTCGATAACGTCGCCTGATGGGCCTCCAAGGCGTTTGATTAGCTCGGGTTTCTTCTTCTTCTCCCGAAGAAAAGTTGGCGTAATCAAGTTATGCGCAAAGATACATTGCACGGTATACTTGCTTTTCCGGCCCGAGTATGTCCAGGTACAGCGCGTCGGCGAGCGAGCGCTGCGCTGCTTTGGCGGCTCAACAAACCCACACGCGAAGTCAGTCTAATGGAAATGAAAGATATGATGTATTCTACGCCCATGGATAAGCCACTTACCTGAGTATGCTAGGTAGCCCGGCGGCGGCATAAGCAACGCAGAACTGTTCACGAAGACAAGCTTTCATGGCTTTGGACTTGGTGGCACTGCAGCGTCTTCATCATGTTGAGTCCACAGCTTCAGCGCTGCCTGCGCCGGGTACAAACTCGAGTGACAATTTTTCTTTCTTATATGGTTTGAATATCTCAGGCTGTAAATCAAACAGAATCCCCACTCGGATGGCGTACCGTCCCCTATGCAGCACACGATATTCGGAATTGAAGGCTGTAACCCAAAGAGAAAACGACCCTCATACTCTCGTTAGCACGCTAGGCTGGATTCAGACTTGCTTCATCACCGTTTCACTGTGGGTCTACTCACCGTCGAAGGTGCACTGGGGTCCACAGCAATTGTTGTGACCTTCAGGCTTTCGTCTCGCCTGAATTCTCTATCCCCTTTCCACAACTCATGCTCGGCATAGCCGTCTTCTGGTGTACTGGATCTGTCACTCAACCTTGGACAGCTTTTTTGCTCTACTGGACTGTGAGGGTTTTGTTTCTCATGTACAAGATCTATATCTTGCAGCGTATTTACGTAGCATGCGAATGCACGACCTTCCTTGTATGCACTCTAATATTATGGCTGATCTTTTCCGAGAGAAGCAATGTTTTCACCAAGAGCTCTTGCGTAGCTTTTGTATCAACCGGAAGCTTCGTGTTTGTTGTGATGAACTCTCTTGTGCGCACATGCTCGAACTTCCAGCCAACCTACGATGTGGTCTGATTACTTGCACAAGAAATTGGCAGGGGAGATAGGATTGCTTTGTTTGACTAGTCTTGCGTCGCCATACGAGATGTGCCCCACAAAACCCCCAGCCGAACTCTCCACTTCAAAGCATGTGAGTGTGGGGAGTCTTGCGCCTGCTAGCGGAAGAGCTGCCGTTCCCGCAGTAGTAAGGCGGTTTGAGGCGCAGAAATCATCTTCTTATTCGATGTACTCATCCCGCCAGTTGCCGTCGGTGCATATCGGGCAAACATGTACGAATATGGTCAGTGGCGTAAGAGTGCCTGGCGATTCTGTTGAGCTACGGCAGCCCGATGGCACCGCAATAACCGAGATATTCCCCAAACCGTGGGCCATATCCGTCGTTTCTTATGACGGGCCGACGATTGCGCGTCCTTTTCAGTGGATGGCCATTCTGGGATTGGTCGATCCTGGTTGGCTGTGCGGCACGGGTGGTGAGCATAGAAGGGTAGTTCCCGTTTACACCGATGTTGGAATGGCTGGCCATGGTAGTGGCTGCGGTTGTTCTACCCGCACTACTCACACGGCTGGCTTTCTTGTTGGCCAATGGAGAAACTTTTCACATGCTGTTCATGTTGTGTCACGCTGACATGTTTGCTTTCGCAATGAATAGATTGGACAGTAGTAATGACGCAGTGTTCCCAACAGCTGGGCGATCAGTGGCGCATACTACGAACTGTGAGCTAATTCGATCGATGTACGCATCAAAGGTGATACGACGTTCTATCTCGCAAACGCTAGGCCGGAGGTGTTGAATGCAGAGCTCCTGCTGGCTCCAGATTCGTAACAAACCCCAGTACGGTCAG
>JAESFQ010000688.1_pt1 | contig 12389 bp, 13 predicted proteins | sample 9269431 | NCBI WGS metagenome assembly JAESFQ01 (sample SAMN14502588, study PRJNA617103) | algae metagenome | isolation source: Plectolyngbya sp. WJT66-NPBG17 and co-occurring heterotrophs from well... | place: USA: Mojave Desert, Joshua Tree National Park, California | collected 2006-08-06
CGGCCTTGACGGACTTGGCTCCGTTGGAGACCGAACGGTCGGAAGCATTGGACCTCAAGGATCGCATAGATGGAGACTTGGGGATAGGAGCTGGCTTTGACGAAGTTTTTCGTTCGCCTGCTTCGCCCTTTTGCTTCTTTGTAGGAGAATCACTCCTGTTGAAGGTAAATGTTCGGCTCCTCGGACGCTCACGCTTAGTTGAGTTGGCTGACTTGTCCAGTTGCGCCTCATCCTCTGCGTCCTCAACGGCAGATCCGTATCGTGACTTGGATGACTTCTGCGGGGCTGGCTTGGTGTTCTCGCCGATAGAAGAGTGTGCAGAGGTTGGTTTGGAGGTTTGCGGTATGTCCAGCTTGTGCATGCGAACAAAGTCGGCCTTGACCTCGAGCTTCAGTGTCCGCATCTGAGCGCGTTGGTGTGTGGGGATGTTTCGAGATTCCTGGTATGGTCAGTAAATAGTCATTTGGATGTTGGGGGAGCGCTTACCAAAACTTCCTCGAACTCGGCGTCTACCACCTTTGGGTCAAGTTTTGCAGAAGTCGAAGCACCTTCAGCTTGCTTGGACTTTCCGTTAAAAGCAGCGACAGCAGCCATGACTCGGTTTTGCTTTTTTGTTGTGACTGGCGGAGGAGGCGGCGGCGCCATGGGCTTGCTGCTGTAGTCCTTGCTGCTGGTGTCCGTACTAGCTCTACTAAGTATGGGTCTTGCTGGCTTTGTCGGAGAGCTGTCGCGGGTGCGTCCCTCGTTGCCTTTGGTGTCTGATAGAGGGACGCGCTCGTTACTCCGCTTGCGCGAAAAGGTCTCGAGTAACGATGCCGTGGAAGTCGACTTGGGAATGAACATGGACTTGGGCCGCTCTTTTTGGGCAGGTCGGATGGATGGCTGGCCAATGTCGAAGAAGTTGCGCTGCTTAGTGGGAGAGTAGTCCTGCGGGGTGTACAAAGCAATCTCGTCCTCGACGCTCCGTCGCTGGTCGTTAAGAGGGACTTTGCTCGTGGTGGTGACTTCCTGCTGGGAGCTGAACTCGGCCCAGATGGGAGTGCGAGGCGGGGCTTGCGCATGGGCAGAGCGGGGTGGCGTGGTGTTTTCCTTGTCTCTGCTCTCCTTGACGGGCGACTTGTCTCTCCTGCCCTTGCCGAACATGGCAGCCAGATTGGTCGATGACTTTATCTTCTTCGGCTTCTCGCCCTCTTCGGCCTCCTCCTGGGACCGGCGTGAATCGAACGACTTCTTGTAGGCTGGCTTATCCTCCTTCTTGGCCAGTGACCGCAGCGATACCGAGCTGAGCGTCTTCTTGTGCAGGTTCTTCTTCGGGCTCGACCTGACGTCCTGCGACTTTTGGGGTGACGGCGGGTTGAGGGGAACGTTCTCCGTCTGACTTGTGGCGCGCAATTGGCTATGAGGGTGGTCTGGCGGTAGCAATGGCGCGTGCAAGTTGGAAGCCGGCATATACGGCGGGTTGACTATCTGGTTGTTGTTGTGCAGCGCAGCGCCCTCGGTCGGCGAGCGCCTGTGGCCTTTGTTCGCAATAATAGACTTGAGCACAGCAGCGGATTTGTTGCGTCGGTGCCCTGCAGCGGGTGCGGCGGCCATGTCGGGCGTCGACATGGTGATGGTCCAACAAAAACGATAATTGTGGAAGCGTGTACTGAGGCCGGGGCCGGGAAGAGAAGGCTTGAAACGTGAATTGACTATAGCAGAAGGATGGCGGGCATATTAGAGGAAGGCGATGAGGCAGGGCGACGGTTCGTTTGCGGATAGCGACTTGGTGGATAAACATTGCGGGCAATCGTCCCAGCAACGACGCCAAACGCGTGCGCTAATGTGGGGTGCACGCCAATGCATGCCACCGTGACCCGCTAACTGCTATCGACGCGCAGATTCATGCACTAAACTTTGCACCCGTCATATCTCGCTCACGCCTGGGAATCTGGACGAACCGTTTGTTCATGGCCGTTGTCATGTTGGGGGTGCGTCTAGTCACCTCTCCGCGCACCACCTGCATTTCCCCAGTCGCATCACACAGTGTTATCCCCACAGCCGCGACTCTCTAGCATGATCCACCATCCTATGTTGATATCGTCGTTGCTTCGAACCATAATTGAAGCTAGCATTTAACCTCGGAAGGATTGACCGCCTACGCCGTCGTCACTTGACAACAAAGGATTGTGTTGTTATGCAAAGCAAGCTCAACGTCGCACTGACTACCACTACTCTTCACAATAAGCGAAGCGGGGCTGATGAGTAGAAGCGAAGGATGTATATTGTGTTGTGAAGACCATTATACAACGCCCACCAGTGCGGTAGCAGGCAGCCCAACTATTCCCAAATATCAAGTCACAATGCCGCCCTTCTCCCTGCGTATGCTGCCACACACCCACACGACTTCTCCAGCCTGGTGCCTTTGTTACTCGTCCTTCAGAGAGTGTGTCCCAGCCCTCTCATATTCCTCCTGCGCTTCTCCGTCTCTCCAATCCTAACCAATCCTCCCATGACAGCCGTGCCCTCGTCTCCGCACCCAGCCGTACCAATGCAGACTCCCGTGGTGGCATCTCCACAGTCACAGATGGTCTTCACACAAGCCGTACCAATTGGACACGATCTGGAGGACCTGCATCGAATGACGGCAGCGTCGTTACAGTCAGTCGCCCCCTTGTCGTAACAGACACCAGAGCCTTCCATCGTCGTTGCGCAGCGGCATGTCGTAGTTTCGTTGCCAGTTCCGCATAAGCGGTCAAAGTCGCAATTGGAATCGCATGGGAAGGATGCGCACACTCCGTTAGTGCAGAATCTGCCCGCGGCGCATGCGTTGTTGCAGCGGCCACAGTGAAGACTGTCAGTCGCGAGGTCGCGGCACCCGCCGTCACAGAATTCGACACCAAACCCTCCGCAGACGGGTGAGGTGGGTGTTGCGCTCGTCGTGGATGTAGTCGACGACATATTCATGGATGAAGAACCTGTTGTAGTACTGGATGATACCGTCAAAGACGATGGTGATGAGGATGATGGGCTGCTGCTGGCTGACGTGCTCGAGTCACTCGAGGTTGGTATTATGTTAGTGGATGATGATAGCGACGACACCGAGTCTGTCTCTGAAGATGACGCAGTACTGCTAGCAGACGATCCAGATTCAGTGCTGCTGATCAAGCTTGTCGGGACACTGCTGGAGGAGTCCGATAAAGTACTCGTATGCGAAAAGCTTGTGTTACCGAACGAACTAGACAAGGAAATACTGCGAATGGAGCTGGATATGTCGGATGCGCTTGACGATGTGCTGCTGGAAAGACTCTCGGTTGATGCCGTAGACGACAAAGAGCTTGTTGGCGAGATGGATGATGAAGATATGGAAGCGCTTGGCGTGCTGCTTGAGCTAAAATCTCCCTCTGACGCGGTGGAAGAGCTGATTGATGCCCTGGACGAGGTATCTGAAGTGGTAGACGAGACATCTAAAGTAGTAGACGAGGTGTCTAAAGTGCTAGACGGCTCAGTTGAAGTACCAGACAAGCTACTAGACGAGCTGCTCGAAAGAGTAGACGTTTCGACGTCACTTGTGGTACTAGACGAGTTACCAGAGGCTGTAAATGATGTAATTGAAGCTGACAACGTAGCTGAAGGGCTGGATGCAGGTGCTGTGTTGGTGGAGTTGCTGTATCTAGTCGACGACACCAAAGAGCTTTCCGTGCTGAACGAGGATGAAACCGAGCTTGACGATCTATTTGTGCTTGTGGATGACGACGTGCTTGAAGCTATGCTGCTGGAGATACCACTGGACATGGAAGAAGAGGAGATCATGCTCGACGACATTGAAGAGCTGATCGAAGACGAACTTGGTATGACTGGACAGGACGTCTCGGTTGTCAAGACAGTGGTAATCGTGGTCGTCGCGGTGTTGGTCACAGTCTATGATTCAAAATCAGCCGTTACTCAGCACAAACTGACGCAGAGCTTACGGTTCCAAGATAGGTGACTGTATTTTCGGTGATGCTTGCACATCCGCAGGCAGATTTGTATGCTTGTGAGGCACAGGCCTGCGTGGCGTACGGAGGCACCGGTCCAAACTCGGTCGTCGTAGACCAGTCGGTCGGCTGAGCTTGTCGAATCCACAGTCTGTTTTCCTCTGAAGTGGTAGGAAGCGGCGTTTCAATTGTCGTGATGGGCGATGCGGTCGTAGGGCATGATGTCGTCGTAGTAGATGTTGTACGAGTAAGGACCGTGATAGTGATGCTACAATAGACTGTTAGTGCGGTTGATTGGCATGTTGAGTAGGCTACTAACATGGGGTTCCAGATGACACTTGTGGTAAGGAAGTCTTCGCAGTCTTGTCCAGCTTGGATGATGCGAGGAAGCCCGCCGTTACCCCAAATCGCGCGATAGCAGTCATCCTCGGAGCATTCCTGCCTGGTGTCGAGGACTGCCGCTAATCCTAGAGATAGGCTGGAGAAAGTAGCAAGGGTAGAAAGCTTCATGTTGATCTAGGAACGAATGTAGGTTGCCTTGAGCTGATGAGCACGACTACCAACCAGAGGCGTCGAAACAGCCTTTATAAGTCGCTCTCGCCATCCCAAAAGCCAGTGCCAAGGATGACAAGACTATGGCTTCCTTCCGCCTCGTCAAGAAACCCCTCATCTTCGCTACGACATACTGACCGGTATCAGTGGCGCCGCTGTGAGACCCAACGGTGATTTTCACTTCGAAGCGAAAGGTTTGTGGCCTAGAGACTAGTGTACTGCTCAGTGTCGCAACATGGCTGGTTGGTGATCATCAAGTCTCATCCATCATCACAGATACAGTGAAATGGCATTCGTTGTGGATCACGCGTGGGGAAGCGATGAACACTACAATATTCTTCGTCGCCCAATATGTTGCATCTTGCATTAGAGTTTAGAGTTTATGACGTTGATCGTACGCAATTCTGCTAGAAGTGAGGTAGTATGCTGGCACAACGTTTTGCCATATTGTCGTATAGCTAGAGTTAGGCAATCATTCAGGCTTCCACTAGGCGATTGGCGTTCGTAGCTCATGCAGGTACGATGCCGTCGGGCTTACATTCTATGACAGGCTAGACAGACAGGTCAGCCGCTCATGCGACGTGTAAGATTCGTCTACATGGCCCGTTGTGGAGTGCATGTCTCAACACTTGCGATGACCATAATGTCTGAGCAGCAACACGAGCAGTGAGACTGTGGGGCACTTGGCACATAAGATTCGAACTTTAGTCTGAAAAAACGTATACTTTTGGTATGCGCCTCCTGAATAGTTCTTGCATTTGGCACCGATTTGCACGGATGACGTTGGAACTGAAATATATTTGTACCCGGGTACCGCAGAAACCGCGAAACATGCGTAGCAAGATAATAGCGTCTGATGATTGCGTTTTCACTAGTAATGGCTCGTGTCGTATCAGCTGTCTAGGCGTCTACATTCAAGAGCAACATTGTAGGCTTTGCGCCACCCTCTTGTAGATGTAACAATGCTTACGCAGCTGTACATGATGGGGTCGTATGCGACGTGAGCCGCAGGAAGAATGTGGTATCGCATGTCAGTCTCTCGTTCCAAATAGAATGATTCGCAATTCTTCTCGAAAATCTCATCCCATCGAAACCGGCTCATTCAAGTAGGGGTATGGTCATAGTGTTGGAGTGTGGCAATGAACCCATTTTGGTATTCGTCAGAGCTCACTATCGGTCAAACATCGCATGGCCGAGTACACTTCGGCATAACGTTACTAGCCCTCAGGTTCACGCAGGTGGAAGGAAATTGGCGAACAGAGTCCCTTGCACTAAGCAATACATCATGCCACCTTGGATACACCATTTTGCTCGTTGCGAATACCTTCCTGTGCGAGAAGTACTTTGTGAGTCTACCAACCACGTAGCGACGATCAGATACCACATCGGATAACCGGATGCAATCCGGTTTACAATCTGGACATGGAAGCTGGTAATGGCCGTTACAGCCAATAGTAACTGTGGCAGAGCCAATTCTGGTAGCTTGCATATCGCGGAGGTTCCGTTCCTGGGTTTGATCGTTCCACCAGTCTGGGGTACAGGACGCCCACGCAGCGGGAGCTGAACGCCACTGCGGAGAATGGTGACACTCGATGTGAGAAGTAGCCATGAAATCGGTGCCGCTAGTATAAACAGCGGAAGATTCGATACGGTCCAGTAGCGGAAGAGTCCTACATTCCTGAAGGAGGTCAGACTAGTAGGATGTCTTGTGGAAGTGACTCACCAGTAATGACTTTGTACCCATGAGTAAATGCTCGGGAAGGTCTTGTCACACCACGGCCTAGTTCCAGTGCCACTCCCTTGGTTACAGAATTCCGCATATGCCAGATACTGCGGCCCAAGGAACGCCAACGCTATTATACAACCAGCCAAACACGTGACAGTAACCCTTCTCACGTCATGTATACTCAGCTGCGCAGACATGACGAGGGGCAGATACTTTGCAACATTGTATAAGAAGATAGTGCCGCTCAGCAGACCATTGCTCCGCATCAGTGTTGCTGCTGCAAAACAAACACCAGAGCCAAGCTTCTGGAGATCTTCTTGCACGGAAGATGTTCTGGTGTCTGCCATGGTCTGGGATTGAGCGTAAAGAAGCATGCCTGCGAAATTAAGCAGCGAAAACATGGCCTCCGCATACGGTGCACACATGAACAAAGATGCTGGCGTCAAAACATGCAAGACAGCGGCAATGAACGGGATAACCCGTCGCTGTTGAGGTTCCAGGACCACGGTTAATAGGCGATACAACACTAGCACAGAGAGGAGGTGGCAGACGTTGGAGAGGATGATTCCGGCCAGGACATAGTAGTGCAGAGGAGCCTGGGCATCGCCGGCCATGACTAGAAGAAATCAGTGCTGAGCCGAACGACTGGGCCGCTGTTGCTCACATTGACCAATTAGTCTCAGGAGATGCGAGTACGCCCAGCTGAAGGCCCACGCCTGCTCGTGGACGTGACCCCGCTCAGCTGCTTTCACAAAGTACAATGCGTCCCAACGGAGCAGATTGAGAGTAAGACGCTCATGACGGGTGACGGCGTTGAAGGAATGGTGCCGCCGAAGACTTGGGTCGAGCAAGATGAGAGCGGAGGTGTCGTATCCGGGACCTGGACAGAATGCAGCAAGTAAAAGGAGCAGTGATTTCCACAAGCAGAAGATGATCGCAAGCTGTGCTGCCGGAGTGTTCCTATTGAGGCGGAACGCGTTCATCGTCTTGCAATTGAAGTTGTCGTGGTCGATGGTTGAGGGCGATAGCGAGGTACCGCGCTCCGATTGGGCAGACACTAGCGCCGGTCAAACCTTGTTCCACACCCGCACGCACTCGCTTCTCTGGATTTCGGTGCCGACAACTTTTGCGCCCGCTTTGGAACCTTCGTCAAGTCCACCGTCGCCAACCTCATCTTCGTCGACCGCCGCCAACACACCAGGTAAGCGCACATCTTCGCCATGAATGCTCGGTAGCATATCAATCGCATGTCTCTTCACGAGCATGTTGCATACAAATGATGGCTAGAGTGGAGAGCGGCTGCAAAGCCCTCTCGCTCTTACGAGATTCAGACCTCTAGTGAATGAACATTCGCTAATGGTTTCTGTTCTCTATGACAGCCTCGACAATGCCTCCTAAAGGATCCGGAAAGAAGCCTGCGGCTTTCCCCCAGGCCACTTCCAAGTCTTCTGCCGCCAAGAAGCAAAAGGTCTGTACATTCCATATACATTCTTCGTACGAGCGCTAACAGGGAACAGAACCCTCTCATTGAGAAGCGTCCTCGCAACTATGGCATCGGTCAGGACATCCAGCCCCAGCGCAACGTCGGCCGTATGGTCAGATGGCCGTAAGCAACCCCGAATCTATCGTGCTCTGCAGATACTGACAAGCGCAGCGCTTACGTCCGTCTTCAACGCCAGAAGAAGATCCTCAACATGCGTTTGAAGGTCCCACCATCGATTGCCCAGTTCCAGCACGTTGCCGACCGCAACCTCGCCACCCAGGCCTTCAAGATCCTTAACAAGTACCGTCCCGAGACCAAGGCCGAGAAGAAGGAGCGCCTCACCAAGGAGGCCACCGCCGTCTCTGAGGGCAAGAAGAAGGAGGACGTCAGCAAGAAGCCTTACGTCGCCAAGTACGGTCTCAACCACGTTGTTGGTCTGATCGAGAACAAGAAGGCTTCGCTCGTCCTCATCGCCAACGACGTCGACCCCATTGAGCTCGTTGTATACCTCCCAGCTCTCTGCAGGAAGATGGGTAAGTGAACAGAATGCGCAAGTTATAAATACCATTTTCACTGACATATATTAGGTGTCCCCTACGTTATCGTCAAGGGCAAGGCCCGTCTCGGTACGGTCGTCCACCAGAAGACCGCTGCCGTTCTCGCCCTCACCGAGGTCCGCTCCGAGGACAAGAACGAGCTCCAGAAGCTCGTCACCGCTGTCAACGACGGTTACCTCGAGTCGCACCACAAGGACGCTGCCCGTCACTGGGGAGGTGGTATCATGGGTGCCAAGGCCAACGCCCGCATGGAGAAGCGCAGGAAGGCCGTTGAGAGCGCCATCAAGATCTAAGCGGGTTTTGATGTGCTTGGAAGATTTCATGATGACTTTACGGCGTGTCTCTTATCTCTGCATATAGTCGGTTCACAATACCAACGGAGTTTAGGAGGGTTAAAAGCGGTCGGATGACGACTGTATTGACTGGAATCAATCACGATAACGCACGCCATTCGCATGATTTGCATTCCATGTGATGTCTGTGTTGATGTGTTATATCCTCCGTCGTTGGTAGGTAGGACGTGCGCAAATTTCTGACTATTGCTTTGCCTGCATCCGCTCAAGTCAAAGTATCCCGAGTCGACTTCAAGCTGTGGCGAAGCCCCCCATACTCGCATCCTCCTCCCCCTTTCCGTATCCCTCTCCAACAAGACAAGTTCCCTAATCTCCACAAGCAGGACTGGGTCCCAGTCCTGCTTGTACATCTCTCCGTGTCTCTCAAACACATGTCCACACTACCCACAACTATTATCCGCCTTGCTGCGCGCGCTTGTGAAATTGACGATGAGTGTGGCTCCGGCGTGACATTTCGCTGTAGCATGTCGGCGCAGTAAACTTTCCCAAGTGTGGGGAAGGGTAGCCAGCCCGAGCGGATGTAAGCATTTCAGTGAACATGTGATGGTCATATGATCGAGTGAGCATGTTGCGAAGCAAAGATTTCATTGCAAATAAGCAAGACTACCTAGAAGATGCTGGTTCCGCTAGACGCCATGGATGCAGAGCTTCTTCATATCACTCGTAGTCATGACTTGCCTGATCTAACTTATAATACATTTATGTCGTTTGTGGTATCATCGAGCGTCGTTGGTAGTGTATATCGCTAAATGATAGCTGCTCTTGCCGTCATCTACGCGAAATAGCTCTTCCACAACACACCCTCTAGGTCCTCCAGCTGCTCTTGTTCGAATGCCTGAGGTCACAGTTAGTACGGTTCATGATCCGATTGAAGATGGAAAACTTACCTTGACATCAACATGCCAAGTATCCTGCCGGGTCTTCTTGAAGTCTGCCAGGACAGTCTTGACACTCTTGCCAACCATGCCTGGATCGGCCGCAGCCTTCCTAGCCAGCGTAGCCAGTACATCAGGCAGCCAAGCCGGCGGTGGGCTCTGATACGGGAAAGCTTGGATCAGCGCACCAAGGCCTAGCACAGCTGCGTGGCGCGTTAGGACGAGCTTGCCTTGCTCCGTTGTCGGTGTTCCTGGATTGCGCTTCTTTGGCAACGGATTCTTGTTCAGCTGCTTAGTAAATCGCTCCTTCAGCGTCGAGACCTGGCGGTCGCGGAACGCGATGGGCGAGCAACGAATCATGCCTGATAGCGTGGTGGCAGCGCCCATGCGTACTTCGAGCTGGGTGTCTGACAGCATGGCGGAGACGCAGTCGAACATGCTCTGTTGCTGCTGCTCGCTCATAAGGAAGAGTCGGCGGAAGTAGATGACCTGGATGTTGATCAGAATTCTAAGACGCTGATGCCAGCTTGTCGCATTGCGTCCTATGCGAATGAGGGCAGCGATGAAGTCCGCATCCTCGCCTTGGCGATGCGGGATGTTTGGCAAGTGGCGGAAGACATGATAAGCGAGTGACTGCAGTTCGGGGTCCTCCTTGATGTCCATCATGTGTAGCAGCTGCTCCATGAACACATCGGGAAAGAACTTAACAAGCGAGGTACACTCGTACGAGGAGAGCGTAGAGTCGAGCCAGAGGAGAACCGTCTTACCACCTGAAGTGTACGATGAAGGTGTCTGTTGACCTGCAGGACGCTCCTGACGCCAGACCTCGAGCCGATCAAAGACGTCAGTGATGGTCTTGGTGAACTCATCTGTAGGCTGGTACGGGCGAACACCAATCGAAGAAGCATCCTTTTGCGCCTTCATCAGCGTGTCGACGTCTTAGTACGATTCATGATAGCGTGTCCTGAAGATGCTCGCGATGGTCTGACCCATAGCTTCTCGCACACCCTTGTACGGATGATCGAGATGCTTCATAAAGTCTTCCAGGATCGGCTTCTCGAGGCGGAAGTGCCAGCCTGCGTCGCAGATACATTGCGTCAGCAGGTGTACTTTGGAGCTCTCCTTGAAGGCGGCGTTGGACTCCATATCAAGGCGGAAGCTAGCCAGCCAGTCAACCAGCGGCCATCCTCGGCGCGGATCCTTTGATTGAAGTACAACATGCAGGAAGGTAGTCCAGTAACCGGAGTTTTCAGGTGTCAGTCCGTCTTGGAAGATGCCACGCACGATAGGAAAGACGTATTCCCATACCGCTTCGCGCTGATCTGCCTTGAGGTCCGGTGCACACGAGAGCAACGCAGCCATAATCTCAGCGGTGGCACGGTGCTGATGCTTGTCGCTCCCGTCGGCGTATACGGACTGAGTCAGGTCCTTGATGTCTTCGAACGTCGCTTCTGTAAGGCCACAGAAGACTAGATCGAACGAGTGAGTCAAAACCATCGCGCTTGACATTCGAAATCTGTCGGCACTGTTGTCACGTGGCTCTTGCTTCATGAAAGCGAAGTAGTTGGAGAACCAAGATCTAGTCAAATGCTTCGCGATCTTCTGGCGAACGCCAGTCTCCACGTCATCATACGATAGCTGCGGCGCATTGGGCTTGAACGCGGTCATGCTCTTGTTCCACACGAGCCAGCCAGGATAATCAAAGTCGACGTAGTACTTGGCTTCTGGCTGCGCAAACGACGCGAGGTACTCCGCAGTCCAGTTTGGATCCTCTGGCTTAGTCGGAACCGAGATCTTATCCGGCAGCTCTTCTTCGCTAAGCAGATACTTTTCGTAGTTGTGCCCAGTAATCGCACGGGTCTGAATCACAGAGTATAAGCCAATTAGCGCCCCAGCATAGAGGCCTCGGAGACTAGGGTGTTGATCGATAGATCCCTTTGCAACAAGGTCGATCATCTCATCAGAAGCAATGCTGTCGTAACGCATACCCAGATTGACAATGATGGCCGCAGTCCGACTGACCTTCTTCCAGTGCTCGGTATTGGCAATATCAACAAGCTCCTTGGACAGCTCGGACTTCTTGCCTTCGATGCGAGCGCGCTTCTTCTTGATGTAGTCTCGACGCTTGGCAACTTTGCTGTGCACACTGTCGCCCTCACTGGAGTCGATAACGTACGCGATTTCTTCTACAACGTCTTTCGGCATAATGACCATGCGCTCCATTGCTTTACCCATGTCCATGATCTGGAACGTTGCATTGGTTGCGAGCTTCTGCACCGAAGGCTTGTCTGCGCCAGTGACCTCAATGAATGCTTTGATGAGCTTAGGTGTGAACCTCCAGTCGCGGCTGATAGTCTTCGCCAAGCTACCAAACAGAAGTGTGAACATGGCGCCCTTGATGCGAGGGTAGTCACTCTCAGCCACAGCCTTGACGAAGGCGTCTAGTAGAGGTGGAATAACCAGAGGTCTAGCACCCAGTACACACTTGACAGCGGATTCGTTGGCGTTCTGCGCGGTGCGTCTAATCTCGGTGTAAACTGAGATGCAGGATTCGGCAAGATCAAGCAGCAAGACCATGTCGAGATCTGTCTTGGGTCGCGGATTAGCGTTATGCCGTAATCGCTGCAGGTGATAGACGTTTGCACGTCGAACCAGTAGAGGTCGTGGGTATTGCTTTCGCAGTCCGCTGAACCGGAAAGGTCGCTCGTCATTCTCCAACAGCCTGGATATCCTGTCCAGCACATGAGCAGATCGCTCAATGCCAACATCGATGAACCACGATCGGTAAGCATTGTATAGAGAGTTGAAGCAGGGTACATCATCAGGCTGCTTCTCGATCAAGAATTGATGCACGTTATGCAGCATCTGGCCAACCTGTTCGCGAAGG
>JAESFQ010000690.1_pt1 | contig 12379 bp, 6 predicted proteins | sample 9269431 | NCBI WGS metagenome assembly JAESFQ01 (sample SAMN14502588, study PRJNA617103) | algae metagenome | isolation source: Plectolyngbya sp. WJT66-NPBG17 and co-occurring heterotrophs from well... | place: USA: Mojave Desert, Joshua Tree National Park, California | collected 2006-08-06
GTCGCGACATGGCGTCTATTGCGAAGGGTTCCCAATTTGACGTTTCACACAAAGTTCTGCAATGCTGCTCTGCACCCTATACTTGTCAACAACACGAGACGCAAGGTTATAAGCTTTCATCAAAAGCTCTTTCTGCATCATCGTAATCATTGAGGCAAACCATGAGTTCTCCCCTGGTATGCCATGCAGACCAAGATGCAGGATCGCCTTGGATCGTGGCAATGACGTCCTGCAAAGCAGCTACATAGCGAGGTGGATCCAAATTGCGATATGCAAGCGCTCGAGACAGCAGCAATTCAGCATCGTGTGGTGTTATCCTAATAGCATGATCGTAGAGCGTAATGGCAGCCGTAAAGTTGCGGGTCACGATTTGCTTATCAGCGGCAGTGCGGAATACCCTCGCATTCTCTAACTAGCTGCGAATCTGCTGCCAATGGAACTGGCGGAATCGGTGACGTCTAAACAACTTCTGGAACCACTGGTGGTCCTCCAACCTGGCCTGTGGCTAGAGCCGGGCGGTGCAAAAGTCTGTCTTTCGATCAGCTTCCACGTCAAAGAAATTGCAGCGACCTCAGGCCTCAGCTTAATCTTAAAGTGCGCATGCGAATTAGAAGTCTGATGCTTGCGCCAACCCGTTCGTCGGCCGCATCGCCCCTTTTATCCTCCTGCTGAACCTCATGGCGTGATTTGTTGAGTGCGAGAAAACAATGACCTGGCTGTTGGGCAGGGGAACCGGCAAGAATATATAGAACATGGCGCCTGCCGCATGATAAGACATAGCTTCTGGTTCGATCCTAACTTCCAATCTGCTCGTCGAAAAGACTGGAGATGCTCATTGCGGGCTTGTGAAGCGAGAAGGTTCGTGGGCACAAATCATCAACGAGTGGCTTACGCCACCGGCTCGGGAGCGGGTAGAGAGTCCGCCTTGGAAGTCGCGACTCTGCCTTGTGTGTGAAAGTTTTAAAGCTAGTCGCGGCTTCAGAGCCGACTTGAAATACATGCGTAACTTGTGCTAAGATACGCAATTGTTCCGTAAGCACAAAAGGAGATCAGCAATCAAGCCCTGGCAAGGCCAACTAGCGTTACTCTTCGGGAATACTGCTGTCTCTTGAGCGCATGACATAAGGCGTGCACGTGAACTTCGTTTAGCGCAGCTCCTTGGAGGGGTTCCTCCGGGGTATCAATTCTAGCATCGCTAGCTTACACTATCAGTGCTCTTCCTTCTTATCCATCGTCCAGGACCGAGTGGGATCGCGTGACTCTGTTTCATCAGGCCCCACCGTTGGTCTCCTCCTTCTTTGCTGTACCGTCGTCCTTCTGCTTCGCACCACCAGGCCCCTGCTTGGCCAGCGCTTCGATCATCTCCGCAACCGCGAGGGCCTTTGTCCGATTCGCTTCTTCGTCAGCAGGGTCTGAGAGAGTGTCGAGGCCGCCGAAGAGCCAGAGTTCTTGTAAGTCGCGGATGAGGGTCGAAATGCCTTGTGCTGTCCTAATCTATGCCTTGTTAGCCAATCGTCTCGAAATACGATGCACCTTCTGGGCTGCCCGCATAGCCCCAGACAGACTATGTGTGAAAGGCTGGGGACCTTGGGAGTGGAACTGAGATATGCGACGTACAAGTGCAGCACTTTGCTCTCTAATGAGCAACTCCCGGTGTGCAGATGTTGCATAGTCCAATGCAGGTGGAAACTCGGTCCTTGTATCGTCGTCCGAGTAGTCGGTCGCATCCTGCATCTTCACGGCGCGAAGAATGGTGGAGAGGTACCCGTCGCCGCCCCACGGGTCATCTCTCCGGTTGTCTACGATGGAAGTGCATAGCGCTTCTGTCTTGGCTGGATGAGTGTTAGCAAGCGCTCGACGGAGAGTACCATGTTCGTAGTAGATGAGAGCTGATCAGTAAACATGAATGCGTGCTAGCATCGTCTAGGTCTCCATGGTGTATATGGAACATACCGAGAAGTGCCTCCTTCGTCCGCTCTGAAGGATTCATAGCGTGGTTGAAGGTGGGAGAGTCGTGCAGTGAGTTGCGGAGTTTCGGGAGTGAGCTCTAGCTTCATCAAAGGATCGGGCTTATCGATAACTAGCCTCGCACAACTTGTGCAAACTAACCCTGCATTCCACGCATACGATCGCCATGATGATCAACGCGGGGATTTCACGCCGAGAGAAGGGAGACTTCGCATTCGCGTTAGACCAGACCAGACGGAAAGATGAACATGCCAAACTCCGAGTCCGGAAAACCTGAAGATCGCGTTGTGCACAACCCCCAAACCCTGGCGTCGCGTCACGCTATTGATCGAACCCTGGACATGACGTTCTCCAAGGGGCTTCCGTATGTCGCGAATCTGCGACCGAAGCATTTATCCATTCATCCCCAGTAATAATACATGGACCCGGTACCTGGTAGTATCGCGCCATTTCACATTGAGCCCAGATGACGGTTCGCATGGCGCAGTACGCGTATCTATGACGGCGACGCCAAAAGTTTGAAGAAGGCGGGCGGAAGGTTCGGTTGACAATTTGTCAATGAGTCGTACATGGGTTATGGGCGAGTTGGAAGCCAGCGGACGAAGAGGTTAGATTTAGACGTTGGGTCGACGTCTAGCCGGTCGCGTAATCGAAACCAACTAGATAGTCAGGAACGGCCGCTATACCCGTTTCCACAAGGCGCCTAGTTGTGCTAAAGATGTAGTGATTTGATTTTTTGCTGTCGAGTTTTCAAAAAAATCATCAGTCTGATACATAGCTTATCACCAGGGGAACTGAAAGGAGCCGTCTCCTCCACAGCCCCTGTTGTCAGCCGCAGATAGCGACCCTGCAGCCGAAAGCCACGTTCCTGGCTCAATGGCTGGCTAGCTAGCCTATAGACACGGGAACGCCGCACCTTATCGCGCAACTACCACTTACACTAGCCTGTTTGACGCGGCACCATGTCCGATTTCCTGTTACAGGGCCAACAAAGCGCCGACTACTGCAGCATGCTGTATTGCCGACCAGGTTCGGAGCCTGTCCGGTCTGTGGCTTGCATATCTGCTGGAGTTATTGCTTCCAGCCATGTGGATCTGCATCGATAAACGTGATTGTGATGCATACAAGGATTTGAGCGAAATCATGTTTGCTCGCATAGAGACAAGATAACGCAGAATGCGATACGGTTGATGTCGTAAGATTGTCATGATTGATGTGAGCGGCTATCTGCATAGATTTACAAAGTGCGCAGTGGACCATGCTCAGTGATATCGTTTGCTGAAACACTTGCCTTATCGCCAGAACTCCTGCGCTATGTGTGCCCCTTTGAACGCTCAAACCCTTCCCAGTCATAATGTTGAAATGAAACAGTCTCGGAGAGTAAAGGAAGGTACCAAGTGCCGTGCTACCAAAACGCCTTGGTCAATGTAAGACCACGCTAAAATGCGAAATGCAGAACTTCTGCGATATATTGGATAATAGTGTCCTGATGCCTAAAACATAAGAAAATGAAGCAGTCATACTGAGCAGAGTATGCTGCGTCGGGAAAGAGTGTGCCATGAACTGCGGCTCTTTGCACGCTGCGATGTGGACCGAGAGATGGAAGGAGAGGGTTGAGGTAAAGCCTGGGATTCAGATAGGTGTTTCCGCTTGGTAGGCATAGCTTTTGGGGCTTGTATGTTGATAACGCGTACCATTTCGCCGTTGTCGTCATCGTCGTCTTTGGATTCTTCAGACTTGGATGTGCCTATCACGAATATGAGCATGCATATATTGGATGTAGTAGAGCTGCTTACGAGAAGAGGCTGAAGTGCGTCTGGATGTGTGAGATGATGTCTCCGCTGAGTCTACACCTGAGGTCAGCGGTTTTCTGGAGTATCAGTGGCATGTTGCTTACCGTCTGGCGAGGAAACATATGACAGGGGGCTCCGTTTCTTGGTGATTGAAGACCTACTGCTCGCGGTTTGGCGGGGACGTGGGCGGTAGGTTGCAGCAGGTGGGAATGCTGGTCACGTAGGAACAGGAGGTATGTCGTCCGCAAGATGCAGAGACCCTGGCTGACGGCGTCCTCTAACACTGTTTTGCCCGTCAATTTCCATGGACAGGCGTCGAATCACTGCGTCAATAGAAAGGTCTTCGCGACTCTTGGTTCTGTGGCTGATGGGACGACTGGAATTTGGAGTTACGCCGCTCCTGGCGCGCAAGGCAGGGTGCATAAGGTCGGCCGAGTGGTCGAGTTTTCGTCGTACTGCTTCGGGCAGCGGTTGAGAGGCGGTTCTGCTCCTCCTGGCGGCTTTGATTCGGGCCTGTAGTTCTTCGGCGGCCACCAATTTGGGGTTGGCAGTAGGAGCATCTTCCTTTGCCAGAGGCTTTGAGAAGTTTGGGTACGGGGCGGACGTGGGTCTCGGAGGCTTTGTAGTAGCAATGGGCTCTTTTTCGTGGAATGTTGCTGGTATGCTCCTGTGTTTCATAAAACTGGACATGGTTGGTGGTTGATAGGACTCGTAGTGCAGATGTGTTGGAGTCCAAGGGCGAAGGTGTTTGCGGGAAGTGACAGGCTCCTGGGGTCGCCAGCGCAATCTATAATGGATAATTATGATTTCCCAACAGACGGGCGGGAGAGGCACTTGCGTAGCGTGGGAACTAGGTTTCCGTCAATGCGCCGTTGCTTCTAGCGCTTTGGATGCAGATCCGTCTGTGAGGTGGAGCTGCTGAAACTTGAAAGGGCTAGCGAGCGTTGATAAAGAATCCCAAAGTGTTTAGCGAGCGCCGACACAGCTCAGCTTCGTATAGGAGCAGTCTGGGTCTGGCCTCTCGACATGCCACGGACAAACGTATGCGGCAATGATCGCGGAACATGGCGCAATGTTTCGAAGCTCATGATTGGGCTTCACGCCATAATTCCCAAACCCCGGAAGACGAGGCTAGACGCAGTGCCGGTGCGTCCCAGTATGCCATGTCTATACTTAGTCGTGTCAAGACTTGTACGATATATGAGGAGGCGTCCGCCTAAGTAATGGTTCACTGAGTCGGTTGCAGCCGTGAAGGGTCGCGCAATGTTACGGCTTCCATGACGCGCTTTAGTGTTGTGGTAGATGTTGTTGGACGTTTGAAGACAGGCGGCCAAAGGGGCCAGCTATGGGCGCGCATGGTCCCGCATCATGCACGCTTGTGGCTGTCAGCGCTGCAGCTCCTGGAACACTTTCGCTGGATGAGGACGTACAGCAAGTCGAGACTCTCGGCGCGACCCAATACGTCGATACCGCTATGCTTGGGTACCTACTGAGGATATTCGCTGTTGGTGAGTTGGATGGTACAAGCTTTAGTCGCGAGGTAGTGGCTTGCGTGGAGACGCGCTCTCGCCTAGCAGTATTGACTGGACCTAGGTCACAGCTTCGATGGCAATGAGCAATACGATGAGAGGGAGAAAAAGGTCCGATGCTCGGTCGGACGTGCAGCGGCGGTGCAGCTACAGCGACAGCTGTCTCATGATGGCGCTGCTTGTCCCAGTCAGTTGCTCGCTTATATATCGGTGTCACCTTCGTCCTGTAATTCAAGGAGGATGTCAACAGCACGTGACCCTGGAGTGAAGGAATATCTGGAGCGTTGTCGCAGTGCCAGGTATATGAGTCGAGTCATGCGCGTAGGATAGGGACCAAATCGTTGGATGCCTCGAGATGGGAAATGCCAACACGCCGCATGCAGACGGCCAGTCGGCCAGTCGCTCATCCATGGAGCCCTCGGTCCTACTGTGTGGGACAGATGGCTGACGGCACCACAAACCCACTGTTCTCCATGACAGGTGTCGAAAAAGTCACCGCGTGTGGATTTGATGTCCGCATGTCAAAACGTAAAATGTGAGTCGCACTCGAACTGACAGTCGAAAGACAGGCATGGTCTACAGCAGCTTCTTGTACACATGGGCGTGGTGTTGAGTGTCGGCGCCAAGAGGATTGCGTCAGTGAACAGCGCGTGTCTGTCCGGCTGCCGTCATATGAGGCGAAAGCTGCACTCATTCACACCCACCCACTTTGGCTACTAAGCGGGCGACTGCATGCCCTTTACCCCGCAACATCCCTTAGATCGCGCACCTACATCGCAGCCATCGCCAGGGTTCAGCGTGGTGTTGAGGCTCTTGCTGCTGCCGCTGGTCTAGGCTCTTATCGATATTCACACTGCGCTCCCAGGCTAGTGCTGCACGCACGCACTGTGCCCAAGCCCGGCCCTGTGCTCTCCCGCTTCGACTTTGCGACCCACGACGCGACAAAGTGTCCGAGGCTGATCTCCATCACCCTTCCCGTCACCGCGCCATCGCGTTGTACTGTTCACTGTTGCGCGCGCCGGGCCTCACCCGTCCACGCCTTTCTTGTCGCGTCCCCGGCCTCTGCGACAGCCCGCAAGCGCCGCCGCGCCTCCTAATCGTCATCCGCCAGCTCAACACCCAGCCGCTCCGATCGTCCACCCCCGACCTCCGCCCTCCCCACCGCCAATTATTCACCCACACTGCGCAAACCATCGCGACAGCCCGCCTCACTCCGGAGGGTACACGCCCTAGCCGGAGAGTGTCAACACGCCGCCGCCGGCTATGGCAAACGTCGCTCCGCCACCTGCGAGTGAACGAAAGCGCGTCAAGGTCTACGAGCTCAAGAACAATGACTGGTTCGACAGAGGGACTGGCTTCTGCAAGGGCGTCGTAGCGAGCGTACGTTCTCCCACATGACAGATGATGCAGGCGCGGAGTTCGCGCAATTCCCGCGCCATCACGCCCGATGAGCACCCCAGGCTAACGTGTGCGACTGCAGCAAGAGGAAGCGAGGATAGTTGTTCTTTCCGAGGACGACCAGTCGCGACAACTCCTTGAAACGCGCATCTCTAAAGATGACGGCTACCAAAAACAGCAGGGTATGCGCCCTTCTGTCGCCATGGCAAGACTGTAGCTAAACACGTGCAGACACACTCATTGTATGGACCGAGCAAAATGGCACTGACATGGCCCTCAGCTTCCAGGAGCCCGAGGGCTGCGCTAGCATATGGTGAGCTGCGAATGCCTTGGAGTCAAGGCCATACGCTAATGCAGAATAGGGACTTTGTGAACGAGGTGCAATCGCGACTGCAAGCCCTCGCTCAGGGTACGTGACATGGATTGGGCCCAGCTTCAAGCGAGCTAATGCTGACACAGACGATGGTCTTGCAGACGACATCGATCACATCAGTCCCATATTACTCCCAAGTCCCGACCTTAGCAACCTTCACGAAATCGAGAACCACATGCGCGCTGCAAATTCGACGCCGGGCGGTCGTGAGGCCTTGGCCAAGTTCATACTCGCCCAAGATTACATACCAAAACTCATCCCTCTGGTGGACATGGCAGAAGACCTCGAAAGCGTGTCAGATCTCCACAGACTATGCAGCATCGTCAAGATGCTCATCTTGCTCAACGACACCGCCATCATTGAATACGTCGTAACAGACCCGGTGGTTTTGGGTGTCGTTGGTGCTTTGGAATGTGAGTACTAGCGCACGCGACCTCTGACCTGACTTGCTGACGCTGCACAGACGATCCCGATTTCCCTCTACACAAAGCCAACCACCGACAATACCTTGCTGACGAATCCAAGTTCAAGGAGGTGGTACGGATAGAAGACGAAAACATCAAACGAAAGATACACTACACGTACCGGCTCCAATACCTCAAAGACGTTGTCCTGGCGCGCATTCTCGACGACCCTACCTTTAGCGTTTTGAACTCGCTCATATTCTTCCATCAGGTCGACATTGTTCAACATCTCCAAGCCAACGGCTCGTTCTTGAAAGAGCTCTTCAGCATTTTCTCCCCGAAAGAGCAGAACTTGGCGCGAAAGAAGGACGCCGTACTGTTTATCCAGCAATGTTGCGCAATCGCGAAGAGCTTGCAGGCCAACGTTAGGGCGCAGCTATACCAAAACTTCATCAGCAGTGGGTTACTGGAAGTGATCCAGTTTGCGCTCAAGCACCAGGACGCTCAAGTCCGTGTAGCGGGAACCGATATTTTGGTGTCTTTGATTGACCATGACGCTCTCATGGTGCGGAGCTACATATTCAAGGCCATCCAGGAAAAGTCAAAGCCGCTTACTGATACCTTGATTGAGCTGCTCCTCATTGAGGTCGACCTTGGCGTCAAGGCCCAGATGGCCGATGCCATCAAGATCCTACTTGATCCCAGTGCCAACTCAGCGTCAATAGAAGCGCTCGGACGGACCAACAGCGACTTCCTCGCCAAGATGAGGGGGCAACTGCCATCCATACCCCAAACAGATTCCTTCATACAGAATTTCTACGATGAATCTGCGAGGAAGCTATTCCAGCCCCTAAAGGATCTGGAGGGCAGGGAATCAAGTTAGTTGTACTTTCCATATAATTATTTCTTTGACTAACACGACGCAGTGGATGATCTTTCAATGCAAGAAGTATCATTGTACGCCCATTTGGTCGAGGTTCTGTGCTTCTTCATCCGCCAGCATTCCTTCCGCAGCAAATACTTCATCCTGTCAGAAGGTCTAGCGGTGCGGGTTGCCCAGCTCATGGGTTGCCCGGAGAAGCATCTGAAGCTTAGTGAGTCTCCTCTCCATCAACTCCATGGCCCGTACTAATAGCTTTCAGCTGCTCTCAAGTACTTCCGCACTGTCCTTGGCTTTCACGATGAGACGCACAACCGCCAGATCATCCAGCATGAGCTGTTCGAACCGATCTTGAAGATACTCTTCGATACAATGCCCCGTGACAACCTCTTGAACTCGGCATGTCTGGAGTTGTTCGAATTCATTAGGCGCGAAAACATCAAGATGATCGTCCAGCATCTTGTCGAAACATACAGAGAAAGGCTACAGGAGATTACATACGTTGATACGTTCCAAAACCTGATACTCAAGTACGATCAGAACCATGAGCCAGTAACAACGCAAGAGATGGACAACTCTTTCACAAGTGTGGATAGTGACACACCTGCGCGACATGCCGCGGCCATCAACGGCGGCAAGTGGGGTCCAGGTCTGAAAGAGGTGGACCCTGACGAAGAGGCCTACTTCAACGCGTCAGACGATGAGGACGACCACCTGTCTGGAGCTGGAAAATTGGCCATGAATGGTGCATCGCCAGTACGACCACTTGTCAATTACCCAGATGACGATGCCGATGATGCAGATATGGATGATCTCGCAACCGACATGCCCGCCTCCGCCCACAAGATGTCCACGACCCGAACGCCAGAAGGAAGTACATCGCCGAGTCCGACCTCTGCAGGATCACCACCAGAGCGGATATCGGAGAAGCGCCGCAGAGAGGAGGACGAGGAGGACGAGCTACTCGCAAGCATATCCACTTCTGCTGGACCTAAGCGACGCGCTTCGACATCTAGCAATGCTAGTTCTGGGAGTCTGCGTACTTTGCGTCGAAAGTCACCCAACGTCAACTCTGGCAAGGATGGTGGTGGCACGCCAAAGAAGATATCCTTGTCCATACCACTGAAGAGTAGCGGCGAGGGTGGTGAAAGCGAATAACATCGTATGCCTCCTCTGCGATTGTGATTGTGAGCAATAATGGAGCATGTGGAGGAACCCCGGATTTTCGCTTCATAGCAGGCCTTAAAATAACCCAAAAGATACCCATTGGAAACTCGGCAAACAAAAACGACCTGATTTGAAAGGGGTTGTATGGGGTTTTCCTTCTTGATGCAAATGGTTTCGATCTGGTAGCGGCATTGCGAAGGTGTAATCATTAGGCGTTCAATTTCTTGGACATTTCGGCGAGTGGAGGGTTTGGGCTGTCCATGATGGGATGATGCTGCGCTGCGTGTCGTATTGTCAGCGTGTGTCCGGGTGTTGGATTTTTCTGTGCATGGACAAGGCCATCCGGCCTGTGTATTATACCTCGAGTCTGCGTGCGGGAATGTCAACTCGTATGCAAGTCGTATCAATCTTCTGCGTCAATCTGACTAGACGAGATCTCCTGACAGCGTGAGAAGATGTCATGACCATGAAATAGCAACATGGTGGAAATGTGCGTATCCACAGGCCTAAATCACGTTCTCTCGCGTTACCGCTAGTGCGTTCGCGGCCCCGCATGCAACTAACGCAACATCCTACGTCAAACCTTTACTCGGCTTACACCTCGGTTTCACGAAGCTCTCAGCATCCAGGGCTTGTCCAATAGCCAAACGCGCTCCGCAATGTCCGAAAAAGACTCTTCTGCCAAGCCAAACAACACGACATCGAAGGAAAATTCAGCTATCCACGATACAGCCATGCCACCTAAACCTCCAGTTCTTACACTCATTCTCGCAGCGACCCCAAATCTTGGCATTGGACATGGCGGAGGGCTACCATGGCCGCAGCTCAAAAAAGAGATGGGATTCTTTGCGCGCGTGACCAAACGTACGTCGCCTTCAGCACCCACGGAGGGCGTCAAGAAGGTGAACGCTGTGCTCATGGGTCGCAAGACGTGGGAGAGCATACCGCCCAAATTCCGACCGCTGAAAGATCGCTTGAACATCGTCATTACCTCGAAGCCTGAAGAGTTTACGAGTAAACTAGACAGGAAGACTGACGTGGAAGGGCCGATGGTGTGCTCTAGTGTGTTGGACGCGATATCGCAGCTCGAAAAGCAAGATGATAGCAAGTTGCCGAACCCAAACATGGAGCTGGACAGGATTTTTGTTATTGGAGGAGCGAGCATATACGAGACGGCGCTCGAACTTCCGCAAACAAAACGAGTGCTCCTCACCAAGATCAAGAAAGAGTTCGAGTGCGACACCTATTTCCCGATCAATCTGGAAGAAACTACGATCTGGAGGAATGCTAGCAGAGAGGAAGTGCAGGATTTCACTGGAGAGGAGATAGATGAGGGTGGTATCGAGGAACAGGGTGTCAAGTTTGAGTTTTGCATGTACGAGCGGGAGTGACCAATCAAGGTGAAAGAGCAATAGATAGCTTTGGTTAGACTGAATGGTTCACAGCTGGTGTTTGTGCTTAAAGCGAGGAAGGCGCGGCGGCGGAAGGAGGTGCTCTCACCTTCACCCCGCCAAGCTATAACAATCCATCAATCACCCCGTTGACCCTCTAATGGTTGCAATTTCTTTTCCCCCAGCTCCAACACCACCCGCAACCAACATGCCACAGCAAGACCTATCCGTAAAGTCTGTATGGTACGAGCTATGGCAAGGAAGTGCGTATCTTTGTCCACCACCATGGCAAGCACAACACACCCACTGACTCCCAAATCCAGATCCTCTCCTCTACCTAGCCCTGAACCTCTCAACTACAGTCAACAACGCACTCGTCTCACTACTCCTCGTCGCCGTCCTTTCCACAGCCTACGATTTCCTTCGCACATGGCTAGTCCATCGCACCCGCCAGACGTGCAACTACACCCTCGTCGACGATGCATGTGAAACCCCTCTGCCGAACCCAGGACCACTGTCTTTACTAGCACGTACTAGCCGTGGCCCTCGCTCCACCGTCTATGCGAAAGCGAGTTTCCATGCAACCCTCTTCGTCGGCGTACAGGCAATCCTCACCCTGGTCGTTGTTCAGATAGCGCGGGTCCTAGCATCTACTTTCGCTACTGACCGCCATCTGCGGAAACAGTGCAGTCGCTTGCTGCAGAGGGGGCTGGAGTGCTCGGCTGCAAAACGCTACCACGATGTCTTGAACGTGGCCACTGCCATTGGTCTCTCGTGCTTTATCCGAGGCTTCCAGTTACATGTCGACCTTCCCAATCGCCAATCGCAGAATGGCAACTATAGCCCTGGTTTCCTGTCTCTCCAAGATACATGTCGACGGATGGCACAGAGGGTGCTCGCCGCACCGATTGCTGTGGTTGTCCTACACTTGCGTGTGTCAAGGGATGAGCTGTGGAAGCATGCTAAACTGCTTGCTATGCAGGCTGTTGTATCAGTTGGCATCTTCATATGTGGCAATGTTTTGTGTCTGCTTGCTGCGTTTCCAGTACGTTTTCCCCATCTTTCAACATACCAAGTGCAAAGGAGCTAACGAGGTGCAGGACGTGCAGGGTACTATACATGCACTGGAAGTATCGGGACTGACTGGCAAGACTGAAGTTTGAGGATGAGCCCTGAAAACAAGGGTTTGAGTCAAGAAGGATCAGAGTTCGGCTGGAAGGGGGATTTCGAGAAATTAGGGAAAGGTATACTTGTAGATACAAAGTCCAGTTAGGTCGATCTCGTACTGCGCTAGAGCTTAATGGCAACATCACGATACCAAGCAGGATAACACCAGCGCAGCTCACACCCGTGAAGTCATTAGCGGAGGGTAAATGATAGTTGTACAAATAGTACCAGATCACCCTTCCCACCTCTTCAACCAAGTCCCAGGGCAATCCCCACTCCTAAACATGCCGCACAATCCCCTAAGCCATA
>JAESFQ010000691.1_pt1 | contig 12378 bp, 13 predicted proteins | sample 9269431 | NCBI WGS metagenome assembly JAESFQ01 (sample SAMN14502588, study PRJNA617103) | algae metagenome | isolation source: Plectolyngbya sp. WJT66-NPBG17 and co-occurring heterotrophs from well... | place: USA: Mojave Desert, Joshua Tree National Park, California | collected 2006-08-06
CACCCTCCAGGTAGGCTTGCTTGTTCCCTAAGCTAGCCGCGGCTCGAATCGCAGGAGTGATGCCTGGGATAACTTCGTATCCAGCTGCAGTATTCACTCTCGCTGCAATAATTAACCTAGTAATGCCGTCCGACGAGAGATCAAAGGGAGCGATATTGGCACGAACGCGCCTAGGCAAGATATCACCGTACTTGTTGTTCGTAACATTGCCAAAGATAGCGGTAGCTACCGCGCCAGCAAGAAGACGGGATGTTCCTGCAAGACCGGCTGCGGTGCCAATATCCTCATGATAAACAAACCCGAAGCCTACTAGCACCATGCCATACAAAAGATTGACAGAGTTACATGTCGAGATGATAACTGTCAGGACAATCGACTTGGCGGGGTTGTCCATTGTGGAAGTAGACATGGCGCCGACACAGGCTATTTGCAGGGCAACGGCAAACATGATCACCCAACGTTGGTGGCCGATCACTTTGCTGAAAGCCACAATGATTCCGCCGATGATGGTCCTTAGAGGTAAAACTTCGGCGCAGAGACCCTTGTGGATCTCGTCGGTGGCGTAGATGAGTTGAGAAAGGAGGGGCCACAGGGTTGCGTTTGGGTAGTACTGCATCCCGCCTATGGCCATGACAAGCATCGGCACAGTAAAGTGGCGTAGTGCTCTGAAGAGACGGGGCGGAAATAGAGGTGCCGTCAAGGTATAGTAGGCCTCGTAGAACCCCAGACCAATCAACGTTATCAGTCCGACGATGATGGGCGCAAGAACTGTCGCAGAAACCCAAGGGGCCATCGATCCACCCCAGCTAACCCCGACGATGAACAGGGTACAGCCAGTCAAGAAGAGAACCAGTCCTAACCAGTCGAATTCCCGTAAGAGTTGTCCAGCAGACTTGCCATGTTCGGCCCTTTTCTCTTTTCAGGAAGGCGGGTTGTAGAAGAAGAAGAGAAAGGCAAGGTTGATGGCTTGGAAGCCTATTTTGACATAGTAGCAGATGCGCCAATTACCTGTCTGCTTGGTGATGATCCAGCTGACCAACGGTATGATCTGCGCTATTATCGAAGCAGCATCGAATAATCCGATGGTAACATGTCGATACTTGCTCGGCACAATCTCTTGGACCGCGCCAAATGCCATCTCCAGGAATCCGGAACCACAACTAAATAGAGCACCGCCAACGATCATCTGATTGATGCTTTTTCTGGTCGCCGAACCGATACTGCCGATGATGAGGATGATAGCTCCGGCAATGAAGAACCATCGCCTGCCAAAAATGTCGGAAAGTCTTCCACCGACAGTGACAAACATGGCACCGCCGAGGTTCCATGAAATCGTGATCCATGTGTACATAGGGTCTGGACCAAGATCGGCATTGATGTACGTGAGAATCGCTGGTGGGATGAGGAGGGTAAAAAGGTAGGCATTGTAGCACATGGCCATAGACACAGCAGCCATGAGTGTGCGAACTAAAGTGAGTTAGACATGATGTTGGGAATATGCATGGTGCTTGATGGTACGGACAAGTTAAGCCCACATCTTCACCCGTGGTCTGTAGATGGCGAACGATTTCTTCATTGGCGTCATTGCTGTGAACAAAAATACCTTGGCCTGGTATGATCGTGCTATCTTCCAGAGCTTCGATGCGTGCCGCCGAGGGCTCGTACTTTTCCTTTACAGGCATGGCCAAGCGATGTGTGAGGAAGAAGGACAATAAAGAGCCCTTTAGAGTGCTTGAAACCAATTTCGAAGAATCAACAGCATCATAAATACCATCCCCACGATCCGTTCGTGCTGTGACCCACAGGCTACCCCGGGAGTTTACCCAAACAGCCCCACCCATGCAAAACATAACGACGTGCCATTCCACTTATGCACAAACAAGCGACTCAAATCTGAGTACGCTGACGGTTGTTCTACAGACATGAGCATACACATCGTCGATGCTGATGTGGGTAAAGAACTGCGTGTCGTGTGGCGTTGGTCGGGAGATGTAATTGGTTTGCTGTTTAGTAGTCGGAAAAAGATAGCCAATGCTTCTCTTTAGCATACCCGACGATGGCTATCGTTGTCCTGTTTGCCCAGCGGTGTAACGGGGGATTGTGCGGGAGGAATCAGACTGCCAGTATTGCAGTACAATACATATAGTCCTAAGAGCAATTTGCTCAGCATCTGGCTGTCGAGTTGAGAACCTCTCGTGTTGCAACGACTTTGCCAAAAAGCGTATAGGCGATCTTGTTCGGTTTCCTTGACGAGGCCGTATCTTGTAACTAGGCTGTTTGAAGGGGAATGGAAATGGTAGATGTGAAAGCAAGAAAAGATCAATTTGTGTCATGACCGGATATCGCAAGTATGTCGTAACGCCTTCAAATGCTACATTCATGAAACGCCACCCGATGAGAAAAGGACAATCATAGCGCTTCGAGTTCGAAGTCGTCCAGCTTGTCGCGGTACTTCATGATATTGCGCTTGATCTTGGAGGAGTCGACCCAGGTTACAAAGTCTTCCATATTCCTGGTTGATGTTAGCCATGACCTCATGACTGCTGAGTATTCCACACCTTGATACAAGGTAGGCTGGGTCTGTAATGACATCTGTGCCCACGCGTACATGCTATTCATTTGTTAGTTCCTAATGTCGTATCTGGAGTCTGGCAATGTAGTTCAGTGTGATCTTACCCCTTGTTCGACGAGTGTGACAGCAGATTGCACATGATCTGCCATGCGAAGTCGGGTCATAACAACCGGCAATCTCCTCCGTGCAAAAGCGCTCACGGTGAGCTTATGCTCGACGTCGGAAAGCTTTCCACGGCCACCGCCGCCAGTACCAAGTAAACCCATGGAGAATAGTTTCTCTAATATCAGCTCTTCTTGTTTAGCTCGGAAAGGATCGGACGGATCTAGCGCGGCAATCCTGTGGGCGAGTTGTCGCAGCGAGCCGGCGAGCCGGTTATACTTGCGGTAGTCGTCGCGTCCTTGGATTGCGTAGCGGCGCATGACTGCTGCTTCTCGGTGGTCATTGTCGCTCTTGTACGTATTGAAGTCGACCTGTGAGAAAACATTAGTATCGTTGGAGGGCTTCTGAGCGTCCTGTGGGCTGGATGTGCATCGTTGGGCATGACAGGAATGGTGGTTGTTGGCGCCATGGTGTTCAGATGGCGAAGCGCAAATGCGGTGGCGGCGAGCAGCAAGTGAGGCGTACCTTTTTCAACAGCTTCTGCTCGTGATGCTTGAGTTTCCGCACCATATTGACTGTGCGCGTATGGGGGTCCGGTGGTGGTGGTGGTGGTGGTGGTGATGGTAGGAAGCGCGTGTGTCTTCGAGATGGCTGCACGATACTGGAGACGAAGATCCAAAGATTTGTTTGACAGGGGTGCGGCGGGCGCTAGCGATAGCGTGCCATGACTGCCCCTCCAATGACGGCGGGGTGCATCCAAATTCCTTTTCACTGTTCGAGTCAAACAATCTCACACTCCTTCGTCCGATCACATCTTCAACTATGCCGACTGTGCATTTGCTCGACTACGTCGCCGGTAATGTCCGCTCTCTCGTCAATGCTATCGAGAAGGTTGGCTATACCGTCGAATGGGTCAAGACGCCCGCCGACGTGCCCTCTGCAGAGGTACCACGGCCCTCTCACCAAGATTCGCGCATGAATTGGCAAGTGCTGATACGGCATCGCCCGTAGAAACTTATCATCCCTGGCGTCGGCCATTTCGGACACTGTCTTTCCCAGCTCGAGAAAGCGGGCTACATCGAGCCCATCCGCGAACACATCAAGTCAGGGAAACCGTTCATGGGAATATGTGTCGGCTTGCAGGCCTTGTTTGAAGGTTCAGAAGAAGACCCGCAAGTCAAAGGTCTAAGCATTATACCTTTGCGACTACGCAAGTTCCAGGACGTGGATAAGAGCGTACCGCACATCGGATGGAACAGCGCAAACACGTCGCGCACTGGTGAAGTCACAGATGACTCATTGTACGGACTGCGGCCGACGTCGAAATACTACTACGTCCACTCGTACGCCGCGCCATACGAAGAAGGCAAGTTGGAGAAAGATGGTTGGGCTGTCGCGACCGCGCGATATGGTGACGAGGAGTTTATAGGCGCCGTCGCCAAGGACAACATATTCGCCACGCAGTTCCACCCTGAGAAGAGCGGTGCAGCTGGTCTACGCGTGCTAAAGGCTTTCCTAGACGGAAAAAGGTCGCAGAAACTACCCGAGAAGCCATCGGCAGCCGAGACGAAAGAAGGCCTGACAAGACGCGTCATCGCATGTCTAGATGTACGGACAAACGACCAGGGAGATCTTGTAGTAACAAAAGGCGACCAATACGACGTCCGTGAAAAGGAAGGAGCTAGCAACGCAGTGCGCAACCTAGGCAAGCCCGTCGACATGGCGAAGAAATACTACGAACAAGGCGCCGACGAAGTTACCTTTCTAAACATTACATCCTTCCGCAACTGTCCCGTCGCCGATACACCCATGCTCGAAATCCTGCGTCGAACCAGCGAAACCGTCTTTGTACCTTTGACGATAGGCGGAGGTATACGTGACACGGTAGACACAGACGGCACCAAGATCTCTGCTCTCGACATCGCAACCATGTACTTTAAGTCGGGTGCAGACAAAGTGAGCATAGGCTCCGATGCCGTGACCGCAGCCGAGGAGTACTATGCACGAGGCAGCAAACTAGCTGGCAACACGGCTATAGAAACCATTTCCTCTGCGTACGGCAACCAAGCGGTCGTCATCAGCGTAGATCCAAAGCGCGTGTACGTCTCATCCCCAGACGCAACTCCTCACCACACTATCAAGACGACCACTCCCGGACCAAATGGCGAGGAATACTGTTGGTACCAATGCACAATCAAGGGTGGACGTGAAGGCCGCGACTTCGACGTACGGCAACTTGTAACTGCAGTAGAAGCCATGGGTGCGGGAGAGATTCTGCTAAACTGCATCGACAAAGACGGAAGCAACAGTGGTTTCGACATTGAGCTGATCAACGACGTCAAGGACGCCATCAAGATCCCCGTCATCGCAAGTAGTGGAGCAGGTCACCCTGGGCATTTCGAAGACGTCTTTGCAAAGACGAGGACGGATGCTGCGTTGGGTGCTGGAATGGTGAGTACCTACAATCTACCTACTATGACATGACAAAGTGAAGGAAAACTGACAACACGGCAGTTCCACAGAGGCGAATACACGGTCAAACAAGTCAAGGACCACCTTCAAGAAAAGGGACAAGTTGTACGGCCATTTGAGAATGACATATAAACGCTTTCCTATGACCCTAGACACATCTCAGGGTGAGTGGGTAATGCCTTGTCTAGCATTTCGCAACCAACATGTATATATACAGAAGTAGAGTTTCCGCCAGATACAAGGTGAACCAGTGGACTCGAGCAAGTACGTCATTGTACCGTACTGCCCAGTATCAACACTTGGAGCATATCTTCTCGCCTTTAGATCCTCAACGCAATCTCTCATGTTGCAAGATGTCGTGTCATAAATACACAGATGGTATTCGAACAAAGGCGCCCCGAAAAGATGTAAGCGTGGATACTGCTTTTGGGCGATCAGATGCGCGTCATCCCTTGTATTTTCTGCCAAGTTCGATATTGTTCACTTCCTCCTCTTCATGACTTTGGTGCACATGTCGATGAGTCCGGTTTTGGCTTCGCTTTCGGGGAAGAAGGATATGGCGTCGATGGCTTTGTCAACGTAATCTTGGGCTAGAGCGCGTGTTTGTTCTAGTCCGGTACTTTGGGAGACGATTTCGCGAGCCTAGACAAGGGGTTAGCCTTCCGCTTAGAACTCTGCATGTTGCGTGTCTCTCCGGACTTACGCGTTGAACGTCGCCTTGTTGCGAAAACTTCCTTCCGACCAGCTTCCCCAGACTCTGATCCTCTTTCCACGCAAACAATAACGGTGCGGTCGCTAGTCCAAGTTCAAGATCCGCACCGGCTGGCTTACCCAGCTCTGCCTCGCTAACAGTGTAGTCGAGCATGTCGTCGACAAGTTGAAACGCCAGACCCAGGTTCTTTCCGTACAAATATGCCGCCTCGACAACTTCCGGCGTCGATCCACCGAGAATGGCTGCTGCGCGACAGCTCTTCGAGATCAGAGATGCAGACTTGAGATACGTCTTCTGTAGGTAATACGACACAGTGTCCTCGGTCCACGACGGGTTCTTCTCGTCTCTGGCCGTGTTTTTGAGTTGCATAAACTCGCCTTCGACCAAATTCGCGATAACCGTAGCCAGGAGTTCGGTAACCTCGGGATCACGTAGTCTAGCCAGCGCAACAGACGCTCTTCCGAGCAGGAAATCGCCCGCCAGCACTGCCATTTTATTGCCAAACTCGACGTTCGCGGAGGGAGCGGAGCGCCGGGAGACGGAGTGGTCGATGACATCGTCGTGCAGTAGACTAGCTGTATGAATAAGTTCGGTAATCTCTGCCAAGCGGCGTTGAGACGGGAGGATATCGCTGTCTTCAGCCGTATATGCGGAATCATGGCGTACACTGCTGATAGGGCTTTGATCTGGGTTCTCGTCCGCCAGGATCCTCGGGTTGGTTATTGAGATATCCGCACTCTGGCTTCCAATGCCCATTCCTCCTCTTGAACTCCGCGGTGTGAGGGCTGTTGCCCTGCTCATAAGCAATACCAGCATGGGCCGTACGTATTTGCCCTCACTTTGTGTGTAGTACTTGGCGACTGTGTCGAGCGTGGGGTGACCTGAGCCAAGTAGTTGTCGTATGTTGCCAGTGAGAAACTTCATCTCGCGGGCGACAGTTTGGAAGGGATCCATCTTGATGGGCGCATCTGGTGGCGGCGAGGACATGACGTTTTGCGCTACATTGACGGCGGCAGCCCACGACGACTGGTCCCGCCGCCGTGAAGGGTGATGGAGCGTTGGTGTCGCATTTTGGGCTTGTATGGGACGGGAGAAGGCGGCGTTACGGTAGGGACATATCGAGCGGTGCGACGAGAAGGAAGTTTGCGGTCGCGCAACAGACGTCGCGAGCCGGGCTGTTCGGCTCGTCATGGGAGGATGTGCCTCCAAACGATGTGGTGAAAAGAAAGGGACGATGCAATTGAGGGATTGTATCAGCGTCTCTGGGGCGGGCAAAGAGGGTGGTGGTGGTGGTGGGCAAGTGGGCTAGCAGCTCGTCACCCGCAGCTATCGGCTAGATTTGTCCAAATCAAAATATCCATGACGTCCGGAACGCTAGCCTGCCTGGGTTGCCGCACATCCCTGTCGCGTCCTGCTATGCCGCGTGCCTGGCTGACGGCTGTTTCTTACAACACAACCCGTACACGGCACGCAGACATGGTGCTGCTTACCATGACTCCCGGTATCGTCCGGGCAGTCGCAGAAGCCAAAGCCCTATCCGCCGACGAATACGAAAAACTCCAACACGCCGACGAGCCCACGCTGGCGGAACCCAAAGTTGGGAATCCCATCTCACACAGCCAGCTGATCGGCCTGTCCAGGTTGCTCAAGAGGCATGCCTCCAGCGTTGCCCAAGAGCCTTCAGAGACTACACAAGACGTCCAAGAGCCCACGCCAACGACCCTCGCCGCCCTCCTTGCCAACACAACAGTCTACATCCCTCCCCCTCCTCCCAAGCCTACGCAAACGCCCGAGTACCACGCCCTCATGGCCCGTCTCCGTGCCGAGCAAGAAGCCCTGTCCTATGAGCGCATGCTGCACCCCCCACCAACGCGCGAGTCCTTCTCGCAACGCTTCCCCCGAGCCCCAGCACCCTTCTCCATCGGCTCAACACAAACCACCAGCGAAGAAGATGACCTGTCTTACGAGGAAGTCCACCGCCAGATCGTCTTGATCATCAACATCCTCATCTCCGTCGTTTGTGTGGCCGTCTTCATATGGGTTGCTGCGCGACACTGGAGTGTGGGAAGCAGGCTGGGACTGAGCATGGGAGGGTCGTTGGGAATTGCCGTTGCCGAGGTGGCTGTCTACAGTGGCTATGTCAGGAAGGTGCGCGAAGCCAAGAGAGCCGAAAAAAAGAAGCCCGAGATCCACGAGATCGTCAGGACTTGGGTCTTGGGCGCCGACGCCGACGGGCACGAGCAGCACACGACAGGGTGGAAGGAGAAGGATGGGGACGGTGTCAGATTCAGAAAGGGTAAACATCGTTGAAGATGCATCAGATTGCGCCAGTCATGCTTGGACAAATACCCATCGTTACTGCTCCCAAACAACGCCTGCAATGCAGTTTGTATCCACCCGCACCAACGCACAAATCACCAAGCTAGCAATAACCCTCAAGCCCTACTTCTTATCCTTCCTTCTCCCGGCTACGCCCCCGGCAAACCGTCCTAGATTGCTCAGACTGGACCTTGGTTTATGGCCCTGGACGGGACCCGGCGGCGCAGGCGTGGGAGGTGGTCGCATTGCGCCCGCCGGGCTACCAGGCCTCAATGCAGTCACACTCTTTGGACGTGCAGTCGGCGTGGGAACGCTTGGCCCCATCTTCTCCTGCTCCTCTTCCTCCTCGCCCATACTGGCCATTCGCTGCGTGCGTCTTGCCTTCTCCTGCGTCTGCTTGAACCTGTCGAGCAGCTCTGTCCACTTGACGGTTCCACCCGCTTCCCCGCTTCCCAGACCATCTCTTGGCTTCAAGCGGCCAGCACGTTCGAAATTCGAAACGTTGGACGCTGCAGACGACGGGATACTGTTGCTACTACTGTTGTTCGAGCCAACTTCTGAGCTTTTTTGCCGCAAGTGGTTCAAGGTAGGAGAGGAGGAGGAAGGGTGCACATACGTCGAGCTGCTGCGTTGTGGCGCAATGTGCAGGTAGCCAATGGCCGAGACGCTGTTGAGACGGTTCTTGAGAGCCGCAAAAGCTGAGGATTGCGGCAGCAGCATGAGAAGGCCGTACATGCACTTGTAAAGATGTGGGTACCGTTCCGGCTCGAGCAGCTGCATGCGGAGGTCTGACCAGGCACAATTAGTAGAGCAAGAAGGTTTGAGCAGGGAGAGGGCCTTACACGTGAAGACGGGAGATTCGAGGAGTTGGACAAGCTTGTCGATCTGGATGAGCATGTTGACTGTCATCTCGAGGTCCGCACTGGCAGAATTAGCGGATCATTCTGTTCCACAGCAGATAGCAAAACATACAAGACTTGAAGCAAATGGTAAGCTTGCTCGTAAGCCTGGGCAAGAAGACACAGTGAGAAAGTGGCAACAGCGTTGTTGCACCAAGCCTTGAACAGAATGACAAAGAATGATTGACCGTCCTTGTTGTCGAGGTTTCGAAGTCGTCTTCGTAGGTCGGCGAGCTCTGGTGCAGTGATGAGATTGTTATTGAGGTTTTGGACCATGATGCTGGCGAATTCGACATCCTCGTCCTTTGCAAGACAGTCAGCCATGGTGCGGTATATGCGCTCTGCGCTCAAGGTTATGCAGAGCTGTCTGATGATGAGATTGCCGCGAGTCTCGAGCAAGCGGCGATCGGTACAAAACAGCTTCAGGAGATTAACCATGAAGGAAGTGAAGTAAGTATCATCACTGTGTAGAGATATCTGTGAGAGAAGCAGCAAGTCGCGTGTAACCACGGCATCTGAAGGATCCGAAAGCGTCTTCAGCAACGCAGGGAATGTACCGTCGTCCACTGTCAGTATCTGTATATTGTCAGTGACTGCTTTGTCTTGGACGACTTTGCACATACTCTGCCAGGTGCCATCCTATGAAGCATTATCAGCCATGCTATGGCCGCAACGCGAGTGGCTTCGTGTTCATTCAAGAACTGCAGCGTAAGAGCGCTGACAGCAGCTTGGTAGTCGAGTTCTGGTATTGGCCGCGGTGATGAGCCTCGTTCCTCTGCTGGTGTGGGGGACCGTGTACCCTTGCCATCGGGCGACTCAGCTTTGTTCGCTTGGTCGCGAATGACTGCCTTGAGCAATCGGCCAGATAGATTAGAATCTCGCCGCTGGGTGCCGGTGAGTTCTTTGCCGAGCTCAGATAGGGAAGGAGGTAGCTGGATCTGTCCACCTGCAGCACCATCTCGGGGGCGGTTATCGTCAGATAATGACAGGATGTAGTCCATCAACGAAGCATTGACCTTGACTGCAGCCTTGCGAACCGTGTCGACGTCGTGCGACATTCGTGGCAAGACGTGCGATAACAGACTGGGGACAAAGGGCATGATGTCTTCTGGGCAAATGTCGAAAAAGTTGTCTATCCAACGGAGTGCCGTGAGCAGTATCTCTGTCTGCTCTTCTTCTGCACCTGCGTACATTAGCTCTGATATAGTTCTGGAATCGATGCAACGCTCACCTGAAGGAGGCACCAGGAAGTCGACTAGAATCTCGAGAATCTTGGGATGGTCAACGTGCACATCCTGGCCAGGTATCCAGTTTCCGTCTCCATTGACAGACTTTCCGCTGTCGCCAGAGAGAGAGCCACTGTCTCCACTGACATGGCCCTTGTCGTTGACGGAGTCGTCGAGCTCGAGGGGCGTCGTGTCCGTCGCTTCGCTTTCACTATGGATGCTACCCGTAGAGTGCCTGCGCTCGTCTTTGCTGTTGCTCCGTTTGCTGTCGGCTATGCCCTTCTTGATGCGCGCAATCTTCTTAATCTCGCTCAGGAACCTATCCAAGGCCGCCTGCGTCATGGTGTATACATCTTGGTTGCTGTCACTCAGGAACTTGAAGAGGCCGGCGAGGAAGCGCGGGAGATGGGCAATGAGCTCGAGATCGGGTATGGAGTCGAGCAGCGTGATCCAAGCCACTAGGAAGGAACGTGTGAACGGGTTAAGAACATTGATCCGTTCTTCGAGCAGGGGTAGGAATCGTTCGAGGTTGAAGGCGAATGGGTGGGGCTCGTCTTCGGGGTCCTCTTGGTCGGGTGTGTCGTGTAGCACAGACACGTAGCTGGCAGCCGACTCGGAGACGATGTCTTTGATCAGGCGGTCCAGCAGTTCTGCGCCGTTCTTGACGGAGAGCTCCGAATCTGCAGCCATCTGGACGGTCCGGGCCGTGTTAGCCTTGTCTCACTTGCTCAGGCAGGCGTTGTGCGTCTTCTCACCTTACAAAGAGCGTCGAAGACCTGGTTGAAGTATACGAGTATCTCGCCCTTGGCGACCTTTGCGATGTTGTACATGCTTTCGCATGCATAGTACCTAACGCGGGCATCTTGGTCGCTGAAGCACGCGAGCACTGGGGGGACAATCTCTTCGAGATAGCGGGCCACTTCCTGCTGTGGTGTTAGCAGGCCTAGCAAGCTGCCTATGCCATGTGTATACACATACTGGGCCGAGGGCTATCGAGGCCGCAGCGAGTCCTATGAGACCGCCGTTGCGGGCGTGGGGCTGGTGGACGGCATAGGCGTACTCCTGACACAGCTGGCGAACGATCCTGGCTATCCTGTCGTGGTCCTGGGCAGCGAGTGCGTCCCGGATGAGGCCCTCGAGTTCGAGGGCGCCGCTCTTGCGCTTGTCGTAGAGCTTGTCGTTGAGCGCTTTAGTGATATTGGGGTCCATGGCGAGGAGGTCGAGTGCACAACGACTCTACATGGTGCAGCGGCCGGTGGATCGCATCGTGCATGCACTGCGGGGCGGGGTAGATTCGGGCGTTGGTGGTGGTGGTGGTGAAGTGCCAGCAAGCATTCACTTGCTGCGTGGTGGTCGGCCTTTGCTCGCGATGCTTGGGCCGAGCCACCCGCACGTCATCGTACACACGCGCCCTATCCCTGCAACCTCAGCCCGCCGATAGACGAGACATGGCCAAAAGCAACGTCGGAGCACATGGCCTTGGAAGCCATGTGTCGACGACTGCACAAAGCTGAACCTCACGACGCTCAGTGCCATGATGATGATGATTGGCACCTCTCCTTGCCGCTAGGCGCTTAGTCGGTCCAAGTCACTCGGTCGCGCTGACCAACGCCCGTTGCCGTCGCCGCCTGCCTTCACACTGCCTTCACCTGCCCCTGTCAGGTGCCACGAGCAAGTCGATGGAGAAGTTGAAGAATAAGTTCCTGAGCCCCCATCGTCGCTCGCGGCGAGAGGAAGACATGGAGAAACTAAGGGAGCCCAAAGTCTCGCCCATCGCGACAGGGGGGTTCAAGCACTGGGCTGTAGCTTTGTAAGTCCTGTTTGTTGTCTGCGTGGCGAGTGCTTACAGCAACAGTATAGTCTGTAACTTCAATGTTGATGTCGGGTAGGTCGTCATGAGTGCCGTGTTCTTCCGAGTAATGCATTAATGTATCGAGTTTGGTAGCCCAGAAATCGAGATTCTATACCCCCCCGATGTCCCCTTTACGACGGCCGACTTGAGTGCTATATGCTTCAACAGGTACCTTCATCTGCCACTCCTGTCCATGTGCTGCCAATCTAAGACGCATCTAGCTT
>JAESFQ010000692.1_pt1 | contig 12376 bp, 15 predicted proteins | sample 9269431 | NCBI WGS metagenome assembly JAESFQ01 (sample SAMN14502588, study PRJNA617103) | algae metagenome | isolation source: Plectolyngbya sp. WJT66-NPBG17 and co-occurring heterotrophs from well... | place: USA: Mojave Desert, Joshua Tree National Park, California | collected 2006-08-06
AGGCGTCGAGGTTCAAAAAACCAACCGTCGCCGCTTCTCGCTACCACATCACCTTTCATCCACTGTATTTCAAGACCCTTGGCACGTTGCTACGGTTGAATCTCAACCATGGGTCTAAAAGCATTCCTCAAGAAAGAGCACAAAGCGCCATCGAACGGCGATGTTGCTTCTCACACTACCGCGTCGGACAAGGACGACATGGAGCAGGCATACGGACACAACACCGACATCACAACAGGATGGACAGGCGATGGGTTTGCCGGGGCGACCGAGTACCCCAATGCCCCGGGAGAGAACTACCGCACACTAGGCCGATGGCGAGCTTGTGTGATCCTGATTACGATTGAAGTCGGGATTGGTATCCTCAGTTTACCCTCCGCTTTAAAGACGCTCGGACTGATACCCGGAATCATCGCGATTCTTGGATTTGGTGGTCTAACCACCTACTGTGGTTTTATCCTCCTTCAGTTCTACCGGAGATACCCTATGGTTACGAATCTGGTCGACTGCGCGTTATACGTCGGAGGCAGGCCATTCGAATACTTTCTTGGAATCGCTTTTGTTTTCAACCTGGTTCTTATCTGCGCCTCCGCGAACATTACTTTGTCAGTCGCTCTCAACACGCTGTCGCGCCACGCCCTCTGCACCGTCGCTTTCATGGCTTTCCCCCACATCCTTTGCTGGCTGCTCTGCATTCCACGAAAGCTCTCGTTTGCCGCCGCAGCCAGCTGGGTATGCACGATTTCCATCGTAGCTGCGGTTCTGATTGTCATGATTGCGCTTGGTGTTGCGGGACCACAAGCCCCGCCTGGGTTCGAAGTTTCGATAGATTTGGTCGGAAAGCCTACCTTCGTCGAAGCTGTAAACGCGCTGCTCAATGTTGCGTTTGCCTTCGCAGGAAACCAAAGCTTCATCAGCGTTATGGCCGAGATGAGGGACCCTTCCAAGGACTTCGCTCCTGCGCTCTTCATGCAAAAGTCTTTCGAAGTCGTCATCTACATTGTAGTCGCCTGCGTTATCTACGGCTTGGCAGGCGATGCAGTTACATCTCCCGCACTCGGCTCTGCTCCTGAACTGACGGCTAAGATTGCTTACGGCATTCTCATTCCCTCCGTATTAGGAACCGGTCTGATTATTGGCATTACTGCCATCAAGTTCATGGTAAGATCCCTTGTCGTATTGAGGAAGCTTGAGAACTAATGCCAATGCAGTACATTACCATTATGCGTTCAACGAAGCCTGAGCAGGTCAATGTCCATAACACCTTCACTTGGACTCTCTGGATCGGCCTCGGGGCCCTTTTCTGGATTGTGTCTTTCATCATCTCCAACGCGATTCCAATCTTTTCATCGATACTCAACATTTCGTCTGCCATCTTCATCTCGTGGTTCACCTTCGGACTCACAAGCATTTTTTGGCTGCATCTGAACTGGAAGACGCAATGGAGTACACCCCGAAAGAAGGCGGTAGCCGTTGTCAATTACGCCATCATGATGATGACTGTGTTCTTGATGATAGGAGGGCTATACACATCCCTGAAGGCGCTCATTGACATCTACCACGATCCTAACAGCACTCTGAACGGGCCGTTCACCTGCGCTGATAATAGTATATTTTAGTTGAGACCACGTAGTTTAATCGATGTCTCTCACTTCACACCGACATTCTGAGTACATCCAATCGGTTACGGATTATTCTAGAACTGGCTCTCTGCGTCATGGCGACTCACCAAAACGAATATGCCATCGTGTACCCCGCTTCGAGTACCCCGCTTCGAAAGAATCAACACGCATTCACGGGACGGAAGTACATGTGTTTGCAAGCACAAGACCTGCGCTAGGAGGACCGGGTTGTCGGAGCCTTTAGTACCGGTATACCGAATGCTACCTTGAATGCATTGGCGGCCAGCCCCGTCGAAAAGCCATTGATGCGTACTTGCATAGACCAAAACTAACACAGACGGCCGCAAACCGGGCGGGGATAATGCGGCGACAAAATCCTCATACCGAGATATGGAGACAAAAGACTAGGATACTTCTAGTAAGGCAGGTTCTGTATGAGTCGTGACAAAGAGCACAAACACCAAGGCTACCGAGTAAGAATCTTGGCGGTGGGAAAGAGAGCTGAGTCGGCGGAAGAGCTTCTCTGGAGTAGGACCCATGTTCCGGTGGTATAATGCCGTGGTGTTTCCGATGAAATTGCCGAGTGCGTTTATCGACTTTTCGCCTAGTATACGCATTCTAGCAGTATTCACTTTCTCTTCAGATTGGGCATCTCTGTCTGAAACTGTGAGAGTTCCTCAATAATCTTGTGGGTTATGTCTAGTAGCCAAAGTGAAGTCGAGAGCATCTCTAAGTGCCCACACACTACCAGCGATAGACTTGAGCTCCAGACTGGGATTTGCCGTTAGGATTTGCCATGTCCTGCACCCCACAACATCGTTGAGATTGCCACGCTAGGAGACATCTGGGGGACCCACGGGTAAACATCGGGCTGGAATCTACCCAATAGCAGTCCCCGTAGTGCCTGGTCCTCCACCTCCCGAGAAAACCAACGAGCGTCACGATGTCATGATCCCCGCAAGGCTTCCTCCTCGGTTCGGACTATTTTCATTTTTGGCGTGTATACCGTCATACCCCGGATTCAAGAACGGAGCGGCAGATCTCTAGTCGCGCAGTACGTCACGCACCATATTCCCCGAGACGAGGCTACTCAGCTACAGCAAGCTAAAGCTTGTCACTATAAAGCATGGCTAACCTCAGCGATTGCTTTGGGGCTGATCCCATCCGTCGTTGCCACCGCCTGTCATGTTGCGCAATACAGCTCTAGCGACTGCGCTGTTCCTCGGCCTAGCAGCTTCCGACGCTGCTGTGCCGACCGCTCAGACAAAGAACGGAACATATGTCGGCACACACTCTGCCGAGTATGATCAGGACTTTTTCTTGGGTATACCGTATGCCCAACCGCCCGTCGGAAGTCTCCGCTTCAGAAATCCTGTCGGCCTCAATGCCACTTGGGACGAGGCAAGGTCAGCCACGCAGTACTCCACAGAGGTACATTACTTTGTCCACTGTAAAGAATCTAGACTAATAAACGATCCAGTGCTACGGATACGGCTCTGATCAGTGGAACTACCCGGTAAGTGTCAGACGAACCAAATATTCGGGAACGAACTAACCCTGTTTCCTAATGTCAGGTGTCGGAAGACTGTCTCTATCTGAACGTTATCCGTCCAGCAGGATGCAGTCCGGAGGAAAAACTCCCAGTCGCATTCTGGATACATGGAGGCGGTTTCTTTCAGGGAGGAGGTATCGATCAGCGCTACAATCTCTCGTTTACCGTTGAAAACGCTCAGAAGATTGGAAAGCCCATCATTGGCGTTAGCATCAACTACCGACTATCCGCCTGGGGCTTCCTTAGTGGAAGCGAGGAAGTTAGGGACAACGGAAACTTGAATCTTGGTCTGAGAGATCAGCGCTTGGCGCTTCAATGGGTGCAGGAGAATATCGAAGCTTTCGGAGGTACGTCTACATAATGTAACGCTTGTAGTGCGTGAGCTGACATGACGCAGGTGACCCAGAAAAAGTAACTATCTATGGCGAGAGCGCTGGTGGAGCGTCTGTTGGTTTTCACTTGACAGCCTACAGTGGACGCGACGACAAGCTCTTCCGTGGTGCCATCATGCAAAGTGGAAACCCTATCAATTTTGGGGCTCTTCCCGACCCAGCAGTAGGCTACGCCGAAATGTACAACGAGCTCACTCGCCGAACAAGCTGCGCAAACACCACCAGTCCGCTCGAATGTCTACGTCGGTTGCCTGCTGAGCAGCTCAACACTGCTCTCAACACGACCACGCCTACTCTCAACATTACCAACTTCATGCCTTGTCTGGACGGTGACTTCATTCAAAAGCGCACTTCTCTCCAGCTCGAAGCAGGCGAGTTTGTACATGTCCCAATCATCTCGGGTGCCAACTCGGATGAAGGTACAGCATTCAGCCCCTCGCCTGTAAACTCGACCGAGGATCTTCGTACCTTTATCATGGCAAGCGGAGTTCCTGCCAATCTGACAGAGCAACTACTTGCAGCATACCCTGACGACCCTTCCGTCAACGTGATTGAAAGCCTGGGTAATCTTACCCTGGGCCCAGAATTTGGACCGCAGTTTCGCCGCGCAGCGTCCTACTTTGGCGACCAGGTCTTCATCGCCAACCGTAGGTTGACATGCCAGACATGGGCCGCCGCCAATGTGTCGGCATTCTGCTACCGCTTCAATGCTATTCCGGCCGGTCTTCCTGCTGCTGTCGGCGTCACACATTTCCAAGAAGTCGCATTCGTTTTCCTCAATCTCCAAGGTGTCGGCTACCTACCTGCTGCAGTCCCTCCGTTTGAGAACAAGACGGAGAATTACCGCGACCTCTCCAGGTTCATGAACAGCAACTGGGTCAGCTTCGTACACGACCTCGACCCTAATTCGTGGAGGGAGACGTACGATTTCAATGGAACAGAGCCCATGTGGGCTCGGTACGATAATGCCAACCCAATGGACTTGGTTTTCGACGCTAATGTGACGAGCTACCTGGAGCCGGATACGTACAGGAAAGAGGGTATGGCGTTGATCAACGCAAATAACTTTGACGTTTACAAGCGATAAGCAGCCCCAAGCTGCAGTACGTAGCAACCACCATTTACTGTTATATATATATGCTTCTAACTGAAAGAAAGTTGAAAACTCATGCTCGCGTTTCCCGGTTTGCTGACATCCATTTGTCGCGTTCTCACATGAAGTTGAAAACATTGACGTGAAACATTTACGACTTGAATTGACGAACAAGTATCTCTTCGTTTCCTTCGTAGTGCGAGGAATGGTTTTAGTCTTCGCGGATAACTCCTCATTGGGGATAAGCAGCATCTTCAGCCCCAGTCTTGGCTCCAAAGTGAGGATTTGGTCAACGTAAGCTGACCCGGACCAATAAGATGTACTGCGCCTCCGCCCAGGCTGCAAGGCCCTCTACGTTCGGCTCAACGTGCGAATTTCGCTCAGCGGTCAGGCATCTACGTAGGCGTAAGCCACATGTTATAGCTAGGCGAAAAGTAGGCTAGGGACCATAGCGAGATACGCGTCGGATCGCGACATGCTCCAAATTGGGCATATGCGACATCTTACATGCGAATTCCGACTTGGAATCACACTCAATGTGTAGAGAAGCGGGCGATGAAGGAGTTGCGTGTCAGTATGGCAGTGCAAGCCGCCAAGCTGGTTACCAGTTGTACTGAAGTAGTACATATATGGGTAGATGAAGGGTGTCTTCCCCAGGCAAACTCATCAGCAAGTCGTCTTCAAAAGCTATAACAACACGAACAACAGCAGTCACATATCTATCAATTCCCACATATACACAATGCCCGGCGCACCCCCTCGCCCTTCAGACATCCCCGAGTGGTGCGAGTCCATTACGCCTGAATGTCCCGTTGAAGGTACAATCTATGGCTACACTCCAGATCTCGCCGCGAACGCGTTTTTCGCTGCGTTCTTTGGTATTGCACTCATTGCGCAACTTTACTTCGGTATCCGCTACAAGACATGGACGTACATGATCGCTGTCGGGTTGGGATGCTTGGCAGAATGTGTTGGATATATTGGTCGGGTGATGCTGAACCGGAACCCCTGGAATGATATTGGTTTCAATATTCAGATCGTACTGCGTAAGTGTTTGTGCCTTTTTAGGCTAGAGAAGGCCCCGTTGCTAATAGTTGTGGGTAGTCATCTTCGCGCCTGCTTTCTTGGCTGCTGGTATCTACTTGACGCTCAAACATGTCGTCATCCAGTTTGGCGAGGAGTGGAGCAGACTCCGACCGAATTGGTACACATACATCTTTATCGCTTGCGACATCTCTTCGTTGGCTATGCAGAGTGCTGGTGGAGCGCTCGCGGCCACTGCGGATCAGGGAGCGAGCATCGGTGATGTCGGGACAAACCTCATGATTGCTGGTATCATCTGGCAGGTTGTTGGTAAAATGGAATTCTCATCCCCTCTCGCATCATCCAGCTGACAGCTAAACAGTGCTTGTCATCTTCGGCATCCTCGTACTAGAGTACAGCATCCGCACCTACCGTCGACGCTATCAACTCTCCTCGTCGGCGCTCAAACTCTGGTCGAACAGACGTTTCCAATTCTTCTGTGGCGCTGTTGTAGCCGCCTACACGACCATACTCATCCGATGCGTGTACCGCATACCTGAGTTACTTGGAGGATGGGGTGGTGAACTGATGCGTATCGAGATCGAGTTCATCATCCTTGAGGGTGTGATGATCGCGCTCACGGTACTGGCGCAAACATTATTCCATCCCGGACTGTGCTTCCCTGCACTGGGCAATACTATGAGCAAACAAAAGTACACCAAGAATAGTGTCTCGGGGTCGGATGTTGAAATGTTGGAGTCAGGCGAGACCGCATCTAGGAGGAATATGTCGTACGAAGCCGCAAGGGCATAGTCTGAGACTGCAGGAGAGCGATGGTAGATGCGATACTTATCTGGTGTTAAGGTGAAGATAGATTGTAGTCGGGCGCAACGGTTCAGATGAACCTCATGTTTCTCTTAGAATAGATGGATGCTTTCGATGGGTTAGAAGGAAAGCCGACCAGTTATGCAATGCGACTTACTCGCTAGCGTCAAGCTAGGCCAGAATCGCGGCTTCTCACCAATTGATTGTGAACTCGCAACATGCCCTCTATTTGCTCAACGAGCACAGTCGCAACATTCTTAGCTACGCAGTCCCAGTCGCGGGACATGCTCGAGCAAGATGAACCCGCCGGATCCCTCAGACAGCCAACCTAGCGTTGGCAATTGCGCACCAACTACGATCGGCGGCGCAGCCACCATGTCCGCTTCTCCGCATCCACATCCAGAACCCCAATCGACAACGCCCATGCCACCTGCATGGTCGTCGCAAATGTCTACCTTTCCAGCAAACAGCGGCGCGGCTGGGGGCCCAAACTTTCCCCAGTACTCGGCCTCTACTGCTGCGATTCTTGAACGCCTCCAAGGAAAGAATGGCCATGCCGCCGGAAGTGCTGCCTTTGAGGCGAAGCGGGCAGAGATCTTGCAGAGTTACGTTACTAGCGACAAACTGCCGACGCCCCCGCCAGCTGCGAGTACTGGACGTAGAGGAAAGGGGGGAAGAGTTAGCACGCCAAGCGGGCTGAAGACAGAGGTTGGCGCATCGCCTTCGGGCCCTCCGCATGGTCGCAGTTCTGGTAGAGGGCGCGGACGCGGACGGGGTCGTGGGGGACGCGGAGGTAGAGGCGGCAAGCGGAAGCGTTCTGAGAGCGATGAGGACAGTGATGTCAGTCTTTGTGGTGTGCTCTGAGAGCGTATGCTGACATTACATAGAACGACGATGACGACTCCGACGTCTCAGACTCGTACACACCACTACCCACCCGAACCAAATCCGGCCGCAGCGTGAACAAGCCCGTCGCATTCGTACCCGTCATTCCAGAACCGGCTCAGGGTGTCAAGCGGAGGAAGTCTACCAAAACTCTACTTGCTGCCAAGTGCAAGACTTGTCACCGAGAGACCGATCCGACGAACAACCGGATAGTGTTCTGTGATGCGTGCAGTACCGCATACCACCAGTACTGTCACAACCCCCCCATCGACAATGAGGTGGTCACCGTGCTTGAGAAGGAGTGGCTGTGTGGACCGTGTATACGGGCCAAGCAGACCGTGGTGGAGGGTGCACAGGATCTGGTTGCTGCGGAGAATCTGAGTATAGATGAAGTACGTCCGTCTCGGCTCGCAAACCACATACCTCTGCGAAATTTTGGTATACTAATTCCAGCAGAAACGCGCATACTTGAACACGCTCTCAAAAAACCAGCTAGTCGGCCTCCTCCTAACCGCTACCATCCGACACCCAGAACTACCCATATTTCCTCCGAATGTGAAGAGCCTGATAACCGATTCCTCGGCGGCAAAGTCAGAAGCGCCGCAACAAGAACAACAAAAACCACCTTCTACACAACACTATACCAACTACAAACCCCCATCATCATTTGGCCTTGGCCAGATATCCTCAACTCCCAACGGCCACACAACAGCAAGCCACACACCGCAGTTCTCGTCACATTCGCATTCAGAGATGGACGCTGCAGAAGCGCAACTCCTCGGCGAGAGCAGCAACCAGCCACGCACAACCATAGATCTCGCGGGCAACCAGTACGAAGAAGACGATGGCTACGATACGGACCCACCAGCACACTACCCCAAAGCCGGCAACGGTCTCGCCAGGACGCTACGCCCGGAGAGTGAAGATTTGAATTGGCTTGTCGACGACAACTTCGAGGTATTTAGCCATGGATGGAAAGGTGACGGTACGGGTATGGGTGCCGATGGCACATTAGATGGCACAGGAGATGGACAGAAAGTAGTTTAAAATGCTGCTGGAGAGGCATCTGCAAAGGAAACCGGTGATGAACTAACAGATATGGATAGTGATGATGTGGAGCGATTGAGCGCTTTTTCCAAAGGCAAAGGGGCGAGCTTGACTTGACCCAACCGACACTCGTGAAGCACGCGTACAGTAATACAATCACATTTCGATGTGAGTAGTCAAAGTGAATAAAGGTCCCATTGTATTATGCCGTAAAATTAAAACAAAAGCGTGGTATCTCGAGAAATATCGCCAAATCAAGAACCGAATCCCAGAGCAACCATAATATCTAAACGCCAACCATGCATAACCTCATTACAAAGCGCATCAACGTCGTCAATCATTCATCGTCGATACCATACCCAGCCATAGTGCGCTCAGGATCTTGCCACTTCTTACTCTTAAGTATCCTCATCTTCTTCACCGGACTCGAAGATCTCTGCTGCGTCTCACGCTCTTGAGCTTCCAATTTGGCCCGAAGCATCTCATTCTCACGTTCTAGCTCGTCAACACGATCTCTGAGTTCTGGATCGGGGTCTTCGTAAACCTTGATCTCTTGCTTCATTTGCGCCTTGGTTGCTCTGATGACGACGTCGATCTTGGAATCTATGTGTGCTTGCTGGTTGTCTTGTTCGTTGTCTAGTGCAGCCTGCCATCTGCGACGTTCTTGGTCGACGGCAGATTCCATTTCGAGGTAGCATTCGTCGCGGATTTCTTGCTCGAGGTCTACCATGTGGTCTTCGGCTGCAGCCCAGGAAGATTCAGCAGCTTTCCGGCGAGCCGTCTCTTCAGTTAGGCGCAAAGCGAAGACTTCGATTTCTGATGTGAGACGTGCAATTTCCGCGTGGGCATATTCAAGCTCTTCCATTACGACTGAAGGTGTTGTGCGACCTGAGGGAGTCGCACGTCCCGAGGAGGCTGTACCAGGACGCTTGTGTGGTGCACCGGAGAGGATTGTTTCTGATGTAGACGGCATCCGCGGCACGGTAACCTCGCGGGCGAGAGCAGAGTAGCGGAGGATCTGAGATGTGGCGTTGAAGTCACCTTTGGGATCCGCCGTTACGACCATAATGGACTTCTGGGGCTGACGATGCGATTGTGCTTGACGAGCGGAGGCAGGGAAAGAGTTTGAGAAGAGGAGCTCTGTAAGCTTGCATTGGCGGAATGGCACAATATTCTGCATGGATGTTAGTCGAGAAAATAGCAAGCGGATTTATGTGCGTTACCTTGGAGCCGCCTTGGTTGTCAGACTGCATCTGCATACACTGACCCAGATACATGAGGGACTCGTTGATCTTGCCAGCTTCTGCGAGCGTCTCGCCCGCTGTTTTAGCATTTCGGGCACGCTCCGATCCTGCCAGGTCAACAATAGTAAGGTTACTGCTAGACCAGGGACCTTGACGTTCTGCGTCCCTCTTCTTGATCTCGATGTGGAAGAAGCCGTGACTTCGCGAGCTGACCGCATTGCTCCCAGTGCCAGTGACTTTGCGCTCCATGAGACCAGTCTCCAGCACCATCATAGCTTCCTCGAAGCTTCCGCAGATGATCTTGGTGAGGCCGGCGACAACCTTTCGGTCTGGGCTCTTCTCAGTGCTCTTGAAAAGCAGCGCCCTGCGTTTCACATTTGGCTGCTTGTTCTTTGTGGTGTTCCCGCTCAACAGGTCGAAGATGCGGTCGTTGTAAACTTCGTACATGGACATAACGATGGCATATTCTGCGCTCGGGTCTGCAGGTATTTGGATGTCGGCGACAGAAGGGGACTGTGGCAGCGTTGACGGGCGTGGGATCTTGTTCGATTTGTATGTGCTTCCTGTGGAGAATATGCTACAGTCCTATTCCGTCTGTTAGCCCGCATTCGTGAAGTATTTGGTTCTACAGCGCCAAGTTTGGTAGTAAGAACTTACTGCCACGGGAGTTTGCGCTCGTGAGTAGCGTCCGGACTGGTTGTCACCGTACATAGACTCGATGTATGCGGTCGCAGTGAACATTTGGGCTTCTGACACATCTGCGTTGGCCAGTGAGGAGAATGCTGGAGCACCATAGAAAGATTGTACGAGCCGCTCATCGCATGCTTGGAAGATGACATCCAGCGTCATCTGAACGAGGCCGCGTTGAGATTTGGTGCCGAGGATCGTGTGACTCTGTGGTTGCGTCAATATGCAGAATTGTAGACGCTCCCATCAAGGGATGTGTACCTTTCCAGAGCCAGTGCAACCCAGCGTTGCGAGCAGTCCATCTCGTCCGTGGTGACCTGGTGCACCCATGACACCCTCAATCATGGGGATCACACCAGTGCCCTTGAACAAATCCATTTGCCGCGCATCTTCTTCAAAGACTTGAGTGAAAGCGAATCGCTCAACAGCACGCTTGCGTTTGTCTTGTGTTGGGGGTTGTATCGTGATATGAGTCGGATGATGGCTTTCGCTCTCTTCTACGCTGAGGAAGCGCGCACTTCCCGAGTTAGACGGGCGCAGACGCAGAAAGACATCAAATAGCGAACTCGAGGGTCGTGGTGGAGGATCCATGTTGGTGGTCTTTTGTTTCTTGTTCGGCGATGCAGGCAAAATGTCAGTCGACGTTGGTGTACCAAGTGCATGTGGATCCGCTCGTGTGCGCGCGTGTCGGTCAATACGGCCAGAACGCCGTTGCCCGGGACAACCAACGCGCCGACTGTGACACGCTATGACGCAGTGCCATGTGATCGAGCGCGGGGATGCGGAGTACAAAGAAGCTCGTCCTTAGTGAGATGGAAGGAAGCGGTATGCATTATCTTGCATTCTGTCAGCCTGGCTACTCAAATATTGCGAATATCTATAGATCCGGGTGCGTGAAATTAAGGTGACAATCCCAGGATTGACCTCAAATCGTTGCGTCCGTCTTGGAGAAATATGCTACATTTGCTGTTTTTTAAACAGAGTTTTTGAGTTCGAGCTCAAGAACAGATTTGGGCTGAAATATAAACTCAAGCGACTAGATTTGTTGGAGATTGTACATGGGATTTTGGAACCAAGACGTGACCTGGAGCACTGGGTTTAGGCTATGCAACAACTCCTCCACTGCGTAAGCCTTCCACTTCTTCTTTACTCATACCCAATGTATCACCAAGTATCTCATCAGTATGCTGACCCAGTGTGGGCGGGGGAAGCCGTATTCCTGGAGTGGAATCTGACCATTTGACAGGCGTGTTGACTAGTTTGATAGGTCCGCATGCTGGGTGCTCTACCTCTTTGACCATATCTCTTGCGAGAACTGTTCCAGATTAGTACCAACAAGAATTTCGTGGTCCTATACAGAATTTTTTACGTACCGTGTTCGTGGTTCAGCGTATCCTGCACATCGTTGATTGCAGCGTACGCTGTAGCTGTTAGCCAATAACCGCGAAGCACGCAGTTGGCGATACTTACGCATTCCGCTTCCCTCTAGCAAGTCGAGCAACTCCTGTGTACTCTTCTTTTTCGTCTCCGCCTCGATAAGTTCCTCCAGTTCATCTCTATGCTGCACCCTCAGCGCATTTGTCTTAAACCTCTCATCAATAATCCACTCAGGCCTCCCCAGCTTGTTGCACAAAACACCATACAACCTGTCGTTGCCACCTCCCAGTAAGATGTCTCCATCAGCCGTCTTGAATGCTTTGTATGGTACAATTGACGGATGCGACGTTCCCCAGCGCCCAGTATCACGTTCCCCGCTGATGAGACAAGAGCTGGCAATGTTTGCGAGAGTGGCCACTTGGCAATCCGACAGCGCGACATCGATATGCTGGCCTTTGGAGCTTGGATTTCTGAGGCGACGGAAGAGAGCAGCGATGATGGAGTTGGATGTATAGAGACCGGTTGTTAGGTCGGTCACTGCTACGCCTACCTTTACAGGTGGGCCATCGCGGGCTCCAGTTATGTGCATTAGGCCCATCTCGCTGGATGTTGTCAGTATCGGACATGGT
>JAESFQ010000693.1_pt1 | contig 12373 bp, 14 predicted proteins | sample 9269431 | NCBI WGS metagenome assembly JAESFQ01 (sample SAMN14502588, study PRJNA617103) | algae metagenome | isolation source: Plectolyngbya sp. WJT66-NPBG17 and co-occurring heterotrophs from well... | place: USA: Mojave Desert, Joshua Tree National Park, California | collected 2006-08-06
TATCCCCCTCAGCCCTCGAGAAATTCCAATCAGACGCCTCAGGCCTGGGTCCAGTAGAAGTCGTGAAGAACGGATACGATGCAGTACGAAAAGCAGACACCATCATAACGATGCTTCCAGATTCGAATGCTGTAAAGAAGGTGTATCTTGATCAGGAAACAGGAGTACTCGCTGGTGCAGAGGAACTACCAGAAGCCGGAGACGGAAAGCTGATCATGGAGTGCGGTACCATCGAAACGTCGACTATTCTAGAGGTTGCAAAATCAGTGGAAAGTTCCAGCGCAAGCAAACTTTTGACATTCGTCGATGCGCCGGTATCAGGTGGGCCAATGGGTGCACAAGATGGTACATTGGCGTTCATGGCCGGCGCGAACAACAAGGACATCTTCCCTACTGTGAAGGGGTATCTGAGCCACATGGGCAAACCAGATGCGATCTTCCTCTGCGGCGTCATCGGAGCAGGCACAGCATTCAAGGTTATCAACAACTACCTCAGTGCCATCACATCGCTCGCGGCGTCTGAGGCACTAAACATCGGCTCGAAGATGGGTTTGGACGTCGCTCTGCTTACGGATGTGATTAATGTTTCCGGCGGCCAATGTTGGGTTACTAGCAAGAGTAACCCGGTACCAGGGATACAAGCCAATGTACCAAGTTCTCGAGGATACGAAGGCGGGTTTCGCATCGAGCTTTGCGCAAAAGTGCTGGGTATGGGCAGTCAGCTTGCAGAGATGGTGGGGGCGCGCACCATACTAGACAAGCCTACATTAGAGGCCTTTCGCGAGGCGATGAATGATGAGAGGTATCGAGGAAAGGACGCAAGGGTGGTGTATAAATGGCTGAATGAGAGTGAGCGATAGCGAAGGTTGAATCGCGCGCCCTTTTGTCGTGTCAGCTATTCCTGCCAAGATCATGACGACATACGAGGAAAACAATATTCTTATACCCGATTAGAGACGATAGTGTATATCGACGCTCCCTATCACCATTGTGCAGTGCGCCAAACCTACAGCTCTCCACTCGCGGGGATAGGCATAACAAGCGCCTGCGGTGATTCAATCTGAAGCTGCTGCAAGCACAGTCCCACCCAACTCGTAGCGTCATTAAATCCTCTTGTACACAGTTGCGAAGATTACCTTCCTACAATGTCTGTTTAGCCGACTACAGTCGAGGTCCGATCTAGTAACAATCGAGATATGTACGGCGCCAACATTGGCCAATGCTTTGTGAAGAAGGCGAACTAATTGAACGAAGAGCAGCCCTTTTAGAGACAAAAGCGGGTGCTTTAGAGATTCCACACAAATAGGGCCCTCCAGCAAGTATCAGTAGCTCTATGAGACTCCAAGATCTTGTCAAGGGTGTTGCAGCTGTACGATACCGAGGTAGTTCTGTGGAAGGTGATTGGTGGTGATCAGTGCTGAATAGGACGCATTGAGATGAGATCATCACAGAACGTCGCTTACTAAGCCACAAGCGAGATGAGCCTTGCGGACACTGGCACCGATGTTCTCCTTGTCGCATCTTCTAATGTGATCATAATCACAATCTGGACAGGTACATCTGGTAGCCGACCTTACGTGACCAACGCCGAGGATGCAATCGCTTGTGAACCAATTGGAAGTCAGTAAACCGCACACGCATCGCCAACGTCTGTTGGAGGATCAGCATCAAACGCCAAGATTCATCCGTACCTCGCGCTGAGCTTGCTATACAGCCCCTTTGATTCAAGGTTAACGGATCGTGCCACTCATCCAGTTCTATTATCAGCAGACAGAAACCACCCACATACCAGGTTATCTGGTCATGTACGATGTCTGCATCTGCATGCACGCCTGGTTTGTGAGCCTGGATTTACCCGGTCACCTTGCCATTGCATGGAGGTCCAATCCCTATAATAACATCCAGCCTAGCGCCCTTCTGGAACCGACAATCAACGGACTAGGTTTACGGCCCGGTCATAATGTTGTAGCCATTGATAACCTCAGGGGTTTCTGCCTACGCAGGCTGGAGGTAGCACCTCGCACTCCGAAGTGTGACTTCACATCGGCAACCGGTGCGATTGGCTGTACATACTGCAAGTACGATGCGGTAAGCAGCAGCTGGAGCACGCAGCAGGATCGGCCCGCAAGTTGCGTGTGGCCCGAACGCTAGTTCGGAGAAGGCTTGTTGAGACACCTAGCACGCGAAACTGCCAGTAAGATTTGCAGAACCCCCCACTGCTTCAGCACTCCATACGGGCTGATCTCGAATCATAGAGGACGATTTTCTCCAGGCGATTGAAGACACACACACTAGTGGGGTTGGTGGCCCAGACTCGACAATCGCCGTCATAGATCCTCGCCAGTTTCATGTGTCAGCCTGCACGTAACAGTACCTAAAAGGAACTATGCGTATCATCGTGCCAGTTGTCTGGATGTGGAAACCAACTGCTACAGCCACAGGATTCAATGGCGTCCCAATGATGGTTGGATACCAATGGTTGATCTGATGGCCGCATTGCGTTGCATATGATGTAGGTTGCAAGATAGGCTCAGGCCGAGGTTCACGATCCAACTGCGGTTACACCGGGCTTATCTAGCTCTCAATCCTCCGTATGCGTACTCATTGGACAGTCTGCAGTACATTAGAGAGAGTTAGATACTCCATTGAGTCGGATTTCTCAGCACTAAGACGCATGACAGACGCGCCTATGACCCTGTCATCGCATCAGGCATGTCTCACCATTATGCTATCATGGCTTTCGTGAGTCTACAAGGTTTGTTCGAACCTCCGGCTCAGTCCTATGTACCGCATCAAGAGTATGTGGCCATCATGTGTCTTTCTCCAGATCCAGTTCGATTCCGACAACAGCCTGTTCTTACGATGGCTACGGCCTCTGTCACTTCTCCATAACCTGAGAACGACCCTCGGTATTTCCAGAAACCTCCTATGGCAATGAGGCTCCTTCCACGTGTACCGTACGTTGTTGAGAGCTCGACCAGTTTACGGCGCGCTCGATTATCATATCCCACACTGTGCAACGATATTGTTTGCCAATGCAAGCCACCAGTAATTTGGACGGCTTTCTCATACCTTTTTTGGTATCTGACAGTCGCTTGGACGTTATGCTGACGCGCTTGGTCATGCGTGAGGTACGCCGTGCACTGCTGTACATCCGAGCTTTCGTCTCCACCAACAACCACAACAACACATCGAAGGATGAGGCTACGTTTTCCCGATGATCCGAAGAATTGCTGATGGCTCAACATTTTGACCTCGCTTGATGGATGTTGGACCAACTTGGAGGCGAGTAGAAGTATAAGAAGGCCCTTTCCTTCCGCTATTCACCACACTCATCTTCAGCTAACAACTACAAGAATCATCATTACTTCTTACGCTATTAAATTCTTCATTCCATCAACATGTACGCTCTCACTATCATTATCGCCGCCATCGGCCTCGCCACCGCCTCCCCAGCCTCCGAGTTCTCGTCTCGCCAGGTCGCCGCTGTTGCCTCGGTTGACAGGTATGCCGGTTCTGGCTGCACTGGAACCATTTGCAATAAGGCTGGCTCAGGCGATCTTCGCGCCGGATGCAACGCCATCACCGACGCTTGCCAAGCGAGCTTGAAGCTCAACTACGCCAACGTTGGTTGCAAGGGTATGTTTTGTCTTTCAGCCTAACGGATTGGCATGTGAAGAGATGACTGGAGCTAACAAGATATAGTGGCTATCTGGACAGACGCAAAGTGCACCAGCGTGACCCATTTCGCCAACGTCACTAGTTCGGGTGACTGCTTCGCTCTCGGCCCGCCTATCAAGGGTATCTCTGTTACCTGCTAGACTGCTTCCAGCAAGAGGTTACACTGCTGGGACCAGGACTTGGTTTTGGATCTCGGGGAAAGTGCAATGGAGACTTTTGTATTTAGAATTAAAGTAGATCTTGCCGCGAGGCACGGAGAGGCTGCGCGACTGCTATCCAACATTACGGTCCGACGCAGCGGTTTGTAGCAATTCACCACATCACCGCAAATTCGTCTAATCGTTCCATGATCAGCAGCTCACTAGTCACGGCCTGTTGATATGTATTTCTCTTTTTTAGACTGCTATTAGTGTTTATAATATTACAAGTTGTATGTCCATGTACTACTTGGGAGTGATAAAGAGCTGCCCCTTGAAACACTCGATGTGGCTCCAGGACTGTACTCAATTGACGTCTTGCTATCCCAGCTTCACTGCAACAACCCGCCCACCTGCCTTCGGATTACCATCTGCGCCGAACTCACCCATCGTAGTCACATAGAGTGCATTGTTATCCTTGTTCGTCCTTCCAAATACCAACGCTGTCGCGCCCGCCACCAATCCACCTTCAGCAATAGTCGTAACCTTGCCATCGAGTGTAATGTGTTGAACTTTGTCGCCTTCTGGCGCCGGTAATGGTGCAGACACGTATATACTGCCATCCTTTGCGACCGAAATATCATCCGGGCCCTTGAAAGTCGAGTCGCGAGCAGTCTCGAAAAAGCCGTTGGGCTTGCCAGTAGATGGGTGAACACGAACACGGCCAGCGAGATTCTGAGCAGTGTTGGTGTAGTATACGTAATCCTCGTGGACTTTGATTCCATTGGCACCCAGCTGTATCCCAGGTGCAGAAGTGTTGACTGCCAGGCTTGGGTTCTCGAGAACGACCTCCGTTTCCGCAGTCTTTACATTAAACGCAGCAATGTTTCCATTCACGGAATCTGCCAATAACAATGTATCATGATCCAGAGTGGTCATGCCATTAGGCATACCCATGCCATGCAATTCGGCCATCATGCTGACCTTCACTCCCTCTTCCTTCGAGCTCATATCAAGTTTCCATAGCGCAAAGCTCTGTAGGTTCGGCGCATTCTCCGGTGTGGACTTCATAACTACCACGGAGAAGACGTCCCTCTGGAACTCGGTGATCCCTAGGGCGCCAGTAGCATTTGGGAAAGTGGCGACAATGGAGGATCGTACGGGTAAGATTTGTGGATGAACGATATGAACTTGAGCAGTATCGAGAGTGGACACTAGAAGAGAGCCGTTGCGCATCGCAGCAATGTTCTCGACCCATGTGCTGTTGGGAAACTGGTACACCAGCGAAACATTGTTGGCAAGCGCCGAGGCGATGAGAGTTGAGAGGAAGATCAAGAACTTCATCCTCGCGGTGGAGTGTTGAAGGGCGGGTAGTCGATAGAGGCCTTGTTGCAGACGAGACAGGGTGGTGTTATGACGGATGATGTCTCCGGTGATAGACGAACCTTCCCCTTACTTATACTCTTTCTTACCCATCGAAAAAGAAGCGTGCTTTCCTTTTCATTCGGGTCGATCACGCATTGTTGGGCCTTAGCGGCGCTTGCTTCATAATCTCACCAATTCTGCTGAGCACTCACATCTGATGATCTTGACACTTGCCGTGGTGGTAGATTTCGTCCGCTTAACAATTGAAGTTGCATGGCGATGAAGAGGCCTAGGTACACCTTGCGTCCGAAATACCTCCAAAGCTTCAGCGCGGCTAACCTCGAAAGGAAACTTTTACTAGCGCTCCCTCAATAAGCCTAGTACCTGGAGGAGGTGTTGCGGAGTGACATCGCGGACTTAAGGATTGAGCGCAGGTGATGATGAAGCGCTAGCCCACCCGCTGGGTGCCTGATCTGCCCTGCTCGAGGACATCCCTGTTTTCGAGCTCATACCTAGATTTCGCGCAAAGAATCGCATTAGAGGATGCAACGCAATCGCATTGGCTGCCTGATGTATGATAGGGATGGTCGTGTGTTGGTGGTTCTAGTCTCAGAGGGAGCCGAGGGCTATTAGTGCGGACCGGTAGATTCAGCGATGGGTTCGCTTGTTCTCCACCGCTCGTCCGCCATCCATATCTAGTCTCCCCACCTATCTCCGCTGCAAAACCCAATCACTCGAGAGTAAATTCTCCCTGAACAACCGCGAACAGCTGGTCATACCTAAGCCTTTTCTGCTAAGGACGCCCGACTTGAAGCTCCCGATAGATAGACATTACTCTACGAAGCAGGCTCGATAGCTACGCTTTACCTCTCATGAAGTCGCGCACATGTTAGCGCAGTCTTGCATCTTCAGAAGCGTACTTCACAAAGCTTGCGCGCCAACGCGCAAGCTCATTATCGATTGTTCTGCTTAAAATCCGGAATCTTCACGTGCCTTCAGACCGAGCTTGATGGGTTTATGAGGAAGTCTGCGAAGTGCATGGTATTTCCGCGCAATTACACACCCAAGCAGAATTATGATGAGCAACACCAAACTTCTATTTCGCTAAAGGAGTGTACTATCTAGGAGCTAATCAAGGCATCGGTCTAAAATCAGGTGCGAGTGAAAATCTGCGTTCTACGCCAGAAAAGGCTTAACCAACTCCAAAGACTTTTCCCACAAAAGCCTCTCCTTCTCTTCATCGTACGCATGAGGCGCATAGCCAGGCTCGTTCGATGCTGGGTCGGTATTCACTACGTTGGAGATTTGACACTCCTCAAGATACTTCCCCCCTTGACCTTCCAAAGCCTTCGCGGTAGCTGCCCAGACTGTGGTAGCAGCACCTTGTTGTGTGCTCTTCACCGCCTTGCCGATGTCAAGGTTCTTTTCCCAGGCCTCCCTCGTGTTCTTGTCTACATGCGACATAAGGCCAGTATAGATCAGCCCGGGATGGACCGACCATGCGTTTACACCCTGGCTTCCGTATCGGCGATTGAGTTCGGTCGCAGTGTAGATATTGGCTGTTTTGCTCTGGCCGTAGGCTGACCAAGGGTTGTACTCCCCTTCGAGGTTGAGGTTATCGAGATGGATGCCACCCATGCGATGACCGGTGGATGCAAGCACGACGACCCGCGACTTGAAATCTGGCGCGCTTGATTTGACGAGGGTGGGAAGAAGTAACTGGATCAACAGGAAGTGAGCAAGATGGTTTGTGCCGAATTGCGTTTCGAAGCCGTCTGCTGTGCGTCCTTCTGGGCATGCCATTATGCCAGCGTTGGCAATGAGGATGTTGAGGCGATCATGCTGAGCCAGAAATGTGTCGGCGCACTTGCGTACGCTTGCCAAAGAGTTGAGATCGAGCTCCAAAAGGTGAACACGGTCACTTTCTACCAGGCTTCCTAATGCGGTTTTTGCTTTGTTGAGGTCTCGAGCAGCGAGGTAAAGTGTAGCACCCGTCTCGAATAGCGATTTGGCAGTCTCGATACCAATGCCTGAAGAGCAGCCGGTGATGAGAACTGTTTTGTCGGACCATTGGCCTTGAAGCTGTTCGTCTTGGACGATTTGAGTTGCTGTAGGACGTTGATCACCGGGACCATTCGGCGATTGATGGGCGGATGCGTATCGAGTAGTCATAATGGCGGTGGAGGCTGGAGAAGTTGGTAGTTGACTGAGTGCCTGGAGTATGAGTATGAAAGTTGTAGTGTTTGATGGGAGATGAATGGGTAAATTCTCCCGCATTTATGTGACTTCAACTCATCGTCCACTTGGTGCGTCTCTTGTCCGCACTTGGCAAGTCCCTGTCAGAATTCGGTTCTTCATCAAGTAAACTCCGAAACTTGTAACAGCCTTGGAAACTCGGTGTCCGAGCCTCCCTTCGTGTGCATTTCCAACAACAAGTTGTCTTGCTAGTATCACCGCGCTTCCTTGTGCATTGACGTTTAGTTTCCCGACCTAGTCTCAGTGAGGAAACTACATTCGCCAAGACGCCCGGGCTCCCGCAAACGCCGCGCTACGATGTGCGGAGTGGGAACAAACAGTCGGCCCTACTTCTCGTCCGCACCGCATCTTAGAGTCTTGGCGAATAAACACTCCCTGTTTGGTTACTGCCCGACCGGACTTTAGATCTGAACATCTCTTCACGCCATTGTCTCTCTTCCGGTGCAGACTTCCTAGCGCATCCTGCGTGGCCCAATTACATTATCGTTGTATGCCTGAATACGCATACTATGAGGGCCAAAAGGAAGAATGTATGTCAGAACTGCAGGTCTCGGAAGCTTGCTGTGAGTCTCCGTCATCCTTGACTAATGGCCAGCCTTGTGTGTCAATATGCTGAATCTAGAGATGCTTCAGTGTAATGGAGGGCAGCCAGAATGCCTCCAATGCATCCATCGGCGAATCCCATGTAGCGGTTATCACCAAGGTATTGTGTTCATCAATGCGAATCTTCCTCCAACCAAGCTACAGCCAAAGTTGAAGACTGGAAGTACTAAGATACTAGTTGATGAAAGAGGGGTATGTGGTGCCTATATACTCGGAAACAGCCACCCAGCTTTGTGTCCTCCATCAGATTTGCTCTGCGAAACAACAACCTCACCAGAAACGGATCTATACGAGCTCGAAGAGGATGTTGACTTCATCGTTCAACACTTTGCGCCTATCTGTAGTGAAGCGCCTGCCGAGTTCAATTTGTATCACAACCAGATCTGCGGTGCCTGGGTCGAAATTCTCCCACTTGTGGTTGAGCCGGCCAAGGCCAGTCCATTCTTGTATTTGGCGATCAGAACAATGGCGACGGCTCTGAAGCATCATGCGTCTGCGACTCAAGAGTGCCAATCTCGCATACTTCGTATGTACGGTGACTCTCTCCGTCAAGTGGGTGAAGCTCTCGAAGAAGCACAAGGTGTTTTTCAGTATCAACATTGTATCGCGATTCTATGCTTGTCAGCGACTAATGTAAGCCCCTGGTTAGTACTTCTCTGAGTTACAACTAATACAGACTGAATTAGATTGTAATCCCACATTCAAGATCTGATTGGGCAACGCATGCAAAGGGCGTTGGTGCTATGATTGAACGGCTCGGACCGAAGTCGTTCAGCACTGGTATCCTGCATACGCTGTTCATTGGCTTCCGGCCTCTGCTAGTAGGTCAATGTGCCTGTATTCCGGAAGAAACTCGTACTAATCAACGTTGAAACACTCGTAGTTAATCAGTTCGATTCAGAACCGACGGAGTACGTTCCTTGCGCAAGAGGGCTGGACAACCACGCCTTTTGAAGAGCGACCCGTCTCAATCATGCAACTGCTTTTGAACAAAGCCAGTGCACTCCCAGCTCTTCTAGAAAGATATGACAGTCTAGGAGACTGTTCCAACCCATCCAACATTGTCTCAATACAACAACTCCACGATGACCTTCTAGAAATGATCAGGGGTCTTGAGGACTGGGAACTATCGGCAAAAGCACAAGCAGGATTTCCTTTACTTTGGCCAAAACCCGATTCTCCATTCACAGAACCTTGCGAAAAAAGGCCACTCTGGTTCGCAAATGTTCTGGTTGCGAGCAGCCTGGCCCATTGTTGGGCCTTCGAGATCGTCGCTAGAACACACCTTGACAGCCTTGACGAAGCAATAACTGCGATCAAGGGCTGCAAACGGAAAGCAGCTTCCCAGCGCTCCGAACAATTTGTCAGCGCAGGAGAGAACTCGGTCCTAGTTCTGGCAGAAAGGATTTGCGATAGCATGCCGTACTTCCTGCAACCGGAGTTGAAGCTATACGGACCCGCCTCTACCTTCTTCACCTTCCTGACAGCTATGAAGGTCTTCAAGAACAAGAAGACCTACTGCGCATCTGGACTCTCGCGCTGTCAGCAGATTCTTGACCGCTTAGCGAGCATCGGCATCCATTTTCCACCTCCGTAAGTTCTGTCGGTCGGTCGCAAACAGCCTTGGGAGCCATTCCATCCATGTACCCTAAGGGAAAAATCTCATCGCCTGCGATCTCCGAAATGTGAAAACAGCCTAGAAAATAACTAAAACATTAAACGCACGTTGTTTTGGAGCAATGGCATCGAGAAGTCGAAGTAATGGTGGAGTGTCCGGCAAAGGAAAACATCATGACGTCACGTCCACGCCCCCAAACTACGTACCTCCAATGGCTACCTCACCACCCCATCTTCCTTCCCGTACACCGTCAACTATAATCCCATCCAAACCCCCTAATTCAAAATGTCGACGCAACTCAAACTCCTCGCCAACTACGGCGTAACCGGCTTCCTCCTCAGCACCGGCCTCTTCGCTCTCCTAGCACCCACCACCTTCGCCGCCGGCTTCGGCATGCCCATCTCAGCCGACACATTCGCATCTGGTTTCGTCCAATGTATGGGCGGTCGCAATTTGACGTTTGGGATCATTGCGGCGGTTTTCTTGCAACGCGGGGATGTGAGGGCTGTGGCGCTCATGGCGACCATGTTGGCGGTGGATGGGTTTGTCGATGGGCTCGTGACGATGAAGTATGCTGGGCTGGGGTTTGCGTTGCCGCATTTTGGGGCGGCGGCGGTGATTCCGTTTGTGAGTAGCTGGATGGCGAGTTAGGTGTGTGGTATGGGGAATGATAGTGGGCTGGCTATGGGAGGTTAAGAGAAGCGAGGTTTTGCTAGCAGATTGGGGGAATAGTACGTGAGATGTACATTCGACTTCACGCAGCAGAGTATTTAAATAAGGTGATAGCTCACTGCGGACGTGAAGTCTGTTGAGCAGGCTAGTCGTCGCCCGCAGAGGTGATTGGAAAGGGAGTTGAATGCTAGGACTGAGACACTGTGTTATAGTCAGACTTCTCCATTGATCTGGCGCCAACATATCAGTCATGATACTAGTACCTAGATCTGTGCAGAGCACGTTGTTTTCGTTAGAAGAGTTATTTCCAGATAATGTTATGACTGTAGGAGTGAATGGGGATAGTACATATAGTATGTGGTGGTATACATTATATCTGTGCCAGGATGGTGTAACTACCTCTGACCACGCTCAACAAGTTAAAAAGGGACTAGCGAATTGGTTGGCGTAGCCGTCAACTATACTTTCCTCTGTCCTATGTTAGTACTATAACCGTGCCCCATGTATCTGTGCTAGGGGGGGAGATGGCAAGCAAAATGGTGTAACCACACTCACCACAATCACCCAATAATTACTGAATGGAACGCCATATATTCTTTGATTTGTTGCAAAAAAAACAGCTTTTCGTTGCATTGGGTCGGAGACGCAGGGTAGCCATCTCAGTGGACAAACCCGAGAAATAAATGTGAAAACAGTCTACAACGAAACAGGACTTGCAAAGTCGCACTTAGAAGCCCACAGCGAGCATCAACCCATAGCCCACGGTGATGATGACCAAAAACGTCATGATACTGGCGGGCACACCACGCGTCAAGAAGTGCTTGACGGCGAGATAGCGTTGGCCAGTGCGTTGATCTTCCATCATGATGGCAGCTATGCGTTGTCAGTACTGATATACCCAACTTGCGACAATCAAGGAAAGCAGACTTACTCATATTAGGGAATCCACTAGTCGGCAACCCCATAGCACCACTAGCCATCAGCACGGCGCCCATGACGAGGAGATTAGGATGTGGTTCAGGCATTTGCTGACCGACTTGTTGAACGAGGGGGAGAACGATGAGCGCTGCGACGGTATGACTGATGAATGTCGCGACGACTCCAATAAGAGCGCAGAAGACGACGAGAACGCCATACAAACTCATGCCCTCGACACCCGCGGTGATGGACTGGGCAATGGTATGCAAGAGACCGGACGAGTTGACAGCCTTGCCGAGTGACAGACCACCAGCAGCCAGGATGATAATAGTCCAGAGGAAGTTGTTAAAATCTTCTTTAGTGAGGATACCGGTGCCGAAGAAGAGAACAATCGGTATGATAGCCACAACACCCATATCGCCAAAGATGGATTCGAGCTGATGGCTCACACACCAAAGAGCAATGGTAACGAGAGTCACGACGCTGATGAACCATTGCACACCCGTGAACTTATCCTTGAGTGGGCGGATGGGAACGATGCTCGTGCCCCGACCAGGTTGAAAGGTGATCAATAAGAACACCCAGATTAGCAGAATCGAGATGATGCATACGGGGAGTGCGACGAAGAACCATACGCCCCAGGATGGTTCCGGGTGCATGTTCTGCAGCGCGATCAGATTTTGTGGGGACGCAATGGGTGATGCAGCGCCGCCAATGTTGGACGAAAGTGCAATGCCCATGAGTAGGGCTTTGGTCATGTCGGAATCGGCAGGGAGGTTGCGGAGGATTGGCTATGATGGTTAGCATGACTTCAACCTTCCTGCGGAAGGTGATATACCTGGATGATGGAGAAGCAGAGCACGGGTGCGGCGACGTTGCTTATCCACATACTAGCAAACATGGCGACGAACATATTGACCAACAAAACGGTCCTTGGCTTCGTTCCAGCCTTGCTAAGGACAAAGGTAGCCATCATCTTGGCGATATTGTACTTTGATAGCGCGGCAGCAATTGTGAAACCGCCCAACAGCAGCATGATGACTGGCGTCCACATGGCGGAAAAGACGTAAGACGCCGCTGCCTTGGATTCCAGTCGTCGGTGGGGTTCTACATCGCTTCGGAC
>JAESFQ010000694.1_pt1 | contig 12369 bp, 15 predicted proteins | sample 9269431 | NCBI WGS metagenome assembly JAESFQ01 (sample SAMN14502588, study PRJNA617103) | algae metagenome | isolation source: Plectolyngbya sp. WJT66-NPBG17 and co-occurring heterotrophs from well... | place: USA: Mojave Desert, Joshua Tree National Park, California | collected 2006-08-06
TGGAACTCGACGAGTGTCTCCTGGTTTCCCCGTCCCTGTTCTCCTTACCAAAAGACTGCGAATACCATCAAGCTCACCCTAGCACCGTGTTACGAGTGCCAGTAAACAGGTGGCTGCATGCTTCATGGTATCTCGGTACGCAATCCGTTTTCTACATGCCAGATCAGTCAATGTCATCAAGAGTGGCAGAAACGTTACTTATTACATGAGTGTTTTTTTTGGCAAGCTACTCGAGTACATGCTGCTCAAATCTCCACCAATACCGGAAACACTTGTCGGAATAGCATGATAGACTATCCCGAAGTCGCGTGTCTTGTGCTACATCAAGATTCCATGGTATTTGTCCACGTCGGACTTTCCCGCCCAGTCTCAGCGCGAGATCCTTGTTGGTACATGCTGCTGTCGCATTTTTCACGGTGCTTGCTACTTCCAACTCGTGTTTGTTTGTTAGAACGCCGGTGGAGCTGTACGGTATTTTGATGTCGTCAGCACGTATTGCAAGCCGTGTCATGGTGACGCTCTTCAAGTTGGATAGAGGTTGGAGATATTTGAGCAGACCCCCTCGTGGAATCGATGTGGTTGTTAGGATTAAACTAGCATTGCAACGACCACTATACTCTTGCATTCGAGATTGATGTTTTGAGAATTCGTCCATCTATGCCCAGCTTCATCATCAGAGCATGGATGTGGTCCTTGAAGAGTAAGCCAAAATGCCATACATCCGAGACCAAGAACAGCTCGCAATCTCGCCAGTCCAACAAGTAGAAAGATTTCTGCCCTATCCTAGATCTCTGCTGTTTCTCAGAGAGACTAGCGGTGGAAGGGCGTTACAACAGAACGGCATACGACGCACGAATTATATCAAGTCATCGCCGTGCATTGTTTGTACCAGTAGAAGTAAGGTGCTGTCGTCGTTACACTAGGTACGCGTTGACACATGCGCTAGCCCAACGGGGATTTAGTGCTACGCGGTGTCACATGTCTGGATGTTTAGTCGGCTACTACTTGTACTCTTCTTCTTTGATTGGGTAAATAGTAGTTAACACGAGATACCTAGATTCGATGATCCATGGAGCTTCTTTTTGTGAATACATGGCTGGGATACTGCAAGCTCTGGCAGGGGTAGCAGCAGCGATCCGTGTGCCTCTGGTGGTATTGCGAAAGCTATATGTATTTAAGAGTATACATAAACTTGGCCTCTTTCTTACTCTGGTAAGAGCGAGAGAAGTGCGCCCGCAATATCTCCTTTCAACTACCCATCGCGTCGACTTAGTTTTTCCAAAGTCCCCTCATGCATCACTGCTACAATGCACATCTCGCAGTCGTCTCGCCGATAACTACTTCACTCTATCAACCATGAAAACTTGCGATAACTGGTAATTTCTGCAAAGGAAATTCTTCTACCTCGCTCGCCGTACGTCTGGCTCTATCATATTGCAAAAAAAATGCTATTAATCACCTTTTAGCAGAGTTGCATGTAATACCGTTAGATGATTGACACTTGCGCTTTACTGCGTGCATGAACCGTTTGATATATATCTAGTAGTATTCAACTGTATGTTTGTCCCGTTCCATCGTGGATGTAGGCCATGTCAGAGACCTTCTCGCATGTCACCCTCGCGCGAAAGCAGTCGAAGAATATGCAGAATTCTCCTTTTTCCGGACTGAGCTTCCAGGTAGGAACCATTATGGGATCATAGGGACTGACTGTGGTATGAGAAATCAGTCGAAAAACGTGCGTGTTGTGCTCAATCAATGTGTCGTGGTAAACGTGGCCATGATGGTAGGCCTTCCCAGTACTGGATTTGTGGTATGTGCGACAAGACGGTTCGGGTTGGTCTACAAGGAACCATGGGTACCTTATGATGGCTCCTTTGTCGTAGTAGGGGTGGGGTTCGTCTCGTGGCAGCATTGATGCGCGATAGAAACAAAAGTCTTGCGATACACATGGTGCTCGTAGTTGAGCATAGTATTAGGAATCTTAACATTATCTCGAGCACCGTAATATGCCAACCATTGTCCTCTTCTTAAGCTCTTTAAAGCTCTCCAGCCTAAACCCAACCTTTTGAAAGAAGCGTCTTTCAAAGGGAAAGTAGCGTCGTGCCAGAACCTTGGAACGTGCTAGCACCGGGATCGGGCACACGACCAAACTTCCAGTCTCAGCCGGCCACATTTGAAGCGTATAGATCGGCCAGCCTATTTCGGTACAGCCGTTCTCGAAACTCAAAACCCGCAGTGCAAAATACACGGCCATTATCTCCATAACAAGCCCCGGCTAAGCAGCGCCGTCGCAAGTTGGTCGGAAGCGCGTCGGCCATCTCGCAAGCCCTGTCGGCAAACCCAGATTCCAGACCTCGGGACTTGGCTGACCGTCGATCATCGACGCTAAGTCGTTCTAGCGTCTTGGCAAATATGCAGCTTGGTCAAGAATCGTGATGGCGGTGGCTGGCTAAGCAAAAGATCCGGTTTTGTATGCTTCATGCGTTGATGCTCCATATCCAGCCGGGTCGCGGTAATCTCTTCGATCGGTCAAACCGAGTTACCTCAAATAGCAGGTGACACAGACGCGGGTGTTACAGCGCTGAGGCAAGCCCAACGGTCCGAGATCCGCGAAGGGAAAAGAATCTAGTGTGACAATAGATATCCGTGTTGTGAAGTATTGATTGTTGAACTGGACACTCGTATTGGGGTATCATCGCGTCGGAAGACCCAGATTAAAGCGAGGGAAAACGAATCTGGGCGTAAACCACTAGCCCTAACCGCGACCGAACCCGAAAACATGGAATACCCATCCCAAATGAAAACGCCTTGATAATGCAACGCTATGCTATGCGATAAGCCTCCTCTTTCGTCGTAAACGTATTATCTTTGTTGCCAGTAAAGCAAGCTGTGCTATTGTAAAATGACATTCTCCTCTTGCTGGTATACGACACCGCTGGTGTTCTGTGCGAAAATCTTTTGAATTGGAAGCGTAAGGGCCTGCATGATGTTTTCCCGGAAATCAATCTTGACGTTGCTCTTCTCGAACCAGTAATGGCGGATGAGCTTGCCCTGGCAGTTGCTGACTTCGACACCAGGGAAGCCGTTGGCCTCGCCACACTCAAGCTCCATGATGTTTTCCCCGTAGTCGTAGCGGATGTACTCGCCGAAAGCGGATTGCTCGTGGAAGCGGGGTTGCTTCCATTGCGAGCAGTTTGCGTAGCGGGTGTCGTCGGGGCACTCGTGCCACGCCTTGAGAATGGGCATGGTCTGTTCGTTGTTCTGTACGATCATAAAGCCGGTGTTGGTGTAGGTGCGGTTGAAACGATCGGAGTTGTATTGGGGCTCGTTTGGGCTCCAGGGATCTTTCGCCATGACGAACGAATGGTGCGGCTTGACGTCCCAGTGGTTGAGCATCCATTCGATGGGAACGTGGAGGAAGCGGAAAGCAGCATCGGCATCGAGGAAGACAATAAACTTGTAGTTGTTGATGTGGTTTGCGAGCGCAGAGGGTTTGATCCAGGTAGCGTGTCGGTCTTCGAATTCGCGGGCCTGTACAAACTTGTAGTCGTAGCCGTGGACGAGCGCATACGTGTAGTGGTTGAAAATGCCACCAGAAACGTGGTCGATGTTGCGCCAGTCGTATTCGCCTCGGTTGTATGCCTCAGAAGACTTTAGCGGTCGTGTCTCGAGGTCCAGAATCAGGACGTCGCTGCCCAGGGTCTTCTTGTAGCGCGGGTTCGGTGGCAGAGAGATGTGGCTGCCATTCGGTTCGCGAATGAAGGGTTCGGTCGGCGCTACCTTCAGGTTCTGGTATAGTAGCTTAATGACTTCGCCAACGGTCGCGTCGGTCTGCGCGCTAGCTGCTGCTCTGTAGAGTCGTTGTTAGCTTCCTTCGGGAAGAAAATCGTGGTTTGGGCCGTGATGCTTCCATCCCAACAATTGCGAAATGACAGCACGTACAGATTGGATTGACCATGGGGAAAGGTCATCCGGGGCGGGCTTTGCCAAGCCATGAAGGCGAAGATGAATACCAGGACACAACCAGCGCTCACCGAGAGGGCGAGCAACGGGTTCCGGCCTCCAATCGACGGCAACATGGTCTTGGGCAGCGTGGTCCAGAAACGTGGGTGAGGTCCAACGAGCGACACGATGAAAGACCGGCGAAAAGGTCTTGTTGGCGATAAGGGGTGCAGCGAGCTGTGGCAGGGCACCGGGAGGATCAGCACATTTAAAGACGCCAGGCCCGCCAGCTCGTCAGCAAGAGCCAAGACGCGCAGGAGACGGGCATGGGACGCCGGCGAGATTGCGCTTGGCAGGCCCTCGAGCCTTTTGCAGCGTCCCTGCAGCCAGACGGACACGACGCTGGATCCACAGGCGGTGCAGAGTGGCGTCTGGATGCGAGCTTGGAACGAATCAGATGACAGTCCGTTGCTGAGCCGTGAATCATTGCCAAAGGTGTTGATGCACGCTTCTAGCCGAATTGCTAAACGGCTGCCACGGCATCATCACAGCCCAGCCGGTGGTTCACGTCCTGTTGAGGCTGAAAACCCATAGATAAAGGTCGATGCCGTCGAGATGTCCAGGGAACAGCGGTTGTTTTTGTTGTTGAGCTCGAAGCTTTTTGCAGTGCGACCAGACGATCCAAGGTTGGTGGTGGCAAAGGGTCTAAATTGCGGCCACGCTTGCTTGGAAATGGCAATCTCCCCGCCTGACTACCAGCCCCACTCAACATCTCCATCCCGCCTCCTGACATCTCTACGCCTCCTTTACAGCATTCAAACTCATCCCTCATCCGATGTCGATGTCTCTTCATGACTGGCATCAAAATGTGTCCACTGCAAAGCATGTCGTGTTTCCAAGGCGGTGCCACAATATGCGGCTTCGTCCCGAGCTTTCCGTAGGATCTCGTGGATTACAAAACATTTAATGTCCGTCAGCATGAATGCAAGCAGGCTCGGTGATTACGAGTCGAAATACGACGAACAGTCCGCCAGTGTTTCTGATTATCGCTGCTGAAGACGATGTTATCTTTTATGCCGCTGTTGACTCGTCAAACCCCGAGTACGCAACACAGTAGTGACTTCCGCTGCTAGCTTCACGGGTGTCCTCAACCCAAAACCGACTTCGCAAAATCACTTTCCAGACCACATGTGGCGTCAAGTGCTCGGCAGTAACTGCCCTTCAGCCACAGTCGATACTCAAGCTTTGTAGGAAGAGGATGCCTGATCTGTGACACGGACCACATGTAACTTCAGCGCCGATCTTGGATGAACTACATAGGCATTCCTTTATCATGGCATGCTCGCTTCTAGAGCTTAGGCTAGTGCCAGGGGTTTAGCATTTCCTTGTTCACAATCACGTGTACACAGTGAGACACTGACGCACATAGCAATCACCAAGCACAAACGACAGTCTTGAGTGAAGTATTGTCTCCCACCTCTTTCCGCCAATCTACATGGTAAAAACAATCTCTAGACCCCAGCCACGTCTAGCGTGCCCCAAATTCATTGCTAACTACCATGGACCCCCCAAACCACTCCAACCCACCTACTCAACAAGACAACACCACTGCTTCCAGCACAACCGAAACCAGCCATTCAAAAGTACTACCGCAGGACCCTAAGCCACCCCTCGCTTTAAACCCCCACGCAGTAAGCTTTACACCACACCTTCAACCCAACCTTTCCTTAGCCAAACCATCGCAAGAGCGGGAGTATCCCATGCGTCAGCCCACCGTCCCGCCTACAGCTGAAGATCTGCTATCAGGTAAGGCGAAGAACTTTGTGTGGCCTACATCACGATTGGGAAAAGGGGATAAAAGTTGAACGTAGTTAAACTTGAAATACAGTGTAGATGTTATCCACGAGTTAAAGTAAAGCTCATTAGACTATAAACTAGATATACTCATACATCTTCTCCCCCTTATCCGTACTAGTAATAGTACTAGCATTAAGCATCTCCTCGTACTTCCTCCTCACCTCCTCCATCATCTTTTCTCGGCGTCTCTTCGCTTCGTTTTTCCTCCTTACGCTCCGTATACTCTCCACTATATCTTCGGTATGGGTCTTCGCTGAAGCGTAAAAGCCTAGACAGCCGCCCTTTGCGTCACTTTCAACTTCCTTGATGTTTGGACGAGGGACCGTGGTGGTATCTTCGTTGGTGTAGGCGGTCGCGCGCTTGCGGAGAGCAAGGACTTCGTTGAAGGCTTCATCTGGGTCGCGCATGCGGTTTACGGTGATGCGCTGAGTGTTTCTGCGCTGGGGTGGGGTGGGCGCTGGGCTTGTATCTAGATCATTTTGTAGTCTGTGGAAGTTTTTCTGTTCTGGAAATGTGTGCGCGCGCCATTGCTGGAGAAATGGTTGCCGTGCGCTTTCCTCGGCGCCTTTGATGTCGTTTCTGTCTCTTGCTCTGCTTGTTGGAGATGGAGATGCCATGCTGCTTCGCGAGCGAAGTTTGCGCACATCTCTCGAGAAGGGCCTCGTCCATTTCAGTATAGATTTATGTGCTGGTCTGTCTTTCCAACCGTGCGCACGATCACTGTGCTGTGTAAAACCACGACGGTGGGCCAGGGGTATCGGTGCAGTCCTCGGATCGGTAAAAGTCGTTGCAATGTGCAGGGATGGACGACCGCTGAGTTGTAGCGGGTTGAACTTGGATGTCGGTGGCACGCTACTGCCACGAGGGGAAGTTCTGAGCTTTTTGGGTATATGCAAAGGTGGTGGCATGGCTGAAAGTGTCGCAACTTTGTCTAGCACTTCTTGGTGTAACAATGGTACTTCTTCGTCGCTTCCCATGATATCGCTCAATAGATCGGCGATGGTATCGCGCTTTGTAGCCCTGATCTTGCCACTATTCGCGGTGTCTAGCAACATATCATCGCTGGAGCATGCAGCGCCCATCACACCGGCCGCGCTATGTTGAAAACTCTTGGGGAGTTGTTGGAAGCTTCCCAGCTGTGCTGAAGTCGCCCTCAGACTCGTATGTATCCGTCTAGCCGGCGGCTTTCTTTCCCGACTTTCGCTTGCATTTACTGTATGTATGCTGTCGGGCAAGTACTCTTGTGGCAATCCTTCCTGGGATACCGGCGTTGGTATCGATGCTATACAGTCATTCAGCATCCAATCCTTTTCCAAAGTACCTAGAGTCCTGTTCAACCCAGTTATTGTTGGCACCGCGGACGCGATCCTAGTTGGCTCATCCTTAGGTGGGACTGGTGGCGCGAATCGGTTACGCACCGTATGGCTTATCGCCGTGTTGCGCTTGACGTTGCGGTCGCGGATAGGCACAGCCGCCGACTCGGATTTGCGGCGTGATTGGGAGTGAAAAAAAGGGTTCTTCGATTGTGGCATCGCGGCGCAGTACCGAGGACTCCTGGGCTCGAGGACGCTTATTATGCGAGCTGTACATCAATCATGCGCCATGTCGCTAACCACCGAAATACAGAGTGTGGACACTGAAGCGATGTTGGCTATCTTAGTACAGCGAGAAGGTCATTAGCAGCGAGGATGTGGTGACATGGGAGTCAGTATCAATGACTCAGGTATGGTGACATCAACAGACCGAATGGAAACGAGATGGAATGTATTTTTTGATTCGTAGTGTACATACAGCGACATGGCAATTCCGTGCGAGTCGATCGTCGCATAAAGAGGTGAAGATATGCTATGCCATTGACAGTGGTGGCGCACGGGTACCTGTTACATGAAATGGAAGAGAATGAAACCATCGACAACGCTAGTACTCACTGGCCTAAAGACGTTGAGCATACAACGGTGCTGAAGATCGCCGTACGCTAAGATCCAAACGAAGACTGAAGGCTACAGCCACAGAGTGCATGCGATTCCGCTAGCTACAACCGTGTTGTATATGCCTGACATGCAACACACTAATTATGGGCAGTCCACTCATAGTGTGTCGCGACGATACTTGCAATATCGCGCAAGCCTCACACCAAGTGCCCAAGATTGTATCGAGTCAAGAGCAGGTCAGGCGCAAAGTTAGTCATGTATGACACGTCAGCATCATTCGCAATGTGATGAGCAGTATCCTCCATGTTGCCCATGATCGCATCGATATCTTCCTCTGATACGTCTTCAATCTCCTCCTCTTCGTCCTCCTCTTCACTAAGTTCCATATCATCATGGCGCCGCTGTTCTTCTTGGTCAGCCGCCTGTGTGGAAGCTTCCCATTCTTCGATGTCGATACCTGCGAAGAACGAGTCCTCGTTTGCATCATCCATTGGCTCTTCGTTGTCGGCAGTGGTATCTGAATTGAGGTCGAACGACGTGACAGAGAACATGTCTAAATCTCCAAGTGCCGAACAGATAGAGGACGGAAGGGAGGCTGGCGTATGAGCTATTGAAGCGTCGCTCGAGTATGCTGTGGCCATGACTTCATCATCGACACCTAAGGTAGTCAGATGAGAACTTGCAAAAGAGCCAGTAAGGGACCTTTCCAAAATAGATGGATTCATGATGTGCTTTCTCCCAGCGACGAATTGAAGTTGAGTGCCGTAGTGAGCGTGAACATCTTGTGCGATACTCGGCGCGAACCAGACGCCGTGGAGCTCGATACGGATGGTTGATGCAACTTTGGAGTTGAGAAGTTGTCGTAATGCAAGTGTGATGGGATGGTTGGCGTGCAAGACAGAGTCATCGACGCGCGAGTTTGCGAGTCTTGACAATGAGGAATCGATGCAGATATAGAGGTCCTCGAACTTTGCGCCGATCGTAGCTAGTGATGCAATGGTACCAGCTACTCTTCGTTCCCTTTCCGAATTCGCTCCAGCGATCGTAGCATATACGGTGAGCCTACTGAGGAATCGAAGGTATTTATCGGCGATGGGAGGAAGAATGGTAGCGCGGTCATTTGTGGGTGATGCCGCTGTGATGACGATGGCGTTGTTCTTGTAGAAGTAAGAAACGGACTCTTGATGAATTTGACTTGAGACGGTAAAAAGCGGCAGGGCATCATGAGTTTGCTGAGGATGACAATCGCGGAGAAGCTGGTTGTAGACCATGTTGCGCACCTCTGCCGGCAGATCGTCGAATTGTGTCATGACGACTGGAAAGGGGTTGAGTATCTGTAGCGGTTGACCAGAGGTTGTGTACGACTAATCTGATCGGAGGGTGAGGGGTGATGTTCTTTGACGGTGTTTCCTGTTTCAGGTGGCGCGGTGTGGGGTTGGTTTAGCCAACGCAGAACAGGGGTGAAAGCATGCGCTAGTATCGGGAGCACTAGAGTTGACGAGGTACAATGCTGCGACAAGAGAGCACGGCCGTCGAGGTACAATGTTGTGGCAAAAGAGCAAACTGACTGGTACTTTGCGTGGGATACCGTCGTAGTTAACGTGACGGCGCGGGAGTTGAGCAGGCTTTATGTGTAGTAGCGGTGCGATGTGGATGAAAGTAGCGAGGAGGGCACAAGAGGTCGAGCTGTCGTGCGGCCTCCGAAGGTTGCTCTACGCTAGCGTGCACACGTGAATGGTTTGGGATCTGGCGGCTGCACAAAGCTTCAAGGGCAGGTACACTCGCTAAGTCACCTTAACCATGGGACAGGGTCTTTATACGTACTCCCCGACCACGGTTGATGACTCCGTTTTCCCAAACGCACCGGTACAATCTCAAATTCCAGCTGCCTGATAGGATGTGCCGTATGCCCGTCCTGTTCTGGCACCTACTATTGAAGGTCATAAGAGAGCATTTCGCGTTACTAGCAAATGTCATTGCCTCAGGAAGACTCATGTCCTTTCAGCATAGCATAGTGCACCAATCGAAAGGTAGAAATCAGTAAATGTACGAAATGGACATAGCACAGCCACCCTTTTCGTGCATGCTGCCCTGCCCCAAGGCTTCCTCGCTCTTGTTCACTACCTAGATGGATGCCCAACAAGGTGCGCTCCACATGATGTCTAACCCAGTTTGATTATGCAGGTCTCTCTTCGCAGCATGTGTATCGAGCGTATGGGGGTCTCGATGAGTCCGTTGTAGAAGCACCGTCTCTGTCGCATGATCTCCCAAGGAGGTCTTGCCGCATTGTCCGGCAAGAGTCAGTTTCCGCCCGCTCGAGTATACGATTTCCGTCCAAGTATGCTCTCAATATCTATATGTACGGGATCGGTGTGCCAGCGGCGAGCGAACGGGATTCGATCGTGTGTTCTCGGCAGGGGAGCTGGGTACTATCTGGACATGAACGTGACGCGCGTGTCACCGGATCAGGTTTCGTGGAATACACGCGTAATTCCAACAAGAGAAGAAGCAGACGTCGTCGACATTCGGACAGATCGCGATTGGAGAGGATCACGGGTAGGCAACCAGGGCACGCGTCGTGAGGTGACGTTTGTGGATACCCGCGTCACATAGCTCCGGCGCTAGCTAATCGATAAGGGACCACGTGACGTGTTTCTGCTTTGTCCACGGGTACTTTCACTCACATCTAGATACTCACATGCTGACGCATCGCTCTTCAACGTGTCAGCCGCATCCTATGACTCAAGAGATCACACACACTCAATCTTGCCAAGTACTGCGCCCCGTTGCGGCGATCCGCACACCACCCACCCCCCGTACGTGACTCACGTTCTCATGTCTTTTGACCGTAGGACTATTCAGTCACCAGTAAGTGTTTTCAGAGTCACAACGTCATCGCGATGCCGTTCCATCTACTACGTCACTACTAGGGGATGTTGAGGAATGTGAGCAGTCTGAGTGTACAAGCTGAGTGGTACAAAGCTTGTGCCGGCTCTGCGGGTCTCTCACAAGAGCAGCTCTCAAATTTGAGTTGCATCTACTCTTCACAGCCAGCAACCTTTACATGAGCATGACGCGTTATCGACCTATCTTATCGCATTCGAAGACATTGCATGAAGTGCCAGCAGCTCATTATGCACCTATATTCGTGTCAAAGAGCCCGCGAAAGAAGTTACCAGGTTTTGCGAAGAAGCTTGTGACCATTCAAAGTCTACCCTTAATATGTACACTATACTAATTCCTACAACACGCTAATGTAAACACATCATATACCTCCCGAATATAGTGTCACAGACCAAAATACGCGACCCTTTCCACAAAGCAACAGGCTACTGGACGATTTTGAGCTCGTTTATATGCTCTCGAATATGCTCGTTCGTGAAATGACCGAGTGGTCGAAGACGTAGCTAGAACAAATGACACAGAGTGATAGGACAGCAAACCGATCATCACAGTAAGTGCAAAGACGATGTCGCATACCTCCTGACACCTCATTTCCGCATGATAGATTATACCACTCGATCAATTTGTACACCGCTGTATGCCTCGAAGCCGTTTCCGAGTCAGTGCGTCACTCATGACGAATGACGAAAGCACTCCGTTCGCGACCAACATTCACATGTTGAGCGGTCAGGTCGCGAACTGATCACTCACTCATCAATGCACGGACAATCGCCATCGTTGAGGCGACACCGTCTAGCGTTAGGAGGGCCTCACGTATAAAAAGAGCCAGTACTATATCTAGAGTTAGAGTCAACTAAACACACCAGTCTACAGCAACCCACTCAACCCAGCGCCCACCCAATATAACCTTCTTCAAAACCAGAGACCAATCATGCGCTCTCTATCCATCGTCACCGCCCTCATCGCCGCAACTGCCGTCGCAGTCCCCACTTCCAGAGCCACCAGCTCCGACTCCATTACACTCATCAATTCTGAACCACCGGAGATTTTAGAGTGCTTTGGGTGCGCCTTGTATTACCGCAAATGCCTCGAGGTAAGTGACATAAAGAACCAAATCATTGTGATCTTCATTCTCATCAACGTGTTAGACACAAGCTGGTGCTGAAAACTGCGCGTGCTTTACATCTCACCAAGGCCATGGGAAATGTCGTGCGATTTGTGGATATACGGATTGCTAGAGAGATGAAATGGGGGAATGTTGCCGTTGGGATTAGGGTGTATTCATTGCGTGATTGAAGCGGTTAGGGGACGTTGTGATTTCAAGGTTTCATGGAGAGAGTTGGGCTACGGTTCAGGCGCGGCTCTCGTTGATGCTGAATTTTGCGGGCGAGTTATGTTCAAGTGGCTACCATAAGACGCGACACGACTTCTAGCTAGCAATGGCTTTCTTATATACCCGTGTTCGATCTGTGATGTTAACTTTGTGTAGTATGAGCTCTGGCTCAAAGAATAAACTTCTTCAGGAGATTAGCAAGCTTCTCAGGCTGCTCCAGTGCGAGACTATGCCCGCACCCCTCAAACACCTCCGCAATATGCACCTTCTCCGCCGCAGACTCCATCTGCTCCTTCACCAGCGGCCCAAAGAACCTACACCCCGTTAGCCCTCAAGCCCACATCAACACATTTCCTTGTTTCTCTCAAACTTACTCCGGCGCCCCCACAGTCATAATACCAC
>JAESFQ010000695.1_pt1 | contig 12368 bp, 9 predicted proteins | sample 9269431 | NCBI WGS metagenome assembly JAESFQ01 (sample SAMN14502588, study PRJNA617103) | algae metagenome | isolation source: Plectolyngbya sp. WJT66-NPBG17 and co-occurring heterotrophs from well... | place: USA: Mojave Desert, Joshua Tree National Park, California | collected 2006-08-06
TGCGATAAAAGCTGATAATTTCGATGAGGAGCAAACAATTGAGAAGCAAAGTGACTCTTGAATCAAGAGCTGACATCCTAATAAACACTATTCTTTATCGCGCGCGATCCATCCTTTACAGCAGCTTCGGAGGCAGAGAGAAGACAGTTTTTAGCTCAGGATAATCAAAAACATCGCCGGCAGGACGTGAAGGATGTAAAAGCGACGAGCCTTTCCTTGGAGGCATAAAAGACCGATGAGTCGAATCTGTAAGTGACTGATCCCTGCCGTGTACACCACTAAAGGCCGAAGCAGCGTGGATAGGGTCAACACTGGTTGCGGACTGGATATCTGGCGATGATGGATGTAGCAGTGTTGATTGCTTTCGCGCCTTGCGCCTGTCTAAGTTGCTACGAGGTGACTCTGAACTGGCGCCGGTAGTTGTCACGCTGCTTCTCCTTCGCATAGACGGCACTCCACGGTCTGACTCCCACACTGTTTCGTTGAATAGAGCTTTTATAGATTCGATCGAGCCACGTCGCAAGAACTCTTGCTTGAGGTTTGGATTCCAACTCGATCTGCGCTTCAATGATGTCCGGTGACAGAGGTGGCCGCATTTGCGTTGTCTCGTTTGCGCTTTTGGCGGCACCGTGGTTTTTGGCGACAGTGGTGGTGAGGGAGGATATGCATCGCAATCGATTTCTTCGTCGCCTTCGTGGAGTGTTTCGTCTTGGAAGTACGAGACTCGTGCTTCATTCTCGTGATGAGCAGATGTTATAGATGGGCTACCCTCTACACGCTTAGCTATTCCTCCTCTTCTTCCATAACATCTGGATTCACCAAGTGCTCCGGAAAGATGTTGATAGTCGAGGGTGTCGGTATACATTTTCGAGATGCAAAGTTTTCTGTTGTAAAGATATGTTCCACCTGAAGAGATCGAGGGATTGAGTCAGATGTACGAATGCGTCTTCTATGTTCTGAAGTGGAGGTCGCAACTTGGATTGATGACAAGTACGTATACAGTCATAGAAAACTGTACCAGAAATGGTGACCCTAGCTTATTGTGTACAGTGATTTGGCGGGCGAGCACGGTTGTTGTGAAGCGCGAACATATTCGCCCATGGTTGGTGCATTGCATGCCCAACCGTTGGTACACAGTGAATACCAACACGCACACACTACAAGCTTTAATGACCGAAAAACAAAGGCCAGTGCACGCCAAAGCTATCCCGTTATTCAGAACAGCTTTTGAAGAATCTACCACTGTCTCTTATCCTGTCGATGAGAAAGTCAACCCTTCGAAGCGCGCTTAGATTGCATCGGGGGGTTTGTCTGCTCGCGCGCTGTTACGACATCAGTGTCAAACCCATGGTCTGCGCGTGACGCTGGTTGCGTAAAAGTGGTCGGTTGGCATGCCCTGCGCATAATATTGGCGCCCGGTGGGGGTCGTGGGACGGACCGATGAATGCGCCAGACCACTGTGCCCTGCATAATCTGTTCTTTCGGCGGTTCTCGCGGTATCTGACTCCATAGCAGTAGCGATCAGAACGCATCCATCTCCTGAGTAACACGCTTCCCGAACCAGTCGACCAGTTCATCCCCACCACCTTCGTTCTTGCCGCTGAAGAAATCCGTCATGCGCATATCATTGCTGTCGTCGTCCACGGGCCAGTCGATGGCGACATCCGCTTTCTTCCCTTCCAACAGCTCTTTCGCGGTTCCCCACGAAAAGCGAGTTTCGCTACCCCAACCAAAAAGAGGGTCCATGTTCTGCTTCAGCCAAGTTGTTGTCCGCGCGTCCGATGGGTACCCGGAACCCCAAGCTACTTTGACTTCGGCGTTTGCGTTCGCCTCTGTGTTGCGATTCTGGTATGGCTCGTAGCAGACGTCTAGAGCCGCATCTCGGGTGACTTTGGCACATACTGATGCTGCACTGACGACGGGGTACAGACTATCGGCTTTCTTCGCGACTGTGATCCTTATCGTGGGCCAAATCCTTTCTAGCTTCTTCTGGTAGATTTCTGGTCTGCCAATGGTGTCGATGTAGATCTCCGTGACGTTAACTCCTTGTGCCAACACCCCCTTGATCAAGTCGATGGTCGCGTCCATAGCTTGCGCGTTGAGATTGTATACATTCGGAGACAACATGTGCGCTGAGATGTCTTGCGCTGACAGTAAGCGTGTTGCCCACCCGCCAGCTTCATAGAGATCCGAGCCTTCAGTGCAGAGCTTGCGCATCAGGTTTGTGCGGACTTCGGGAGTCAGGACCTTGGAATCGTCAAAGTGGTGCGTTTCGGCGAGAAGCGAGTGGTGAAGTTCGATCGGCAAGTAGAAGAGGGCGTAGACCATGGGGCCTGGATATGTTAGTGACCGAGAAGACATTCATAGGGAGACTAGTACCTAAGACAGGGCCTCGCCCAGCCTCGTCCACACCCAGCACGACTTCTCCAGACATGTCATCTGCGATTTGCTTCGGTATTGGCGAGAAGTGCGAATATGACTTCCCGCCAAGAATGTCTGGCTTCGATATTGAAGGTGCCATGAAAATATCTGAAGGCGGTGTTTCCTGTTCGATATCTTCGGTGTCCATCTGAACGTCTTCCTGTGGTTCCGCCATATTTCTGGGTGATTGGTCCTGTGGCTATGTCGTAAATGCAATGTCGTGTGTCGTCGTAGCAAAGTGATCGGTTGAGGGAGACGCGACGCGTTCTTCGGCGGTTTCTACGCGACCCACCGAGACGCTAACGATGTGAATGGTACCGGCGCACGGCAGAGCCCACACACACCTTATGCGTACACGGCACGTTGCATACAGCTTTCAACACTTTCCCCGGAAACCTACTAAAAAGGGTAGGTCTGCACCGGCAAGTCATGTTCGTGCGACCACACGAAGCGTTCCGCTGCATGAGTCTCGCCGAAGCCAGTAGCTTCATTCCAGGGTGGTAGCACATCGCGCTATAGTTACAAACGCTCAAACACCGTATCTCATTGTGACTATTTTACACTGCTTTGGATAGTCTTGCTCACGTCACTTCGAACACTCTCCTGTACCCAGTTCGGCAATCCTCTCAGAAGAGCGGCCTTGGTCACACTAGCCGGTAAGAAAACCTGTCCGCCACTGCAGCTCATGATTTGCCCTACAATTGCGTCTGCAACGACAGTGGGTTCGATAATGGGCGATCCTCGCTTCCTGAGTTCCTGTTCCACGGGTGCCAGCAGGGGTGTGCGAACCCAGTTGGGATGTATGGATGTGGTGAGTATGTTTGGGCTGTTGTAGTGGAGCTTGAGCTCCTGGTTGAGCGCTATTGTGCGTCAGCATGTCGCATGTAAGAAGAAGAGGAAGAGCAAGAGCAAGAAACATACCTTCATGGAAGCTCAGAATAGCCGCCTTCGTCGCTGTATAATCTGCCAGGCCAGCGACACCGACAAAGCTTGCGGTGCTTGCGATAGTCACGATATGGCCCTTGTTATGGCGAAGCATGTCTGGCAGGAAAGCTTTCGTGGTATACCAGTTGCTGAGGACGTTTACATCGAAAATCTTTCGGAGATACGCGTCGGATGTGGTAAGGATGGTATGGGACGCTAGGATACCTGCGTTATTGATGAGGATTGTAGGCGCCCCCATCGTTTCTTTGACTTTTTCGGCGATTGAGTAGACTTCAGATGGGTCGGTAATGTCGCACTTGAAGAACTTGAGACCGGCATCTGTGTTGCTTGTTAGTATGAGGCGGCTGGCACAGGGAACGCCGAGCTATCTTACAGCCCTGTAAGCTTGGGGGTAGTTGTTGAATGTCAAGGACTGCCACTCTTATTCCCTTGTTGATCAGTCTCTTGACTACCAACTCCCCAATCCCGCTACATCCTCCTGTAATTACGGCTACCTCCCGGCTCCAATTCCACTTTGCTTTTTCACCTCGCAACCTGCCTGCGTTCAGGGCGATGTGGTTGAGCTGCTTGTTGACAACCCTGGCTGTTCCAGCAACCAGACACCATTTCAAAGCCTTTATAAGCTGTGCATATCGGAACGGGTCCTGAAGAGCGGTGATGCGACTGGTGAGTTGGCTACGAAGCTGTGTAGGTCCTTTCGTCAACGCCCAGAGTAGAGCACCTGTGACTAGAGGATTGAGTGTGATGTGACCAGCGGATGTTGTAACGAGACTGAAAACGTGTCGTAGTATTTGCGACATTTTCGTGTTTGTATGCAGAGTGCGACTGGAATCAAGGTGCGCAACCTGAGCATTTGATCACGAACGTGTCCGGTCGGGGCAAAAGAGGGGATTACCTAGTAAGCAACGCCAACAGTGTTCAGCTGGGCGGACGCGCAGCTGACGATATGGATGCCTCGGCTTTGCATCTTTCGGTGCTGGTGCTTACGGCCCAACAGCGAAAAAAAGTTTCGATTGAATAAAATTGGGTGGTGAGACCAAGTCAGCTCAATGAATGAACAATTGAGTCTTCAGCTGTACACATGCATAGACAAGTGCCTCGGCATGTAGACTTGCGTACTGACATATCGATTTGCTAAAGCATGTTACACATTGTCGATGCAGGAATAGAACGTGATGTAACGCGCAAACTCATGCTTTGCTGTTCTTTGAAAGGTTGAGAATCTCTCCAAGGACAAGCCACTTTGGTGACAATGCACATAGCTGTTGTGCAATCACTGGCGCCCTGCAATGTCCAAGAACGTCTTCGAGTGTGGCAAATAAGAATGGTAGATGTAGCTGTGCATTGCTTCTCGGGTGCAGAGTACCGATAGCCTGGGTCTAGGATCTGATTGGCTGATCAATTGGTCAAGCAGCGCACGTGTTGCGGCTTCCTGCCACGAGGAACTTTATGAGAACGTCGCAATCGAAGCTTGCCGGCCAAAGAACAATCGCCATCGATGTCTTTGCACACTGTCGCTATCGTCCCGCCCATGGTTACATGCAAGAGCACCGCTCTGGCCTGCTTTTAGCCGGTCCCACAAAGTCCCCCGACCTCCTTGCTGATTGGCGGATGCAAGGCGCGTGCGGGGAAATGCCTGGTTCTCTACCTAGTTATTCTGAAACGAGAGCGGTCAGGCTCTGCCTAACCGCATCCGCTGCCTTCGAAAACGAGGCGCCTCACTTAAGAAGATCGCTGTGGTCGTAAAGCGAAGCAGCATGCGTGGTCAAGACACAAGGCCAGATAGTGGAACAAGTGTTGGACGATACTGTCGCAACTCAAACGCATTAGCACCTCCCAGCGACAGGAAACAGACAGAGATCCCTTTCATGCGTCTGCACGACATCTCTACCGTGATGGCGCGGCATGCGTAGCGGCATACGTCGGTGTTTGAGACGATCGATGCCCCGCCAGACCTTCGGCCGTGGAAGCTACACTGCCCCTCATTGTAATGGATTGCAGTACAACTAGATACTCCACGCCTAACTGGTTGGACCACTTCATGGGCGAAGAGCTGCCGGATGACGTGTGGGCATTCCGCACCGCCCGCCGGCATGTCCATCCCACTCCAGGGGCCTGGAACGCGCTGTAGAAGAGCATTCACAACCACGTTTGCCGCGCATATCGAGTTAGAGTGGGTCGTAATAAACCATGGAAGGCTGTGACAGCTGCGCGGAGCTGTACGAAAGGCTGGGACGACAAGCAGGAGGTGGATGCCTCCATTCACTTAGCTGTTTGTTGCGAGGCCTTGAATACAACGCATCTTTAACCCTGAAGATGCGGTTCGTCTTTAGGTGCTAGGTTCTCTCTAGAATAGCTGTGCATATACAGTAGACAGCTTGCGGGAGAACAGGAGGGTCCAAAACCTCAATTGGGCACTGTACGCGACAAGCAGCTGTGCAATATGTGCGGAATCCCACCCAGCACTAGTTGAGCGCCACATCGTCCCCTGATCAGTCAGTGATGGACCCTGAGCTTTCGAGTTCAACGCTCCACTCCCGCTCCATCTGTAGACTTGCTCTTTCGGTGCCTGAAGTTTTAACCGTTGGCCAACACTTCCAGACTTTCTCAGACTGTCCTTACCCACGACTCGTGCAGTGCATAGGCCGTCAAGTGCGCGCTGCTGCGACCCGCACCCACATCGACCTCCGTTCCTGCCTACGTTCCGAGCCTCCAACAACGATTCCGTCCCGACTCTGTAAGACCAAAAACAGCGAGCAGCGAGGGAAGTCAGGGCATTTGCCCCGTGTACGAATTATCTGTATGTAAATGCGCTGTCCGTGTCTTTTGCAAAGTGGCCGCGGCTCTCATGTGAACTTCACACCGCCCGCCAATCCCCCACACCAGCTGTCTGGGAAGTCGCGCTGACTTGACTGCCAGTGTATTTCTAGTATTCTAGTCAGTATGGCCTACCAAGGCATGGGAGGGGGCAACGGCCTCAGATCCCCTCGCGAAGAATCGTCGTTCCTTTCCCTGAATCGCGCCGCTCAGAACGGCGATGGCCGCGCGACCCTGCAGCGGCGCTTCACAACCAACAACATTCCGACCATGAGCACACCATTGTCGCCAATTGGACAACAACGTAGACAGGCTGCAGAGCCGGCCGAATTTACTACAGCGGTATGTGGGCATTCTCGTACAACTAAGAGGCGGACGTTTAGTGCTGGCGCTCCGTGGCGCGTTGCATATCGGTACTCAGCAGCTGCCAAAGCCATGTCGGATATATTTGAAACCACATCGTGCAGCTCCGCTGGTGGTCAGAGTTGCTGTCTGCCAGCTGTTTATACATACGCGGTGAACAAGAGTTTGGGCTAACGACCATGTCAACAGACGTACCACAAGCTCCAAGTTGTAAGTCTACTTCACTGCGTCTTTTAACGTCTCTCACTGGTTACCCCTCATTTCCTACTGGAAGTAAGATTGCAGTCGCCAAGGTTACTTGTCCGGGCGACGCTCAAATCGATCAACAACCCTCTTTTGCCTTTGTCCCTTCTACACCACAACAAAAGTCCTCCGTTTCTGCAAATCTCAGCATTGCTATCACCACGCCTGTACATTTCCTAGTCTCATTTGAGACTCTCTTTCCTCATCTATATTCTCAACTTTTCCCATTTGCACTCATCTTACGTCACGAGCGACGTTGTTGCCTCACGACAAACCCACTTGCCGGTCCGTGTGACCAGCTGACAGCTTGCTAGCTCGAGAGAAAAAGAATCGAACACGAGTATCTCAAAGAAGCTAAACGGCGCTTCGACGCTGAGATGGAGCTCCTCAACTTGCAAGCCCAGCACGGCGAGACCGACATCAATCGATTCTCGACTGATGCCCACTACGGCGGACCTGCACATAGCCAGCCCACCACTCCGCCTGAGTACAACGAGAGCAACGGCTTCCCTTCTGCGCTATCACGCCCGAACCGTTTCAGCATGTCCAGTATCAACCCGGGTATCACCACGCGCGGTAGCCGCGCCAACTCTCAAGTCACCTCGCCTCCTGCCAACTTCCAGGGCAACGGCAATCTGCCTTCGCACTCCATGCCAGGATCTCGTCGCAATTCTGATGAGGAGCACGACGACTTTGAGAACGACGACTTTACTCCTCTCAGTCCGGCTGCCCGCAAGTAAGTTTACCCACTACAATTTTACTTTGTTCGAAGCTGACTCAGATAGGAACAACCGCATGTCGATGCCCGTCACCAGGATGGACTATGGTAACCGCAGGGATCTTCCAGATGTGACCTCGCTTCTAGGTCACATCGACACCGCCGGCTTTTTGTTTGGTGATGACACGTCAGCTGCCTCTCAAGATCAAAAGGCTTTCCTCCAGATGGGCAATACCAAGGACGACTTCCCAGTCTTGGTCCGTCGCGATGGTGCTGGTAATGGTACGAAACTCTCTGCCTCTTCCGCTGCCCTTGATTTGGCCCTTTCACAGTCCCCTGGCCCAGATGCCCAGTCTACTGGTTGGAACGGATACCGTCATCGTCAGGCTCAACAGTCCCTTCCTGCTAACACTTTCGGTAAAGCATCTCAGATGGACGATTATGAGTCGGGTCGAACCAACGGTACTGCCGAGAATACGCCCAAGAACAACCGTCGCTCGGTCGAGTTCAGCTTCAGCCCCAAGAACGGCGAGTCCAAGCGCTCTAGCTTCGCTGGCCCAACCGGCGGCATGCCAAAGTTGACCCAGTCATACTCTACGAACGATGTCCCGACCTTGAAGAACGGAGTGAACGGAGCCAACAGTATTGGTTTCACGCATTCGCAGCAATTCCACAACCACAACGCTAGTCTTGGTCGTATTCCGCCGAATGTTCTGTCCAACCGCAATAGCCGGGACCTCTCACTCGGCAATCGCGAGTCTGAGTATCGTTCTCCACAGTCAGGGTTGCACGCGAGCGCCGCGCCCTTTGGTCCTACCATGACCTCAGCTGCTGTCAATGGCAACGGCGGGATCCCGTCGACTGTCACTTCACCAGCCATGTCGCAATACTCGAGCATCTCAAGCGCGAGTCCAGGCTACTATGGATATGGCATGAATATGCTCAACAGTGCTATGGGTGGCCTCAATCTGGGAGCAGGAGCAGGACCTGGACCCCAGTTCGGCGGACCTCCTGCTTATGCTCCTCCCAACGGCATGTACGGTAGCGGACCACCACAGTACAACCCATATGCGACCTATGGACCAGGTGGTCGTGTACAGGACAGTCAGGCTCGCGTCATCCAGAGCCGCCGTCTGCAGAACGATGCCAACAAGTACATGAACTACGATCTGAAGACTATGCCCCGTCATGAGATATACAGTTTGTGCAAAGATCAGCATGGCTGTCGGTTCTTGCAGAAGAAGCTCGAGGAGCGCAACGCAGAGAACATTCAAATCATCTTTGATGAGACTGCCCCTCACGTCGTTGAACTCATGACTGATCCTTTCGGGAACTACCTCTGTCAGAAGTTGCTAGAGTACTGCAATGACGAGCAGCGCAACACTCTCGTCCGTAACGCTTCCCCTGCTATGGTTCAGATTGCTTTCAACCAGCACGGCACTCGCGCCTTACAGAAGATGATCGAGTTCATCTCTACCGACGATCAGGTTTGTGACAACTCTCAATTTCCTTCGGCGTCCGAGCTAATTCTTTCTCAGACTCAGATGATCATTCGAGCATTGTCTGGACAGGTCGTGGATCTCATCCAGGATTTGAATGGTAACCACGTCATCCAGAAGTGCTTGAACCACCTCAAATCTGCGGAGGCTCAGTTCATCTTCGATGCTGTAGGCGAGAACTGCATTACTGTTGGTACCCACCGCCATGGTTGCTGTGTTCTTCAGCGCTGCATCGATCACGCTGTCGGGTTCCAGAAGGTCGATCTCATCCGCAAGATCACTGCCCACAGCTTCCACCTTGTACAGGATCCATTTGGCAACTACGTGGTTCAGTACATCCTCGATCTCAACGATGCCGCCTTTACTACACCCATGTGCCAGGGCTTCCAGGGCAAGATCTGCGAGCTGTCCAAGCAGAAGTTTAGTTCCAACGTTATCGAGAAGTGCATCCGTTGCGCTGAGCCACACGTCAAGGGCATGATGATTGAGGAGTTGCTGGACGTCGAGCAGCTTGAGCAGCTTATGCGAGACTCTTATGGAAACTACGTTATTCAGACGGCACTTGAGTTCGCCCCCGCCGAGCTGTGCGTGCACCTCATTGAGGCGATGCGTCCGATTCTGCCATCCATCCGCCAGACTCCTTACGGTCGTCGTATCATGAGCAAGGTTGGAGAGCGCGAGAGCCGTCTGGCCGCCTACACTGGTCGTACTTCCTCCGGTCAAGCTTCTCCAGGTACTGTGCAAGGTTCTGAGTCGAGCTCGGTGTTCACTCAAGCCCCACCACAGTACCAGCCCAACAACGGATCCTACTACAGTCCTAGTATCATTTCGCCTCAACCTCATCGTCAGCCGCACCGCTTGAGCAACCCACACCACATGCACAATCCTGTTCAAGACAACCGCCAGGGCTACCAAGGTTATCAGCAGCAGCACCAGTACGGTGTCGCTCAAACCAACGGTGGCAACGGTAACTGGTTCTAGACGAGCTAGGCGGTCGACGACGTTACGATTTGACGCGCTACGGTCTGTCCAGACGCACATCACTATGCAACATGCTTACCAGTAGACTACACTGGTTATGGCGTTTGTCGTCTTGATGGGCCGATCTTTCTTCTATCTATTGGTCCTGTCTGACTCATTGGGCGGATCGATCTTGTATAGTACGACTACACGAGCATCATCGCGAAGCCTAGGCAGCATTCGGCATCATACGGCGTACGGGTATGGGCTGCATGGCGTTCTTTCCCCTTTCCCTGATTGTATTCTATTCCTTCATTTTCCCCATCCAGTACTTGTCCTGACGATACGGCACCCTGATGCACCAAAAGGAACGTTTCAGCATGAACACGAAAACGAACTAGCACGAGCACTGTCGCTACATGGGCGGCGACTTCTTGATTACACTTTGCAATGGCACTTGTCGTGAGCCTGGAGCTAGGTGGCAAGTCTAAATAGATAAATAAAGGACTGCAATTCCAGCTTGCCATGCATTACGTGATATGTTGATCCGCAGAGGAATTATTGAAGATGTTGTAGAGACGACCATGCAGTGAAGCATGGCCTAGAATGTATCAGTGTGAGGAGGGGTCCAGCGCGCCTGCCATGTGAGACGATGACGCGCCTTCCGCCTTCCGCTTCCGGATCAGCCATTTGAAACAACCACCTCACCTCGTTGCTCCAAGACACATACGAACCACACCCAGTACCACCAACAAACTTCTTTCACCGTGCCACCGCACTACTTACCGACAAGACAGCCGTCTACCGCTTGCGACGCTACGATCGACGCTTCTCCGCTCTACGCAACGCTTCTTTGATCACTTGTCGCAAATTGCAAGTCCCACAAGACAGGACCGCACTCCTCCCACAAGCAGACACAATGCGCTTTGCCGTCTTCTCCTTCCTAGTTGCGCTCCTTGCAACTTTCGTCATGGCTGCTGCACCTCAGCGCTCCGTTATCATCAGTTGGCCAAACGACACGCCAGATGAGATTGTAGAGCAGAGCAAGGAGGCTATCCGGCAAGCTAAGGGTATGGGATATTTCTTACACTCATACGCCATATCTCCATGATAGACGCGGTGCATGCGACATATGTAGAGGGTTCATGCTGACAATACTTCAGGTATCATCACGCACGAGTACAACATTATCAAGGGCTACGCTGCTACGGCCCCCGCTTCCGCTCTCGAGATCGTGTCGACGTTGAGCGATGTGTACAAGTGTGAGATTGAGGAGGATGGCATTGTCACTACGCAGAACGATAAGGAGTAGGCTGCGATGATGGGGAGAGGAGGGCACGCAAATTGGAACGAACGGCTCGTTGATCAATCGCTCTCATGACTATACGGTTGGAGTCTGGAGTCTACCTAAGGGTTGGACTAGTTGGCGTTACATAAGGATATCAGTTGCAACATGTGTTGATACTTTGTGGTTTCTGTGTACAAGTTTTTGAAAGCCCATACATTCGTTTATCTGCTATAGGCAATATCAAGATCCACAAGCATATATTCTGCCTGACTGCAAGTGTCCTGATATGCTACATACTGTGGTACCTGATCTCCGTCTGGTAAGTCGGTGGAACCCTGCAACGGCTCTTTCCCCGCGGCCTGCCCCAAGGGACGTGCATCTTGTCTCAGCGACTTTATGCGCGTCATGTTCCGCCTGTCAGAAGGCCTTTAGTGAATGTTAGCCTAATGCCCCTCACTCTACGACGATTCCACGACTTTACGACTTGATACACGCCTGTTGAAGACGTCGCCGCGCGAGTGCGCTGTATTTCGGCTTAGCGTTCGGATCACCCAACCTCACCGACGCGCGCGACACGTCCTCGAGCAAGGAACAGCCTGTGCTTGGTGGAGCACGTACACTTCACCGCAAAACCGCTGAAATCGAGATGCATGACTGTTATTCACTCTGCACCGACCGGATACTAGCATTGAGCAGCGTACTACACGCGGGTAGCAAGCCCCGCGATACACCAACATGGACGACTTTAAGCCCGAGCTGCTCAAGGCTCTCCTCGACTGGGTACATCTCCATATACCGTCTACTGCACGTCCGAGTGGTATAGCTGACATGTCGCGTCTAGGTCAACACGTTCGACCTCCCTCACAGAATCACGTCACTGAGCCAACTCGAAGACGGCCAGATACTCTGGCAGATCCTCGCCGATATCGACGCCGACTACTTCAACGAGTCCCTACCCAATTTCGAAGAAAACCACCGCCGCCAGTCGGACAATTGGATACCGCGATGGCAGAACCTCAAATACATAGAACGCACAACCTCGACGTATATACGAGAAGAATGCGAGCAGCTGCCCGTGCTCACCAAACGTATGATCCCAGACCTCAAAGCAGGC
>JAESFQ010000697.1_pt1 | contig 12367 bp, 11 predicted proteins | sample 9269431 | NCBI WGS metagenome assembly JAESFQ01 (sample SAMN14502588, study PRJNA617103) | algae metagenome | isolation source: Plectolyngbya sp. WJT66-NPBG17 and co-occurring heterotrophs from well... | place: USA: Mojave Desert, Joshua Tree National Park, California | collected 2006-08-06
AGGGGTTTTCTGTTCGATTCGCACGTGGCCTACATCCAACATCCTATGGATGTGTTCGATTGTGTTTGATGGAGCGAAGGTAATTTCCTTGCTCTTGAGTTCTGCACCGGTGGTCTCTGCATGACTTGCTTGGCCTAGCCATTGGATACTGGTTAAATGCTGAGGGTTCAGGCCTCCGCCGCCAGATCGATTTCCTCGAATTTCGGTGATGCGTATCGGTCTTTTAGTTAGACTTGAGAAGCAAAGAGCCACTCGGAGAAGTTGGCCTCCGCCCTCGAGAGTCGTACCGTCCAGATGAATTGGCGACAGAGCTTTTGGTGTGGATGTCATGGCTAACGAAGTTGCTGTTGTACTAACAAGCTGTTTATTGATGGGTTTGTGCGCAGACATAGAGCATATGCTGAAGGATACAAGGCTGAAGGTACACTGCTGTTGGGCCAAGACTGCTATTGATGCCTGGAGCCTGTATGAGTGAGGATGACTCAGTCGTCCGCTCCTCGTAGTCACATTATGAATGTACTCTGAGCCCGGCTGTCCGTAGCCTGGTTTTTATTGGATTGTATCTGTGCCATCTTTGTTCAGGACTGATAATCTCTTCTGTAGAGAGGCCATGGAGTTGGCGTTCGGGTAAACAAGGAGAACGACCTGGAGCGCTCAAGGCTGCAGTGTCCCGCGGCAATGACGTTGTGCAGTCGCAAATAGCAAGAGAGCAGACATGTATAAGTCTTGTGTAGCTTCGACGCGACCATTGCGTACAGACAGGCGCATTCAAATCTAGTGGTGCCTTGCTTCAGGGTCATTCTCGGAGATCGAGCCGCGGCACGCAAGCGATCGACGCGGCGGTCCTGTCGTCATCAGCGAGGCGCCGAACTTTTGATTGACACCTCCGAAGTCGTCCACTCCCATGTCCGCCCATCTGTCGCCATGTCGAATGCCTCAATAACGCTCCAGTTCGCTCTTCAAGTCCGGTAGCCGTCTAGTCTACCATCTCAAGCCATGCGCGGCCCGCTGGCTTTCTCCGCAAAGGCCTGGCACGGCCCAGGCAACGGAGCCCTCTTTTCGAACATACAGTCGCGCATCTCGACGACAACACTGGCTATATCGAGATCCTTCGCTACGAAACCGATACCGCAAGCTTCAATACCCAAGCCGTCGCCGAATGGCTGCGCAGGATGTCTCTTCCCGCCCACATCGATACTACGATTCGCAATCGCGGGCACTACACGTCACAATGGCCTACAAAGACCGGCTCGCATGTTCAGTACGTCGCGGTTACTAGCGGAAGCCTCAAGCAATACCAAAGCTACGAGGCAGCGCAAGTCATACAGGGAAGAGATCAAAGAAAAGGGCATCGTGGACCTGGAAGAGCATGATGGGGAGCCGGAGAACGAGGAACAAGGCTTTGCAAAGTCTGAAAAGGCAACGCAGGCAAAACAGGTCAATTTGAGCGCCAAGCTTAGCAAGGATGGTTCTGGTTCCGGGGGTGCACCAGGTGGCATGAAAGAGATGTGGAGGCTGATCAAGATTGCGCGACCTGAGCTAGGCGTACTCTCTTGGGCCTTCCTGTTCTTACTCCTTGGATCTGGCATTTCTCTTTCGGTACCCTTCTCCATCGGCAAGATATTGGACGCCGCAACTTCAACCGAAAACAACGACGGTCTACTCTTTGGCATGTCTCCGGCTATCTTCTACTTCGCATTAGCAGGAGTCTTGACAACTGGCGCTGCTTTCAACTTCGGACGCATCATTATCCTACGAATCGTGGGAGAGCGCATCGTGGCACGCTTGCGATCCCAGCTCTACCGCAAGACCTTTGTCCAAAACGCCGAATTCTTTGACGCCAACAGGGTTGGAGACCTCATCTCACGTCTCGGTTCAGACACCATCATTGTTGGCAAGAGCATCACGCAGAACTTGTCTGACGGTCTACGTGCGCTCGTAAGCGGTGCAGCCGGTTTCGCCATGATGGGGTTTGTCAGTCTGAAGCTTACCGGTATTCTTGCCTTGATCGCCCCGCCTGTAGCCCTCGTCGCCTTCTTCTCCGGTCGCTCGCTCCGCAATCTTAGCCGTAAAATCCAGAAAAACTTGGGAACATTAACCAAGATCGCTGAAGAGCGGTTAGGGAACGTCAGGACAAGTCAAGCTTTTGCTGGAGAGGTTCAGGAGGCATCACGCTACAACCGGCAGATCAAGAGGATATTCGCTCTCGGTAAGAAGGAAGCTGTGGTCGCCGCGAGCTTCTACGGAAGCACAGGACTAATGGGCAATCTGACCATCATCGCCATTCTGTACGTTGGTGGTAACATGGTAAAGAACGGAGTTATCTCTATCGGTGAACTCTCCTCGTTCTTGATGTACACCGTCTACGCCGGTTCTAGCATGGTTGGTCTTTCAGGCTTCTACGGCGAGATGATGAAGGGTGTCGGAGCTGCCAGTCGTCTCTTCGAGCTTCAAGATCGCAACCCGACAATATCGCCCACAAAGGGTCTGCCCGTCAAGTCGGCGCGTGGTCCTATCGAATTCAAGCACGTTACTTTCAGCTACCCCACTAGGCCAGCAGTCACCATCTTCAAGGACCTCAACTTCAGGATTGAGCAGGGTACCAATGTAGCTATAGTGGCACCTAGTGGAGCTGGAAAGTCTACAGTCGCCAGTCTTCTTCTACGCTTCTACGTCCCCAATTCTGGAACCATCACTATCGATGGCCAAGATATCACCACTTTGAACGCGAAGCAATTGAGGAGAAAGATTGGCTATGTCGGTCAAGAGCCAGTGCTCTTCTCTGGCACTATCGCGGAGAACATCGCATATGGAGTCCCCAACGCCACGCGTGCTGAAATAGTAGCTGCTGCTAGAAAGGCCAACTGCCAATTCATCAGTGATTTCGTACGTATGAACCCCCATGATGTGAGATTCTCGCTAATGAGTACAGCCCGACGGCCTTGAGACACACGCTGGCGCCAGAGGTACACAACTCTCGGGAGGCCAGAAGCAGCGTATCGCCATCGCACGAGCATTGATCAAGAAACCTGATATTCTTATTCTCGACGAAGCGACGAGTGCTCTCGACGCCGAGTCTGAAACCCTCGTCAACCAAGCGCTCAACAAGCTTCTTCAAGAAAACAACACGACCATCAGCATCGCCCATCGTCTATCAACGATCAAACGATCCGACCGTATAATTTGCATCGATGCCAACGGCAGGGTTGCAGAAGAAGGCACTTACGAGCAGCTCAGCTCAAATCCAGAGGGCGCATTCAACAAGCTCATGGAGTGGCAGATGAGCGGTGGAGATGTACCCACCAAGGATGTCAAGAGCCCAAATCCCACTGAAGAGGAGGAAATCGAGCGGGAGCTTGATGAGGAGAAAGAAGAAGCCGCCAGTCGTAATCGCGTCTAGTGAAGACGGATTCATACATGGAGCATATCCAACGGCGTTCGTGGTGGTGTAGTGTACTCTCCTGGTTCCTCACGAATGAAGCAATGGTGGACGAGTCCACCAATAACAATCAATTTCACATCCGCAACAGGTTTGCTGGGACTGTAGGCCAGCGACCCGTGCTAATGAAAGGCGCGCTTAACGCAGGGAGACTAGAGGGCAGTCGTCCTTTTGTATAGCGCGCTATTTGAGTCGTACTGTGTGATCACATACCAGAAGCTCTACCGTCAAGGTCCTACAATACCGTAGACTTGGCCAGAGTATCACATTCTGGCCGCTCAAAGTATGTGAGCACTACAACCATAGTAAACAATTATTCTCCTCTCAACATGACTCCCAGATTCTGCAGCATACAGCGGAGCGTACTCCACTAGCTTACTCAGTATCATGAATCCATCGCATATCCATCACATAATCAGGTACGACACCACTCGTAGCACACACCATGTTCCGATGCATGGCAAGCTACCAATAAACACGTTACTGATGGTACTAGCGCACTGAATGAGGCAGTGTGCCCGTTCATCGCATACCGACACCATAGTGACGTCATATATACCCTGAAGTCTAGACTCTCCACACCCAACGTGCGCTGACGCGATGTGTGATGATGTCGAACGACGTATCATATAATACTCATCCCACTTGACACCAAACACAAACATCATACTCAATTTCTCCCTAATGCTCAGCACCACCTCCCGTCTTCTCCGCTCCTCCACATCCACATTCACAAAGCGAACCGCAACGCCCATTACCAAATCCTTCTGCACATCCGCCCCTCGATTCTACGCAACCCCCAAGATGGACGCCTTTAAGAAAGCCGGAAACCGCGAGGACGCACCCCCGAAACACGAAATGGTGCATTTCCCGGGCCTCATGTCGGAAAAGCGCAGTTTCGGCGACTTCCGAACCGTGCTGCACACGGGACTGTACTCGCAAATCGTCGCCATGGAAGTACCTGTCAACGGCGAAATCGGCGATGAAGTACACACAGTAGACCAAATCTTGCTCTTCACATCAGGCAAGGGACTAGCGACGGTGAATGGCAAGGATCAGGAGGTTAAAGCGGGCGATGTTGTTGTTGTGCCGGCCGGAACGCAGCATCAGTTTGTTACGAAAGGAGACCAGCCGCTCGAGTTGATTACTGTGTATGCGCCTGCGGAGCATTTGCCGACTAGTGTGCATAAGACTAAGGAGGAGGGTGATAAGGCCGAGGAGGATGGGATTGATGAGGCGCCTGAGTGGGCGTTGAAGGCCAAGGCGGAGAACGAGAAGAATGGGTTGGTCAAGGAGAGTGGAAAGTACTAGATGGAAGAGTGGCACGACTGGGAGATTTTGATCGGTATAGTCCTCGATAGGCCAGCAATGCATATCTTGTATCTGGTCGACTGACTCTGTCAATATTATGCCTCCGACAGGTTCATTATTCCATGGCTATGCAACATGACGTGATCATCACATGACGAAAGTCATATATAATAGTCAGTTTGAGACAATAGCACAAGGATAGAATTATCAACCTACTCAAGAATATCGAAGAGTGGTGTATAATACGAGACATTGCAAGACGAAACGAAGAATCCAAACAATTCTGTCCGAGACCACGCAGCTCAGCCAAGAGAGTAGTGAACAAGGACTGGGAGTAAAGGATACGCGGAAATTTCTGGCGATGACCATGTACCTTTTTGAATTGCGATGGTAAGTATGTCTCGTTCAGTAGAGGAATGCTTATGCCGTCCAATAGTGCATCGTTCCCAACTGCCTTTGCTAATGCTTTCCGCACAACGAGTGGCATTAGTCATGTCTTACCACAATTAGTAAGAGAGATTCCCAGTGATCTCACAACCTCCACATCGTAGTGGCGAATGGAACAAGGCCCAAATCCAGGGTCGTGGCAGCTGCACCACAGATGTGCAATTCAGACCCAGACTCGTGTGGGGCCGCTAAACAGAGCGTTTCAACGTTCTTCCACCACGGCAGACCACGACAATAACGCGGACCCTGTGCGTGTTCGCGGAGAGAAACGGTGGCTTGTCAGCCTTGTCGTGGCGTACTACGACACGTTGAAGAGGTGTTTTGAGTTTGCAGTTATCAGGCATATCCCGACATTGAGTGGAGTCAGGTCTTGGGAGGTACGTTTTCGGGTGGCGTGGCAACGACGTAATAGCGCTGCACCACCGAATCGCGACATTTTGGCGAAGGGGCTGAATGCGATCAAGGTGAGGGGAAATGTGGTAGACCTAGTCTTTTCAGAGAGAGATGAAGCACCCAAAGTCACGATGCGTAGCTGGGCACTGGCGGAAGTCGGGCCCTAAGCCGAAGATTGGTTATCAGATGCGAGAGCCGCCGAGAGACCGAGGACCGGGCGGCGTGACGGTGGCATGTTACAGAAATTGCGCGAACATGTGCTGACAAGGTCTGCGCTTCAGCTGAAGTAATGTACTGCGTTGGGTGAGCAATATGATCAGGAGATTGGGCCGACGCCGTGGGCGCAGCCAAGAGACGCGAAAGATGGTTGATTGAGTATCTTTGTCGGATAAAGCAGGACAAGACTAGCGGGAATACGAGCGGTTTCGGCGATGGAGGCGTTGACAAGCGTCATTCGGCAGAAGTGGGCATTCGGAATGTTCATCTCAGCCTTGAAGGCGTCGTGGATCGGCAGTGGGAAAAGCGCCCGGGCTCTGTCGAACATTTGTTCGTCACCACCAGTCCTCTCCTCATGCTCATATCCTCTGCCACGACTAGAATCCACCTCAGATCATTCTATACAGAGTCACTATCCACTGTGTCACCAATCTCGGGAATTAGCAAGCGGCTGTCATTCGGCCGTGTGCGTTTGCCAGCCAGTCGAGGTAAGTGATGCCACGATCTGATAAGAAATTCAGTGCATCACCAAGCATCAGATAACCACAACCCCCACATGCTCTGTTGTCGCACACCTCCGTCTTCCGCGGCGCAACAAGCAAATGGGAGATGCACACCTACACGGCGCCCTTTCGATGCATTGAATATTCCGCGGCAATATCAAGTCAGCTCTTGCTAATCATGGTTCGCGCTAGCAGTCCCCTTTGTCGCGTCCTCAACAGCACGCACGCCGCTCCTTCACCTCACTCCACCACGCAGGCGCATGACAACCTCGACATCCACCATGCCCAGCCCCATACCCACCACGTCGACTTCGCACCCTAACGATCCAATTCCTGCCGAACCCAAAGATATACCCCAGCTGTCACTACGGCCATCGCCAGCACAGTCACAGCCCGAGCAAACGTCGCCCAAGTCGTCAGGCGAATCCACACTATGGACAAACAGCAGCGATGATTCCGAGGCCCCTATGACGCCCATGACTGAACCCGATCAAGGCGTTGAGGAGGTGATTGACAAGCTGCAGGAATTGCCTACCTCGGCTGTCAATTTCTCAGAGCAGTCACGTCCTCGGCGAGCATCCACCACTCTCATCTCAGACAACCCGAACGACATCAGACGGATACTGGGTGAGGGGGAGACGGCTACCAAGCTCATAAGCCAGTGCTGCGGTGGAGGATGCTGTCTGCTCAAGACACTAGCTCCAGACTCGTCGTCGCCCAACTTTATACCCGTCGTCGTTCCCGACAACCAAGCCTTTAGGAGCCTGAATCTGCAACTGGGCCCGCTTGCCCTCGATAGCGAGCTCACCGACACAATTCCGCTGCCGCCCGTCAACATGTCCTTCGAGCCTCTGCCGTCCAAGGACACAAAGTACGTCTCAGAGGTCCACAAGACGCCGCCCAAGTACGTTCAGCCACACCCGCCCTACGAGGTCTACTCGGCACCGCTCTACCACGCGCGCGAGTTGACCAAGCCGGGCGCTGAGAAGAGGACGATTCACTTCGACATCGACGTTACCGACTACCCCGACGAGGGAGGCGTTGACTTCAAGGTTGGTGGTGCTGTCGGTATCTGCCCGCCCAACTCGCAGGACATGGTCGATGAGCTATTCGATCTCCTCTGCATCCCCAAGTTTGTCCGGGACAAGCCAGTCACACTCAAGACGAAGACCGGAAGATGGCCGACCATCTGGGGCGAAGACCAAGCGCGCGAGCTTGTCACAACCCGACGCGAACTGCTGACCTGGTGCACCGACATCCAGTCACATCCGCCAACCAAGAACCTCCTTCGTGTGCTCGCCGAGTATGCCGATGCCCCAAACGAGAAGAAGATTTTGACATACCTTTGCTCGGCCCAGGGTCAGGCAGCCTTCTGCGACCTCCGTACTACTTCTCACTTCACCGTCTCACAGATGCTCAGCGCATTCCCTTCGTCGAAGCCGCCGCTACCGCACCTCCTCTCCGTTCTCACACAGCTGATGCCTCGGTTCTACTCCCTCTCGAACGACCCTCACATCTCGTCCGCTCGCCCCGGCCTTCCCGGTACCCGCCGCCTCATCGAAATGGCCGTCACAGTCCATGAGACACCCGATTGGCATGCCGAGGGTGCCACGCGTACTGGTGTAGGCAGTGGCTTCATGGAACGCATGGCACACGCCTTCATTACAGCAGAGAATGAAGGTGTCGATCCACGTAGCGTCCTCGATCTTCGCATCCCTATGTTCCGTGGTCTCATGGCCAACCCGCTCTCCAAGCAGTTTGGTGGTGAAGGCCCAATGGTGCTCATCGGAGCGGGAGTCGGTATGGCTCCTTTCCGAGGGTTCATTCTGAATCGACTCAAGAACGCCAACTGCGCCAACAAGATCTGGCTCATTCAGGGAGTCCGAGACTCTATGCTCGATGAGCTCTACTCTGGTGAGCTTGGAGACCATGAACGTGAGATTAAGAAGGTTGTTCAAAGCCGAAAGGTCAAAGCCGGAGGCTCCAACGAAGTCAAATACGTCCAGGACGAGGTTCGAGTACAGGCCGACATCGTCTGGTTCGTCATCAACGCTCTCGATGGACGCATCTTCGTTTGTGGGTCTAGTAAGGGCATGGGCGAGGGCGTCGAAGGGTCCCTGATTGATGTGGCCATGCAGAAGGGCCGTCTGAGTGAAGCACAGGCCAAAGAATTCTGGGCGAGGAAGAAGGAGGATGGACAGTACATTGCCGTGAGTACACTTCCAACTTTGCCTATATTTATAAACTGACACAAACACAGGAAACATGGTAATCATGTCGCTCCCCAACACATGTAAATACAGTCACGACTTTCATTTCACGATTACGTCTATACATTCATCGTTATCACATCACCACGGCGCTCGAACAAAAGAAGTCATTTGGAAATGATATAGGCGAAACAAATAGTGATACGCATCTCTAGTTGACCTGTCTGTTCATGGCTTCTTCATTTTCTGGGTTTGGACATTTATCACATTAGAAGGACATGTGCGCAAGAGCATGGCGTTTGCCTAGAATTGGGTATGGGAATTTGTTTGTGTCATCACTACGGCTAGGATTTAGTCAATATATTATAAGTTTTGCTAGCAAGGAGAGACCGCAATGGAAGACGTTGTCGCACGCCCTAGCCTTTGACATTGGCCCTGTTGTTTCGACAGTGAGCTGAGCGCAAACTTTGACAAACAACGCCAAATCCTTGCACGATTCAAGTCTCTACCCCATGAAGCTAGCGAAACTTGACGTGATATTACTATCCCCTAGCTACTTTCCTTCCACTATTCACAATTACCAAGGGCTACCTCGACAACAGCTTTGGATGCAGCAAACGTACCAGCATTTGTCTAGCTACTGGTAAAGAATTCAACGGGCCGAGTATCCTCCTCAGCCTCCTCAGCCTCCTCCTCTTCACCATGGTACCCAATCTAAGCGAAGTCGACCTCGGCAGCTCTATCCTGTACAAATTCCCCTTTTTTCTTTTTCCAGCACGTCCGGGCCAGGCGCGATATTATGCAAAACACATTTCCTAACACGCCTTTCTATCCTGCCTCTCTTCAGCTGGAATATCGTCGTACTTGAAGTTACCCAATGACTTCCGCTTTACTCACCCACTGTTGAGTTTTGGCAGGGGACTCGTGTGCGTGATATGTTCTATTTGTTTTTCCAGAGATACGTAGGCTTGCACTGTCGTCCGACGCCGACTACTGTTTCGGCCATAGCTATGAGTTTTATTATCCCGGGCTGTACACATATGTTGAGCTAGATACTTTGGAGGTGGTGAGACATGGGGAGGCGCGTAGGGAGACTAAGAGGGAAGGTGAAGGGGTGAGGAAGAGGGAGGGTAGGAGGGCGGCGCGGAGTGGTGTGGTAGATGTGCGATGACCCTTCAAAAAACATAGTACGGGCTTGCGCTCGCGCTATTTCCTCCTATCAGAATCTTAGACGTAATTCTCTGTAAAGCTGATGAAGTGCCGCTATCGTTTCTCGCAACACGCCAAACACGTACCAAACTCGACCTCGTCATCCAACACCCGGCCAACCTATGCACAGTCAGTTTCCACATCCTCATCCCACCAAGCCTTCCATCTCTGAACTTACTCCAAACAGTCAGGCCGTCATTAACCTTGGCAACATTAACCCTATCCCCCACCCTCCACACCTCCTCCCTGCCCTTCCCCCAGAACCCATAGCGACCAAACACCGGACTCCACTTCGCCCCAACATCAATCCTACGGTCACTCTGCAACCTCTTGAGTACCTCGCCACTCGGTCCCTTCCCCGGTTTCCCCGTCTCATAGTCGATATTAATACTCTTGCACCTAACGCAATTATGCGGGAGCAGAATCTCCGTCCTCCCCTTCACAGTAAGCTTACCCCAGTAATCCTCTTGATACGGCTCATACGCACCCTCGACCACAACATTAGGGCGGAATTTCTCCATATCCATCACCATGCCTTCTGGCAACCTATCCGAAACGTCATCGAGACTGGTTTGCGAGCAAAAGAGATACGGCGCACAGTCTGCGAAAGTGATTTTCCAGGTTTCGTTGCCTGCCTTGTGCAGACCCATTGCTTTCTCGACGTAGGAAGTAGCAAAGGGGATGTGTTTTGCGAGGAAGCGGGTTAGTGGGTCGGGTTCGAGGGGCTGCATGTCTTGGAATTGTACGGAGCGGCGGTTGGGTCCTAGGTAGACGAGGATGGCTGGGTAGCCGAAACACGAGGTGAACCAGTCGTTGTATTCTTGGGGCATCAGGAAGGCCGAGGTGGGGCTCGAGTGCATGGTTATGTCCATGGGGGATAGTTTCTCTGTATCTGGCTCTAGGGGTAGCTGGATGGATGTTGCTTTTGAAGAGTCGCCGCAGGCAATGTACTTGACGGTAATGGTGTCGTTGGATATTTCTTGTAGAAATTGCGTCATCTCGGGGTAGTTTGCTACGGCCATGTTTTTGTAGCCGTCTTCGGTTTGCTGCAGTAGCATGAAGGTGCCTGGATGGTATTAACGAGGCTGTTGTAGGGACTGGAGGCGGCTTGGCTACGATCATGCTTGAACCCGTGAGCAGTAGCAACGGCTTCTGTGACCTTGATCGCTCGTAGGGACTTGATAGGGTAGATGTAAATCTGAAGCGCTGTTGTCAGCATGCATTGTCTCTCATCTCTGTATTTTCAAAACCTACCGCCGAGATCTTCATTGCCGTCAGTCGATTAATCAACGGACTAAGTACGTTGAGCAATTGATACAGGCAAAATGGCACGACGCAAAGTGCCGTGACAAGCCATATTGGCGAGACTTTCTCGATATTGAACTTGTGTTCTTCCTCCATGCCGAAGAATCAATTGGCAAAGTTTAGGAAATTGAAACTGAGGTAGCCTTGGACTGAGATGTGGCTGCGACTGGAGATGCGCGAGGCCCACGTGCACGCCTTACCAAGGCGCTAAGACATGTCGAACTAACCACGGATGTCGCTGATCCTTCAGTGACATCTCACAGCAGTTTTGCCATTTGTCACAACAGTAGCTGCGAAAGCAGCATTAGATGATGTAGCTCGAAAACTTGACGGTGAAATAGACAGGATGGCCAGAGTGTGCAGCGATGTGCAATTCTCGTCTTTGCTGGATCAGCTATGCCGATAACCCTCTTAGATATCTTGAATAAGTTTTTACAAATTTAACTCATTTAGCAATCCTCCCTCCAACTTTACCTTATACCCTCTTTCCGAACACCCTGAATCGTTTCACACCTCCATCAGGGATGATCACCAATTTCGCATGCGTATACCCCTTGCCAGCTACCTCCTTCAGCTCAGCCTTGTACTCATGCTCCTTATCCGGACCAGACTTCTGTGGCTCCAACACCTCGACCCAAGAAGCATCATCGTGAGCGGGATCCTTCTCAAAGTCTCCAGCAAAAACCTGCACTTTTTGCGGGAAATTACCCCTAAAGTGCGCAGTATCGATAACAATGTGGTCGATCTCACCCTTTGCGCCGAGCCTAACAATCGTCCAATCGACATGTTCGCCGCGCGTGCGCTTTGTTTCCCAACCATCGCCCATGTCCTTTCCGCGACCGGGGAGAAGGAGGTTGTCTTTTGTGCCAAAGTGCTGGTCCGAACACGAAATTGCGACGCCTCCCATGACTGTTGCTGAGAGCTCGAAGATGGCATCCGGAGATTGAGGGAACACTGGTACGGCAACACCGTAGAGGCGGAAACGCGCAATGCCACCGTCGGGGTACATGAGCAGTCGGACGTGCGTGTACGCCTTCTCCGTGATGTTTGCCAGTTTCCATCCATGCCGTTGGCTAGGCCCGCACTCCTGCTTTGACAGTATCGTCTCCCAGCCCTGGTAGCTTGGCTTCTTCACTTCCTCTTCCTCCTTCTCATCTGTAATGAAAGCACCTTCCACGGCAATCTCCGGTGCATGGTTACCGTTGAAGAATGCTGTGTCGATTTCCACGCCTGCCACTTTCCCACTAGCAGTGCCCAATCTCAGCACCACCCAATCAGCAGGTTCGGTGTTGTGGCGCCGTGTTTCCCACCCATCATACCAAGCTCCCGAATGT
>JAESFQ010000698.1_pt1 | contig 12360 bp, 6 predicted proteins | sample 9269431 | NCBI WGS metagenome assembly JAESFQ01 (sample SAMN14502588, study PRJNA617103) | algae metagenome | isolation source: Plectolyngbya sp. WJT66-NPBG17 and co-occurring heterotrophs from well... | place: USA: Mojave Desert, Joshua Tree National Park, California | collected 2006-08-06
TAAGTTTCTCGTCAAGGGCAATCGATACAACGTTCTTAAATTACACAGGGCATGGTGCAACCATGTACGTGATTCAATCATTTGAGATCAGCGGCTCAATTATTTGTGGTAGTCTGCCGGCATGCAAACCTATTCCGTCTAAACTTTTCCCTCGCCTCATCAAGTCGTCGACCGGCTCAACCCACAAAGTACGCAGCATCAGTAAACCGTTTAGGAAAAATAAGCAGAGCTTTGCATTGCAATCGCTTGATGGAGGAGCCATTGTCAAGACGAACGAATACAGTGTGGAGTACGAAAAGTCCTCGCCCACGGGGTCCCGTGCGAACATTGTGAAAGAGGAACACTTGAATGTAGATACTCGCTCAGTTGGTAGTGAAGAGTGGGTCATGATGCCTCCATTGCGTGGTCGTTCCGATAGAGGTCCATCCGAGTCAGGGTCGTAGCGTATTCAACCCGAACCGCGTTAGAATGCAACGTTAGAGGGAAGCAATAACGTCCCTCCCTGTGCGACGAAAAACCCTGCACAACAAAAACTCGATACTCCTTTTGGTCTTAATAAAGTAATCAGCCATTAAGAGCCTTTGTCAGGACTCAGGTCTACTCCCGCTGCGTCGTACAGCCAAAAAGGTGCGAGTAATCAACGATAGTTGATTCACGAGTAGAACCGTACATATAGATACGTGCAGGCCTGCTGTAGCCTTACAGCCTCACATAAAGCCGGGTTCTAACAGTTTCTTGATACTTACCTACCGCTATTTCTCTTATTGCAAATAGTAACTGCGCAACTAATATAAATTCAACTTCAAGTTCGACTAAACACTACAACATCTTTCCTTGTGCCCTGTGAAACTCCCTACTTCCTTAACATAACCTGCACCCCCTTTCCCAAACATCTTCACTACGTGTAAAGAGGAAGTCATGTCAAATCTCTAACCCAACAAAGAGACCTCGTGAGTAGGAAAGGAAAAAGGATATAAAAGACCAAAACGTCGCTGCGACTAAGGGTACGCACTCATCGTTACTTCGACTCTTCCAAAGAATCAAGATACTCTTCTTCCTCCTGCCGCACACCCTGCCACATCTCCGCAACCCGCCACAACCTCGGCGCACCAATCTCCTCCAGCAACCTCCCCCTTCCACTACGATACATCTCATCGTACTTGTTCTCATCGACATGACCCGCGCCATCTTTATCAAAAACAACTAGTTTCCCCTGCTCAACCCACCCTCCGCCGTGGATGTATTTGATGAACTGGTCTTGCATGGTGCGCGCAACCCTCCGATCATCGTCGCTGAAATACGGATCGAAGTTCTGCAGGAGATATGAAACATCGAGTTCGTGTGCCGCGAGGCCTTTGAACGGACCAGGAATCGGGTTAGGGACGTGGAAGTGGTATTGTGAAGCGGGTTTTGATGGCGAGCAAGCTTTCCACCCTCGGTACGCTGCCAATGCAGGGAGGTAGAAGCGTAGTTCAGATGCAACAGTTAGCGAGCGCTCTTCTATCTCTTTCTCTGACAATTCGGTGTCGAGGTGGTACATCTTTAGGAGTTGGTGTGTCTCGGACGGCGAGAGGTTTATCTCGCATGCTTTTCGTAGACGGCCGAGACTGTCGGAGTAGACGAGTAGTCGCCTCATCATGATGAGGCCATCGTGCTCTGCGTCTCCTATGACAAACTCCTTGCACCACGAGGGCTTATGGAAGGCGCTTGACCCATCCCTTATCGCGTCAATGGTGGCTTCGTGGGGTAGGAACTGGCCGTCGACTGTTGCAGCGAACGACTGTGCCAAAGGAAGCTTTTGGGCCAGTGCTTCCGCGTCGGTGTCTAGCAGAATCCTTTTCCTGCCCTCGACGTCGTTTACGTCCGCTTTCAGGTAGGTATACTGGTCCTCGCACATCTTCTGCTGCCACCATGTATTCCTCCACTTGCGCAATGTAGCCTCGCCACTCATGACGACCACTCTTTCAAAGAGCCCCTGTTCGCCGACATTAGCGCAGAGGAGGGTCGATAGCGAAATCGCTCCTGCCGACTCGCCTGCAGCAGTGATGTTATCCGGATCGCCTCCAAACCCCGCAATGTGCTTCTTGACCCATCGGAAAGCCAGGACCTGGTCTTTGTAGCCCATATTACCAGCTGCGCCAATCTCCTCGCTAGCCAGGAAGCCGAAGATGCTGAGTCGGTAGTTGATTGACACGCCAATGAAGGGCTTGCTGGTTTCTACGCCGCGCTCGACGAACTGGCGTAGATCGTACTGAGGCCAGCTATTCGACCCGATACAGAGTCCACCACCGTGTACCCATACAAGCACTGGTAGTCCTCGTCTTGCGCTCTCAGCACCGCCCAGAACGGCCTTTGGTGCGGTGACTATCACGCTCAAGCACTTGAACTCGTCCATTTTTTCTTCTTTTCCCTGGCCTTGGCCGCATGGCAAGACGGCTTCTCCGACTAAAGACAGATCAATTGCTTGGGCCCCGCGCAGTTGTGGACATGATGGGCCGAACTGTGTAGCGTCAAACAATCCATCCTCTCCAGCTTCAAGCCCGTCATCCGGAACCGATTCTTTGTATCGTGCCGGTATCGATGCGTATTTGAGGTTGCGGAACTGGACTGTCGATGCTGACGATGTACCGCGGAGTGTCCGTCCTAGCGTGGGATGGTGTAGGTTACTCTCGTCCGCCGCCATGGTTTCTTTCACGTTTGACGTCGTCTTCCAAGATCGAAAATAGGGATTTAGAACAGCACTGCATTATATATAATTCTCCATGCGCTCACGTCAGACCCCCGCATCGTTCCTCAGAGTGCTAAGAAGTGGATGTGGGGCTGCACCTCGGCAACGGCGACAGACGGAGACCGAGATGGAGACGAAGACCAAGAGGGAAGTGTCTTGCCCCAAGCAAGCAATTCCAACAGTAACGAGTGAGACACCAGTCCATGTGCCTGCAAATGAGTGTTGGTGTTGAGGTAAGACGAGGTAAGACATGATGTGTTGTAGGCTGACGCGCTAGGCATGTGTGGATCTGACATGTTCGGCCGCACCAACACCGAAGTCGATCAACGTCTTGTTGGAAAAGGACGACAGTACTTATCCATACCGCCTTTAGGAACCGTCTAAGCCATGCTCTGGAAAATATGGAATAGTAATCCAGGGATCAAGTCGACCCCATGTCTCTAGCCTGAAGTAGAACTTGACTCCAATGGCCTGGATGCGAGATCATCAATTGGTCGTAGTATCACTTCCATACGTACCAAAAACATGGAGTTGAGACATGATGGAATGATATGAGCATGTCAAAGAGAACATATGGTACGTAGCCACACGCATACTAACTACTTTTTAAAACACAATGCCCTATATCTATCAAATAGATGAAGAGAAAAACGCCACGAATGCACCACTCACCCCTTCATCCCCAAACTACGCAACATCCACAAACCCCCTCTTCTTCCTATTTAGCCCGCCCTCCTCCTCCGCCTTCTCAACATCCTCCCACCTAACCAAACCCTTCTCCTCGACCCTCTCGCCCACAAACCTCAGCGCCGCAACGTTGAACCCAATCAAGTCCTTATTGCCCTCTAGCGACCTCCTCAGCTCCTGCCGCATGCCCTCGAGCACGCTCTTGAGTTCGCGACTCGCCACAATCTGCTTCTGATGCGTTTTGAGCATGAAGAAGAGGACGCGGCACGTGAGCGTTACATTCCACTGTTTGCGCACCCAGATGGCGAGGAAAGTGAATAGGGCGGGGAGAGAAGAAAAGGGGAGGACGAGTAATGCGTCGTGGAGTTGTGCAGCGGGGATTTTGGATAGGGTGGCGAGGACGTGGCGTTCGGCGGAGATGTTGCCTAGAGCGAGGAACAAAGGATTGCGCTGTGGCGGAGCAATTTTGGGGTTGGTTTTGCGTTGGGCTTCCCAGTCGCGGACGACGTCTAGGTCGGCAATGCCCAGATCGAGGGCTTCTTGGATGCGTTCTCCCGCTGTGAGGGTGGTGATTGTTTGTTTGCTGGCGTCGACGGCTTCGGCGCGAGAGCCCGTTGGGTCTTCTTCATCGTCGAGGTTGGTGGCGAGCGTCTTTTCGTACATTTCTTCTAGTTCGCGTTCGCGCTCTTCCTCGAGGAAGATGGGTTCTTCGGAGCGCGTCCAGATGCGTATGCTCTTGTCGTGGCTGGCTGTAACGATGAAGTCGCCTGTTCGCCCAACGGTCATGGCCCAGATTTCGCCGTGGTGACCCCTGAACTTTTGGATTTGTTGGAACTTGTCGCCATCCCAGCTCTTGATTGTACGGTCCTTGGAGGCGCTGAAGAGGATGTGGCGTTCGTCGTTGTCGACGGGGTGCGGGATGAAGGATATTTGCATGATGCTGTCTTCGTGGCCGAAGAGCGCTTTGTGGCAGTCTCCAAAGTCGAGACCCCAGATGCGGACGTTTTTGTCGGCCGAGCAGGTCGCGATGATTTTGCTATCGCTGGAAATCGACATGTTGAGTACAGGCAGCTTGTGGCCGTACAGGTTGAGGAAGAGCTTTAGTGAGTCTACAAAGAAGACTTTGACAGTATTGTCAAGCGTCGCGACGGCAAGCAACCGGGAATCGGGCGAGAACTGCACGCTCAGAACATCGTCATTGACTTTGAGTATGCGCGACTGGACTAGCTTCAGACGGGGTGTTGTGCGTTTCGTTCCTGGTATTTCTTCTTGGACAATGTCGAAATTCCAGAACTTGATGGACTTGTCGGCGCTGCCAGTGATGAGAGATTTTCCGTCAGGGTGTACCTGCATAGTCCAAACTGCTCCTTCGTGTGCGTCGATCTTGTCTAGTAACGTGGATGCCGCTATGTCGTACATCTCGATGTCGCCGTCCTTGGTCCCTATAACAACAATCTTGTCTCCTGGTAAGAAGGCGCAACAAAGCGCGTACCCACATTCAAGCGTACGCAAGCAGTTCTGTGTCTTGACGTTCCAAATCTTGAGTCCTCCACTTGACGCGGACGCCAGCATGCGATCATCGGAGCTGAGTGCAAGTGCTCGTACATCGTTTCTGTGACCAGGGAGTTCGACGGATAGTGTGCGACTGTAGTCGGGTGCTTCCTCGCTCTTTGTCTTGCTTCTTTGGGGTATCTCGTAGACGTCGATGAGGTTGTTGTTGGTGCCGACCAGTAGTTGTAGCTTCTTCGTTCCTTTGGTATGCATCCACGCGACTGATCTCACTTTTCCGGCTGTCCGCACAGTCACATAGGGTACGAAGACTTCGCCTATCTCGGCATCCGCCGCGTTGACCTTGTCGTCAGCATCAGCCTCGTCTTGCATGTCCCCGTTCGTCTCGGTCTTGGCCTTTTCCCGCTTTCTCTTCCTCTTCCTGACTAAGCTTTTCCGAACTTCTTCTGGCGTCTTTATCCGCCATATTTCGACGGCCTTTTCTGCACCGTGTACGGCAATATAATCGGCCTTGGCGTAGAAAGAGATGCCTTGTGTCCTGTCCTTGCCCGACCGGTACAGTATGCCTCGAGATGTAAGGTACTCCTGTTCTACACCTTCACCGATTGTTGACCCTGCCCTTCGAAGACCTGGCTGGTCGATGGCCCATACTTTGAGCTCGCCGTCGTTGCCAGCAGTTATGCAGCCGCTGCCATCTGGTGAAACCCCAAGTGCCCAGCATTCTCCATTGGTTTGCGCAATGTGCGTCTCGATGCAGTGCTGAGTGGTGACATCCCAAATCTTGATTAATGCGTCCTTGCTGGTTGACAGCAAGAAGGCTTGATCTGCGTCCATGTCCATCTCTTCGTCATCCGCGCCGTCTTCTTGAGCAGCACTACCGGGGTGAAGAAACTGCAGACCAGTGATCTGGCCCTTGTGTCCTCTCAGCTTGAACAAGCCGGTTTCTGAGACCAGGTCCCACACAACAATGTCCGTATCCTTGGCACCACTCGCTAGCCGTACTCCGCTCTGGTCAAAAGTCAAGACTGTGACTGCGGATTTGTGTCCATTGAAACTGATGATGACTGTCGACGTTCGTGCGTCCCATATGCGTATGCTTCCGTCGGCGTAACCCACGGCGAAGACGTCTGGATCGACCTCGCTCCGGCATATAACGGTGACTTCTTCGGTGCAGGTGTTGTCGCGCCATCTGCTCATGAGTTCGCCCTTCTTCACATCCCAGCACAACACTTCCTCGTTGGCGGCGGCGTATGCGCGTCCGGCGCCCGCGGGACGATTTGAACCGGGCTGGATAAGACCTTCTGGGGTCCATACGATGTTGGAGGTGGCAGTCGCGACCACGCCAAAAGCATCGGTCTGCTCATACTTGCTGTATAGTAGTCAGGACGAGCTCTGCTTGAGTTGCGCTGAATGTGCGCATTACCTGTATGATTTGACCATTTTGCGCCGTGTACCGAATTCGGATAATACGTGAGGAGAAGGTTTAGAGAAGCTCAGAAGCAGTCTCTTCAGGTCATTGCGCTTCCTGTACAATGTTCGTGGGAATGCGCCACTGCTAACGGTCGGGTTGGGAGTTGGTTACTTTCTGGAAACTTTTTAGACAAGGGCCAACCCCACAGATTGCGCTAGGCCCACCTTCCAGCATCACAGCACACCTCCGTCCTCCGCATCACCGTACTCGAACAGAGCTCCCCGCCCGACGAAGCCAACCCGCCCACTAGGAGCTGAACCGCCAAGATGCTTCTTCTCGACTATCAGAACGTCCTCATAGAGTCTCTGTTAAGGGAACGAATCAATGGGTGCGCCCTACCCCGCTGCCTTCCGCTCCGCAGCAGCAGCCCGGTAGCTAACAGCATACAGAGGAGCTACCGCCAACATCGACCAGGTCGTCTCCGACTTTGACGGCGTCACCTTTCACATTTCAACGCCGGAGAGCAAGACGAAGATACTAGTGTCGTTGCACATCAAGTGCTTCAAGGAACTGGTCCAATATGGCGCGCAGGCAGTGCTGGAGCGAGAGTATGGACCTTATATCGTCGAGCCCGAGTCTGGCTACGACTTCTCGGTGCTGGTAGATCTGGAAAACCTTCCAGAAGAGCAGGGTATGGTGCATTGCCGATTAGCAGAACAAGAGCTAACAGCATGCAGAAGCCAAAGAAGACCTGGTCAGGCGCGTATCCCTCCTCAAGCGGAATGCCATGGCTGCACCCTTCGAGCAAGCCTTTGACGAATTCCACGAATTGCAGGAAGAAGCGTCGAAATACACATCTGAGTCGGCGCCGCAGGGTGTGGCAGAGGGTGGTGCTGTGCGCGCAATCCACTACAGAGAGGAGGAAGCCATCTACATCAAGGCCAGCCACGACCGTGTCACTGTCATCTTCTCCACTGTCTTCAGGGAAGAGACGGACAGGATATTTGGAAAGGTGTTTCTCCAAGAGTTTGTCGACGCCAGACGGAGAGCTATCCAGAATGCACCGCAAGTGCTGTTCAGAAACGATCCACCACTAGAACTGCAAGGCATTCCCGGTGTTGATAATTCTGGTTCAGCCGAGATTGGCTACATCACATTTGGTAGGCATCCCAGCATTATTTGCCGTACTCCCAGCTAACCTCTGTAGTGCTCTTCCCTCGCCATCTCGCCAAGCAACGGCGTGATGAGGTTATCTCGCACATCCAGACCTTCCGAGACTACTTCCACTACCACATCAAGGCTTCAAAGGCCTTTATTCACACGAGAATGCGCAAGCGGACCGCAGACTTCCTCCAAGGTATGTTGTACACTCTTGCCTGTGTTACGCCTGTACTGATAAACCACAGTTCTTCGCAGAGCCCGACCCGAGGTGGAGGAGAAGGAGCGCAAGACAGCCAGCGGCCGTACTTTCAAGGTCCAGGCATAGACGGAATTATGGACAAGTTTTCGGACATGGCGCAGCACTTCTCACGGCCATGCGCTGCCTAGGTCTAGTCGATTGAGGGTCATCTGTTGCCGGTGCGAGATGGAGTATCAAGGAGGGCGGACTACGTAGATAGCGATGATTGAAACCCGCCTGAAATACAGGCAAGACCAGACCTACCATTACATTTACACCCTCTTCTCCATGTACAACTTGATACCCAAGTCAGCTATGCCATGCGGGGACTAGCGCAAGTCGCGACTGCCACTTTGGACGCGTCCCCTAGTACATACCCAACTTGGGCCACACCAGCGTTGCCCCTCCTTCGCAGTCAATCACCATGTCTGAAGGAACAAGGCCGAAGTACGATAAACTCCCAGGCATTGATACTGCCCCGGACATCTACGAAACCCCCGACCTCACCGAAGACGTGTCTACGATACAAGCCTCCACCGCTGTTTCCGAATCCGACGGCGAAGGCGACGATGACGATGCCAGGGACTCGGCAGTCCGTCACCAACGGCTCCAACCAGACCAAGCCCGTAATCGCTTCCAGCCCTCGCGAATAGACGCCCGCGGGGTCGATTTCTCGGACAACATCACCGCACAACGCCAATCCTACCGCACATCAACACGGCGCCAGCGACGGCGAGGCGAGATAATAGGAGATGATAGCGACGAAGAAGAGGAGAGCTTTGCGAAGAAGCTGCTGCGGATAAAGAGGGAGCTAGCTGGGCTGGAAGATGAGTACCAACAAAGGGTGGAGAGCGGAGACAAGTCCAAGATTGAGGAGCAAGACCCCAAGGAGATGATGGAGATGATAGCGAGCAAAGTCGACACGATATACACAGCACACAAGGGTGGTGCGCGGGGCGCACAAGCCATACTCGACCGGACGGTACAGAAATTTGAGAGCTACAAGCCCTTTGAACCTAGCCCAAAGCTCAGCAAAGTCATTGCAAACAAGCCGCCGCTACCAGGGACCCAAATTCAGAAGAGCCAGCTAGACTTCGTGCTCAACCAGGCGGCAGAGTTCGATAAGCGCATAACGCAGATGGAAAACAGCCTAGGGCTCAATGGCAATACGATGCCAGACATAAGCGATCACACGCCTTTTCCCGTGGCTACTACTCTGACGAGGCTGGAGCAGACACTGAGCTTGATTGGAGATGCTTCTACCAACAACTTGGACGCCGTTACGCAGAACGTCAAGAAGCTCACAGCGGAAGCGGAACATTTGAAGCAAGTTCGACAGGAAGCTGCACAAGCTGGTTCGACTTCTGGCGACAACCAGGCTGCGACATATCCAGACCAGGAGGCCAAGATCAATGCGCTGTATGGCACGCTGCCTTCTATTGATAAGCTCTCGCCCATTCTGCCTCTGGTGCTCCAGCGTCTGCGTACATTGCGACTCGTGCACACAAGCGCTTGGCAAGCCGACCAAGTCTTGACTGAGCTAGAAAGCCGACAGTCAATGCAGGAACAAGAAATCAAAAAGTGGGAGCGCCAACTTGAGATTCTGGAGAGGGACATGAAGAAGGCTGAGACGACTATGGTCAACAACGTCAAGACTGTTGGCAATGATGTCAAGATGCTAGAGGAGAAGATGGCTAAGTTGCTTGCAGGAGACCAGCAGGAGTAAGGTGTGCCACGACAGATTACGACTTCGCAGTCACTACTGTCATGCATCTAGCTCAGCTGTACTGAAGTCATGCGGAAATGAATATTACACCGAGATGCTTCCAACATTCCTGTATCGAGATGCCCAGCGCTTTCGGTATGCGTACCCGGTCATGGCATGTCGATCATTTCGAGATACCCAATAGACAGTTCCTACCCTAATCAAACCAAACGACGATCATGTTTGTTTGTATTCTCGCATTGCTTTCACATTCACATGACAACTGGGAAGTTGATCATCGCAATACCAAGGTTTGACGCTATCGACGCCACCGGACACATATCCCCCTCCAGGTCAACCAACCGGAGTGGCTGTCTCTCCGCACATTAGCGAATGCCCATCTTGCGAGTCGCGAACGAGGTCGTGGACACATTTGATCATGGTTTTGCAAGCGCTAGCTATTATACCGCCAAACCAAGGCCGGTGAACACGAGGAGAATATGTCCCCGCTGGGAAGTAATCTTCGTGGTGATGATGTAGTTGGTCAAGTGGAGCCATTATGGTGTGAGGGGGGCGATAGCGTCGGCGATGCTCAAAGCTTAATGCCGCCTAAATTTATGTTCAAGACGCCCATGCTCCTGTGCGACAACTGCACATTCTCCCCGCATACCACAAATTGTCGCTAAAACTCCGCAATGGCTAAGCGCAAGAATGAGGCGCCTGCAAATGGCAAGCCGAAAAAGAAGAGAGCCATCTCCGATGACGAGGCGCATAAGAATTTTCGCAGCGGCCTCTTCGACAGCAAAGTGCTAGAGGAATATACGAGCGAATACGCGGCTTCGCAGCCGTATGCATCAATCTCCGCATGTTCGATCCAGAAAGTGCTAATTGAGTTCATAGCTATAAGCACGCCGTAATCCACAATCTCGTCGACGATACGCTCCTCCGCAATGTCCGCAACGAAATTCGCGAGCACATCCACTTCACACCCAAAGAGACAGACATCTACAAGATCCACCAATCTGGTGATCTCGCAAACCTCGATGGCCTACACGACTCTGCGCTCAAGCGCCTGCCTTCGCTGCTCACTCTCCGCGACTCGCTGTACTCGTCTGCCTTTCGCAAGTACCTATCGTCGATAACAGGATCCGGGCCATTGAGTGGGATAAAGACGGACATGGCAGTAGTAGGTTGCGCGACCCGTTGTATCAGGAATTTCACTAACCACGGCGCAGAATGTATACACGCCCGGGTGTCACTTGTTATGCCACGACGACGTCATCGGAAGTCGGCGCGTGAGCTGGATTCTGTATCTGCTGGATCCTGATATTCCCTGGAAGCCGGAGTGGGGAGGCGCATTGCGACTGTACCCGACCGAACATCTCGAGACACCAGACGGCGACAAGGTTAGGGTGCCACACCCAGACTTTTCGCTATCGATACCGCCGGCATGGAACCAGCTCTCTTTCTTCACCGTCCAGCCTGGAGAGAGTTTCCACGACGTCGAGGAGGTGTACAGGAGAGGCTTAGAAGAGAAGGCAGAAGAAGATGGCGGACGCATTCGCATGGCTATTAGCGGGTGGTTCCACATCCCCCAAGAGGGCGAGGAAGGCTACGAAGAGGGTCTTGAGGAGAAGCTAGCAGAGAAAAGTTCGCTCGCTCAACTACAAGGCGGCAAGGCGGATGTCTTCGATGAGCCGCAACCGCAATGGGTCGACAACCCGGATTGGGAAGAGCAGGCGAAACAAGAGGACGAAGAGCTGACTGAGAACGACGTTGATTTCCTGATCAAGTTTATGAACCCAAACTACCTGGTCCCAGACACAGTAGAGGAGCTGTCCAACATGTTTGGCGACGAGTCTTCGTTAAGACTCGCACAGTTCCTATCCAATAAGTTTTCTGCGCGGTTACGCGAGTACCTCGAATCGAAAGACCACGAGGCGAACCCAAGTCTACCCAACAACCCGCACTCCAAGGAGTCGATGGTAGGCGTCGCACGACCACCACACAAGCATCGCTATCTCTACCGGAAAGCCATCCAGCCCATACCAACAACCCCGTACCCGGAGAACGACGGCATGACCCCGTACGACGATCTCGTCGACATCCTCTTCCCACATCCCGCGTTTATGAAATGGATCTCACTCGTAACGGGTATCACACTTACCAAGAGCAACATCTTCGCCCGTCGTTTCCGGCGAGGTCTCGACTACACACTTGCAACCGCCTACGAAGAAGAAGACCCACAGCTCGAAGTATGCCTCGGCATCACACCCTCGCGCGGCTGGGGCGACGAAGACGAAGAGCCTGAAGAAGCGGCGGCAGAAGAGCCTCAGCAGAACGGCAGCAGCAGCAAAAAGAGCAAGAAGAAGGGCAAAGGAAAAGCAGAAAAGCCCCAACCCCCCAAACCAGAGGACGAAGTCGGCGGCTACGAAATGTATATGGCCGGCGAAGAAGACACCGATCACCCCAACATCCCCACGTCTGAAGCCTCGACCTCGACGGGCGCCGGTCAGCGCCGCAGAGCCAAAGCCGATCCCGCCATTTACAAATCTGCCGCCGATGACGAAGACGACGGTATCTTGTTTAGCCAGCCCGCTGCGTGGAACAATCTCGCTATTGTACTGAGGGATCGTGGCGTCTTGCGGTTTACCAAGTATGTGAGTAAGAGTGCGAAGGGGGATCGGTGGGATGTTTGTGCTGAGTATGGGGTTGAGTTTGGGGAGGATGAGGATGAGGATGAGGATGATGAATGAGGATGAATGAGTAAGGTGGTTACCGCGTGGGATGGGTTTGGTGTGGTTTTGTTCTGACCTGCGCAAGACGTATTGTGATGATGGCATGGTAATGCAGTTAAATGTAAACTCATTGAATGCTTCCGAGATTGTTCTACAAATCGTGATAGACTGTACGCCTCATAT
>JAESFQ010000699.1_pt1 | contig 12356 bp, 10 predicted proteins | sample 9269431 | NCBI WGS metagenome assembly JAESFQ01 (sample SAMN14502588, study PRJNA617103) | algae metagenome | isolation source: Plectolyngbya sp. WJT66-NPBG17 and co-occurring heterotrophs from well... | place: USA: Mojave Desert, Joshua Tree National Park, California | collected 2006-08-06
CTGTTGGATTCCTAGGCGCAGCTATATATAACCTAAGACTGCGTCATTCATGAGGGTCGTTGGCCCTCCTCTAGGGTCATGCGCTACGACTGGGTCAGTAGTCTGCACCACCCAGTCTTCGAGGCGGTGTACGCTATGATTACGAAGGAAGTCATAGGATTGCAGCACGTGTCGCGGTAGTTTGAGCTACTACACCCATGCTCGCCTTATCGTCTTCCAGAGCTGTTGAAGCTGAATCCTCCAGGTCCCCTCTTAGTGCCCCTTGTGGTTCTGCCATTGCCGCTGTCTTCGTCAATCTCCATGGCATCGTCACCACCCATACCCAAGAGGTTCCGCTTGCCGGTATTCTTCTCATCGCTGGCCTGCATGACTGCCTCGAATGCCCGCTCCTTCTTCCGTCGCATCTTCTCCCGGTCCAACGCCTCCTTCTTGACCTTTTCAACTTGCGCTTCCAGGTCTGCTAGAGCCGAGTCGCAACGTTGTGACCACGACTGTAGGGTACTTTGAAGGGCGGGGAGGGATCCTGGTGCAAGGTCGCGGAGCGGTGAGATGGATGTGACGGAGACGAGTGAGTGTGCGGGATCGAGAGTGGCAGTGATGAGGCCAGAGTAGATGGCTGTGGTGATGAGCTCTTCGAGAGCGCGGGTAGTGGGCAGTTCGAGAGCTGTCATGAGATGTTTGTAGGTGAGGGTGGCGTGTGAGTGCGAAAGCGGCAGTAACGAAAGCAGCAAGAGCTTCTGGTGCTGCTGTGATGAGAGCTTAGGGAGATTTGGCTGTGCTTCACGCGGTCAGCAAGACAATTCGATGTCCAGGCTGTTGCCAACATACACTTGTAGTCCTCCCAAGTTCCCCAGGCGAAGATCTCGAGCAAGGTCAGATATGGGCCATACTCTTCTGAGCCTCGTAGGTTCTGGATGTTGGGTGTCTGCAGCAGTTCGGCGAATACGTAGGTGTTTGGCGCACTGGTGGCTTGCGCGATCAAGTCCGACGCTGCTCGCGGGGAAGTTGCAGACTTGCTTAGGGCAAGGAAGGGCTCGAGAGCGTTGAGGGCCTTGGTCTGCTCCATGCTGAATTAGTGTAGATGTGACAGCTTCTGGGCTGGTAGAGAGCGCGGGTTTGTTATAATTGTAAATTGATAGTGGAAGGCGAGCAGGCAGCTACGCATGTGAGGTACGTCTTGGCAATCGCGGTTGGTCGCGACTGCCCCGCGCGACTGTCGATGCTGCCCACCTTTGCGCTCGGGCCTACTTTCATTCACCTGATACCCTGTCACAATAAGCCAGGGAAGTTCAATAGACAGATTCCTTTCTTTTTGCGCATCCTACCCAAGCTTGCAAAAGACGTGTCAGAGATTACCTGCTTATGGGCGACACAGACCTGGTACTCGTGTCCGACAAGACTCGCTCCGCAATCACGAGTTAATATGTCAGCCACTACCTAATTATCAACCGTAGCGCAGGAACCTGGTAGTTGGTAAGACGAGGTACACCAAGTCCGGCCCACACCATGTTCGGTGACTGACACGGTGCGCCCTCAAGCGGCAGGCAAATGGCAATGGTAATTTGTTTCGTTCGGTTAAATCGGTAGCAGGACCTGAGGCTCCGCGTGTCTCACCTGGGGATCAGGAAGGGTTTTACGTGCCTTCCTGTTTCATGTGCCAAGAAGGAAACACCATCCTCTAATGGCCGTGTCACACCAAACCTTGAAAGACACCACCAAGTCCTGGATATCATACTTATTCTTAATACATCCTCTGTCAGCCTGCGGACTTCGCGTGCGCCCTGCATATCACAGCGCTTGTACTCTGACAGCTTGACGATCAGCTCGCAGCGGTGCTCTAGCAATAACGGCCTATTATCAGCCTGCGGAGCCGGTCTAGCCTCCTTCGACGTGCCGCCGCGCTGGGCTTTAATCAGCACTGGGTCAGATTGTGGCTGCCGCACTCCGTTCATCAATCGCCATATTAATAACTTCGCCATCTGGCACTACCGGGAGCTGGCCTTCCTTTTGTTCCGGAATTCGCTGTCCTCTAGCCTTTGCTTCACGCTGTCGCAATATCGCCGCAACCATTGCTCGCCTTCGCCCCGATCCTTCCGCCTCGTACGAGCCGCCCTCGCACCTAATCTGACCCGCTGAATGCTGCATCTGGCTCGGCATTCACACCTTCGTTCGCGATCCGTCTGAAGTCGAGAATATTGGCAAGCGCTTCCAGCCACCATGGCTCCTCCGGCGACAGCGCATATGGCGACGACGACGCTCAAAGTCGAGGGCATGACATGCGGCGCATGCACCTCTGCGATCGAGTCGGGCTTTCAGGGCGTCAAGGGAGTAGGGAACGTGTCAATAAGCTTGGTCATGGAACGGGCTGTCATTCAGCATGACCCCGAGGTCATCACCGCGGAAGAGGTTAGGGAGATCATTGACGATAGGGGATTCGACGCAGAAGTGCTCTCGTCGGACCTGCCAATGTCACACAGTGCAGATGATCACTTTTTGAGCGATTCCGAAGATGAAGATGAGGCGACACATGGGAACATCTCCACCACAACGCTCTCAGTGGGCGGCATGACATGCGGAGCGTGTACATCCGCTGTGGAAGGCGCTTTCAAAGATGTCGCTGGGCTCAAGTCATTCAGCATATCACTTCTCTCCGAGCGAGCAGTTATCGAACACGACCCTTCGATTATATCCCCAGAACAACTGGCTGAAACTATAGAAGACGTCGGCTTTGACGCGCAGGTGCTGGATACCGTGGCCGCGACACCAGCGCCAAAAAAGAGCCGGAGCCGGAGGCAGCAGAAGACAACGACCACGACTGTTGCTGTTGAGGGCATGACCTGTGGTGCATGCACATCAGCTATCGAGAGCGGGTTCAAGGACGTTGAGGGTGTATACCAGTTCAACATCAGTTTACTCGCCAACCGCGCTGTAATTGTACACGACCCTTCCAAGCTCACCGAAGACCAGATAGCAGAAATCATCGAGGACCGTGGATTCGACGCCCAGGTCTTGTCATCCGTCGATAGCAGCATACAGCAGTCGTCAACAACCAACGCCCCTGTGCAACTCAAGATCTATGGAATGCCTAATTCTAGCGCTGCCCAAGAACTTGAACGACTCCTGCGAGAACGATCCGGAATTACCTCTGCAACTGTCAACTTCAACACATCAAGAGCCACCATCCAACGTGAGCCGCAAATCATCGGTCTTCGATCAATCGTTGAGGCGGTTGAGGCAGCTGGATACAATGCGCTAGTCGCTGATTCCGAAGACAACGATGCTCAGTTGGAGTCCCTTGCCAAGACGAAGGAAATTCAGGAATGGAGAAGGGCAGTCGTGTTTTCGGCCTGGTTTGCTGTTCCTGTGTTCTTGACAAGCATGTTCATCCCCATGTTCCTGCCATTCCTCAACTACGGCGGTATTCGTCTGATACCAGGGCTCTATCTCGGCGACGTCATCTGCCTCGTCCTAACTATACCCGTGCAATTCGGTATTGGAAGACGCTTCTACGTGTCTGCATACAAGTCCTTGAGCCACGGTTCTCCTACCATGGATGTTCTGGTAGTGCTCGGAACTTCAGCAGCCTTCTTCTTCAGTATCTTCTCGATGCTAGTATCGCTCTTGGTCTCCCCGCACACCAAGCCAACGACATTATTCGATACCAGCACCATGTTGATCACCTTCATCAGCTTGGGTCGTTATCTCGAGAACAAGGCCAAGGGCAAAACTTCAAAGGCGCTCTCCAACCTCATGTCGCTAGCTCCATCCATGACCACCATCTACGCGGATCCCATCGCTGCTGCGAAAGCTGCAGAGAGCTGGGATGTCGCCGAAGAGAAGCTGGAACGCAACTCCACTGATGGCAATGCCGTTGAAGAAAGAGTCATTCCTACTGAGCTCATCGAAGTTGGCGATGTGGTTATTCTTCGCCCGGGAGACAAGCTTCCCGCCGATGGCACAGTAACACGTGGAGAATCGTACCTAAACGAGAGCATGGTCACCGGTGAAGCTATGCCGATACTCAAGAAGAAGGGCGCACTGGTCATGGCTGGTACTGTTAACGGAAACGGGCGTTTGGAGTTTCTTGTCACACGAGCTGGCCGTGACACTCAGCTCAGCCAAATCGTCCGCCTTGTCCAAGAAGCCCAGACAAGCCGTGCCCCCATTCAACGCCTTGCAGACACTGTTGCTGGTTTCTTCGTCCCTATTATCATTACTCTAGGTCTTGCAACGTTTGTCGGATGGATGGTCCTCAGCCATGTCCTACCCTACCCACCCAAAGTCTTCCTCGATCACGATAGTGGCGGCAAGTTCATGGTTTGCTTCAAGCTCTGCATCGCTGTCATTGTCTTCGCCTGTCCATGTGCCCTTGGTCTGGCGACACCCACCGCTGTTATGGTTGGTACTGGTGTTGGAGCTGAGCAGGGCATTCTTGTCAAAGGTGGCGCTGTTCTTGAGACTGCCACGAAGATTACCCATGTCGTTTTTGACAAGACTGGCACCCTTACTGTTGGCAAGATGAGTGTATCCCAGGCCGATATCCAGGGAGGCTGGGCAAGTGCTGAGAAGAAGAACCTCTGGTGGACACTCATTGGACTTGCGGAAATGGGCTCTGAGCATCCTATTGCTAAGGCTATCGTTCTCTCTGCGAAGGAGCATCTCCGTCTAGGACCCGATGGTAGCTTCGACGGCTCTGTTGGTGATTTTGAAGCTGTCGTCGGCAAAGGTATTACTGCAACTGTCGAAGCAGCCATCTCTCGCGAGCGCACCCGCTACAAGGTCCTCATCGGTAACACAGCCTTCCTCACCGCTGAAGGTGTCAACGTCCCGGACTCTGTAGAAGAGCCACTCACACCCGCTGGCAATGCCGGACCTCGAGGTGGACCCCAGAACCGATCCGCTGGTATCACCACGATTCATACCGCCATTGGCAACACTTACACTGGTACTCTCAGCCTGTCTGACACGATCAAACCCTCGGCCCGCGCTGCAATTCTTGCCTTATCTCGTCTAGGCATTACATCGTCCATCGTTACCGGTGATACCTCCGCCTCCGCCCTTGTCGTTGCAGCAGCAGTTGGCATTGACGCTTCAGATGTTCACGCCTCCTCCACACCCGCGGACAAGAAAGCCATCATAGAAGACCTCCAGTCCCGCGGCCAGGTGATTGGTATGGTCGGTGACGGTATCAACGACTCTCCAGCGCTCGCTGCTGCCGACATCGGCATTGCCCTTTCTACTGGCACAGACGTAGCCATGGAGGCTGCCTCTATTGTGCTGATGACCAACACAGATCTCCTCGCTATCCCTGCTTCCCTAGATCTCAGCCGCGCAATCTTCTTCCGCATCAAACTGAACTTGGCATGGGCATGCATGTACAACTTCATTGGTCTCCCTTTCGCCATGGGTTTCTTCCTGCCTTGGGGTCTCTCATTGCATCCTATGGCTGCTGGTGCGGCAATGGCCTGCTCATCTGTCAGCGTTGTTTTTAGCTCTCTACATCTCAAGTTCTGGAGCAGACCTAGCTGGATGAAGGTCAGCGTACTAGATCCCGGTGCGCCGGTCGATGAGAGGGAAGCGGAGATGGAGAAGCTGGGCCAGACGGGCGTCTTCTCCAGTTTGAAGGATTGGATCAGTGATGCATGGGCTGCGAGGAGGAGGAACAAGGAGGAGACTAGTTATATGCCGTTGAGGGATATGGGAGAGCAGTAATCTTGTGGCTAATGCATGCGTTTTAAGTAGAGTTCGTTGAGAGTTGTTGCTAGTTCTGGTGGAGCGTTTAGGATACCACCTTTTCTTGGTTATTTTCCTTGGTCATCTGTATGTTGTCTCCTTTTGGCGAGTCCCTGTATATATAGCATTTGACTCCCGATATTGTCCTTCAATATGCATATCTGAATTCGAATTGATCTGCGATGCAACGTATTATTGTCATGTGAAGTCCATACATTTAGGTTTAGTGAAATTCGTTGTCAAAATGGCAGGCATGTTAGCGGATCGTGATCTGATGGTCAAAACCTTGCTTGATGCAGCTGGTGGAATGCCGCTTGCCGTGCGCGTGACGATGTCGTGAAGCGCGGCGGGCCAGGGTCCACCAATTGGCGTCACAAAGATAAGCCAAGATGAACAACACAACACCGCACCAAGTCACATTAGATACCCTATCTGCCCTAAAAACTACCTAGGACTACTTGGAACATACATGCGACCGTGAATAGTGCCGAATTCATTATCCGCACCCGCTCACAGAAACGCGACCGAGCCCATCAACATGGGGAGGAACCGAGCCGTGTCGAATGCTTCGACGCGGAGCAGCGAGCCGCCGTTACAAGTAGGTACGAAGATTATTCGAGTCTAGGAGAACAGTACTGAGCGGGTACAGGAGCTGGGGAGCATGTATGATTATCTAGCAAAGGTAGTACTGCTAGGACCCAGCGGAGCTGGCAAGTAAGTCCACGATAAGGACAGGAGACATAACCAACACCAAGTAACAAGACTGCATAGATCATGCGTCCTCCACCGCTTCGTAAAGTCCGAATGTACGCGATTCCTCCTCTCCCCCCACTGCCAACAGCCCCCACTAACCGACCCCAGGGCGCGTACTATCGAGCCAAACGATCGGAGTAGAATTCTCCTCTAAAATCGTCCACATAGCCGACCGCCGCCGCTCCCCTTCCTCGTCCGCCTCGCGAAAACGAATAAAACTCCAACTCTGGGATACCGCCGGCACAGAACGCTTCCGCTCCGTCTCGCGCTCCTACTACCGCGGCGCCGCAGGCGCAATACTCGTCTACGATGTGAGCAGCTGGCGCAGTTTCGAGCAGCTGAAAACCTTCCTAGACGATGCGCGAGCACTAGCCGGACCAGACATTACAATCATACTAGCGGGAAACAAGAATGACGTAGACGACGGCGGTAGTGTGCCCGTGGGCATGAGCGGAGGAGGTGGTGGAGGATATAGTGGGGGATATACCAGTTATGCCAGTACACCGAATTCCGAAAGCGGGCTCCCACCGCCTACGCCATCGTCACAATCGAGTCGTACACCGAGCCTCAACGCAAATCTACACGCGAGCTACACTGTCGCGCCCGAGGGTCGCGAAGTCCCTGCTGAAACGGCGTCGAGGTGGGCGGGCCAGAATGGGATACCCGTTGCGGTGGAGGTGTCTGCGCTGAATGGCGAGAATGTCGAGGAGCTGTTTAATCGGTTGGCGCGCATGATTTTGACAAAGATTGAACTGGGTGAGATCGATCCAGATAATCCGGCCAGTGGGATTCAATATGGAGACTTGGGCTGGGATGATGGCGGTGGGAGTATCAAGAGTGGGTTTGGGGACGAGGGCGTGAGGTATCGGAGGAGAGGGAAAAAGCCGGGAGGGTTGGGGGAATGGGAGGATGTGTTCAGGCTTGGTGGGGGAAGTAGGAGGAGGGGAGGATGCTGTTAATGTAGTGGGAGGTTGGATAAGAGTACTTCTTCACTTGGTTTCTTGATTGTATATGCAGCATACCCCAGTGTTCTCCCTTTGGATATATAGATAGCTTGACGACGTAATTCGGAATAGAAGATGTTGGATTTCTCTGTCTACTGGAGTCTTCAACAAAGATTGGCGCAGCTAATATGCATTCTTGTATGTATCAAATCCTATGAGCTACTAACATTGTACAAGACACTGGGTCGCTTCCAGTATACTTGTCAGCCAAACGCTACTCGGGAGCTAACGTAGGTGACGGGACGCCACGGACGCTTCCCAACACAACAATCTCCACAGCAGCTTAGATGTATAGGTATTACTTGGAATAGTAGCCTTTAGCTATAACCCCTATTCTTTTCAGATGTCTTGTAGCTGTAGGTTTTTACTCACCCTACATATCACGAACGAACACAAGATGAACCCCCCTAAGCAAAAGGTGCGAGGTGGGAGACCAACCATCGCACGAACTAAAGGATAATAATCAGCGAGGGGCGCGCAGATCACGTTACAACCATCCCGCTAAGAAGGACTATCCCGCCAAGGAAGGGGATGGCATGAGGATAAAGGATGGCACAGACATGGCAACGAGGATATAAGGATGGAGAAGTCTCATTGTTTACCCTCATTATGGTCAACTCTCATAGTTACTTCTCTTACCCAGATTGTTCAAATAGTTGTTCTAATCGCTTATGTAGAATTGGATTGTCTTTACCTGTATACTTACTCTCTTACATCGTCGCTAGACAGCGCCGCGCGGAGCTTTCAACGTTAGTCTCACCTGCGTGGGTGCGGACCGGGATTAGAGCAGTGTAGCCCAGCCCCGTGTAAACATTACAATACAACGATTTGCTATGGGCGTTACGCGACCGCTTCGCTTTAGCTAGTAGTAGGTGCGTTAAAAGCTTATACATCTATAGCTGTGTGGCTCTTTTGTTAAGCGCTCTAGAATACGCGAAAACCGGCTTGGATCAAGGGGGGACTATTTTATCGATTTGAAAGAGCTAAAACTGAGGCGCCGAGTTTGCTTGCTTAATGCTGTAATGAGGCACGAAAAATTCTACGGACAAACCCGTTGTTACATGTCCCGGTGCATACTGCGAATGTGTGCCTTCAATTTGTCTGTCCTGTGAAAAGCCTCTCGCCCTCCGCCGATGCTGCGTCGGCAAGCTGGAACGTGACACCAGAAGTTTGGCTTGTTGGCTGCATGAAGCGTTGTGTAGTGTCTTCGTAAGTCAGCCTGGCGGGCAAAGGTACGACCGACGCATACTTCGTCGTCACATACGAAATGACCGTTATCGAGCACGGAACCAATCCTAGCAACACCGTTGTCTCCGCTGTTCGTGCCTACAGTCTGCCGAGATGCAGAGCTGAAGGTCTCTCTTCTTGTTTCTGTTATATCTCCAGGAACGCGAGGATCGAGGTGCCACAATGTTGGGTGACCTGTATTGAGATCAAGATGTGGATCGTTGACAACAGCTGGAATGTTTTCGGACAGTCCAGAAGCTAGGTGTGTTGAGGAAGACTTGCTGCGCAATGTGTCAATTGCAGAGCTATTGTTTCGAAAACTGGTAATACTTACTCAAATGATTGCTCTCTCCAATGAAACATGTACAACGGGTCGCTTGTATCTTGCACGTCGTACGACCATTCGAGCTGGCCAAGAGTTGATGGATCTACATTGTGACTGTCGGTTGCCCATGACGCTGTGTACTTGGCATGTTTGTCATGCCAGGGGTATTGATCGTTCTTGATAATAGCCATCTGTACTTCTGTCATGTTCGAATTGACGTTGGGTAACACATTAGTGGTATTCTCCCAGTTGTCTGCTTTTCGACGGTTAGACACAGTGGCGAATTTATGGCGACTGTACACAGACCCTCTTCGATGGATTTGTTGCATTGCCTAAGTAGATCACTTGCTCCTTCAAGTTGTTGAGAGCTTCTGGCTGGGATGCAACCGTCAGTACCAGTGTCCGAAAACGGTGACTTCTAGTTTGAAGAGCTCAAAGACCTACTGTAGAAATGCTCGCTCGGTCTATGCTTACGCCCAGCTTGATTGGGCCAGAACAAATTGTCGGCAATGCCATCAGAATGACTTGGCGAGTGGTGATCCATGACCCGCGCACTGAAGAGGCAATAAGAGAAGAAGACGATGGTAGTTATCAGGCAGAGGTTAACCTCTTCTACTCAGTTTTGGCTCAAGGGAAAAACGATAGTCGAAAGCAAAGAAGGTGAGCAATGAAACAAAGGAAAGAAACTTATATAAAGCCGGACTCATGACAGTTGCTGTTCGTTAGGGTAAAGTATGTCGCCCCGGCTGCCACCGTCAACGAGTCTGAGCAACCTGAGCGTCCCAGGACGACACAATTGCGCCACGTTCACAGAAAACATAACCGGTGACGGACCAGAAAAGCATTGAATAGTGTGGAGAAGATTCATGGCATCCAAGGAGATGATGTGCGTATCCTATTCGCAGTGCTACAAAAGACCTATCTCGAGAAAATGGTAGTTCTGCTAGCGGACCAATCAGAGTGTTCATGTGCCGCTCCCTCCCCCAAAGATTGCACTTTTGCGAAAGCGGGGCGGGGCGACCGCTCTCCCGGTGAAGTTGGTTTAGCGGCTTTGGGCATGGGGCGCTCGCGGAGCGCCACGCCACGTCCTCACGAGCATTAGCGTGCCCTGCCGCGCTGAGGGACAGTGGTAGTTTTGAGCTGTGCCCAATCGCCTTCCTCCTCCCTATGCCTGCGGCTTGCTCGTTGTGCGATACATCTTCAGAGCCTCTCCGCTAACCGCAACATGGAGCACGACGCGCCTATTCGATCGGTCTTCGTTCTAGACAGACACGTTCTACTTTGCAGCATCTGGCAGCAGCACCATTCTGCTTTCTCACACGACTGACGCACGAAGCGGCGATAACGATGAACTTCCTGCCGCACCCGCCTGATCTGGCATCGGTCGACTTCCCCCAGCCTGGATATCCGTATGCTGCAGACCATCCCCCCATTGTTCAACAAGCATACGGATCCTACGGCGTCGACGGGACCTTTGGCTTTGGCTCTGGCTTGCAGGCACAGCTCCCGAGCGATTATTCCGCCATCACACAGCCCCACCCTCCGCACCTGTCCAGTCCGTCTCCAGTGCTTTCCAACGACAAGCAACATGATGCGGAGCTTGTTAGTAACTTTCAGCCTGCGTTCGCAGCGCCCGTATCGGCTATGGGCCCGCCAGCCCAGCCGCAAACGCGAAAGCGCAAGGCGCCGACTCTGCGCGCAGACGCCTGGGAGCCATACAAGCACCGCATCTTGGAGCTGCACGTTACACAAGGACTGCCGCTACTAGAGGTGGGGCAGAAGATGGAGGACGAATACGGGTTCAAAGCTAAGTATGTTGCTCCCCTCGATAGAAGGTAAAGTGAGTCTTTAAGCATGCTGCTGACACAGATACGGCGACAGTGAGCGGCAGTATCGAACGCGCATCAGTCAATGGGGAAAGGACAAGAAAGTTAAGCCACAGGAAATGCAAGCGATCGTGAGGAAGCGCCAGAGGAGGAAGCTTATTGAAACTAACAAGGCTGAGCTCGTCTTCGAAGTGCGAGATAGCATAGTGCCGCTGCAGAAGATTGAGCGATGGATGAAGAGGAACGAAGTGGTCGAGAGCTTTCTATACGCCCCGAGTCCAGCGGCATGTAAGTCAGGACGTGAAAAGGTACGATTCTTCGCTAACATTCTAAAGCCACGCCATCCGCTGTAGGATGCTATACCATCTCCGAACGAGGCTCTCCCGCAATAATCTCCGTAGACTCGCCGGCAGCTTCGATGTTCTCGCCAGGGGTTGCTTACTACGCCGCACAGAGTCCACAGATGCCCTCTCCTGCCCTGTCGTCAGTCTCGAGCATCGTCCGGCCTCAAGACAGTGTCTTCGCTGGGCAAAGTCCAGCCTTGGCGTATCGATCTCTTCCGAGCCTCCAATCCGGCTTCGTTCATGCATCGGTCGCCTTGGAGAGCCAAATGGATGTCGATACACGACCCCGATATAGACAAGATGAGGAAGAGCGCCTGTGGGAGCAAGTCTTTAGGGCAGAAACGTCGATCGAAACCAGCTCTTCGGAGTCGTCGGATAAGCTATACGACCTAGGTAATTTGCTAATGAAGCAAGGAAGGTACAAAACCGCAGAGGAGGTAATCCGTAGGCTGGTAGAGAGTTACGAAAGCCAGAGCGGCAACGTCGACGACGGAGTAGACAAGCTAAAGGCCTTAGACCTTCTCGGTCAAGTATTAAGATGTCAAGGGCTATATACCAAGGCTGAGAGACTATACCAACGAGCGCTGCAAGGATGTGAAAAGGTGCTTGGGCCAGAGCACCCGCAAACGCTCACTAGCCTCAACAACCTTGGCATAGTGTTAGAGAGCCAGGGAAAGTACGACGAGGCAGAAGCGATGCATCGACGAGCGCTGGAAGCAGGGGAGAAGGTACTTGGGCTAGAGCACCCAGACACGCTTATTAGCGTTAGCTACCTTGGGTGGGTGCTGCAGAGGCAGGGCAGGTACGGGGAGGCGGAAGCGATGCATCGACGAGACTTGAAAGCGTCAGAGAAGGTGCTTGGACTAGAGCACCCAGACACGCTCACCAGCCTTACCTACCTTGGAGCGGCGTTGTCGAAGCAGGGAAAGGACGACGAGGCAGAAGCGATGCATCGACGAGCGCTGGAAGCAGGGGAGAAGGTACGTGGGCCAGAGCACCCAGACACGCTCACTAGCCTTAGCCACCTTGGAGCGGTGTTGTCGAAGCAGGGAAAGGACGACGTAGCAGAAGCGATGCATCGACGAGCACTGGAAGCAAGGGAGAAGGTACTTGGACTAGAGCACCCGGACACGCTTACTAGCCT
>JAESFQ010000700.1_pt1 | contig 12355 bp, 16 predicted proteins | sample 9269431 | NCBI WGS metagenome assembly JAESFQ01 (sample SAMN14502588, study PRJNA617103) | algae metagenome | isolation source: Plectolyngbya sp. WJT66-NPBG17 and co-occurring heterotrophs from well... | place: USA: Mojave Desert, Joshua Tree National Park, California | collected 2006-08-06
CCTGCATACCGTCAGGTCACCATCATTCGCATGTTCGCTGCACCTCGGAGCTCAACGGGATCCCCAGCAGCTCACAGTCCTCCGACATGTGAAACTGACCCCCACGCTCTCGACCCTCTCCAGCTTTCCAGTCCAGCATCCAAGCGAGGGTTTTCCCCAGACAAGTTAAGAGTCAAGACGCGTAATAATGCCGGTCCGAGATACCGCGGAAGAATTCTGGTACCCTTTTTCTTTATTGTTGGGAGTATCCGGAAAAATTAGGGACCTGACTGGTACCTCGGGCTAAGTACCGCGCCACCAAAGTTGTGCGGATGAATACTCCCGCAACATGTACCGCGTTTGAATTCATCCTTTTGAGCACACTCTTAACCGAGAGCGGTACTCCGAACATGCCGACCAGGCTAGAGCACATGGACCTCGTATTGGCTTGCGGCTCAAATGGCACCCACGTGCAGGGCCCCAAGAGTCTGTGGGGTCAATAACGGCGCTGCATCTGGCTCGGCGATCCCATCTCCAGGATACACTCGAGCCGCAAGCGATGTGTATTGCGCGAAAATGAAGTTCCGGTGGCTGAATGGGGATATGGTACAGGAGTTGTGGGGACGACGAACGTGGCGTTAACTAAGGTCGTATCAGGAAAAGATAACAGGAAGGGTTTCCCTTCGTGGACGTCGGAGGGAGGAGTGTCAAGTTCTTCCGAGACTCACGATGCAGGACGGCGACGCTGAGCCTCACACTCTTGTGAAGTACCTTGAGCTCCCTCTCTCGATCAGGCTTGACTGTTTCCAGCTTAGTATTTGTCAGACGCAGACAGAAGTGCTGTTCATCTCCGATGCAGGTCTTTCGGACTGTTTTGTCAGCGCTACCGATACTAGGTTAACATGCCTAGATCTCCAATTGTCTTTATCATCGTCACATAGCCGCAAAAAGAGAAAAGGCTACAGAGCAATTTAGTTAAGATCGACCTGCATATCACGGCCGTTTCTCCGCAACGCTCAAACACCCAAGTAGGAGTCTTTAGATAGCAGAATAAGTGCGTCAACGGACACACACTGCAACGCCATTAATCATCCCCACTCTCTGAGGTAGGTCTTGGTTCACCAGATTCGTACTTCCTTGCCCCTCTTTCAAATTTTATACCCGAGGATCATAAGAGATACAGCGGTTGGTTCTTAGTACTCGATTCTCTTGCGTAAAGCTGCTATTCGATTCTCCTGTCGTTGTGGTCGACGTTCTGCTTTCCCCCATATTATGCACATTATCATACACTTCGTCGTCTGCGGCGATCCTTTTCCTCCTCATTACTCGCATGCAGGATTTAGAAAACTCAAAGCCGCTGTTGCCCATATCAGCACTTTTGTTTCCAAGGTTGTGCGCAAAATCGGTTATGACATACCTAGATTCTCGCCCATACTACATGTTGCCGCTGAACACGATGTCACGGCATCGAAGAAAGGCCCACATAGACAGTCGTCGTCTACGTTGGGATCACAGCCTGCTATCACCGCGGCTTCATTCCAGCAGTTCATCTATAGACAATATCAGTGTACATTCTGTATGTTGCACAGTGGTGCAGGTGAGTGTGCGACATACCGCGCAAGGTCCAGAAGCAGCAACACCTGCGCCTGGTCCCATAGGTCCCTTGGGACCTGGAGGGCCCCGTTTCTGCGACAGAGGCGAAGACGATGTGATGGGTGACGCAACAGCAATGGTCGCTACCACAGCACCGACAACGGCAATGATGAGGCGCATGTCTACGATAACAGGGATTTGGCAGTAACGATCGTGGGGCTTTCTACAAGCAAAAAAGAGAGTGAATGTTTAGTATTTTCTTCGGTGTCGATTCGAATTGATTGAGCAATGCGATAGTCATGCATATTTCAAGCAACCTCAATACGCGCGTTCCTTATATGAAGTCGACAGCGTATACCGTGTATTAATTAAGTGGGTGGCCCAAGGTGATGGTGTTAATGCGGGCTCGTTTCGCATTTCTGCCGCACCATCGGTTACACGTTGGTGTTGAAACGGCACCCACATGCTGGGCTCCCGCTTGCTACGAGTTGACGATAACTGGGACCAGACGGAACTCGGAATTGTTTGCTTAGCATGGCGCGGATATCGGAAGCGCCTGGTTTCTCCTTCTTCTCGAACGAACATGTTGCGATAGCTATACGTTGGACTCGGGGACGGTGACTCGCATCGTCGCGCGAACCGTCGCTAAGTCGCAACGTCGCGAAACTATGTTCTACACTTGCGGACTCCAACAGGGTATTTGTCACTGCATTCAACCCAAGGGAAACGCATAACATCAACCTTCCAGAATACGCCGCAAATTTCCAGATCTTGTTTCTGCATCTCCAATACGCTCAGCCACACACCCGGTCTTGCTGCCTGTCTGCCACGAGGCGCCGAGTCTCTGTTTCAGTAGTATGAGTTCATGCCTTATGAGTTCTCGGTTCAAACATCAGGCTCCGCGTGGCTGCCTCAGATGAATGCACTTTTCGACGACATCTCTATTTAGCAGGTGCCTGTGTGTCAGATCCATGTGAACACAGGTTTGCGGCACGGTATTTTGGTAGGGAAAGGCTGGAAGCAATGATTGCCGACTAAGAGATGCGCTTACGTAGTCTGCATCTACGAGTTTCTCACGCACGCTCTTTCTATCTGGAATCTACTCGAGAACCCTCTACGAAGCATCTCAAACTGTTAACCTCATCACTAGCCTCCGAATCTCCGCCTCACCACTATGAGTGTAACAAGATAGCCCGTGTGCTAGGTGTATGCAGCACCATACCGATGCTATCTCGAATTCATACCGCATCAAGGCGAATCTCCGTGAGACCGTTTCAGCTTTCCATAATTTCGTCGCATAGCAACTCAGTCTAGCTGCTTCATCCTTTGGAAAATATGTGCGTGCATCGCCAGCGGGAAGCCTGGATATCTCCCACACGGGGTCTGCTGCAAGTTGAATGTTCTGACCGCATAAGGACCGGATAACTAGCAAAAAGGTGTTTGGAGCATAGTCTAAGCATAATGTTGCGCCAGTCTGCGGTGTTCAAAGAAGGAGAACTTGACGACGCCCGTGTCTAGGGATGATATGGTACGATACAGATGCACCAGGTATACCAGTTTGAAGTCATATTATATCCGAAATCTAATGGCGCAAGCTCTGGACACTCAAACGTACCACTTCACTGTAAAGGCGCATTATCTCTCTATTCGCGACCACCTTTGACAACAAGGCCTTCGATCCAGCTACTCACCTGCTCCCTCTTCTCCTGGAGGACAAGCGGGAAGTGGTCACATGCCACTTTGGTCACATCCACCTTCATCCCCTCCCTCTCCGTGCCAATCCAGCTTGCCTCGATCATACTGATAGCGGTTTGTTGCACCTCTGGCAGAACGATGAGATCCTCCTCGGCGAAGAACCATGACACTGGAACGTATTTGTAGCCGGTGTAGGTAAGTGCTTCACTAAAACAAGCGCTATGGTGCTTCCCAAACTTGGCGACTTGCGAGATACCGTCATCCAGTGTCAGGTTATTAAAACAAAGCGAAGCTGTAGCTGCATGGTCTGCCTGCGTCATCCATCCATTCTATAAGACACATGTTAGTCTCACCGCGGTATGCATGGCATGGATTGGGGAAATGAATATACCTCGTCAACATCAATCGGAGCACCCTTGCCACCTACAAGCGTCTGACTACAGCTTTCACCAAGGCGTGGTACGACCGCTGTGAGATATGCGATGCGTACAACCCCACCCACCTTGCCTTGCTGCTCTCGCTCTTTCTTCGTCACGTCTCTCAGACTCTCAGTGGCTGGACAACCTATACGATGTTTAGATTAGCCGGGCCTTCATCCAAAAGGAAACAGGGTAATTTGAAACTGACCACCGTAGCTATGCGCGATTATAACGACCTCCTTTCCGCCATCTGCCAGTTGCGTTACGAACCTGTTGATGAATCTCGCGTCATCGTAGATGCTTGGTGACGCAGCGCCGAATTTGCCTTCGTAACCGGAAGGGTAGCAGGGAAGCTCAAGGACGTGAATATCGTAACCCTTTGTACGGAGCGGCATTACGAGAGGGTCGTACATGCTAGCAGGGCAGAAAGAGCCCGGAATAAGGACGATGCTGGGTTGGAAGGACATGTTTCCAAACTGTACGGAAACGACGACGTGTCTGTGAGATCGATGTAGGATCTAAGGGATCAGTGGATGGCTGTAAGCTTCCGCGTTGTGTGTTGATACTGAAAGTCGATGTTGATCCAGCGGTGGTTGACACACACCAACTTCAGCAGCCCATCTCTTATATACATCCACTACGCCGCCTATTATCCAGCATCCTACGGATTACTAAGAACTCTACTTATCGCTTGTCTCAAGTACGATCAATCGTGATTTCAAAGAACGGATCCCGGAAGTTGCGCACCGGCCAGAACTCAACCCAAGGTTCGCAGCTTGCTCCTCCGCTCCATGAGTTGTCATCCTCGTACCTGTGGGGAAAGATTGTACATCAAATCCTGGCAATGTTATAATCAAAACGCGGCACAGCCGTGCATTCTGATGTTCTGACGTTGAACATGTCAGAAATTAGTACCGCCTGACAGAAACCGGCTAGCGTTCTCCACAATGAGGATCAGGATTATTAAGCAACTATCATCAGACGTCACATGGTAGTCTACCGTTTGCTAGATGAAGTGTTTTTTGAACGACTCGAAGTGGGCGATAGCAAGGCAATCGCCAAGCAGTATGGAAAAGTCACATGAAGATTTTCAGCATGGGGAAAACGGCGGGTAAGGATCTGGGTTAGTACAGTTACTACAGTGTAGTTTCTGCTTAAAAACGTCCAGAGAACGAAGAGTGCAAAGAAGTAGGCATTTTGGCACGTCAATTAGATTAAAGGACCAAGCTAACAAAGAACAAGTTCAGGATATATATCATGCTAAAAACAATACTCGCACTTTCGCTTCCATCAATTCGTAAGACACAGGTGGATCACCCACACTGAGAATAAGCGGCAGGCTCCTAAACGGTGATCTTTCCAGAGTCGGGTGTGGTAGCGCTGTAAGAAGCCGCGCAGATGACAGAGTATTCATCGTCGCCGTGGAAGTAGCCAGTGTTGACGGCGTAGCTCGAATCCCAGGTCTGGGTGTAGAGAGCGCAGTAGGTGCCGAGAGGGACGCCGTTCCTGGTCAGGATGTAGGAGGTGAAGAAGTTGCAGGGCTTGTACTCGCCGTTGGCGTCAACGATGTGCTGCTTGTCGAACTGAGTCTGGGCCTCGCAAGCTGCAGCGCAGAGGCTGGGGTCGTAGGGGTTGGTGTTGAAGAGACGCATTCCGTTGTAAGTGTCGTAATCCTTGCCGGCCTTCTGGATCAAAGGAGCGTTGATGGCAGCGGGAAGGTCGCTGGGAGCGTTGAAGTCCGCGACGGAGGGAGCGGGCTTGCAGACGCCCTTGCCAGCCTTGGAGTATCCTAAATCCATGTTAGCAAAGAAAAGGTGGAAATTAGGATGGAAGCTTACCATTGCTACCGGTGATGACAACGTGGAAGTTCTCGCGGTACTGGCCCTGGTTGGTGGCCGAATTGGCGGAGACAGGATATCCGTAGATGGAGCACTTGATGTTGGTGATAGGGGCGGGGTTTGCGCAGCCTGGGCCGGGCTCGAGACTGGGGTCGCGCTCAAAGAAGAGGTTGAACCCAAGGCAGAATTTCTCGCTGTCGCAGAAGGCGGCACATGCTGAAGGATCGTACGAATCAAGAGTCTTGTAGGTCAGGTAGCCGATCTGCTCAGTCGAGCCGGTTCGATCGACGAAGGAGCTGGTGTAACCATTAGGAACGCCTACGGCACGGGCGGTTGTCCTGAGCGCGTTGTCTTCGGCATAGTAGTCTTCGACAGAGCCCGTACCAGGAACAAACTGCGTACCAGCACTGTGTCGATTGTTAGCCACTCTGTTGGAGTAAAAGTGTTTTGAATATCAACTTACCCTGCAGGCTGGGCATCGCAGGCATCACGCTTGTTGAGTTCAACACCACCGGTAGAAACTGCCTTGGCAGCGGCCTCAGTTGCAGCGGCTTGGTCGTAGCTCACTGGTAGCTCAGCAGTCTCTTCGGCCTTGGGTCCAAGAACGGTGGGAGTAGGGACGGCCAAAGCAGCCTCGATGTTAATTTTCTGGGGCAAAGCAGCCGCCAGGCAGCTAAGGGCAGAAGCAGCGAGAAGAACGTTACGCATGTTGGAGGTTGCTTGGTGGAAATGATGACTGAGAAGAGGAGTGTTGAGGAGATGCCAGTGAAGCTTGCTGAGTATTGCTGTGGATGAAGATTAACAACTGACAAGAAGAAACGCCTTACTTATACATTGTCAGGACATCATGATGAATTACATGGGGCACGGTTTAGCCGAGCCCTGTGTTGTTAGTTGCAAGCCGCTGTTGTTGCTAACGTCGCTCGATAGCGCTTGGCGGGACGTATCCAGCTGGGCATGTTGGTCGTGAAGCTCGACAACGCGACCGAATCGGGCCCAAAATCGCGAGCATGTCGACCTTGGTGGACCAGAAAGGAGCTTTGGAACAACGATGCAGGTTCCAGCCGCACGCCGCTGGCTTGTGGCTTGCAGCCTCGTCGTGTCCGACAGGCATTGTATCGCAATTGGCATGGGTGGTGCAAGGGATGGCATTGTGAAATGATACGATTGCAAGCCACAAGTGTGGTGAAGCGCTGAACAGATCGCGTCCACCGAATGGCCCAGGAGGAGGGCCGGAGACATGCACCCCCCCGAAATAGTGACGGGAGAGCGCCTGAGGCTAAAGCACAACGTGCGAACGGGCCCCTTGTCAGTTGCCATGCTGATCTGCGTTAGCGAAGTCAGGACAAGACGGGAGATAGTGCAAGCTAATTTCCACAAACGTGCTGGTTTTCAGGCACCGTTCCCACACCACCAGCACCAAAGTTGATTTGGTCGACGAGAGTGGTCAAGCGCGCTCCACTTTCGATAACGCTAGCACGCTGGCTTCTGCAGTTTTGAGAAATCCTCAACAGCACCCCTTCATGACAATGGCAGCCCTTATCATCCAATGAATTGTTAACCATTATTGTTTCATCGAATCGTTGAAGGCGTTGTCATTTACCAACGTGAAGTGGAGCGTACCGTCTGTCAAACTTTCTGTAACCGCGCTACAATACAGCTATATCCGGCACATTGACAATGCACCAGTGGACGGTGGATATATGCGGCCTTTCTGGTAAAGCCTCGGACCCAAAAGTGGCCGGTGAGCCCACGTCACGAGGCTGGCGTCGAGATGTCAATATTGGTCCACGACACTTACCCCAGTTAGCGCACAGAAACCACAGCCTTTTGCAAGGCTAGGCGCTATCCTGCTCGCCATCCAGCCTGCCGGGTTGGGATCGTCGACACGATCTGTTACCGATACCACGTTTTCACATGGCCACCGGTCCTGGGAACCACGGAAACAATCAGAGCTTACCTGCCAACCTTGCAGTCGGAGATATCAGCTACCCCGCAGGATTCTAGACAATGCTGTTACCCTAAAGATGTTTCCTTGGTAGCCTGAGCTATGTCTGACAAAATCCACGCCCAGCAGTTTGTTCTACACTCTTGGCGCCCACCACGAAAGATGTCCGACCAGGTCTGGAATCTGTCGCGATGGCCGTCTCTAGAGGCGAGCTGAGATGCGGGGCTACTCCACAACAACACAACAACGAGGGTGGTGAAGTCTACGGTAAAGCCGATGCTGGCTGCCATGCATGCGCTACTAGACGATGTCACTTGCATAACATTAGTCTTCCGCGGAAGTCCAGAAGCGAGTAATTCTCCATGTGTAAATGCCGGCTGCTGAGCGAGGCTGGTCTCAGACAAAGGACCTACAGTGACACATGGAAGCGAAGAAGGAGCACTGTTCATGTTGACTAGAGCGCGCTCAATCGGGAGGTACGGCACGCCGTACCCTTACTCCGCACAATGTACCACGGTACTCATCGTCTAGAGACTTCTTGGTATGGAATGCGAAGCTCTACGCACAATGTCCGGGCGTTAGGGTCCTACTTCTTCCCCACCTTTGCTCTTCCGGTACCTTGAAGCTGGTACCAGACGATCTTGTTCACGCCAAGTGGACCTCCGCGAATCAGCCAGCTTTACTAGATTTCAGCTTCCTACTCAAACATGTCCAGCCACAGACTACCCAGAGAAAGATGTCAAGCGTCCGCACCGGTGAGCGTGGACCCAACAGAGCCACAGCGGTGTTGCATATGTCTCGACGCTTGCTGCACGTCTACCAGAGACGAAAATGCTGAAGTCCCAGTTCAGCTACCATGTGGGCATGTTTTTGGTAACGTTTGCATTACAAAGTGGATGCAAACCAAACGAACATGCCCCCTTTGCAGATTTGAATTGTTTGACGTTGAGCTTGACAACGATGATGGACACAACATACAGATACATGAGCATGACTCAGGTGTCCAGCGTTCCGGGATCTCTTCAGCACACATTTCCATCTTTTCTTTCGTTTCGGGTTTCCCAGAGGAGCGAATCACAGTCAGTAGCCTAGGCTTGTCTGCGGCTCACAGCAGCACAGCCGCACACCGCTCCTTCGGTACCCATTTAGGTGGCTGTCTCTCAGCTCCCCCACAATACGCCAGGCAGTCTTATCGCCCGGACGCCCAGATGGGCCGCCGCTATGGCCACGACAAGACATTGTCGTCCTATTTCGAAAGCGAAGATATCTGGATCACAGCGCTAATTGACGAGAGGGATGAGCTGGCTCTGGCCGCAGTAGGCGACGACTGGATCACAGCGCTTAACGAGGATCTGGACGAGGCCGACGAGATGGAGCTACATCGACAGCTGTACCCATGTGCGGCGTCAGTGCAGCAAGTATGGCTGGAAGACTTGCTTCCAGATTATGTGTACGATGACTTGCTCGTCGAGCACATGCAGTGGATGCACGAGCTGAATGAGGTCCAGTACGATGCGTACGACGTGTTCGACTGTCCTGTTTGAAACCAAACGCGGTCTTCAGGTGTCATGAGCATGCTAGAGAATAGCCGCCATCTCGTCTGTCTAGTCTTGTCGACGAAACAATTCCCTATTCAGGTAAGGTTCAACACATGCTACTCGCCAAAGTCCAGTCGTAAGGTACGACATCATCACGCCATTCGCAAGACGAATTGTGAAAAGTCTGGTAGGTAGTGGGATTTTGAGGGGAAGATGGGACCGAGGAATGTGGTGCACTCCGTGCGTGTACATGATATATTCAGTGTTGCAGTTGATGATTCTGATGACAACGGTGATAAATTGGAAGCCATTTCTGCTGTCCTCCGCTACTCAGAGTCTGGAGTCTAGTACAGTATTTTGTTTTTTTGTTGTTGTATATCGCAACGGCGTCTTCCCTTCCGCCGCCATTCATTCCTGTGCCTTTATCGCAAGCTTCTGTAAAAGACAGACGCGTTTCAACAAATTCTCCAACTCTCTCTCTCTCACACACACAAGCCCAACGTCTTTGTTCGTCGCTGGGAAATGACATGTCTGTACTCCAGGCCCAGACAAAGCTCTTGTGAAGGTATGGGCGAGCAAACGGCGCAGTACTCCGTGTGTTTGAAAAACTCGTCGCTTTGTTTGTATCATTGGTTTCTTCCACAGCCGCCTTGCAGCATATCTGCAGCGAGCAGAATGCAGCGTAGTGCAAATAAAGAAAAGCTCGGCGACGCCCACGTGGTGAACAAGCAAGCTGAACCACTGGGCAATCGCCCGCATAAGCCTCGCTGCCCGCCCTTGCGTAAGGCCAGCGCGTTGTCGTCAGAAGGCCACCAGGGCTGCTTTTGGCGGGCTGCAGCTGTGCCGTATCCTTAGTTGCGTTTGTGGAAAGCGCTGCGCACTTGTGCAAACCCTTTTTGGGTTGGGCTGAGTTGGTTTGGGGGGACGAGGCTTGCGTGGGGTGGGGCCTCTTCGCTAATAGGCTCGTTCGGAGAGTGCGATGGTGATGCGCGGCTCCGACGATGGGCTTCGTACTGCGCTTTTCTCTTTCTGTGTGGGGTTGCGAGGGCCTCGTGACCATGGCAAGTGCGTGTCGCGGTATAGTGATGATGAGAGAAAAAGGTATAGACTGATATGTTTTGGTGACTGTTGCTGAATTGAGGTTTTGCGTAGAGGGTCGCTTGAACCTCGTCGCGGCTTTCTTTCTTCCTTCTCTTACCACATCTTTTTTCCCGTCTTAACCTTCAGGTGTATCTTCCGGTGTACTGCCTCTGTTGACGTTGCCGTACTGGTACCAATCGTGATAGAATTCATGACATGCATCAAATAGATCGAACCAATGTGTTGGGCAGAGATAGTCGCCATGGTGACCGATAGCTATGTGCGAGTCCCTTGGAAGACTGCGCGTGCAGCCTGTGTGTCCACAGAACACAGAAGATTCGAACTTTTCTGACTGCGCGGTTGTTGGGGAAGTGGCGGCGGTGTGGCTCGGAGAAACGGTGGTGTCAGTTGGCATGGTGGGAGATGCGGACTCTGGAGAGTTCTGCGTGGTGGAAGCGTGCATGATGTGATGCAAGCCATTTGAATGTGTGGTTACCTGCGAGGTGCAGTATGTCGTGGTATCGTGTGTATTTCGTATAGCGGTGAGAAGGTCTTGTCTGTACTGTACGAGAGGTTGCGCTTCGTTGTGATGAACGTAGCGGGCGACGCAAAGTTTGAGAGAATAGTGTTGAAGAGAAGAAGAAACTCGAGAGAAGGGACAGTTTTATTTGAGACGCGCAGGTTTTGGTAGGGTTGAGATGGTAAAATCCTAGTGCGTGGTTGGCTGCCTGCGCATCCTATTGTGATCTCACCCTCACCAGCTATTCCGTGCCCACTTCTTTCCTATTGTGACCATGGTACTATTGTTGAAATTGGTGATTGTGACTGGCTGACAATAGAACAGCTGCCACATTGGCACGTGTACTAGTAAAACCACTCACAATAGCTGGGATGATGCTGGCAAGGCCATTTCACCACCGCAGTTGGGCATGTGGTTGGATCGTCGTATCGTGGGTACCATGGCTCATAGGGCGGTTTCTATCGATACATCATACTTACAAATACAAGTGAGTCTACCGCTTCTGGATTGAGCGCGCAAAACCCCTCTCATAACTTGGCAGACTGGATATATACTCGTCAAGAAGAGGCCGCAGGTCTTCTTCAAACGACTCGCCTTGATCTGATGCCATCTGTCGCCGTACCGCATGTTCCTCACGGAGACCATCCAGCGATTCGATGATTTTCTTCTTGTCTGCTCATACCATGTCAGTTAAAGCGTGCGCTGAGTCCGACATCAGCCAACTGGCAGATGTTGGCGTGCGATTAGACTAACTGATCTTTGGGCCATCCTCTTGCGGGGGTGTTTCATTGTCTGGGTCGATTGAAGGAAGAGACGTGTCCCAACGGCTGAAGATGTTGATGGTACCACAATCGCCGACGCCGACACACCAATGACCATCACGGCTCCAGGCGAAGTGGCGGAACGCAAAAGCTTTGTACCTCGGAGTTTCGACGATTTTATGAGCTTTGATCGAGTGAAAGGGGTCGGATATACCTCGATCACGAGGCTGCTCTTTCGGCCACTTCTGTTTGGCCTTGGTAGTACCTGAGCCTGCGCTGATGGCAGATGAGGCGGTAGACGCCGAGCTCCCTTCGCGTACATGCCTCGGTAGGACGAGCGGTAAGCCCTTTGTGTTCGCAGAGCCATTGTCTCCGGTTCCAGAGTCCTCTAGGCGCTGTAGGTCCCAAAAAAAGGTCTTGCTTTTCTCGTTGCCCGCGACCAAAACCGGATGACGGCCAAGCTCGTGAAAAATGGAAAATCTAATGTAGAACTGATCCGTGTGCGGCAATTCGAATTGCAGAAGTCTCTGAAAGCGTCCGCCCCATGCCGACCGTGTACTTGAAGTGGAGTCTGCTGGAATTGTGACGGGAGCCCTGCTGTATACTGCGCTCGAGGTGGGTATTGGCGCTGGAGGCGTAGACCGATCAGAACTGAATTGATCGATACTCCAGAGTATAATCTTGTTCTCTCGGCATGCATGACTAAGGATAAGATCGCCATACCATTGTACACTGAATGAGTAAGTAATAATAGGTGGAAGTGGGAAGGAGAGAGTCACCAATCGATAAAGTCAGTATGGATCTCGGTGGTGGAGAAGTGTGGATAGTGCACTATGGCCGGCTTGTCGGTTCCAGCGTGGTTCTTGAGATGATCGGGTACTGTCCACTACACTCGTCAGATGTCAAGTCGTCGGTAGACCGGGGTGATGCATCCTACCAAGTTGATCCTAGTATCCATACCTGCCGTTAGGATGTATCGACCTT
>JAESFQ010000701.1_pt1 | contig 12340 bp, 5 predicted proteins | sample 9269431 | NCBI WGS metagenome assembly JAESFQ01 (sample SAMN14502588, study PRJNA617103) | algae metagenome | isolation source: Plectolyngbya sp. WJT66-NPBG17 and co-occurring heterotrophs from well... | place: USA: Mojave Desert, Joshua Tree National Park, California | collected 2006-08-06
AACCGTTCGGTATGCCTATCACCAAGCGTGAGGCCGAAGCCGACGCAGAGGCTCAGAAGAAGAGGCCACCGTTCGGTATGCCTATCACTAAGCGCGAGGCCGAAGCTGAAGCACAGTTTACAACACCACCCTTCGGTTCGCCCTTCACCAGCCGTGACGTCGAGTAAACCTCTCTACAATGAGGACACCCCTTGGCTCCTATCACAGGCCACGACGACAGCCAATTTCCTTTCATCGATAACACTATCTCATTACTTCGATTCGAAACACTCGACGCACACTCGATCATTCGCAACGCCTACATACGCTATTCAGACATGCAGTGTGACTATCAACAATTACGCGACGAGCCTTGTACGATTTTCTTGATTGCTCTACATAGTACTGTCCCTATTACGGAGACAGGTCCCGGTACTCAACTGGGATTCCGACAGAGCGTGACCGGCTTCTCACCTCTTGGACTACATTCACGGCATGGAAGAATGTGCACATATGGTGGGAGGGCTACTGGTCTTTTTCTTATTACAAACTTGTGTAATCGATGGAATGGTACGAGCTTGCTCGAACGAATTGTTAGTCTTATTAATCTATTCTTGTTCATGCTTGAATCACATTACGATCTTGCCTTCATCATCCTTCTTCCATCGTTTCCACCACTCATACCTCACGCACTCGACAGCACCGGTATTGCTCTCTTGCCAGGCATCGGCTCATGTACCTACGCCTGATTCTTCAGTGTGACCTTTGATATCAACCTTAAAAAATGACTGTATCGCTCAGTTCCGGCTTCACACACATGCCCATACAACACATTCCTGTCTGTTCATCACACGTGCTCATTTCAAAAATAACCACTAACGCTACCACCTTCGCAATGGCCACCTCTGTATCCATTACCCGCCACTATGGATCTAGCTATCATCTAATACTAATGTCACGACGCACTAAAGATCTTGACAGCTGTCAGTGCGACCTTGCCTTGTAACATGCATCATCGAGTCGGAACAAAATGCACACATGCAGGTAGCCGATGTCATTCACATGTCTGTGTCCGCCGAGACGCCCCGAGAGAGAGGCTCTGAAATGGGTACTAGGTCGCGATGATGGACTTGCGTGACGGCGGTAGAGAAGATGGGGTTTGTGCTATCAAACTGCTGGGTAAGGATGCGAATCGGAGATTGTGCGACACGGATCCCTTGTTTGATTCGCTTATAACGTGAGTTGAGAGCAGCAACATTTCAGAAGAGAGGCATATGTGGAGGAGGGTGCTGGATTAGTGCGTTGCTTCAACTCTGGTCTTTCGTGGTCCTACCTACCACCACTTTGTCTCTACATTGCACGTTTGTTTCTGAACAATATTAATCGTTTCACCAAAGTCACACACACGCATGTGAAAGCCCCTACAAACGATTCGCAGTCGAATGGATTAATGAACAACCCTCCACTTCGTCAACGATTACTTGCCACTTGATGCACATTGTAATATCAAACATTTGTCACAATCAGCCCAAACCAGCTCTCTGGGATACTAAGCGTCCGAGGCATTTAATAAGGCGCCTTCTCAGCGAACGATTCAGCTACTTTGACCGTGTATTCTCGCTTAGCATGTCACATATCGGATATCGTTTCAAATGCGGGTAATGGTCGTTCATGCGCGAAATGATGCGAACCGGCGAAGCGAGATGTCCGTTTTCAGGGTGCTAGGATCTATTTGAGCAACGGAGTAATTTGGAATGAGAAATGGAGATAATAGAGCATAATTAATGGTCTTTTGTGGGTGTGTTGACAACATTCGTGGTTGACGTGTTTGGGGGCGACGTGGTTTCGTGATGGGGCTGCTTCGGCCGGGAGTGAACAGCGCACACCGCCGGCCGGCCCCCCGAGAACAGTTTCGGAGACCGAGTGTTTGAAACAAAATGACGGAGAGGTGTATTCTGAAAGGCGGTTATGATTCAGTAACTATTTGTGGAAACATGATGATGGTGTATTGAGAGAGCTTGTTGTAAGACGTTCATTGTATTCGTAGATAGTACCTATATTTCCGTTCTCCTTTCGGCCCCCACTTGCATCCATCTTACTTCGTCTCAACGTAACGACAGCTTTTCATTGAAGCAAAATACCACCCAGTTCAATGAGTGGTTGTTGCAAGACTTCCACACTCGAGCAAATGACCACGGCAAACCCCAAACATTACCACGTTCAAACCAAAAATAACCAGTAGTGTTGTTCCCTGACCTTGCGGTCCCGCTCAGCGTCCAAGTCTTTAGATGTATGTAGTAGGGAAAGTAAATATATGCTACCTCCAAAGGACTGAGAGAAGACACAAACCAGAGCAATGTGTGACATGAAGTAAGAAAGCGACAACGGAAAGGGTATAATAGCGGGTCATGATCAGACTGAGGAAGAGGAGATTGCGCAAAATCAGAAAGGACAGAAACGCACGCTCGCTTGCTAGACAGGAAATACTTAAAAACAAGAAAACATTAGTTAAGGGAAATGTGTGGGGTGCGTTGGTGTAGCCATCACATGTTGGCACCGTTGACGTTGACTTCGTAGCCGTCGCTCTTAGCCTTCAAGGCTTTAGCCAACATGAGCTCACGCATCCAGTCAATCCTCTGGTCTTTGGTAGTTACGGCAAAGTGTTGCACCTTGCCATTTGGCATGACCTTCTTAACATCGCCCTTGCCAGGCGCGGCAGGTACAAGCTGGAATTCGAAGGTGGGAGTAGAAGCCGACGACTTCTCCTTGTGCTGGCTCGACGAGAGCTTCAGAGCTTTGAACTTGGCAGAGAGCTTGTTGGAAGCGATCGATGAGCATGCTACGGCATAATCGTCCACGTCGATTGTCTGTAGTGCGGAGGAAGACGGTAGCTCGTTGGGATGCATAGCTAGCATTGTGCCCTGGAGGCGGAAGTGGTGGTCTTGCCATTCGTGACGCAAGAGCTTGGTACGTCGCTTCTTCATCCACCCGTGGTGGTTTACACCCTTGTACACAAAGCCTCCCTTGTGTAAAGGCGCAACCGTGTCACTGGCTTCGCTGTCGAACGGTTTGGTAGTCTTGAGCGGCGACGAGCTGGCGCTGTCACTAGTACTGACGGAGTCGTCAAATATGGTCTCACGCAGGGTGTCGTCGTCTGAGTGGGCGGTTGGACTGAACACACGGTCTTCAGCAAGCGCCGGCATGGGCAGCGAAGGTCGTCGTCGGTCGTGGCGCGATCCAACCCTTTGGATTTGGGGTTGGTACTGCATGTTCGGAGGCACGGACTGGCTTGTGTCGCGACTGAGTGGTTCTTGTGGCACAGCAGTCACAGGAACGTCCATCTCGGAGAACGGCGTACCAAACCGGTAGACGCCACCTGGTGACGCTGTCCTACATGGCGAGAAGGCGGAGTCGGGTGCGAGATACTGTTGTACTTGGATGCCGCTGCGTGGGTTACCAGCGGGCTGGGCAGACATTGAGCGTGCGGGGGGAATCGTCAATTTGGGGAGGCTCTTGAGGTTCGAATGAGGGGCTGGCATGAACTCTGGGGGATGCAGAGATGGGTTCGTAGGTGTCTGACTGAAAGGATCAAACGACTTTGTGGTATGCGCCGATGTAGATGCGGAGAAAGCTGAAACCTGTGGGTAGTGCGGTTGCTGTGGTATCACCAAGAAGGGACGAGGTGGGTATAATTCTGTAGGTGGGGTTGAGGGAGCTTCGATCGGAGTGGCACTGACGAAGGGCTGCTGCTGGCCTTGTAGGGTAAGGAATTGTCGCACGTTGTCTTGCGGGTCGCGTTGCTCAAACTTTTGTAGGTCCTGAAGAGAAAAGTCAGGTAGCTGACCCGGTCCCAGAACATCGGATGATGCTACCACGGACGGCACCACGACGGAGGGAGTTGCTTCTGAATTCGGGCGATGGACGTTCTCGACAGCATGAGAAGCTGTCTGGGGATTGCCTGGATCACCAGCGATGAAGATGTGACCACCTTTCTCAGGCGAAATCGGGAAGCCGTGTTCCTGTTGAAGTCTGGCAAGCTGCCGTTGTTGCTTCCTCCATTTGGCGCATCGTTCACCCTTTGCGCAGACGTGTGGCTTGGGAAGCAGTTGTTCGATGGCGACAATGGAAACCGAATGCGCAGGAGTGATGACATCGTCTGTCAAGTGACGTCCTCGCGATTTGTCACGTCGACTAGCTTTCCGGCCCTTACTCTTGGACCTGTTCCTTGCCTCTGTACATGGTCGTTCGATGTCTTCGAATGGAGTAGGGATCGCAGCTGGAGCAGTTGGCGACATCAGCCCGTCGGCGGTGCGCAGGGAATCGATTTGGTTCCATAACTGGTGTCTCTTACCGAAAGACTGGATTTCCAATTCTTTCAGGTCGTCAAACTGTAAATCCAGTAGGACGGCACCGGAGATGTCGTGCTGGATAAACTTGTCGATTACGTCGTCTTCGAATCCGTTCTGGTACATCCAGGTAGCCACGTCTTTGGAAGTCCAGGCGCGTACTTCGGCATTATCCAAGTGGGCAACAGCGAGAGCGATGTTGTTGTACTCTCTCTGAGGGACAATCGTTTCCGGAGTGGCTTCTCGGAACGCTGTTGGGAAACGAAGTGGAGTTTCTTTTGGCAGTAAAGGCGACATCTGTAGTACTTGGCCTTCGTCGAAGGCAAAGTCGCTGGACGACACTGAGGCACGGAAGAGATGTGGTCCTCTGGGGCCTTCTACCGACTTTGGCTCTGGCCAGTGGGCGAACTGTGGTCGTGCTTCTTCCAGAGGCGTCTGCACTTCCTCGAAGGTTGAAATCGTTGTTTGACTTCGCCTGTTGTCGCTCTTTGGAGGGTCAGTGTCGCATATGCTGTAGGGCCAAGATGTACATACTGAGGAGCCACTGAATTCCTCAAATTCGCTGGAATCATCTTCGATATCCGTGTATGCAACACTAATATGAGAAAGCGGACGCTCTAGCGATGACCGGACCGTAAGAACATTTGAAAAGAACGATTGTGTCTTTCCGCGTTCGAACATTTCCACGCCCGGCTCCAGCGGGGTGATGGGTGTCATGGCCTGCTGATGGGAGTGTCAGAGCGGTGCGTAGAGAGAGAGATGGGTATTCAGCTTACCATGATCACGGGTCTGAAGCGTACACGCTCTGTCGTAGGGAATACGGTTGTTCGGAAGACTGCTAACAACTATTCCGAGCGAATGTCGCGAGCATGGCACACACACGGTAACAGCACAACGATCGAAAACGGAGAAATGGACCCTTCGGGTGGAGAGCGCTTGAAGGTCTTTTGTAGAGGTTGCTTGGGCGCCGTTGATGGTGGGGATGTGTGGCTCGACAATATCACATTGAGCCTGCTGCACGAGACAGCGCATGCCTGCTCACGCCGGCCACTGAGGCATTCGAGTCCATGAGCGACACCGCTTTTCGGCCAATGTGAATCCGGGCCTTTCCCGCCCGCATGCTGGTCCAAGGTTAGGCTGGCGCTTAGACTCGAGCGTTGAGAGGGCGTGAGACGGCCCCGATTCGCTGCCGTGCAGATTGGCTGGCGGGCTAATTCGGCTCGATGAGGACACTTAAATGCCATTAATATCTTGCAGTGCGGGCCAGACGCATGAAAAGGCCAGGGTCGTCACGGATCCACTCAAGATCAGGGTCGACGGCAGCGGATCGTGTCGCCGCTTGTCGAGGGCAGATGCGACGAAGATCCGAGCTGGCCATGCCGTGCCCGCTTGCTGTTGGTCGCTTCGTTGTGCCTGCGCAGCCCCGGAGTACGTATCTCACGAGTAGTTTCGTCCAGTCGCATCAAAACCGCCACTTGTTTTCACGGTCAAGTGACCTTGGAAATGACCTCTAATCATTTTTTGACCTCGCTGCGCCGTGTGTCGGTGGAGCTTCGGTTCGGAGCGTCCCAAGGCTGTGGCTGGTTGAGAATGCTAGCCGACAGCCTCATCAGCATCATGCAGCAAGCGATATTGGCACAACCATATCACATGCGGATGCGTTCCGTGCTCGACGGCTGCGTGCAGCCTCGGACGCCACCGACGACTCGAGCACACCAGGCCTTGTCGTCATCGCTGTAGTCGCGATTCCCGAGCACCTTTGATGCTCGTCGGACCTACCTCGATGTCTTTTGTGTTGTCGTGCAACCTGGCATGCTAGCACAAAAGCCCAAACCTTGACTCATCCCACAAGCGTCCCACCCGTTATTTGCTACCGTTGGGATGCCATGGCAGACCGCTGCTCCGGCCGTTGCACACCACCACCATCACCTAGCCCACTGATGACGGCTCGCCATGGGACCCTCATTAGCATGTCGACCAACGGCCGCTCACATAGCTTCTACATCACGAGCCCGTGACTGTGCAGTCCTGCGGCCAGCCGAGTCTTCTGTCTCCTGTGTTCCACTATCACAATGGTCGCGTCGAAGCGTGGTTGCGAAAGGCGAATCAGCTTGTGGAGACAGCTTCCAACGAACAGACTACCAGACCGCAACTTGTGCAAGCATGGATCCAAGCAACTCCTATGAACCGCGCCAAGCAGAGCAGAAATTCCGTCTCGTATGCGACATGCTGCATAGCTGGTGAAATACCAGCAGAACGGCTATAGTCCCACATTTACATGCATTACGAAGAGTCGCAAACCGCTCGTGAGCATCCGGTTCTGACGGTTCTGCGCATGGTGCTCAAGACTTGATTTGGCTCTTATCCACTGGTATCCTAAGCGGTGCGAAAAATTGAGCGAAGAGACTGTCGAGTCGTGTTTGGTAGTCTGCTCCGTCCCCTCAATCTATCTCGCTTCATCCATCAGCTCAGGAATCCAACAGGATGCATGGAATGCATGATCATTTCCAAATACCGGGGAAGGATAGCGGCTTGTAGCGGGAACACGGCGGCCATGAGCATGAATCCGCACTGTCAGGTGAGCAATCTGCGTATGCCCAACAGTCCGAGGAGGTACCTAGTCACTCGAGGGCCATTCGTGGACTATCAAGTATTGATTGTAATTGTCGGTAACCAATCGCATGGTCAGCAAGCGGTATCACATCCTGAAAGGGCCTCGCTTCACCTGTCCTGCAAGTATTGCAGAGGCTCACTAATTATGGGTATTTACTCAAGCTTGGCAACGTAATTAGGGGCCTATACTTAGCACCGGGCCTTCCCTATCACCCACCGAAAATTTCTAGCCAGTGGCTTGCCCCGCAATGTAAGCTAGAAGGATGGGCACTGTCATTGGATGCACGGATGCACTAGAAAAAGCTTGTCCTGCAAATTCCAACCCCATCAACATGCACAAGCGACTTGCTTCGCGTGGGAGCGCACGCTGACTGGATGCCGCCGCCGGTCGTCCTATGCCAACACGCCGCGTTACTCGAACCCTCACCCACTCGACTTGTCCTCTCCCGCGTAGCTCGGGAAAACACCACCAACCGACCTGCCGTGTTTGGTCGACAATGCGGTCTACGTTTTCGTTCGCCTAGCTACTAGCTGGTCAAGTCCCGCTGTGGAAATGATCACGACAGCGTGGACGCGAATTGGGCCGCCTCGAGTCTGCGTGACTCCGTCCTCAAAGCCCGAACGTTCTGGCTAAGCGTGGCACAAGCGAATAGATTCGAGTAGCAGCCGCATCTCGTGGCATCACGAGTCACTGTACTCTCCTTGGTGTCGACACGAGGGCAGGTACCGATACACCGCGTACATGGGACTCGCAGATGCGATGCCATCATCTGCATACAGGCTTGGTGTACTGCAGTCGGTGATCTGCACATTGCACAAGGCCACCAGTAACGTCCGGGCCGGCCACTTATCGCAGCCGCTGCATGCATTTCCTACGCCACTCTGGGACGCAACTCGATAGTGCCCCGCAAGGAGGTTGGGACAAGAGGGGAATCAAGACATACGGCCCCGGTCAGCGAAAACTATCAAGGCAACCTCGGGACATGGGAGCATGCCTCCAGTACTAAATGGGTCATTTAACGTGCTAAAGTCGTTGCGGGGACCAGTAAGCCGATCGACAGCCGTCGAGATATACAGCGCTAAGTGCTGCTACTGGCTCTAGCGCGGCGGCACGAGTGCCCCAAAATAGCTGGGAGTACAGAATGACCCCAAATGTCGACATCAGGCTGCACGCCAAAACTAGTCGTCCAATCAATATGCCGTGCCCATGGCCTGCATGGCGTTCGCATCTCCCTCCCGTTGGACGACCTCCCGGCCTGATAACAGGGACTCCAATTATAGATCGAGCAATATTTGTGAACAATCTGCCGTTCGTGGTAGATATAAGGTACAAGTCTCTCACTAATAGCTCTCCACGCATTAGGTAGATCGCATAATTTGGTCCCGCTCCTTCCTTCACATCAAGCCCGCTGGTCAGGCTTCGAATATCCATCTTTAATTACGAGCAGCCCGGTCGAGCCCTGCCATCCTGTCCCTTACGAATCGTCCCGTCGCGCATTAGTCGTTATTGCCGCATTGTTTACTGGCTTTCCTCATATACCACAGCTCTGGGTACATCAAGCGTCCATGTCCTCCTCGTCCGCCCCCCCATCCGCTACTAAACAATCTTCAACCATGGTAGGGACTACAAATGCTGCTAATGCAGCAAAACAACAAGCTGCTGCCAAATTGCACCGTCGTTCACGATCAGGTAAGGGCCACCCTTTGCATGTATGCAGGGATCCTGCGCATGGACGGTTGACTAACGCGAGCTCTGCAGGGTGCTTCACATGTCGCCTGCGACGGAAGAAGTGTGATGAGGGCAAAGCATCTTGCCGCGCCTGCAAACACCTTGGTCTCAAGTGCGAATACAAGAGACCCATGTGGTGGAGCAACAATGAACAAAGGCGAGCCCAGAAGGAAGCCATCAAGAACATCATCAAGCGCACCAAGCTCAACGAGAAGACAGCACAGAGCGGCGCAATGGGCACCAACACACCACCAAGCCTATGCCATTCACTGCAAACTGCCGACACATTCTCAGATGGCGTCAGCTGCACTCGCGCACCATCAGTCGACTCACAAAATTCGCTGGACTACAACTTCAACCCTACCGTCACACCTGACTTTTACAACTCGACTATGCCTCCGCCCATGTTCGCTCCCGCTTTCGCCCATCCAGGACACTTTGTGCCCTACGACATCGACATCAAGACCGAAAGCCAGATGTTCATCAACGACATTCCAACTCGTCGCGATTCCACATTATCATCCTACAGTCACTACCAAACACCTCCGGCTGCCGGTCACATTTACCCGACTGATGACTGGATCCAGAAAGATTACTTCGAGCGCCGCGAATCGTACATCGAGGAGCCTCTCGAATTTCCCATCTTTGATTACGCCCCCTACAGTGCTTTCAGCCCATCTCACCGACCCGCGATTCAGGTCGAAGACTGCGATCAGCATCTTCTCGCCCATTTTATCGACAACATCATGCCCTCAGCATTCCCGGTTCTCGAGACAAATCAGCCTGGCGCAGCACAGCGTGATGTGATTATTCCAGCACTTGAGTCCAACAAAGCGTATCTGCACTGCTGCATGAGCATATCCGCGCTGCACATGAAGACCACCCAAGGGCTTGTAGGAGAAGAGATCGACCAAGACATACAACGACATCGCGGAGAAACGGTTCAGCAACTTACTGCGGCGCTCTACAGCGACAGCCAGCATGGCCAGACTCTTGAGGCTGCGCTTGGTATGATCTTTTTCCAGTGCTCCGTTGGCCGATTCAACGATGGTCTCATGGACATCCCGTGGCATGGACACTTCGAAGCAGTTCAAAACCTTGTCCACAGGCTTGAGCTTCCTGCGCAGATGATTGCGATGAACGGCCAAGCACACGCTCAGCCTCCTTTCAACATGACACTGGCTTCGTGGATCGATATTCTCGGCGCTACCATGTTGGGCAGGACTCCGTCTTTCGCTGATACGTACCGCGAGAAGCTCATCGCTGACGCATCTTCTGGTCTTGCTGAGCTTATGGGCTGTGAAGATCGCATCATGTACCTGATTTCGGAGATTGCCTGTCTCGAGGCGCTGAAGAATGAGAACATGGATGTTGTGCAGCTTTGCGCGCATATCAAGCTCCTCGGTGAGCAAATCAGCTTGACTGAGCCTCCTCAGGGATCGCTCAACCACGCCTACACGTCTACTGGCGAGATCCTTCCGAGGCAACTTCGTCGCAATATGACGGCAGTGTACCGTCTAGCCGCCCGCATCTACTTGTGCAGCCTGGTGCCGGACTTCGACCGCACATCGCCCACATTTGTCAACCTCGTCAGCGCGCTTTGCAAGGCTATGGACTACATTCCCACCGGTCCTGAGGGATTCGACCGATCGCTTGTATGGCCACTGTTGGTCGCCGGCTCAATCTCAGTGCAGCAATCAGGATTCCGCAGCATGTTCGCTGAGCGCTCCGCCCTCTTGGGTGAGGCTGCAAACTTTGGCTCGTACGGAAGAGTCAAGAATCTCCTGGAAGAGGTATGGCAGGTCAACGACGACAATCTTGCGAAGGGTAACACACAGAGTGTCCACTGGCGGGACATGATGCGACAGAAGAACTGGGACTTTTTACTCATCTAAAAAGCCTGGTGCTTCTGCTGGTATGCATCCTGGTCTGGTGTCTCACTTCGCAAACTACATTCTCTCTGCGTCTGCGCCTCGCCATACCTCTTGCGGTCACTTCAAAAGCATTTTGCTTATTTCTTTGCATATATTTTCTTCACCACGATACCCACTTTTGTAATTTGGATACCATTGGCTCCCTGGGAGCAAGGCAGCATTCATAGGGCGCAGTAACATCGACTGGATGGCGTTGGAAGGGACTTTACGGCTGACGATATCACGGTAGAATCTGGGGCCTGTTTGGAAAGGGGCACATCAAGTGCGTGGGAAGCTAGCGCAGCACCCAGCCGCCCACATGTATAGTACGGTTGGATGGGGTTCAAGTGTGAGCGGCCATAGATGATGGAGGCTGAGAATTGAAGCTGAAACGAGCGTATCGCTCAACATTGCAACGCCTCTTTTGTGCATATGTGAAGGTGATTGGCTGCCACGGTTTGAACGAGCAGCCTGCATGTGGCGCGACAGTCGCTGGTTCCCATTGCTGAAGAGATGCCTTTCTAATTTTAGCGAAGACATGGGGCGGATTGCGACGCTGCAAGTCGACGCGTCCAGCAGCAGACGACCAGCAAGACGACGTCTCCAGATTACCATCCAAGTCGCAACAAGGCTGCGGTGGGTCTATCTAGGCTTTTGTCGACTGGATCGCGTTGCACGCCGTCGAATACGGGTCCGTACATCATTTTGCCGTCGCCGTTATTAACACCTAGACTCGTATTCCGCCCCCACCCATTTGTATAGACGTACCGTTCCGCCTACATCGCGCTCTCGACGTCCGAACCCTACCTTTCCAATGGCGTCTCCAGCCACGGTCCCCTTCACCTCGGTCGACACAACGACGCGGCAGCCAGCTAAGGATGAGGTCGAGTCGCCGAGCATCTCCAGCACAAACGCGCTTGCCCGCTATGAATACGAGGCGGGCCACGCCAATGCCACGACGGGCACCAAGATCCTCATGGTGGAGTGGGAGGACGACGACACAACGCGGGGAGTGCGGGGAGACTGGTACATATCGTGGGACGGCAGCACGCGCGTGCTGCCCGCCAACGACCAGCCTGCCAACGACGTGAACCGCATGTATTTCCTGCTGCCTCCAGGCGTTGCGATACCTACAAGCGTCACACTCACGCTACGACCACAAGATGCTAGCCTGTCACCTGTCGTCTGGCATACCAACCCTCTGCCGGCTTTGTTTCCCCCAGAACTAGGAGCATCAGCGCGCGCAGCGGGCAAAAAGGGCGTTTTGCACACCATCTGGGCCAAGAAGAGGCTACAGGTTCTACAAAAAGAGATTGAAGCCGAATCGCGCAACAACATCGAAGGCGTTGGCCTGCTCATGGTGGTGCAGGAGAAGGAGTGGATTGAATCAACTTTTGGAGTCAATGCCAAACCTGCGGGTTTGAGCATCTCGTTGGGGGAGCCGACTTTAGCCCCGATGAAGGGTCCAGCTAGCCCACGATCACCAGGCGGAGGACGATTGATGGACAAACTGGCTGGGCTACGACTGGGCACGAGCGACAAGGACCTCACGCCTAGCAGCAGCACGCCGGGCTTCTCCAATCCTCTGTCACCCGAATCCTCAGACATTGCAATCAGTTCATTTTCCGTTTTCAAAGGAGCGAATCCTTCGGCACTTGCAGCGAAACCGCCACAGCAACCGCAGTCTGAGCCAGCGGCGCCGCCTCGTAAGATTGCTGCACAAGCTCCGCCGCAGTTCATCACAGAACAGCAGGGTAGTG